>Ga0214472_10006255_pt1 | contig 12481 bp, 13 predicted proteins | sample RVTome_6_FD_207662 | JGI IMG/M metagenome (GOLD analysis project Ga0214472, IMG submission 207662) | Soil microbial communities from uranium-contaminated site in the Upper Colorado River Basin, Wyoming, United States - RVT140D175 | ecosystem: Environmental > Terrestrial > Soil > Contaminated >... | reverse complement strand
TGTCGAGCGGTTCTCGGACATCGAAACTGGGCAAACAGCCACAGTTGATGCACCTTTGGCAATGGAATTGATTACACAAGCTGCGTTTATGTCGACCCCCAAAATTCAACGAGTTCTGGACATCGGGTGCGGTGCGGGAAACAATACCATAAAACTGTCTCACTATGTTTCGCCTTTCGATTGTGATCTTGTTGATCTAAGTTTGCCAATGCTGGAGAGAGCTCGGGAGCGAATTTCAGAAATTAATTCTGGAAATATAAAAATATTTCATGGTGATTTTCGTATTATCGATTTACCGGAACAAGGATATGATGTCATTCTGGCAGCGGCTGTTTTACACCATTTGCGTGATGAAAAAGACTGGGAATCAACATTTCGGAAAATTTATCGCCTGACTGCACCTGGTGGCAGCGTTTGGATTACGGATCTGGTCTCACATGAAACTGGGTCTGTTCAATCACTTATGTGGAAACGATACGCTGAATATCTCTGCTCTGTCGGTGGAGAATCCTACAAAGATAAAGTCTTTGCCTATATAGATACTGAAGATTCACCGAGGCCGGTTACTTATCAAATGGATCTTTTGCGGAAAGTTGGTTTTAATCATGTAGAACTTTTACATAAAAATTCCTGTTTTGCTGCTTTCGGCGCTATAAAAAGAGACGGCTAAACAGCCAGTGCACTGGATTGCCGGATTGCCATTCCGCTGACGCTCCATGGCAATCAGTGATCGGCACGTTAAATTTTGCTGAAAATGAAATCCATAAAAGAAATCGATGATGCATTAAATATAATCTCAACTGCTAGAAATAGATGGGATTATGAAGAAAAGCAGGGACAACTTTGGGAGGCGGTTCGTAAATATCCCAAGGAAGCTATCGATTATTTTTATAATTATCCTGAGTATCAATTTTCTATTGCATGGTGTTTGGCACATTTAAAATCTAAAATAATAAAAGACTTTTTTGTCCAAGAAGCAAGTAATAAAGATCAATACATTCGGTGGTGTGCATATATAAATATAAAAAAGTATAAATCAGAAGACATGATTGAAATCTTTGCTAAAGGATTAAGGGATAGATCCAGTCTTGTTAAAGGTGAAGCATTAGAAGCGGTCAAAGGAATCAAAGATCAAAGAATAATGAAAGAATTAAACCATCTAGTCACCTTAAAAAGTTTTAAAAACAATTGTCCTGGCTACTTCGAACAAGCAAATAAATTATTGGATGAATTTAATGGATTCTGATAATTTTGGACCTATAGCAACATTATTGAGTTTCATATTTGCAGTTTTTATTTGGGTTTTTCGATTCTTAATATGGACTAAGAGAAAAAACAGGAAAGGTAAATTGGTTCCATATAAATTTCGGATACCCAGTGGATATACTGATTTATGTATCAGAGGAGATGGTGTTGACGGTAGTTTTGCGCTTGGCACTGATAAATCTACTTTAACTCTACGTTCTAAAAACTCACCGCAGAATTATGGGATTAGAAAAAACGAGTTATTAACGCCACATCGAAGCGATTATACAATCAGTTACCTAGAAGAAGGAAGAAAGGTAAATCCATACGGATTGTCCTTCAGGTGGCTTAAAACAAAGCATGCAACAAAATCATTTGAAATGATGATGATTTCTTACCTGTTAGATGACCAACGAGTCCAAATAGAAGTTGGATGTGGTTCCCGAACCGATGACTTTTCAGTTTTCCGTAGCGACTATGAAGCGCTCATTGATTCGATCCAGTTGAAGTTGCCTTGAGCTAATACTCGGCTGCACGTGGTCGCGATATACCCATGTCACGTAAGCCTCTAGGAGCTTGTCCGAGAATACCCTTTTCCCCCAGCTCATCGTTATTTCAGAAAAATAATGCTTGCAATATCAACTATATGGCTGTGCTTATTTTTCTGAAATGCCTTGATCTGAGAAAAAATGTCTATTCTCGGACAAGCTCCAAGCCATTGGAGGTAACAGCTATCGACATCTGTCCTCAAACCGTACATATCATAAAAAATCCGGGAATCAAGGATGCCAGACAATAAGATTGAATCCAGGTTTGCAAAACGCAAAAAACCGCACCCGCATAAAGAGCAGGTTGGCAGGTCACGATTAAGTGACTGCGAACAAGAGATTGTGCGCATGCGGGACGTTGTTTAATTTTGCTCTGCCCTTTACTCACTACCCTTTACTCACTCCAGATCTCTTATAAATAGCCAAACGAAGAGCATCAGACCTCCGAAGTCAATCCTGTCACCTAGCCGTTTCAGTCTCCTTATCTGCTTCCCAGGTTATTGTCTGCATTTTGAATTTCAAAGCTGCACGTGCGGCGGCGAGGCGGGCGACCGGCACTCGAAAAGGCGAACATGAGACGTAATTAAGACCGAGGTTATGGCAGATTTCTATGGACCGGGGTTCACCGCCATGCTCTCCGCAAATTCCGAGCTTGAGCTCGGGTTTCGTTTGCCGACCTTTCTGTGCGGCAATCCGCATCAATTCTCCGACACCGTTTTTATCTATTGTCTCGAATGGATTAGCAGGGAGAATACCTTGCATTATATACTCTATAAGAAAGCCCGACTCAGCGTCGTCCCGTGAAATACCGAATGTAGTCTGGGTAAGATCGTTGGTGCCAAATGAAAAGAAATCGGCATATTCAGCGATTTGATCGGCGGTGAGAGCCGCGCGTGGAATTTCAATCATCGTACCGAATTTGTAATTGATTTCCATTCCCTGCTCTTCCATGACACGCTGTGCCTCAAATTCCAGCAGTTCCCTTTGAACTTTTAATTCATTGACATGGCTGGTCAGCGGTATCATGACTTCCGGTCTTACATCCACACCTTCCCTGGAGACTATGCATGCCGCCTCGAAAATAGCCCTGACCTGCATTTTTGTCAATTCCGGCAGATGATTGCCCAGGCGCACACCTCGCATTCCGAGCATGGGGTTCTCCTCGCGAAGACTCTCTACCCGGTGCAGGATCCGCTCTTTTTCCCTGACCTGTTGCAAGAGTGTGTCGATATCCTCGAGTCTCAGCGCATGCTGAAGTTGTATTTTCAGGTCGGCGAGGTCGCGTATAAGCGATATATGATCCGGCAGAAACTCATGCAGAGGGGGATCGATAAGGCGAATCACCACCGGCAGGCCATCCATTACTCGGAACAGCCCGGAGAAATCCTCACGTTGAAAGGGGAGAAGTGCCTGTATTGCTTCATTTCTATGCACTTCCATGTCGGCCATGATCATTTTCTGCACCAACGGCAGTCTTTCGGTTTCCATGAACATGTGCTCCGTCCGGCATAAACCGATTCCCTCGGCCCCGTATTCCCTGGCGCGTTTGGCGTCAACCGGATAATCGGAGTTGGCCCAGACCCCAAGCGTCCGGAAATCATCCGCCCAGGAGAGAATTTTCAGTAAGGAGACGTCTTTCATGTCAGGATCTTTGGTAGTCATTTCCCCAACATATACCTCGCCGGCAGTTCCATCCACCGAAATGTACTCGCCTTCTCTGATGATCACATCGCCAACTTTCAGCTGGCGTCTGGTGAAATCTATTTCAAGCTCGGTTACGCCGACTACGGCGGGTTTGCCGAATTGCCGGGCCACGAGAGCCGCGTGACTTGTGCGTCCTCCACGGCTTGTCAAAATCCCTTGCGCTGCCAGCATGCCGTGGACATCGTCCGGTTTAGTTTCCGGTCTGACCATGATAACCGGCTTATTCTCTTGTTTACCCCAGCGTTCAGCCAGATCCGCGTCCAGGGCAACTACCCCGACCGCTGCCCCCGGAGAGACATTCAAACCTTTGGCCAAAAGTTTTCCACTCGCTTTAGCAACCTTCAATGCATCGTTGTCGAACTGTGGGTGGAGGAAGAAATCGATCTGTTCAGGAGAGATCCGCATGACCGCTTCTTCACGGGAGATCAGCCCTTCATCCGCCATATCCACCGCAATCCGCACGGCTGCCTGCGAGGTTCGTTTGCCATCCCTGGTCTGCAGCATCCATAATTTTCCTTTTTCAATGGTGAATTCGACATCCTGCATATCCCGGTAATGTTTTTCAAGCAAAGCAGCTACTTTTAGAAACTCACCATGCACCTTTGGCATCTCGGTTTGCAGTTCTGAGATATCCTTTGTCTGGCGAATCCCGGCCACTACATCTTCGCCCTGGGCATTGGTCAGGTAATCGCCTTCGATCTTCTTTTCACCGGTAGTCCCACTCCGGGTCAGGGCCACGCCTGTGGCGCTGTCATCGCCCATATTTCCGTAAACCATGGCGACGATGTTTACCGCCGTCCCGATATCGTGGGCAATGCCGGCGGCATTGCGATAGGCGATTGCCCGTTTGCTGTTCCAGCTCATGAATACGGCTTCTGTCGCCATCTGCAGTTGCGCGTAGGGCTCCGTCGGAAATTCATGATGGGTATGGAATCGAAAAATTTTCTTGAACTCCCCGGTCACCGCCATCCAGTGCTCCGCGGCAAGATCCGCATCTGTTTTGACCCCGGCTGCCTTTCGTGTGTTGCTTAACGCCGCCTCAAATTTCTCATCCGGGATATGCATTACCACATTGCCGAACATCTGGATCAGCCGGCGATAAAGATCATAAACGAACCGTGCATCCCGGCTTAAGGCAATCATTCCTTCGACAGTCTCCTCGTTTAAGCCGACGTTGAGGACGGTGTCCATCATACCCGGCATCGAAAACCTGGCTCCCGACCGGCAGGAAAGTAACAACGGATTGTGCGGATCCCCGAATTTCTTGCCGCTGCTTTTTTCAATCGATTTTAGCGCCTCACCGAGCTGACTCCACAATCCCTTGGGAAGCCGTTCCCCCAGTGAGAGATATTTGTTGCACGCCTCAGTTGTGATAATAAAACCGGGCGGGACCGGAACGCCGATACGGGCCATTTCCGCCAGGTTGGCTCCCTTGCCCCCCAATAAACCTTTCACCCCGTCCCATGATCCACCCACATAGGCTTCAACTTCGTCAAGCTCGTCAAAACGATAGACCCATTTTTTTGTCATAGCTGGAACCCCCCGGTTACCTTCCATAATGGTTAATCATCAAGATGTTCTGCTTTTGCTTCCGCAGTCTCTCTCGGTCTCTCGCAGTTTCTTATCGGTTCGATCTATGGAGCTAATTGATATATTGTCCTGAGGACAACAAGAACGAGAACCGGCACGTTGGGACTGATGAACTCAGGTTGTTGAAAAGTTCGTCAGATTCAAAGATCCCTGGGCACGATAGTCATGGAAATCGTTCTCGAACAGGAACTTCTTTTCGTTTCGGTGTGTTGGGGCGAATTATTGCAACCCTGTCAGGGAGAGGTATCTGTGTATTCCCAAGGCATCCCTGAAAAATAACAGCAATTCAATAATATCCTGTTTTTAATACTCTGTCAATTTTGGCTTGGCTGGAAGCCAGGCTTTATAAGCGCCGGCATTATCGAGTTTTTTGATATAAAGAGGAAGAAGATCAGACCAGATAATCTGAGGGTGGCGCAATCGATATTCGGAGAATTTTCTGGTCCAACAGCAACCATTTTGCTTTCAAGAAAATTGTTCTAAAAATCAGCACTATGAAATTCATCGATATTATTCATGAAACCAGAAAATATTGAGTAATTTGCGACTTATTGTTTCATCGGTATAACAGGCGATATTTCCCAAAAAGCGGAAGAAAACTCAGTTGAAGGACAGCGTTTTGATGAATATTTACTGACAGTAACGAACAAAAAAATCCTCTTATCAGCATGCGTGATAACAGGGCTTATTACCCAAAATGCCGCATACCCCATACCTAACTGTTTTTTCTTGTAAATGGCAAAATTCTCACTTAGTATGAAGCAAAATCCTATATTTCTGTTATATGCAAAACCGATTGCAAAGAAGAAAAGCAGCAAAAAAGTCGGCACGCTGAGAATTGCGGCAGCGATTAAAAGGGCTTGATCGGGCATTCTTTTATCCCGAAATGGTCATTCAGTATATTAATAGTTGGGCATGGAGAAAACAATGGCTTCACTTGAACAACTTGACCTTCTCTTAGGCGAAGCGCTGGAAAAAATGATGGAATCGGTCAAGGAAATTCGTTTACTGAAATCTTTAAAAGAAAAGACGTATATTAGGCATATAGGAAACGCCACCACTGAGCTCTGGGCAATACGAGAAGATGTATATTCAACTCATCGAGACATCAAACGTGACTTTTTTGCCGAGTCTGAGGACGATCCACAAAGATTTGAAGTTTTGAACGAGTTGAATCAGCGAGCGAAGGCTGCTGAAGAAAAAGGAGATTTCGATTTGGCTAACAGCCTCTATGCTGAATTGCTTAACACCTCTGACTATGGCTGGTTCAAGTTACTTGCGGAAGCAGGGCTTTATCGTAGTTCAAAATCATAAGAAAGGCCCAACAAAACATTACACCGGAAATTTTCTCCGCTGCGCTCCGAAATTTCCGGTGAATGTACCGTTCGGCTGAGATAAAAAATGGATCGTATTGCAGAGTGGTTTAACAATTTTGATCAGGAACTCGATCCACCAGGATGCGAAACGGTCTTTGTACCTTCTCGGACTGGGAAACAAGATTGCTGTACGGTGGGCATTGTTCATGAACATCGTTTCGCTTTCTATTATTGGGGGCTGTATTCGCATACTCGGGGCAAAAAGCCGCTTCCTATCTTAATAACGCTTGATTCACACGACGATATCGGCGTGCCAAGTGAAGTAATTCCTCGGGATTTGGATAGCTTGAACTTGGGCAACCATGCTGAGTTGGCCCTGTTTTCGTGGCTGCGCCTCCGCAGCCTAAATGATGGACATATACTTCCAGCTCTTTACCTAAATTTTTTTTCTGATGTCTACGTTTTGAATAAGCCACAAGATTCCTTAGTTTTTCGGGCTCCCAATTCCAAAATGGAGTTTGTGGACAGGGGTGGTAATATCCATGCTGTAAAATTTTACAGGCAGGCAGACAAACTCATGAGGGACATTCCGCCAGAAATACCAGTTTATCTTGACATTGACCTCGATTATTTCGCGGTCAGCAATTCCCAAGCTGACGACCTTTTGGGTTCTGAAAACCTTCAGCCAGATGGCGAAATAAAAAAACATCTATCGTTAAAAAGTCCTTTTATGATGCTCCTCCTCAACAGGTTAGTCGGGCTCACAATAGCACTTGAACCTAAATATTGCGGTGGGCTATTAAACTCATATCATTTGCTGGATATTCTAAATCGTGAATTTTTTGATGGCACACTATGCACACATTCATGTAACTGGGCCAATAAGTTTTGATTGGGACACTGATAGCGTCGAGCGCCAAAGAAAAATCTTAATAATTACCAGAGGCTAACATTTTGATAAAGTGCCCTTTTTGTGCAGAAGACATTCAAGATAAAGCTATTAAGTGCAAACACTGCGGAGAATGGCTTTCTGAATCCTCGGGAACTCCCCCCGCAGAAGACAACGAAACAAGCAAAAGCTTGGATGAGCCATTAGATATAAGTGCCTCAATAGCTAAAGAAGAGAAAAACGCCGTAGAACCTTCTGCGGCTGATGAAAGCGAGGTTGGCAATGACACAACTGAAATTATATACTCTCCTTTACATCAAATACCTAAATGGGGCTGGGGGTGGTTCATCATTTTGGCATTAATAGTGCCAGGTTTCAAGAAAATGGGAGGGGTATCCCAATCTGCTCAGGCTATGAGCTATGTGTTTAACCTGACAATTCCAATAGTATTATTGACATTATATTTCTGGAACCGACGCAGAATTATTAGAAAAAATAAATATGTAACCAAGGTTTGGCATTTGTCATTCAAAGCTGGTTTTGAAACATACATCGTTGCACTCATAGTTGTTGCTTCCGCATATTACTTTGTTCATGCGCAAGACAGGAAAGATAACAATATATTCTTCGCACAACTTCAGCATAAAGTAGAGACAATTAAGAATGATGAAATAAAGATAAATGAAATTATTGCTAATTCTCCAGAAATAGACAAATGGTCAAGCCAAACAGTAAATGAATTAAAGAAATACCTGCAACTTATTGATAAAAAAAGAGAATTATCTAAAGAGCTGTTTGACTATGCTGACAAATATGGTGCTGCATTAAAAGACAATGATATCATAACTAATTCAGAAAAGATCAGATCCGTCAGCTCAGAACTTTTTCAAAAGCATGAAGACTCAATTAATAGCTTGATAAGTTATTACAGCACAGGAGATGAGAAATTGTACAACAGATACACAAAGCTAACTTCAGAAGCAACAACTCTGGAAAACGAGTACAAGTTGTTGTCTGGTAATTTGATAAAAAAAATACAATTTTAAGGCCGAACAATCGGGTCAACCTGACCGCGGAAAGCTCATTGGCGCGGTCAGGTTACCCGTGGCGTTCGAATTTAAAAAAAGGAAAAATGCCATGACAAAACCAATGGATATAGAGGAGGTAGCCGAAGCAGTAGAAATGCTGGAGGCATTTGACACAAGCTTACCTTCTGTTGAAAAAATCGACTATTTCCAAGATGGCATTCAACTTCTCAATGATTATTTAGCTGATAATCCAGAAACACCACATGCAACATTCATTAATAATATAAAGGCTCGACACACTAGGAGATTGCTTCAATTTTTAACGACAATTGATAGTTCAAATATGTTGAGTTGGTTTAAGGTTATTGGGGCATTACTTGAGGCAAGAGAAGAATTAGAAAAATTATATGCAACCTACCCTGGCCTTAAATCAGATTATGATAGATTTGTTGCTGAATGGAGCGAAACGCCTGAATTTAAAAGAATAATTGATGGAATTCTTAAAGAAAAAGAGTAATAAATTTCGAACAAATCGTTTCAGCGGGTGACACCCCGCAACAGCGCGGGTCCGCTGAGCTGTACGTTTGCCTTCGAAGCAAAAAGGAATTAAAGATTGCATTTTGCTACTTTTTGACCTATATTGACAATAGGAAATCAAACTCAATACAGGAGGTGGTAAAATGCCAATGCCGGTTAGGATATCTGACGAATTATTGAATGAAGCGCGTAAATACAGCAAAATTGATCATCGATCTTTGGCGGGTCAAGTTGAACATTGGGCAAAGATTGGAAAGTGCGCGGAAGAAAATCCGGATCTGACTTATGTTTTAATTAAGGAAATATTTGTCGGACTCGCCGAGCTGGAACAGGGAGAAAGAGAAGAGTATAAAATTGGCTGAGGGGACTATGAAAGTATTTCAATCAAGTTCCTTCGGAAGGAAAGTCAAAAAATTTCAACACGAAGAAAAACGTGAATTAGATGATGCAATTAAGGCCATTATCAACAACCCCTCGATTGGTACTGAGAAGAAAGGAGATTTGAAGGGTGTTTTTGTGTATAAATTCAAATTAATCAAGACAGAGTATCTCTTATCGTATCGTATCGTTGGCGAAGATCTCGAGTTGATTACTATCGGACCCCATGAAAACTATTATAGGGATCTGAAATTATACTTAAAAAATAGATGATGGGGTGAACCATCGCCTGAAGAGGATGCGGATAATCGCCTGGATTTTCTAATAAAGTTTATTGATCGCGAGGCTTCAGCTCCAGCGAAACGTGAGCGCGTCATGCCGGCAGCAATCGACGCAGTCGCCGCAATTCCAGCAATAGGCGGACAGACCTTCATCCAGACTGGGCTGCAGTCCCATCGGACAGACTCCGGCGCATCGTCCGCAGGCAGTACAACTTTCCGATTGGACATGAACCCGCAGCTTTCTTTTAATGCCCAGAAAGGCCAGCAGCCCACCGAGAGGGCAAAATGAACGGCAAAAAAAGCGCCGGGTCAAAAATTCGAGAGCAACAATCAGGACCAGCAGAAGACCTTCAATGGCAAGACTGCGAAAAAATACCGCCATCATCAGTTCCCGGCCGATCAACCCGGGTGGGGAGAGGAAGACAAAGATCGGGGCTCCGAGCACCATGCTGACCAACAACTCGGCAAGAAGGGTAAACCAGAGGACCTTTTTGGCAACCAGCAACCGGTTGCGTAGACGGGTTTTCCTGGTGACGGCTCTGCGCATCCCGTCGAACAGCTCGAGCAGCAACGACACGGGACAGATCCAGGAACAGAAAACCCGGCCCATTGCCAGAGCGATTCCGACCGGAATAATCATGCCGATGATTGCCGGCAGGTAGACTGATTTGGTAAGCAGCAGGCTCTCAAAACCTTCCAGCGGGGAGACAAACCAGAGTTTTCCAACACTGAACGATTGGTACCAGCCCTGCAGGAAGTGGCTGTGCAGAAAGTAGTTGAGAATCGGATTGACGGCGATAAGGAGAAAAGCCCCGGTGAGGACGGCAAGCCTTATACGGCGATACCTTTTCCCGGTCTTTTTGAGAGGTGCGGCGGCGGTGAGCACGCCGGTGTTTGCCGGTCGTTTCATCCCAGCACCCTCCGATGCGCCTGCAGAGGCTCGATGTTCACCGCCTTGCTGCCGTCCGGATTGGTCACCGGACAGGTGTGGGTACAGATCCCGCAACCGGTGCACGCGCTCTCGACGATTACCGGCCGAAGCTGCTCAAGCCGGATGGCTCGTTCGGGAAAAGGGCACTTATCATAACAGGTACGACAGAGGATCGTGCCTATCCAGGCGGAGCATTGAAACCGGTTGACCACCGCCAGCCCCATTCTCGTCCCGCTCTGATCGACCCGTTGCAGGCTGCCGGTTGGGCAGACATCGACACACTTCATACACAGGTAACAGGGGATTTCCGTTACCAGAACCAGCGGCGTGCCGGCATGCAGGCCGGCACGGATATCGAGCATGGTAACGCAACGGTAGGGACAGACCTCCACACAGCGCCCGCAGCGGATGCATTTTCCGGCAAAGAGCTCTTCCGGCACCGCCCCAGGCGGCCGCAGACGATTTCTGCCAACCGGGCTTTCAGAAAGCTTCGCCCTGACCATCCCCGGCATCAGCAACACACCGGTCATGGCCCCGGCCAGGCGGAGAAACTCGCGACGTCTCATGGTCTCATGTTCACGTAAGATATTCTTTCCGGAAACCGATAGGCTTGGCGCGCTTTTTGCCCTCTGCCAGGCTGAGCGCCTCGTCTTCGGTGTTGAGATAGGTCAAACCCACATTCAGGACCATTTGATCCTTACTTATCCGGTCGATGAGATTTTGCATGTCTTCCGAGGAAGCGGTATCCAGTACGGCAACGATATGACCTTGCTCATCGTCGCCAAAGACCTCGACGGCCGACATGGCCGCAAGGGTTAGTAAAACGTCAGCCTTATCCTGAGGACGGCTGCTGATGACTACGCCGCTGATCGGCATGGGTGGCTCCTTTTCTGAGAGAAAAATAGTGCTGAAGGGCGGGTTTAGAACCCGCCCCTACCCGGCACCGGGGTTAGACGAGATACGGCTTCAGCGGCATCGGGCCTGACACCTTCTTTACCTGCACCGCGCAAATTTTAAACTCCGGTTCCTTCGAACCGGGATCGTAGGCGTCTTTGGTCACCTTGTTGATCATCCGGTCGGGGTGCTGGTCGTGCCAGTAGGCAAAAACCATGCCCTGTATCGGGCCTTCATAGACCTTTGCCGGCAGGATGTTCACCCCGCGCCGCGATTTGATCTCCACCATGTCGCCGGGCTTTATACCAAGCCGCTCGGCATCTTTTGGGTTGACTTCCACAAAGGCATAGGGATTGGCCCGCAGCAGCTCCGGGACCCTGCCGGTCATCGACATGGTATGCCAATGGTCGATGATACGCCCGGTCGACAGATAGAAGGGATATTCGGCATCGGGAATCTCTTCCGGATCGGCCTGATCCCGCTGCCACAGCCAGAGCTTACGATCCTCGTGGGCCGGGCCGTAAAACTGATAGGGCAGATCATTCTTGGATAGTGTGGTAGCCAGGGGATCCCGCCCCTTGACGAATTTCTTGACCGTGCCTCCGGTCAAGGCAAACTCGACGGTTGGCGCCGGCCACTGTACGCCGTCGGCCATCTGTTCCAAAACCTCGTAGGTGGCGCCGCGCAGGTCGTTGTCGCGGCCTGCGGTAAGTTTCTGGGTGTATTCGTCCCAGATTGCTTTGGGCAGTGCATAGCCTTCCTCCAGGCCATCGAAGGGTTTTATGCATTGGGCGATCACCGGATCGTTCAGCTTCACGGCCAGTTTTCTCGCCCACTCCCTGATCATCCAGACCTCGGGTTTCGCCTCGCCAGGGGAGCTTATCGCCTTCCTGGTCAGTTGCGAGCGGCGTTCGGTGCAGCCGTAGACCCCGGTTTTTTCGAAATGGAACGAGGCGGGCAGAACCAGATTGGCCTTCTGGGTGGTGAGGGTATGGAAGATATCACTGCAGATGATAAAGACATCTTCGCGATCCATTCCCTTATTATAGAGATTGCAGTTCGGCAGGCTCTGCGCCGGACTGGTACAGTTTATCCAGAGCGCCTTGATCTTGCCCTCATTCACCGCCGAGAACATGGCCA
>Ga0214472_10006254_pt1 | contig 12481 bp, 10 predicted proteins | sample RVTome_6_FD_207662 | JGI IMG/M metagenome (GOLD analysis project Ga0214472, IMG submission 207662) | Soil microbial communities from uranium-contaminated site in the Upper Colorado River Basin, Wyoming, United States - RVT140D175 | ecosystem: Environmental > Terrestrial > Soil > Contaminated >... | reverse complement strand
GGTCGGCAATCAAGCGGATCCCGCCTCGCGACTCGTACTCTTGGGGAACGGTCCGAGCGACGGCATTCCCAGCTGCCACAACTCGCACTCCATTGGCACGCTCGTCTTCGGTCACGACGGCTCGCTCCTCGTGAGTTCGGGCGATGGAGCCCACTACGACTTCACCGATGGCGGGCAGAACGTGACCATCTACGACCCCGAATGCGCGGCCACCTTCGGCTCCGCCGCGGACAACGGTGCATTGCGCTCGCAGACCTACGAAACCCTGGCGGGCAAAATTCTCCGCATCGATCCGGCGACCGGTCTCGGCTATGCCGATAACCCCTGGTACGACGGCGATCTGAGCACGGTGGCCTCGCGCGCCTGGGCGATCGGGCTCCGGAATCCGTACCGCATCAATCTCCGCCCGCTGCAGCCCCTGGAGACAGGCCCCGGAACCCTCTTCATCGGCGATGTGGGCTGGAATACCTGGGAAGAGCTGAACGTAGCGGTCGGCGGCGAGAACTTCGGATGGCCCTGCTACGAGGGCGTGGGCACACAGGGGAGCTACCAGGGCAGCCAGTACACCTCCGCGTTTTGCCAGGCGCTCGGATCGGGTGCGGTCGACCCTCCGCTGATCACATGGCATCACAGCAACCCCGGCAGCATCGGATTCGTTGGCAATTGCGCGGCGGGCGTCGCCTTCTACACCGGGAACAGCTTCCCGGCGAGTTACAACGGCAAGTGCTTCTTCGTCGACTACGGCGACAGCTGGATCCGCGTCGCCGATGTCGACGCGAACAATCAATTGCTCTCCCAAGAGGGATTCGCCACGGGCCTCGCGCAGCCCGTCGATCTGAAGGTCGACCCCAATACCGGCGACCTCGTCTACGTCTCCGTGACCCAGGGTTGGCTGCGCCGCATCCACAACGTGTTGACGCCGGTACCCCCCGTCGCCGTGGCGTCGGCGACGCCCAGCTCGGGGCCGCTTCCCCTCGACGTGCAGTTCTCGAGCGACGGCAGCTTCGATCCCAATGGCGATCCCTTCACCGTCGAGTGGGACTTCGGCGACGGTTCTCCGACTTCGTTCGCTCCCAATCCGATGCATCAGTACACGACGCTCGCTACCTTCGATGCGTGGCTGATGCTCACCGACGACGGCGGCCTGTCCGATTCCACGATGGTTACCGTGCAGACCATCAACCTGCCGCCGACGGTCGCCATCACCAGCCCGGCGAATCTCTACGAATTCGGGATCGAAGAGGTCATTGCGCTCACGGCGACGGCAAGCGATCCCGAGGACGGAACCAATCTCAACTGGCAGTGGCAGATCGACCTGATCCACAACGACCATCCGCATCCCAACTGGATCACGACGACGGAGGAGAATTCGAGCTTCGTCGCCGAAGCCCACGGCGAAACCGGCGATCGATTCTCCTACCGGGTTCGCGTCATCGTGACAGACACGGGCAACGAGGCCGCCTCGGACACCACCTGGATCAAGCCGCAGGGGCAGGTGGCCAACAACGCCCCCATCCCCGCCTTCGTGGTCGACAGCTATCAGGGCCAGGTCCCGCTGGTCGTGCAATTCGACGCGACCTCCTCCGTCGATCCCGACGACGATCTCATGATCATGGACTGGAATTTCGGCGACGGCACCGGGGGCTCGGGCGTCACGACGTCGCACATCTTCGGCGCGCCTGGCCTGTACACCGTGACACTCAGCGCGCACGATCCGGGACTGGCGGTTGGCGTGACCCAGGCCACGATCCTCGCGGAGCCGGCCGGCGGGCTCGCCAACTGGCCCCTGGACGAGGACGGCGGCTTCACCGCTTTCGATCAGAGCAGCAGCGGGTACGACGGATCCCTCGGCGGCGGGACGCTCTGGACATCGGGCGTGAAGGGAACGGCGCTGGACTTCAACGGGACCGATGCGTGGGTGGGCACCGGACAGTCCTTCCTGTCGGGACGCCCGGCCTTCGCCATCAGCGCCTGGGTGTATCCCCGCAGCACCGGCAATCGTGTCGGGCTCGTGGGACAAAACGACGCCATCGAGTTCGGGTTCATCTCCACGGCGCAACTCCAGGTGTGGACCTCATCCGGCGGCAGTGTCGGGACGCCCTGGCCGTTTCCCATGGACGAGTGGCATCATGCCGTCGTCCAGGGCAATGGCACTGAACTCACGATCTGGGTCGATGGAACGCTGGCGAACACGACGTTGCAATCGACGGGAAGCTACGGAAATTCCGGCTTTCCCGTGAACTTCGGTGGTGGCGGCGTCTGGGACGCGACGGGCAATTGGTTCAACGGCCTCCTCGACGAAGTGCGCATCTACGACCGCGCCCTGACGCAGGCCGAGATCGCCCTCTTGTCGACGGCTCCGCCGGTCAACAGCAGTCCGAGCCCGAACGCAGGCCTCGACGGCGACGGCATCATTGGCACTCCGTTCGCGCTGCTCGGCCTGGTCACCGACGACGGCAACCCGTCCCCGCCGGGAAAGACCACCGTGCTCTGGTCGCAGAGTTCCGGTCCTCCTACCGCCAGCATCTTCTCTCCGACGACTCTGTTCACCTGGGTCGATTTCATCGAGCCTGGCAACTATGTCTTCCAACTGGAGGCGAACGACGGCGAGCAGATCGGCGTCGACGCCATCAGCATCGACGTGCTCTTCCCGACCGGAGCGCCCAGCCCCGACGAGACGATCGTCTCCGGCCTGCATGGGGTCTCTCCCAACCCCGTGCTGGGATACGCCACGATCTCCTATGGCGTCACGCGCGATGGTGCGCCCGTGCAGATTGCCGTCTACGGCGTCGACGGACGCCGTGTCGCGCTGCTCTACGACGGCGCCGCGAAGCTGGGCAAGCACGAGCTGAACTGGACGACGCGCGACGCGAACAACACGACCGTCGCTTCCGGCGTCTACTTCCTCATCGCCGACGTCGATGGACGCAGGACGACGCGGAAGATGACGGTGATTCGCTGACGCAGGGGGCGCTGAAACTCAGCGGTGCGGCGGTTCAGCGCCCGAGGAGCCACCGCTGTGTTTCAGCGCCTGCACAGCCAACGCCAGGACGCGGTGGACTTCCCGGAAACCGACCGCTTCATCGTTGTTGAAGTCCATCAGCCGATGCGCGTAGTCCGCGTTGGATGGCAATGGCTGATTTCGCCAGACGACATAGCCCAAGAATGCTCCGACGAGAAAAAGGAGCAGGGAGAGGCCCGTTACGGCGAGTCTCAACGTGAAGAACGCCTCTCCTCGCCCAACAACTGACGCCCCAAGAGCATCCACCCCGACGCCAACACGATGTTGCCCACCACCATGCCCCACAGATTCGGCAAGACGGCTCCCAGCAGGGGAATGGAAATGAACCCGGCGAGGACGAGAATCGGTCCGCGGCGCGGATAGACCCCGGCCATGAGCTGGGAAAGGGCAAACAGCAGCCAACCCAGGGTGAAGGCGCTCAGGGCGATGATCGCGCTGAGGTCGAACAGGCTCGGCCCTTCCGCAGCCTCGAGGGACTCGAGGGCCTCCGGCGCGCGGCCCGCCAGCTCGTGCACGAAGAAAACCTGATTCCACTCATGAGCGAGAAGAACCGCGCTGCCGAAGAAGGCGAACCCGAAGGCGAACGCACCGAAGCGTCCGCTGCGGCCACTTTGCGACTCGTAGAGGCCGACCGAACCAGCGAGCAGCAGAATGGCGGCGAAGGCCCAAAAGCTTTGCCGCCACACGAACACATTCGAGGCCGCCATGACGGCGAAGGGAGCGTCGGCTTGCAGAAAGGGAGTCAGGCCGGCGTTGACGAGCAGCGTGCAGGCGCCACCGGCCACGAGGGCGAGGCCAGGCCACGCCGAGCGGTTCATCCGTCTCTCCCCGGTGTCGGTCGCGGCGAATTCGGTGTCCCGATCAATTCCCGCAGCAGACGTCGCCGTTCGTCCGTCGAAAAGGTCACCGTAGCGTTCGTCGCGTCGCCCCGCATGTGGATCGTATTGAGCTGTTGTGCGTAAAGCTCCATGAGGGTCTCGACGATGAGCCTGGCCTCACCCATGGGCGAGGGCACCGGTAGTTCAAAATAGAGCCAGATGTCGCGCTCTTCGAACTCGAGGCCAACCCACGCCAGCGGTGCCTCCGTCTTCGGCTCGATACGGAAGGTCTCGGCGACGTAGGCCGCACAGAGCGAGTCGAGCGTTTTCTCCGGCTCGCGCTCCAGAACGAGATTGCGTCCGACGCGCTGCGACAGGGCCATATCGAGATCCTCGGGCCGCAGGCGAAGGGCAACCTCGAGCTTTCTGCTCTCGGCATTGTATTCGGCCTCACTCACGGTGGTGTGGGCCGGATGGGCGAACGCGGCGGAAGCGCTGGAGAGCAGAAGCACCAGGCACGCGATGTGGCTTCGAAGGCGCGCGCTCAATCGCCCTTGCCCGCCTCGCGCGCGTCGCGCATCGGGTTCTCCTTGATCTCTTCCTTGAACAGGCGGAAGCGCGACTTGATGTGCTTGCGCGGCCAGTTGTTGTTGTCGAGATTAACGTCGGCCGTTTCCAGATGTGGATCGATTGTGATCGAAACGATGGGCTCCTCGGTCAGGAACAGCTTGCGCACATGGCCTGGGTTCCGTCGCCAGATCTCGGCGGGAATGCGCATCTGTTCCTTGTCCCCGTTCTCGTACTCGATCTCGAGCAGGATGGGCATCACGAGACCACCCACGTTCTCGAAGTCGGCCACTGTGATGACGTAGCCGGTTTCGAGGAGCTTCTTCTCGAATTCCTCGAGATCTTCCAGATACTCCTCGTGATCTTTACGATCCTTTGGAGTCACGTCGAACTCGTCGTAGTCGTTGTAGAAGTCCTTCAGATTCGGATAGCGATCGATCCTCTTGCGAAGCTCGGCAAAGCGCTTCTCGCTCACGGTCAACGGTTTCTCCTCATCGCGTTTCCGTTCGCGTGGCCCCTCGACATTCGGGTCTCGTGTGTCGAGTTCATACTGATGGAAATCGCTGATGGCGATGTCGGTGTGGGCGGTGGAGTAGAACCAGTCGCGCCAGAACCAATCGAGATCGACGCCGGAGGCGTCCTCCAGAGTCCGGAAGAGGTCTGCCGGCATCGGCCGCTTGAATTTCCAGCGCTGTGCGTACTCTTTGAACGCGAAGTCGAACAACTCGCGGCCGAGAATGCTCTCGCGAAGAATGTTGAGCGCGGCGGCCGGCTTCCCGTAGGCGTTGTTGCCAAACTGCAGGAGCGACTCGCTGTTGGTCATGACGGGCACTTGATCGGCGCTCGACATGTATTCGACGATGCTCTTCGGCTCGCCTCGACGGGATGGATAGTCCTCCTCCCACTCCTGCTCGGCAAGGAACTGCAAGAAGCTGTTGAGGCCTTCGTCCATCCAGGTCCACTGCCGTTCGTCGGAGTTGACGATCATCGGGAAGAAATTATGACCGACCTCGTGGATCACCACCGAGATGAGGCCGTATTTGGAGCGCTTCCACTCCTTCCCCTCGCCACGGTTGTCCCAGTAGGTGCCGTCCGGATAGGGACGCGGCTTGTTGAAGCAGATCATCGGGTATTCCATGCCGCCGACGGGGCCATTCACGGAGTAGGCGACAGGGTAGGGAAACTCGAAGGTGTAACGGGAGTACACCTCGAGCGTGTGGACGATCGCCTGCGTGGAGTACTGGCTCCACAGCGGTTCGGCCTCGTTGGGGTAGAGCGACATGGCCATCGTGGCGTTGCCCCCGTCCCCCACATGCTGCCACGCATCCCAGATGAACTTCCGCGAGCTCGCGAAGGCCACGTCGCGCACGTTCTCGGCCCGAAACACCCAGGTCTTCTTGCCGCGCGACTGGTGGGATTGATTGGCAGCCGCCTCATCGGCAGTCACCACGAAGACGGGGCCATCCGAGCCCTCCGCCTCACGCAGACGCTGCCGCTGGACCGGCGAGAGCACTTCGTCTTGGTTCTGCAAGACGCCCGTGGCACCGACGATGTGATCGTCGGGTACCGTGATCCGCAGCTCGAAGTCGCCGAGTTCGAGCGTGAACTCGCCGTTGCCCAGGAACTGCTTGTGCTGCCAACCGGTGACATCGGTGTACGCGGCCATGCGAGGATAGAACTGCGAGATCTCATAGATGTAGTTGTCGTCCTCGGGGAAGTACTCGTAGCCACCACGCGCCCAGATCGCATCGTGATCGACGATGTTGTGGGCCCAGCTCACCGTGAATTCGAAGGAATCGCCGGGGGCGAGGGGCGCGGACAAGTCGATCCGCATCATGGTCTTGACCACGGTGAACGGCAGGGCGTTTCCCGAGGCGTCTTCGACCGCGCGCAGGTCGAAACCACCGTCGAAATCCTTCAGCGCCACGAGATAGCGCATCGTGTCGAACGGGAATTTTTCGAAGTCCGGAGCCTCGGCGCTGAGGGGGCCGTCGGCTCCCTCCTGGAAGCGATTCTGGTCTAGCTGCAACCACAGAAAACCGAGGGGATCGGGAGACAGGTTGTGGTAGCGGACGATCTCATGGCCCTCGATCCGCTGCTCCTTGTCGTCGAGTTCGACCTCGATGACATAGTCGGCACGTTGCTGCCAATATTCCGGCCCTGGCGCACCCGACGCGGTTCGGAAGGCATTGGGAGTGGGCAGGATCTCTTCGAGCTGGCGGAAGGGGTCGGGGCGCTCGGCCGCGATCGTCGACGCGGCGAGGCTCAGGGCGGCAAAGACGACGAAGGCGCTGGCTCTTGGCAACGAGGGCTCCCTGCGGAAGGAGGTATTCGAGAAGAGTCCGAGGATACCCGAGATCGTGAGAGCCTGTCTAAGAACGATTATGGGCTTCGAAAGTGCTGGCGGCGCGCGCTCATGCGGTCGAGGCGAACAGCTTGATCTCCGCCTCGCCTTCCGCCAGCCGAACCATTCGCTCGTACTCGAAGCAGAGTTTTTCGAGCAAGACTATGGACGCAGCGTTGGTGGGATGGACCACCGCCGCGATCCTGTCCAGGCCGGGCTGTTGCCTCGCGTAGGCCATCACCCCTGTCGCTGCTTCCAGGGCATAGCCTCTCCCCCAGTACTCTGTGAGAAGCGCATAGCCGAGTTCGATGTCGTCCATGGTGTCCCGCTTCAGAATGCCGGCAATGCCGATGGAGACATCGCCTGCCTTCAAACCCAGGCGCCACAATCCGAAGCCGTGACGCGCATAGCTGGCCAGCGGGACGTCGCGGAGATAGCTTTTCGCGTCTTCGAGAGTGCGCACACCCTTGTCCGCGATGTTCTCGATGAACGGCGGTTCGTTCAGCAGCTGCAGGATGAACGCCGCGTCGTCCAGCTCGAGGCGGCGGATCGTGAGGCGCTCTGTCTTCAGAATCGTCGTCACGCGTCCGGCCACGCCGCGGTCTCGTAGTCCTGTGCATCTTCCAGCGATCCCAGCCACTGCAGCGACGAGTGGACGTCGATGGTCATCGCCTCGCCCTGATCGACCTGCAGACGCCATACGATGGACCGTGCATTGGGGAAGCTACGAGCGCCCAGAGCGTCGCTGTAGAGTCGGCGCAGCACCGCCGTGTTTGGCATGCCTCCAGCCAAGAGCCGGAGCACCATCGCGGCATCCGGCGCCTTGCGCGACGACTCCTTGGCCTCGGCATTCTTTGGAGTCACACGAACGCTCACATGTGCCGCGTCAGGCTTGCCGAAGCGCGTCGGGAACGCCTGCTGCAGCAGCACGATGCCGGTGAATACGCCGCTCTGCCGACTCGGATCGGCGACCTGCTCCCAGGGGCGGTCGTCTTGGAGGTCATCGATGAGATTCTGGCGCACACCCGCGGAAAGTCGATCCCCGAACACGGCCCGGAGTGTCAGATCGCAGGCCTGTTCGAGTTCGAGGTCCTGCAGAGCCATGATCACCATGTCGAGAAGGTCGGCGTCGCCGATGTCGGCGACGCCTTCGATCTCGGCAAGCTCCAGGAGAGCCCGGAGCGAGGGCGGCTCCCAATCGTCTGGGAGACGGTGAACTTCCTCCCACTGGAGGATCTCTACGCTGAACCGCCCTGCTTCGGACATGATTCTCCGGATGCTTCAAGGGTGCGAAGGAAGGCGTCTACATGGCTGGAGTCTCGAGATGGATGACGATATCGATGCGTCGGTTCTTGGCACGCCCCGCTTCGAGTTCGTTGTTGGCGATGGGACGGGACTCTCCGTAGCCACGCGCGTTCAGACGCTCGGCGTCGATCCCCATGTTCGCCAGGAGGTAGGTGCGCACGGCCTCGGCGCGCTGATCGCTGAGCGACTGATTCATGTTCTCGTCACCCTGCGCGTCGGTATGACCCTCGATGGTCACGCCCGACGTCGGAAACTCGCGCAGGCCCCGCTGAACCCGGGTCAGCAGTGCGAAGTTCTCCGGGCGGATTTCCGAGCTGCCCACCGGGAAGCTCAGCCCATAGAGACGGATGATCAGCTCGTTGTCGCCGAGCAGGACTTGCGCCTCGTCCGATCCGAAGATTCCGCGCACTTCGCGCAGCTTGCGGTCGTAGCGCTCCTTCTGCTGGAGCTCCTTGTCACGATCCTGGAGGACAGCGAGGTCGTTGTTGAGCTTCTCGATCTCGGCCTGCAGGCTCGTCACATGTTCGACGAGTTGGCCGCGGTCCTCGGTGATGCTCTTGGCGGCCGCGATGATCTGATCCGCGACGGGTTCGATGCCTTCTGAGAATGTCGGTTCGTAGCCGAGGATCTTCGCGAGCCGCTCGAACTGGCCCTCGTAGGCGCGGACGATCGCCTCGGGCTTGCCCTTGCGATCCTTCTCGATCTCGGCGGTGAGGGTCGCGATGGCCGCCGCATGCCCGAATTCCTCGCGTGCCGATTCGGCCAGCCCCAGGGCTTGCGTCTTCATGTAGCGGTCACCCTGCAGGATCTTCTCGGCGGACGCGAGATCCCGGTCGGCGGCCGCCAAGGTCGCCGCGGCCAGCTCGTCGGCCTTGAGCGTCAGGGCGCGCTCGCGCTGGGCCTTCGCGCTGCCGAGAATGTCGACGCGGATGGCGAGGAGCTCGGCATCGCGATAGAAGGCGCTGGCCTGGCTGGCGACTTCGCGGGCATCGTTCTGCTTGCCGTCCTCGATGCGGCGGCCGGCGTCACGAATGGTCTTCTCGGCCTGCTCCCAGAGTTCGGTGGCGAAACCCGGCGCCTTCGCCGCGATGGCGTCGGTGCGGGCCGCGAAGGAATCGCGGAGCAGCAGCTCGCCGATCTCCTGGAGCTCGTCACAGCGCGTCAGCTTCTCGTTGAGCTTGCCCAGACGGCTCTGGATGTCCTCGATCTTGCCGCCCTTGGCGAAGCGCTCCTTGGCGCGCTCGAGCTGGGTTTCGGCTTCCTCGAAGGCGCGGGGTGCGATGAGATTCAGACGCGCGCGCTTGGCCTCGGTCAGTCGGTTCTCGGTGGTCTGGATGTCGTCCTCGATGGTCCCGGCCAGGGCCGGAAGCGCCGCAAAGACCAGAATGCCCGTCGCCAGGCAGGCGACGGTGAGTTGGGGGCGAAAGAGCTTTCGCATGATTTTTCCTTTATTTCCCCCCGGTCCGGCTTCGCGGCAGGATGCCGCGCTCAGACCAACTCGGGAGGTCGCCGCGAGCTTCGGGCGGGGCGGCGGAGTGGCGATTCGACCAAATGGATGCGTCGTGGATGAACACTAAAGAGTCCGGCGCCGCGACGCGCTATCCATTTCTTTGCGAACCCCGCCCTCGGCGGGCCAGCGCCCAAGCTCCTTGCCGCCGCGTAAACAGGACCTTACTCTGGACAACCCTCCAAACTCTGGACGAGTCCATGCGTATCGCCGGCGTCGGCACCGCCTACCCACCGCACTACTACGACCAAGAGACGCTGCTGGCTGCGCTCGCCGGCTTTTGGGGCGAACACCACTACAACGTCGAGCGGCTCGAACGACTGCATCGCAACGTCCTGGTGGGAGGCCGCCATCTCGCGTTGCCGCTCGAGCGCTACCCATTGCTGCGTGATTGGGGCGAGGCCAACGCGGTCTGGATCGACGTCGCTTTGGACACGGGCCGCCGAGCGATCGAGAATGCGTTGATCGCTGCCTCGGTGCGGACCGAAGATGTGGGAACACTGCTGTTCGTGACGACCACGGGTCTCGCGACCCCGTCGCTCGATGCGCTGCTCATGAACCGCATGCCTCTGCGCCCCAGCCTGCGACGCGTCCCGATCTTCGGGCTAGGTTGTGCCGCTGCGGTCGCCGGCCTGGCGCGAGCGGCCGATCTGCTCCTCGCCCGCCCGGACGAGGTGGCGGTGTTACTCTCGGTGGAGCTCTGCTCGCTGACGCTGCAGCGCGAAGATCTTTCGACGGCAAATCTCATCGGGACGGGCCTGTTCGCCGATGGAGCCGCGGCGGCCGTCGTGCTCGGTTCTGAGCATCCGCAAAACGGCGGCCGACCCCGTCCGCGGATTGTCGCCTCGGCTTCGGTCTTCTATCCCGACACCGAACATGTGATGGGCTGGGACATCGACGCTCGAGGCTTCGGCCTGCGGCTTTCGGCCGATGTACCCGACGTGGTGGAGCGGCATCTCGGCGGGGACGTCGACTCGTTTCTCGCCGCGCGTGGACTCGCGCGTGGCGACATCGTGCGGTGGATCTGCCACCCGGGCGGACCCAGAGTCCTCGAGTCGATGGAGCGTGCGCTCGAAATTCCCCGTGAAGCTCTCGAGACGAGTTGGAAGGTGCTCCAGGAAGTCGGCAATCTGTCTTCGGCCACGAGTCTGGTCGTGCTGCAGCGAGTGTTGGAGGCCGAGCCGCCAGAGCCAGGTGCCTACGGGCTGATCTCCGCGCTCGGTCCAGGTTTCGCGGCAGAATTGGTGCTGCTGCAATGGTGATCGCGACGACCGCAGGCCCGCGGCGGTCCGAATACGCGGCGACAGTCCCCGCGCCGGAGCGCTGATGGACCCTCGCCTCGCGTTCAGCGGATTCGTCGTCCTGGTCGCGCTGCACCGCCTGACCGAGTCGCGTCGGAGCGCGGAGCACGCCCGACGCCTGCGCGAGCGCGGCGGCTTCGAATACGGAGCGAATCACTATCCGTGGATGGTGGCACTGCATACGCTGTTTTTCGCTTCGCTCGGTGTCGAGCTCTGGTTGCGCCGACCGCCTGTGCATCTCGGATTGGCCTGGTCGGCTTCGATCGCGTTCTTGGCGAGCGCGGCGCTGCGGACATGGGCGATTGTCAGTCTGGGCGATCGTTGGACCACTCGAGTGATCCGGGTGCCGGGCGATGCGATCGTGCGCGAGGGCCCCTATCGCTGGCTCCGCCATCCAAACTATCTGGGCGTCGGAGGAGAGTTGCTTTCGCTGCCCCTGATCCACGGTTGCTGGATGACGGCCATCGTCTTTACGCTCGCCAACGCCGCCCTGCTGCGCGTGCGTATCGGGATCGAAGAGCAGGCGCTGCGCGAAACGGAACCGGCTTGAGCTCTTGGCCCGATCAGGATCCTCAGGCGAAGCTTCGGCAAGAGGTGCTCACGGCCATCGAGGAGATCGGTCGTCGACGTCTGCATGTCGACGGAGCCGTCGATCCCACGGCCCATCTGGTGCGCGACTTGGGGCTGGACTCGCTCAAACAACTCTCCTTGCTGATCGAAATCGAGGATCGTTTTTGCGTGGCGTTCGACGATCTCACCGACCAGCGTATCGAAACCGTACAGGATCTGGTCGATGCGGTCGTCACCCGGGTCAGTACGCGCGAGGACGAGACGACAGCGTGAGCGCGAACACTCTCATCGAACTCATGGTCGAGGTCGCGCAGCGCTCGGAAGTCGGGCTGGAGATCCTCGATCGCCGCGAAGTGGCCAGCTGGCACGCCTGGTCGTCGATCGTCGAGCGAGCAGCGCGCGTGGCGGGCGGGCTTCGCGCGCGTGGAGTCGCCGCGGGCGATCGCGTGGCCTTGATTCTGCCCACCGGAGCGGACTTCGTGCACGGCTTCTTCGGAGTCGTCTGGGCGGGGGCAGTGCCGGTGCCGCTCTACCCGCCGCTGCGCCTGGGTTGCCTCGACGAGTACCGCGAGCAGACCGAGAGCATGCTGCGCACCGCGGGGGCCAACCTCGTCCTCAGCGATCGGCGCATCTCGTCCTTGTTGCAAGACGCGCTGCGGCGCGCGAACGTGCATCGCGGTTGGGAGACGGTCGGCGGACTCATGGGTGCGAGCACCGAGGCGACGCGCGCCGCGCCGAGCGATCTGGCCCTCGTGCAGTACTCCTCGGGCACGACTCTGCGGCCAAAGGCCGTGGCCCTGGAGCATCGCGCCATCCTGGCGCAGCTCGATGGTCTACGTCGCATCTGGCCGACTCCCCGAGGCGCCGAGCACCGGGGCGTCAGCTGGCTGCCGCTCTATCACGACATGGGTCTCATCGGTGCGTTGCTGGCAGCCTTGCACCATCCGGGCTCGCTCACCCTCATTCCGCCCGAACTGTTCGTGGCCCGGCCGGCCGTGTGGCTGCGCGCCATCGCGCGCACGCGCGCGACCATCTCCCCGGCGCCGG
>Ga0214472_10006251_pt1 | contig 12482 bp, 6 predicted proteins | sample RVTome_6_FD_207662 | JGI IMG/M metagenome (GOLD analysis project Ga0214472, IMG submission 207662) | Soil microbial communities from uranium-contaminated site in the Upper Colorado River Basin, Wyoming, United States - RVT140D175 | ecosystem: Environmental > Terrestrial > Soil > Contaminated >... | reverse complement strand
CCAGCCTGTACCCCTTCGTGCTTTCCTTGAGGGCTTTGGTGTACAGCGATTCAAACTCGGCATGTTTAAGTTTTACACTTTCTAAAAATCGCGCCTCCCCATCTTTTGGAAATTGTCGCATCGACTTATTATATCTTTCTATCTCGGCGACATAGCCGGCAATGGTCTTATCTTCTTTTTTTTGCAGGAAAACATCGAAATAATAATCAAGCTTTGACAGTTTTTTCTTCTCTGTCGTCAAAGAGGAGAGCAAATCAAAATAGCCGACCAGGTTGTCAATCGCCCGGGAAAATTCAATAATATAGTCAACCCATCTGCCTTTCTCCGAACGGAGCTTGGCAAGTAAGCGTTTATCGGCAAGTGCCTTTCCTGCAAAATCGTAGTCCCAGGTATGCCGAAAATAGAGATTATTCTGAAAGAAATCGATGTGTCCGATAACATGATAGAAGATCATCACATTCAGCCAGTCCGGATTATTGTCGTTATAGTAGGAAATTGGCGGACGGGTGTTAATGACCGTTTCGTAGGGGTTGTTGGGGTAGAGTTCATACTGTCCCTGCTCCTTCAACACTTCCACATCCTGAACCCAGTAGTCGTACAGGGTCGGGATCATGTTCTTGGGTGACAGCTGCAAAAAGTCGCGGTTGGTGACTATATATTCAAGGCTCTCGTCCTGAAAGCTTAGGCCCACATCCCGAGCCCGTTCCTTGCACCCCTCCATGATTTTCTTGGCATGTTGACTAACAAGTTCCATATCACCTCACAATCAGGTTTTAAACGGGCGGGTTTGACGGGCGGGTTTGGAACCCGCCCCTACGCCGACGAGGGGCTGATGTAGGGGCGGGTTCGACTCCCGCCGCCCACACCCAATCCAGTCCGTTCCATATCGTTTACCGGTCTCAGGAAATGAGCTCTTTGATCCCCTTGATCAACCGGGTTTCATTTGTGTCCTGAGAAATTACATCCATACGCAGCAAATTTTTTCTCTCCTCGAGCAGGCCCGATTTACGAATATATTTTTCCACCTCTGTCTGGCCGGAGATGCCGTAGCCATTTTCGGCAATGGTTATCCCCACACGACTGGCGTAGGTCAGCATCTTCTCCAGTTCCGGAAGGGCCTTATCCCCTTTGGTGTCCCAGTCGTCCCCATCGGTTCCGTGAAAAATATAGATGTTATTGTCCCGCTCGAGCGATTCTTCCTCAACAATTTTATTAACCAGAGTATAGGCACTGGCAACCTGAGTACCACCTGCCACGGTGGAATTGTAGTAGGTCTGAAAATCTTTGACCTCCTTGGCCTCGGTATCATGCAGCACGAAACGTGTTTCCACCTGGTTTTTATATTGGTAGATAAGCCAGGAGTAGATCAGGACATGTTGATTGACGACCAGTTCCGTCGGTTTACCGCCCATGGAACCGGAATAATCACGAACAAAAAAGACCACGGCCTGGGATTCATAGTCTTTTTCTTTGGAAAGAATCCTATAGACCCGGTCTCTCGGCGATATCAACAGCTTTCGGCTGTCAATCAGGCCCTGTGCCGCTACCCGTCCAAGGGCAATATTGGTCTGGATAATCCTTCTGAGGGTCGATTTTTTATCCAGTATCTGCCCGAACCCCCTGTTTTTATCGGTTAAATCATAGGTATACTTGGTGAGGGACTTTTTCTTGCCTTTATCTTTCAGATTGGGCAACTCAAACTGTTCGGTGAGAATTCGCCCCAGGTCATAGGCGTTTGATTCCACATCGTGGGCACCACCTTCGCCTTGCCCGGCTCCACCCTGTCCGCCCTGTTCCGGTCTGACCGGCTGCTCACCAATGACTTCACCTTCCTCGCCTTCCCCCGAACCACCTTCTCCGGCGCCTTGATCGCCGCTTTCTCCGTCCCCTTCTTCATTGAAACGGATTTTATCATGCAGCAGTTTTTCCTCCACCGTAGTCGGAACTATAACCACCTTATCATCCCCATTCAGGCTCGGTTTGACCATCTTGCCGACCCTGATTTTCCGGGGGAAGCCGTCTTTTTCCCGTTGTTTATCCTTTTCCAGCAGATAATCAAGAGACTGAACGGTGGTCAGCGCCATCAGCTTGGGCGGTGAGGTGTCATGCAGCATCTCCGGATCCATATAACTGTAAATAGTCCGGACAACCGGCGGCTTCGGAGCACATCTATGCTTTTGGTCGAGCTCGGGCAAATCCAGCTCGTAGCGGATCTTTCTGTCCTGTTCGGGAGTCAGTCCTTTTTCCTTCAGACTATGATAGAGCGTCTGGAGCTTTTTTTTCATCTGGCCTTCCATCCACTTTTTTGATTTTTCCCAAAATTAGTTTTCATCAACCTGGGTGCAGAAATATTCAATGGTTTTCTGGGCACAGGTAGTACAATACCCCAGTTTTTTGAGCATCGTTTCGATCATCCGGTCATACAACTTCTGGTTCTCTTCATTGGTGCGATTGGCGAGAGCGCCGATCAGGCTGCCGGAGCCTGCGATATCGGATTTCAGTCGAACATCGGTGACTGCCTTGACCAGTTCAAGGTTGTCCATGAAATCATAGTCCGGCCGGACGGATATTTTCTGACCATAGATTTTACGAATCGAGGTCCTGAAGGAGTCCTTCTGCTCTTTTGTTTTCAGACCAAGCCCATCCTCGACCGAATTGATATACCTCTCGTCGATCTTCAGCGCCTGCAGTTCATTCGTCTGGGGATTCTTGTATTTCCACATCTTATCGGTTCCCAGATTCTCGGCGTCTATGCCAATGATCATATTGACATAATTCATCACATCCTTGCGAATGGCCAGCGGTTCATCCATGTAGGCGTTGAACATCTCGGTCATGACTCGTTCCCGGTACAGACCCTTGGCAATTTTCAGGTCATCAAGGAACTTTGCCCGGTCTTTCGCCTCCGATACATAGTCAAGAATCGCTCGCTCAATGGCACGGAACACATCGTAAGCAAACATACACTTGCCTTCGTTGGTTTCGGAGCTCTCCAGCATCAACTGGATCGAACGGCCGAGATTTCTCTGGCCAAGACCCTTCTGGCCAAACCGCTTGGTGATATCGTGTTCCTGGCTGAGGGTGTCGATAACCTCGGAAAGCGTCTTTAAGCTTTTCTCTCCGGCCACCTCCCCTGCGGCAAGCTTCATGGTTTCAATGGGGGTGAGTTTTTCCGACCTTGGCAACCGGCTCAGCACCACGCCCACCGAAGCGGCATAATTGAGGTTGGGATCCTGATGCATCGCATCGCCGGTCAGGGTTGTCTTGGATTCATTGCCGATGGCGTAGGTGGTAAGTTCTTTCTGCAGCCCATAGTGGGTGTTATGGGAAACATAGCAGATCCGGCACCTATCCACGATCGGCGCTTCTTCTTTTTCTGCCAGAAAGCGGTTGAATTCCGAGTTATTACTGGTCGCAATGATGAGCGTGTCGATAGGCCATTTGTAGCCATCGATCTCAATGCACCGATTTTGGATAATGCCGAGATAAACCTGAACCAGATCCTTTTTATTTTTATAGATCTCATCGCTGAAATGGATGCCGCCGCCTGCAACTCGTGCCAGCGCCCCTCTTCTGAGATCAAAACGGTATGGATTATTGGTATCGGTAATATGCAGTAATCGCTGGATGGATTCCTCTCCTAAAAGATCTACCGCTGAAGAGGTAATCTTATCTTTTGCCGGATACTTGCCCGTCACAGTGCCGAGGCTCTCAATTAGGGGGACAGGGACAATCTCTATGAAATCGAGCATAGCGTCCAGATTGCCGTCGGTAAACTGACGGATATCGTTCCAAATGTATGCAGAGCAGGCTCCCAGCGGCCGATAATTTTCATACCAGGTCTCCAGCATATCGTCGTCAACACGATATCTTCTGGCGAGATACTTCTCGGTTTCTGAAGCGAATTCGTGGAGGTTCATGGCAAGAATCATCGGATCTTCATAGGTCTGCGATTCTATGGTGGTTATGTTGCCATAGGTACCAATCTTATCCATGCCGACAAAGCGGAAGGTATATTTTCTGTTTTTGGGAATCGATAGGAAATCTCTATACATTTTGCAGAGAAACTCGACAAGAAAGGTTTTACCGTTCCCAGGCTCACCGACCAGAACAAAAGCCATTTCCTTAGACGACCCACCCTGGGAAGCGTCTTTGACAAACGAAACAAACGAATTTATTTCGTCGTACATGCCGATAATATGCTTTTTGCCCTCCCGAAATATTCTGAAGTCAAAAGTATTTTTTCCATTGACCATAACCTTGTCGATATCTCCTTCCAACACCATACGGGTGACTCCCTGGAAAGCATTTTCGAAAACCCGTTCGCCCTTTTTCACTGAGGTAAAATGGTTATGGAGTGAATTTTTTCTTTGCTCTGTCATCGTTCCCCTCCTGACAGGTTGAGGTATATGTTTCGTTTGCTTGTTATTATAGTTACTATATTATCGCCACGTTGATAAAATTTTTCAAGGAATCCCTGTAAATAATTCTCATATGCAATCGATAATCACTCCGTTTCCTATATTCTTCCTGATTTCGACAGTGAACTATTCAACTTTTTTTGAATAGTTCAATTTTTTTATTGACACTCCCGGTGTCGGCTGCCACTATATAAATAAGTGCATATTCACAAAATCAAGCCGACGCTACCTTGCGCAAATGCAAACATGATGGAAAAAGAAAGTATTTTTCAAAACTTACAGAGGATTGCAGATGCCATTGTCGCCCTGTTCGGCAAAAACTGCGAAGCCTGTGTCCATGACTTAACCTCATTGCAGAACTCCCTGATATATATCCAGGGTGATGTTACCCACAGAAAACCTGGTGCGCCCGCCACCGATCTGCTGATGAAAATGCTCAAGCAGAATTCCGGTAAGGCAGAGGACATGCAGAACTACAAGACAACGACAGCCGATGGCCGCTCCCTCAAATCGGCAACAACTTTTATCAGGGATTCAACAGGCAGACCGATTGCCGCCTTTTGCATAAATCTCGACACGACCGATTTTTACAATGCCGGCCAGGCACTGATGCCGTTTATCAATATCCAGGAAAACAATCATCAAACCAGCACGGAAACTTTTGCTCATTCCGCAAGCGAAACTGTTGAGGCACTTTTTTTTCAGGCGGTGGAAAAAATCGGCAAACATCCGGCAACGATGAATGTCGATGAAAAAACTTCACTCATAGGTCAGCTGGAGGAAAACAGCACTTTTTTGCTCAAAGGTGCGGTGGAACAGGTGGCCCGGATGATGGGCGTCACCAAGTTTACCGTCTACAATTATCTCAAGAAAGTACGCAATAACAATTAAAACGTCAAAATGGAGGAATCATATGACCAGAAAAGCCATCTTCACCCAACAGGCACCCGCCGCTATCGGCCCTTACTCCCAAGCCATAGCTGCAAACAAGCTGCTTTTCATCTCCGGTCAGTTGCCGATAGATCCGGTAAACGGCAAGATGATTGACGGCGATATAGCAAGCAAAACCACTCAGATCATCAAAAATGCGCAGGCTATTGCCGAAGAAGCAGGTACCGACTTGAGCCAAGTGGTGAAGACAACGATTTTTCTCACTGATTTAGCCGACTTTCAGGCCGTCAACTCAGCCTATGGAGCCTTTTTCCCCAAAGCACCTCCAGCACGATCGACTGTCCAGGTTGCCGCACTGCCGCTCGGCTCAAACATTGAAATCGAATTTATTCTATCATTATAATCATTTTTTCCGGGAATAGTGCGCTATGAAATTTACAGTCAAAGACATCCTTGAGATGGAAGTTATTCTTGCTCTCGGGTGCACGGAGCCGGTTGCCATCGCCCTAGGTGCGGCGGCGGCGGCAACACTCCTGCCGGAAAGAGAATTCGATTCCATTGAAATCTGGATTGATCCTAATATTTATAAAAATGCCATGGCGGTAACCATTCCCGGGACCGGCGGCATGCAGGGACTGGATACCGCGGCAGCCCTCGGAGCTTATGGCGGCAACCCCGGACGAGGCCTTGAAGTGCTGGAAAGCCTGGACGATACGACAATAAGCAAGGCCCAATCACTGCTTAACGAGAATAAAGTGGTGGTCAACCTGAGAGAAGAAACAGGCCTTTATGTACGAACAAAGCTTGTCGCCGGCAACAACACCGCTGAATCCCTCATTATTGACCTGCACAATAACATTGTCAGTCTCAAATTGAATGGGAAAGAGATATCGGATTCCCCCCTTTTGGCCAAATCCCTCAGTAAAGGAGGTAAACATACCCTGGCTGAACTGGAAACCTGGCTGCGGGAATTAAGCTTGCTAGACATCCTTGAGCTTACTGCCGATCTGGACGAAGATGACCTCAACTTTCTTGAGATAGGAGTAAACCATAATCTTGCCCTGGCCGAATTTGGCCTGAAGCACGGCAGTGGTCTTGGCATCGGCAAAGCCATCGACCGGTTGATTAAACAGAAACTGATGGTAAATGATATGTCGACTGCAGCGCGAAGGCTCACCTCGGCTGCGGCGGATGCCCGTATGAGCGGAGCAAATCTTCCCGCCATGAGTTCGGCCGGAAGTGGTAATCATGGACTTACCGCCATTCTGCCGATCTGGGCGATAAAGGATTTCATCGATCACGACCGGGAAACCCTGCTGAGGGCCATCGGTCTCAGCCATATCGTCACCGCCTACGTTAAAGCACACACCGGCAGACTCTCCGCCGTCTGTGGCTGTTCCGTGGCTGCCGGGGCCGGAGCCACCGCGGGTATCACCTATCTGGTGGGGGGCGATGTGCACCATATGGAAGGGGCAATCAAGAATATTCTGGAAGATCTGGCAGGAGTCATTTGCGATGGAGCTAAAGCCGGCTGTGCCATCAAACTCAACACCGCGGCAGGTGCTGCCGTTCAAGCTGCTCTGTTTTCCCTGCATGGCGTGAATGTAAAGGATACCGACGGCATTATCGGCGATTCCACTCAAAAAACCATTCAGAACATGGGCGCCCTCAGCCACGACGGCATGGTCCAGACCGACAAAACCATCCTGAAGATCATGCTGGAAAAACAGATGACTAAAAAGAATAATCAAAAAGACAAGAACGAGCGTCGCTAACAAGGAGAGAGCTCCCCTTCATGTCAACCAACTTTCCCCTGACAGTTTATAGGTGAATGCATTACAAATCCCTTCTCTTAGGATAAGTTGCATTTGGATCGGATGATCCGATTCTTAGCAGGACTACCGACGCATCCTTGGTTTTGTTTCTCCCATTCGGGTTGGCGGGTTGGCGGGCTGGCGGGATGGCACTGAAAATTTCTTGCCATCTCGGTACGAAAAGAATATGTTTTCGGCTTTTTGATCTCAGTGCTGCAAAATACCTGCAATACCCGCAATTCATCAGGAGACAGTATGAAATTCAGTGCAGCGTCCATAGTAAAGGATGACACCCTTTTAAAAGTCGTGCCGTGGTTGGTCATTTGTTCCCTGGCTCTTTTTCCGGTAGGAAGATTAGCGGAACTGCCTTTGACTGTGCTGGCTCTTATCGGGTTGAAGGTATTCTTTGAGAGAATCAAAAATAGCGACTGGGAAAAATCGACTCTGTTTTTTACGTTATTTTTTCTTTGTCTGTGGCTGCCAATTATTATTTCTGCTCCAGACAGCTACAAATTGAGCAAAACTTTCAGTCTGGCAATTCAATATTTAAGGTTTTTTTTGTCTGGCCTGGCTCTCTTGAAATATTGCTTAAATCGTGAAAGTTTTAAGCTCATCAATAAATATTGCCTGCTTATTTTGTCTTTTTGGATTGTTGACGCACTCTTTCAGTTCTTTTTTGGGACTGATTTATTTGGTTATACGCTTACTCCTGCACGTTTGAATGGTGTATTTGGCTACAAACTTAAATTAGGCCTGTTTCTGTCTGTTTTTTCTTCATTTATTTTTCTAATTCTTTACGAGAAAAAACACCTGCTTTTAAGCTGCATATTGAATTTTTTATGTTTGATCGTGCTCTTGTTGGCAGGCAGCCGAGGCGGATGGATCATGTATGGCGTGGTCCTCATTGGCTTTTTTGCCTATAAGTGGCACAACAACCTGAAGATGTTTGCCGCGAGTGTAGGGGTTCTGCTTGTGTGCCTTATGACGACCGGCACTGTTTTATATTACAATTCCGATAGCTTTGCCGGCAAGATGGATAGAACTCTGGAAATCTTTAAAGGCGATGAAAAATCGATTGACCGAGCAATTTCATTTCGTCTTCCTATCTGGAAAACGGCTTTTTCCATGATCTCCGCCAATCCCATTAATGGCATTGGAGCAAGGGCTTTTCGATATGCCTACCCGGAATATGCAGAAGAAGACGATATGTTTTTAAGACCGGACTTTGTGGAAAAGGATCGTGAAATAGGTGCATTGCACTCCCATCAGATGCAATTAGAGGTGCTGAGTGAGACCGGTTTGTTTGGCGGATTCCTCTTTCTGGGTGCGATGGCGGTTCTGGTTTGGTACTGGCGTTCAAGATCCGAGTTCCAAAAGTCCAATATGCTGCCTTATGCTTTGAGTCTAGCCGCCATATTTTTCCCGCTAAATACCCATTATGCCCTGTATTCTTCAGCGTGGGCTCAGGTTATCTACTGGTTTGTCCCGCTTTATTTTGCAGCAGGAGCCGTTCAGAATCCATTACCTGAATCATCGGTGGAGACCCCTTAAATTACCACGGCAGGCAAATCGACCTGCCGTGGTTAAAAACCCTCACACCGTCATCGATTATTACCTGACAGTACGGCACCAGGCATAGGCATTCATGAACATCCGCATCCAGGGTGAAACCTGCAATGCCTTCAGCCCTTCCGGCAGATAGTGGGCCTGCCAGGGCAGAAAGACCCTTTCCGGATGCGGCATCAGTGCCAAATGCCTGCCGTCCGCTGAACAGAGCCCGGCAATTCCTTCAATGGACCCGTTGGGATTAAACGGATACTGCTCCGTCGGCTTGCCGTCGTCGTCAACAAAGACCAACGGGATCATGCCGCCGGCTTTTACCTTCTCGAGAATGGCCCGGTCCGGAAACAGGAGCTGCCCTTCTCCGTGATCGACATGGATACCAAAGACCAACTCTTCCATACCCGCAAGCATCATAGCCCGGCTGTTCTGCACTTTGACTGTGGTCCAGCGGGACTCGAATCGTCCCGATATATTGCGGACAAAATGGGGCTGGCGTTCGGCCGGAAGCCCTAATTCCGGCACCCAGCCCAGCAGGCCGAACAGCTGACAGCCGTTGCATATGCCGAGGGTGAAGGTATCGGGCCGCCGGTAAAAATCCTCAAACATTTTCTTTAATCTGGGATTAAACAGAATGGTCGCCGCCCAGCCTTTCGCCGACTCAGGGACATCGGCATAGGAAAAACCGCCGACTGCCGCAAGACCCCGAAAGTTATCAAGGTTTACTGTTCCTGCAAGCAGGTCGCTCATGCAGATATCCCATGGCTCAAACCCTGCCAGATAAAACGCCGAACTCATCTCGCGGTCGGAATTCGATCCCTCGTCCCTCAGAATTGCCACCTTGGGTTTATCGGTGCGGGTCAACAGGTCGGCGGCTGGTGGTTCCGGGGTAAAGCTCAAATGATAGCCCGGCCCTTTCCGGTCATAGATATTGTTCTTTTCTGCATCGGCACAGGTCGGATTTATCTGCAATCGTTCAAGCTGATAACTGGTTTCCTCCCACCAGCCACGCAGGACGATCATTTGTTCATCCAGGACGTTCTCCCCGTTATAGCTGACCAGTATTTGTTTTGTTGCCGTTGTTGTGCCGAGCGGGACAAAAGGCACTCCGGCTGCTATAAGAATGTCTTCCACCTGGGAAATTTTGCCCGGTCGACATTCGATCACCAGGCCGAGTTCTTCGGCAAACAATGTTTCAAAGACCGTGCCCTCACCCAGCAGACTCACGTCGAGACCGCAATTGCCGCTGAAAGCCATTTCCAGAAGAGTGGTGATCAAGCCACCATCACTTCGGTCATGGCCGGCTGAGATCAGATCCTGCGCGATCAATTCCTGTACGGCCTGGAAACTGTTCTTTAAGAGCAGTCCATCTTCGACATCGGGACTCACCTCCCCCAGCCGGCACATAACCTGAGCCAGGGCGCTGCCGCCCATCCTGGTTTGGCCGCCGCCAAGATCAAGATAGAGCAGGGGCGAACCGATCTTTTTGATATCCGGAGTGATAACCCTGGTGATATCCGGCACCGCGGCATAGGCTGAGATAACCAGTTCACGCGGGGATTTGACGGTTTCGCTGCCTACCATGGTGGCCATGGACAGGCTGTCCTTGCCTCCATCAACAGCCATCCCGACCTCGATCATCACATCGCGCATCGCCCTTGCGGCGTCATAGATGGCCGCGCCTTCTCCCGGCAATTTCGGCGCCCACATCCAGTTGGCGGAACATTTAACCTGTTCCAGTTCCTCGATTTTGGCCCAGACGAGATTGGTCAGGGCTTCACCAACCGCCATTCTGGCCCCGGAGGCCGGATCAACCAGCATCTTGATCGACTGTTCGCCGATGGCCGACGCAATCCCAGTTTTGCCGAAATGGCTCTGAGCAACTACCGCCACATTGCTGACAGGAAGCTGCAGGGCACCGCAACACTGCTGCCTGGCGATGAGACCGGTTACCGCCCGGTCGACCTTGTTGGTGAGAAATCTCTTGGAACCGACCGAAACCAGGCGCAGCACATCGTGGAGAGCACCGGAAACCGTCAGATCAGCAGGGAGTTTCAGGGGATTTGAGCCAATTGGTTTTCTGGTATCCGTAAAGGTTTTCTGGGGGATTTCACCCAACAGCACCGGCAGATCGATATCCACCGGAGTGGTGTCGTGGGCAGCATCGTGGAGGACAAAACGCAGATCGCCGGTCACCTCTCCCAACACCTCGCAATTGACCTTTTCCCGGACACAGATCGCCTTGAATTTTTCGATGTTTTCCGGCCGGATCAAAAACCCGCATCGTTCCTGGTATTCGGCCACATAGATTTCCAAAACCGACATGGTGGGATCCCCGACCCGAATATTTCGAATTTCCACCCGGCCACCGGACTTCTCTACCAGCTCTTTCAGCACATTGGCCGGTCCTCCTGCGCCCTGATCATGGATCACGTCGATGAGAGTCTTGTCTCCCATCTCGTTGCAGGCGCGGATCACCCGGTTCATCTTCTGTTCCATTTCCGCATCGCCGCGTTGCACCGCATTGAAATCAAGGCTCGATTCGTTTTCCCCCTGCAGCATGCTGGAGGCCGCACCGCCGCCAAAGCCAACGCGATAGGCAGGCCCACCCACCTGGACGATGAGCATGCCCTTTTCAGCCGCCGCTTTCTCGGTATGCCTACCATCAATCTGGCCGATACCGGCAGTGAACATGATCGGCTTTAAAAATCCCCAGCGTTCACCATTGTCAAGGCGCATGTCAAAGGATCTGGTAAAGCCCTGAATGAGCGGCTCACCGAATTTATTGCCATAGTCGGACGCGCCGTTACTCGCTTCAATTTCAATATTGAGGGCCGAGGCCAGATTGTCGGGACAGGGATAGTTGTTCTCCCAGGGCAGTTCATACCCCGGAATATTCAGGTTTCCGACACAATATCCGGCTGTTCCGGCGATAACAAACCCTCCCCGTCCAGTCCCCTGAACGTCCCGAATCCGACCACCTGTGCCCGTTTCCGCCCCGGGAAAGGGGGCCACCCCGGTGGGGAAGTTATGGGTTTCCGCGGTAAGAAGGGGATGATAGTTCACCTTGACCGGCACCAGCTGCGAAGGCTCGCCGGGTTGTGCCGGCACCAGAGTATCGATTTCGTACCCTCTGACGACGCTGGAGTTATCTTTAAAGGCAATCATCGATCCTTTGGGATTGGCCTTTAGCGTGGCGGTCACCAGATCAAAAAGCGTCCCTTCCATCTCTTCGCCGTCAATGACTTGTTTTCCCTTAAAAAAGCCGTGGCGGGAATGTTCGGAATTGGCATTGTTCAGATCCATGATCTCAACGATGGTCGGATTACGATGCTGTTGGTTAACAAAGTAGTCGTAATAGAGATTCCGGTCCCATTCATCCATGGAAATTCCCGGCAACTCGGTCAAACCATCGGGACCTTTGGTTTTGAGATCCACTTCATAAACCGCTTCCGGAATGACCCCGGTCTCAAAGGTTGACAGCGGTACAGGGTAGTGGCACTCGGTCATCCGGTCATGATGCCGGTCAATGAACTGCTGAATGTCCTCGGTTTTTGGCACCAGATATCGCCTTGACCGTTCCACCCGGGTGATCATCTCGAGCCCTGTTGCCTTACAGATAGAGACCATGTTCGACGACCAGGCGGTGGCAAAATTCAGCCGCGGCCCGACTTCCACAACTCTGTCTCCCTGCAGGACCGGAGTTTCACTGACGCTGCCGGCAAGGAAGCCGTCTGCCAGGATAAGCCGCAGGCAAGTCATCTCCTCTTTCGTTAATTGCCGTATCGATTCAATA
>Ga0214472_10006250_pt1 | contig 12483 bp, 7 predicted proteins | sample RVTome_6_FD_207662 | JGI IMG/M metagenome (GOLD analysis project Ga0214472, IMG submission 207662) | Soil microbial communities from uranium-contaminated site in the Upper Colorado River Basin, Wyoming, United States - RVT140D175 | ecosystem: Environmental > Terrestrial > Soil > Contaminated >... | reverse complement strand
CAGGCTGGTGAGCTGATTGGACCGGCACTCTAGGAATTCCAGGTCTAGGAGGTTGGACAAATCGGGTAGGGTTCCAAGCGGGTTAAAGGAAACCCCTAATCTCCTCAGCAGCGTAAGGTTTGAGAGATCGGGTAGGCTGGCGAGCTGGTTTATAAAACAGTAGAATTCTTCCAGTTGGCTAAGACTGGAAAGATCAGGAAGATACGTCAGTTGGTTACTTGCGCAGTTCAGTAAACTGATGTTTACAAAGGCTTCGATCCCAGTGAGATCGGTAAACCCCTGGCTGGCACATATGAAGGATCCGGTGACATTGGCCGCTTCCTGAAAACTGATTTCACCATCTAGGTTCTGGTCGTACCTGGCTACACAAAAAACCTTGAAGCTGGGATCCAGAAACTGAACATTTCCGGCAATGGCTCCCAAAGAGAGAAGCAAGCCGAGGCACGAATAGCATTTTCTAAACATGATTTTGGTTTCCACCTGTATTTATTATTCTGGGAATTTAGGAAGTGCGAATTTAAACTAGTAGGAACTAAATAGCATTCCCATTGGCAACGAAACAAGCGGTTGTTTTAGCCCCCACGCCAAAGTTGGCATTAGAAAAGTGGTCATCAGCTTGAACAGGCCAAGAATGGACCATGCAACATGAGTGGATATCCAGATCCCAGCGCATGCCTTCAACCTTTATTTTCATCGCGTGGATTATTGGGTAGAATGACCTGCACCCAGGAATTTTCATCCAAACAAGTGTCTGCCTGAGCCATTTGGTTTTCTACCAAGGCAGGCTGCTTCCTTAATCACTCTATCCATTCGAGGCATGCATGCACTCTTCTGCGAACGGGCCAACCAAGCACCGGCTCACGCTCGCCCAGCTTTCGAAACTTCTTTTTGATGCCTGCGACGACTTGCGCGGCAACATGGATGCCTCGGAATACAAGGAATACATTTTCGGCATGCTTTTCCTGAAGCGGCTCTCGGATCTGTTCGATCAGGAGCGTGAAAAACTGGCGAAAGACTTACGGGCCCGCGGCATGGACGAAGCCATGCTCGCCCTGCAGTTGGATAATCCGGATAAATACACCTTCTTTGTTCCGGAAGAGGCGCGCTGGAACAAGATTCGCCACCTGAAAACGCACGTGGGCTCGGCCCTGAACAAAGCCCTGGAATCGCTGGAAGATGCCAACCCGGAAGCGCTGCAGGACGTTTTGAAACAAATCAACTTCAACCGCAAGATTGGCCAGCGCACCCTGGACGACGACACGCTTTCGAACTTTATTCAGAACTTTGAGAAGATCCCCCTGCGCGACGACAACTTTGAGTTCCCCGACCTGTTGGGTGCTGCCTATGAGTATCTGATTAAATATTTTGCGGATTCGGCCGGCAAGAAAGCTGGCGAATTCTACACACCTGCCGAGGTGGTGCGGGCTCTGGTGGAAATGGTCGAACCCAAGCCTGGCATGAGCATCTACGACCCCACCTGCGGCTCCGGCGGCATGCTGATCCAAACCCGTGATTTCATTCAGGAAACAGGCGGCGATCCGCGCGATCTTTCGCTCTTTGGTCAGGAGAGCAGCGGCACTACCTGGTCCATTTGTAAAATGAACATGCTGCTGCACGGAATTTCCCATGCGGATATTCGCCAGGAAGATACTTTGCGCAAACCGCAACACAAGGAGCATGGCGAACTGAAGCGCTTTGACCGCGTCCTCGCCAATCCACCCTTCAGCCAGAACTACATTAAGAAGGATATCGAATTTCCCGGTCGCTTCGCCGTCTGGCTCCCCGAGAAGGGCAAGAAGGCCGACCTGATGTTTGTGCAGCACATGCTTGCCGTGCTCAAGGGCGATGGCAAAATGGCGGTGGTCATGCCGCATGGTGTGCTGTTCCGCGGCGGCGAGGAACGCGAGGCTCGGCGCCACTTCATTGAGCGCGGCTGGCTGGAAGCCATCATCGGATTGCCGGCGGGCCTGTTCTACGGCACCGGCATCCCGGCCTGTGTGCTGGTGCTCAACAAGCAGGATGCCGCCAGGCGCGAGCATGTGGTGTTTATCAATGCCGACCGCGACTACCGCGAGGGCAAGGCGCAGAATGTTTTGCGGGCGGAGGATATCTCTCGCATGGTTCACGCCTATCGGACCCTCAGCGCTGGTGCATGCGACGCGCTTCCTGGCTATGCCCGTCGCGTGGCGGTTGCGGAGATTGTGGCCGAGGAATACAACTGCAATATTCGCCGCTACGTGGACAACGCGCCACCGCCCGAACCCCACGATGTGCGCGCCCACCTGCACGGCGGCGTTCCGGTGAACGAAATCGATGCCCTGGCCCGGTTTTGGACCAACTACCCGGAGGTGCGAGGGTGCTGTTTCCAGCCACGACCTGGCACCAGCGCTTACATGGATTTCACATCGGCAGTTTCGGATCGACGCGCTTTGGCAGACCTGGTGAACAGCGATGCCAGTGTGGTGGCAGCCCACGATGCTTTTCTGGCGACCCTGGAGATCTGGTGGCAAAAGCATTTGCCCGAAATTGAAGCGCTGGCGCCTGGCGAGGGGGACGGGAAAAAGCCAGGGAATGTCTATGCCTTGCGCCGCGGCTTGCTGGCTTCTATTGAGCAAACTTTTTCCGGCAATACCTTGTTCACCGATCACCAAATCCGCGGTGCCTTCGCCCGCTACGTCGACGAACTGAAAGCTGACCTCAAGTCGGTTGCGGCATCCGGTTGGGGACCCGAGTTGATCCCCGATGCCGACATCCTGGAAAGCCAGTTTCCTGAGGTTTTGGAAGAAGTGGCGCAGAAACGTGCCCGTCTCGCAGAGTTGGCTGCACTCTTCGCCGCAGCGGACGAGGAGGACTACGAAGACGAGGAGGACACCGGCGTGCTGCCCGGTGACCAGGTGAAGGAACTCAAAGCCAAACTCAGGCGCCTCAAGGGCGAGGCCAAACTGGCGAAACGCGATCCGGCCCTGGGCGATGCCAAGGCGCTTTTGAAACAGGTGGCTGGAACCGAGACCCGGCTGGCACGGCACAAAGCCCTGGAAGACGAAGCCCGGCACCTCAAGGCTGACGTGCGGGCTACAGAAAAGAAGAAAGAGACGTTGGTTGCGGAAGCCCGGGAGAAGATCGACCGCGACGAAGCCCGCAAGGTCATCCTCGACCGGCTCCATCGCCTGCTGGTACAGACCTATGCGTCCTACCTGCGCGCCGATCAACGTGCGTGCCTCGCAGCCCTGGAGAATCTCCACAGCAAGTACGCCACGACCGCTACCGACATCGAGCAACGACGCAACGCGGCCACGGACAAGCTGAAGGGATTCCTCGCGGAGCTTGGTTATGCGTGATTCTCTCGGCAACCACTGCACGCTCAAGGGAGGAACAGGCTTTCCGGAGGCCCTTCAAGGAGAACGTGAGGGTGAACTCCCGTTTATCAAAGTGAGTGACATGTCGTTACCCGGCAATGAGAGGTTCATCACCGGCGCAAATAACTACATTAGTGGAGCCACCGCAGGTCACTTGGGTGCCACGGTGTTTCCGCCTCAAACGATAGTGTTTGCCAAGGTTGGCGCAGCGCTTCTGCTGAACCGACGTCGAATCCTCACTGTTCCAACGGTGATTGACAACAACATGATGGGGGCTACATCCACGAACGCGAACCCTCTCTTTCTTTACCATTTCTTGAGTTCGATTGATTTTGGCGATTTCGTCCAGACAGGAGCACTTCCCTCGGTTAACCAACGCATCCTTAGTGCAATTCAATTCCCCGGTTTCAGTGGGACTGAGCAAAAACGCATCGCCGAGATCCTCTCGACGGTTGACGAGGCCATCGAACAGACCGAAGCGCTGATTGCCAAGACGCAGCAGATCAAGGCTGGCCTGATGCACGACCTCTTCACCCGCGGCGTGACCGCGGACGGCAAGCTTCGACCGCCGCGCGAAGAGGCCCCGAACCTCTACAAGGAATCGCCGCTGGGCTGGATCCCGAAGGAGTGGGCGTTTCCCAAAGTTGGCGAGTGCATTTCTGGAATTGATGCAGGAAAGAGCCCTGAGTGCCCAGACATTCCATCTGCAAATGATCAGTGGGGTGTTCTAAAAGTCGGTGCAGTACATCCCGATGGGTTGCGGCAGAATGAAAACAAAGTCGTTTTGAATCCAGCTTTGTACAACGTTGAATACCTTTTGAGAGACGGAGACTTACTTATATCACGCGCCAATACAGTCGATCTCGTAGGTTTGGTGTGTCAGGTCCGCGAGGCTCCTCCAAATCTGATGTTGTCAGACAAGACACTTCGGCTTCGAGTTTCTCACGGCGTGGCAGACGCCAGATATCTCTTTTGGGTCCTTCAGTTCCATACCACAAGACTGCAAATAGAAAGTTTCGCAACTGGTACAAGTGGAAGCATGAAGAATATCAGCCAGGTCAGTGTCAAGGCGCTGGTAGTCCCGCTGCCTGGAATCCAGGAGCAGGAACGAATTGCTGAACGTTTAGATTCATTATTACAGGTGTCCTTTTGCCTCAAGCAGGAATTAGGGAAAATGAACCAATTGAGAAACGGCCTGATGCACGACCTGCTCACCGGTCGGGTTCCCGTTACGGTTGCGGGCGCAGCGGAAGCGGAGGAGGCGGCAGCGGATGTCTGAGTACCTCCATGTGGAGAAGCCGTTCCTTGAACAGCTCGCGGCGTTGGGCTGGCAGGTCATCGACCAGGGCCAGGGGTTTATCCCTGCGGATGCGTCGAAGAGCTTGCGGACGAGCTTTCGCGAGTGGTTTCTCCCCGAGGTCTTTCACAGCTCCGTTCGCGCCATCAACCTGACGCCCGACGGTACCCCCTGGCTTACCGACCGCCAGCTCGACGACCTGCGCGACCAGGTGTTCCGGCAACCTAACAGCAGCTTGCTGGAGGCCAACGAGACGACGCAGCGGCTGTTTCTCAAGGCTCAGGTGGACCGCAACGAGGTGACCAGTGAGGCCGATCCGGTGGTCACGCTCATCAACTTTGCGCAGCCTCAGCGCAACCAGTTCCACGCCATCAACCAGTTCCGCATCGACACGCCAGGCTGTGTGAAGCGCTGCATCATCCCGGACATCGTGCTCTTTGTGAACGGCATCCCGCTGGTGGTGGTCGAGGCAAAAGTGGGTGATCCCAATACCGCCAACCCCTTGCATGCAGCCTTCGAACAACTGCTGCGCTACCGCAACGGCCGGGCCGCCACGCTGCATGCCGGCCTGCGCGAGGGCGAACCCCGACTCTTCTACACCAACCTCTTGCTGGTGCGAACCTGCGGCGAAAAGGCCGAGTTCGGCACCCTCTCCTCAGGTCACGAGCACTTCCATGCATGGAAGGACATCTGGCCCGAGACCCACCAGACCTACGCGCCGCCATTAGGTGTCGAGCGCGAGCAGGAGACGCTCATCCAGGGGCTACTGGTGCCCGCTACGCTGCTGGACGTGCTGCGCACCTGCACCGTGTTCATGGACACCGATTCAGGCAGGCGCATCAAGGTGGTGTGCCGTTACCAGCAGTACCGCGCAGCCCGCAAGATCGTCGACCGGCTGCGGGTTGGGACAACCCCGGAATCGCGTTCGGGTGTCGTCTGGCACACCCAGGGCTCGGGCAAGTCGCTGACCATGGTCTTCGTGGCCCGCATGCTGCGCGCCGCTTCGGATTTGGAGGACTACAAAATCCTGTTGATCAACGACCGGGTGGACCTGGAACAACAGCTCGCGGGGACAGCCCGCCTGATTGGCGGCAAGGTTAACGTCATCGAGAGCACGGCGCAACTGCGCGAGCATCTGAGCACCGACGCCTCCGACATCAACATGGTCATGGTCCACAAGTTCAGCGAGCGCGCCGAGGCGCTGCCGGCAGCGCTGGAGCGGGCTTTGGGCCATGCGTACAGGCTGGAAGACGCGACGGTGTCGGAGGTTCAGGACAGCGCGGATTGGCTGGCGCCTTCTGTGCCCAGTGCCCAGACCTTTGGTGTGGTCAATCCTTCAGACCGCATTCTGCTGATGATCGACGAAGCCCATCGCACCCAGGGTTCCGACTTGGGCGACAACGTGTTTGAAGCCTTTCCCAATGCCACGCGCATCGCGTTTACCGGCACACCGTTGATCAGTGAGCAACATGGCACCAAGCGCACGGTGAAACGCTTCGGCGCATACATCGACACCTACAAGCTCATGGACGCCGTGCACGATGGTGCAACGCTGCAGATCCTCTACGAGGGCCGCACGGCCGACACGGCCATCAAGGACAAGCACGCTTTCGACACCAAGTTCGAAGACCTCTTCAAGGATCGCAGCGAGGAAGAGCTTCTGGCCATCAAGAAAAAGTACGGCGCCACGGGAGATCTTCTGGAAGCCGAGAAGCGCATCGAGGCCATCGCCAAGGACCTGGTGGACCACTACATCGACAACATTCTGCCCGACGGCTTCAAGGCGCAGGTGGTGTGCCATTCCAAGCTGGCGGCCATCCGCTACCAGAAAGCGATTCGCCAGGCCCTGGTGGAGCGCATCGCCCGCGAGAAGCTAAAGGCCGTGCCCGATGCGGATCATATCCGACGCCTCGAGTTCCTGAAGGTTGGCGTGGTGGTCTCGTCGGACCCCACCAACGAGCCAGCCGCCATCACCGAAGCCCGCAAGGAGGCCAGGCGCTGGAACGTGGTGGAAAACTTTTGCCGACCCTTCGATTTCCAAGACCCCGACAAAGAACTCACCGGCATTGCCTTCCTGGTGGTGTGCGACATGTTGCTCACCGGATTTGACGCACCCATTGAGCAGGTGATGTACATCGACAAAAAACTGCGCGAGCACAACCTGCTTCAGGCCATCGCGCGCGTGAACCGGGTGTTGCCCAACAAACATCGCGGCTTCATTGTGGACTACATCGGTCTCGCCAACCATCTGACCAGCGCGCTCTCCATCTACTCCGAGGAGGACGCGCAGGACATCCACGACGGTCTGAAAAGCCTCCTCAGCGAGCTGCCCATTCTCGAAGAGCGCTATCAACGGCTTTTGCACCATTTCACCAGCGCTGGCATTGGCGCCATCAAGGCATTTATCAAGGGACACCTCGAAGCGCCAGAGGCGGAGGTTGCCCTGATCCACGCGGCGGTGGGTGCCATGAAAGATATCAAGGCTCGCGCCGACTTTGAGGTGTATCTCAAGAAATTTTTGCAAAGTCTCAACCTGATTCTTCCCCATCCGGCGGGACACCCGTATCGCGGGGCAGCGCGCCGTTTCGGTTACCTGTTGCGCTTGGTGAAAGAGCGTTACAAGGATGATTCTCTGGACATTGCCGATGCCGGTGAAAAGGTAAAGGCGCTCATCAATGCACACCTCATCGACCTGGGCATCAACCCCAAGATTCCCCCGGTGGAGTTGTTGTCGGACGACTTCATCGCCCATGTACACCGCCATTCCCTGGGCAGCGATGAGGCCAAGGCAAGCGAAATGGAGCACGCGATCCGCAAGCACTGCACGGTGCACTTTGACGAGGATCCCGCCTTCTACACCAAGCTGAGTGAGAAACTGGAAAAACTTATCGAGCAGCACCGCGACAACTGGAAGTTGCTGTCCAACGACCTGGAACAACTCCGCAGGGATGCGCTGGCTGGACGCGCCCATGCCGTGGAAGGGCTTACCAGGGAAGCAACCACTTTCTATGAATACCTGCTGCAACTTGCCTATGGGGGCGAGGATGCTCCGGTGGAAGACAGGCTTCCTCTGAAGCAGTTGATGGCGAGCCTGGTGGCGCTGTTGCAAAACACCATTGATGTGCTGGATTTCTGGAAGAAGTCTACCGAAGTGAAGAAATTGCGCGGTAATATTGACACCGAAATCCTCCTGGCCAACATTCCCGCCCTCAATCCCATTCACGAACGGCTGGCGGTGGAGATTGTGAAACTTGCTGAAAAACGCGATGCCGATTTGCGAAAGGGGCTTTGAACCGGTGAAACCCTGTCCTGATTCACCCATTCCCTATGAGGTGGTGCGCAGCCGTCGCACTACTGCCGACATCATCATTGAGCGCGATGGCAGCATTCTGGTTCGTGCACCCGAATGGGCCGATGACGCGCAGGTGGCGTCCATGGTCGCTTCAAAGCATTATTGGATTTATCAGGGACTTGCCGAATGGCGGGATTTGAACGCCACCCGCGTATTGCGCGAGTACAAAAATGGCGAGGGTTTTCTTTACCTGGGCAGAGCCTACCGATTGCAGCTTGTCAGCGACCAAAATGAGCCACTATTGCTGAAGAATGGACGTTTTTGCCTGCGCCGGGATCTAGTTGAAAAACAGGGCCTTGCCGCAGCCCAAAGCGCATTTCGCGACTTTTACATCCACAAAGGAACCTGTCGTTTGGCCCAGCGTGTTGCCTACTTTGCCCCAAAAGTCGGCGTAGTTCCTGGAGGCGTGGAAGTCAAAGAGCTGGGTCACCGCTGGGCATCCTGCTCCGCTGCGGGCAAGCTCGTATTCCACTGGAAGTGCATCATGGCGCCCCAAACCATTCTCGACTACCTGGTGGTTCACGAGCTGTGTCATTTTCACTACCGCGATCACTCGAATGCCTTTTGGAACGAGGTGGATAAAATTTTGCCCAATTACCTCGAGCGTAAACACTGGTTGCGAACCCACGGTGCAGGATTGGATGTGTGAAGGGGAAGCCGTGAAATTCTGTATTTGGAAAATCGTATGGGGAAACCTAAAACGTTGCGGGAAGCTGCCGTTGCAATTCTTAAGGCGGATGGGCCATGCCATTACCGGGATTTGACAGCCAAGATTTTGGATCAACGATTGGCGGAATCAACTTCCAAAACGCCTGAAGCGTCGCTCAATGCCATCATCGCCGTAGACATTCAGCGCAATGGTGTCCAAAGCGAGTTTATCCGCATCAAACCAGGCGTATTTGGGCTTCGTGCATTACACACCCATTTGAAGGCGTCGGTTGTTCCGGTTCAGGAGCCTCTGGTTGAGCAAGATGAGAGCGAGCAGCGCGTCAGAGCACCGTTATTTCCGATCTATCGTGAAATTCGGGATGTGTTGCGGGTATGGCCAGGCCGACCCAAAAGGCAAATCACTGGGTTTCATGCTGCATTTTCAGGGTTGAGAGGGACGCCCCAGAACACAGTGGATTGGAGTGAGCCGGATGTTTGGCTTCCCCAGCGTTTGAGCGGAGAAGATTTGGAATTGGGATTGGCCTTGTGGCGCGAAAGTACCAAGAAACTCAATCCTCGGTACACCTATGGGCATTGGCTTCTTTGCCAAAAGTATGAGCTGCTTCGAGAAAAAGGCGATGGCAATCTGGAACTCACGGAACGAGGTGAGGACTTCCTCCAAAATCAGGGGGGTGAGGCGGAGCAGTTTTTGGATGAGCAGGAAGGGCTTCTTAAGCTTTTAAGCCTGGTTGCGGAACTCGGCCCGACTCGTCCGGGCGGTTTGTACAATGAATGGGTGGAATACCTGAATCGATTCTCCCCCTTTGGTAGCCCTTCCACCTTCCGCGATAGCCTTCACCGCAGGCTGAAAAATCTTCTGGAAAGAGAGTTAGTTACGCGAAAAATTGGCAGCTACAGTGTTACCGAATTCGGGTTGAATTACCTTGGGAAAACCTCAGAGGAGGGTTTGGAAGCAGATGATCACCAGGAAATGTGGGTCCTGGTTAAGAAGCAGGAAGGTTTGGTGAGAGAGAGCCTGCAAGAGCTTTTGGCAGACTTGGACCCTTATGCATTTGAGCACTTGGTGAAACGTTTGCTTGAGGAAATGGACTATCAGAATGTCATTGTGACGTCGCCTTCAGGTGATGGCGGAATTGATGTGGTAGCAGACATCGAGTTAGGCATTACTTCTGTTCGGGAAGTGGTTCAGGTTAAACGGCATCGCCGCGCCATTCAGCGGAAGGACCTGGACGCCCTTCGCGGTTCTTTGTATCGGTTCAATGCGGTTCGGGGGACGATCATCACGACTTCCAGATTTGCCAAGGGGACTATGGACGCGGCGTTCGCACAAGGTGCGGCACCTATTACCCTGATCGATGGCGATAAGCTGATTGACATGCTTATTGAGCATGGCATCGGAGTTCGGAAACGAACCTTTGAGGTGTTGACACTTGCTCCCGAGGGATTTGTGCTTCAGGAGGAAGAAGGCTAGAGATTAAGGATTTAATTTCCCTCTGGTCGTCATTGACTCAGGCATGGCCGGCAAGGAGAATCTGGGAAAGCTTCTATAGGTCGGCTGTGACTACATCACGGTCAAGAAGCGATCGACCCGTTTGGCTTACAAAGAGGAATTCGCGAGTTTGGACAGTTTTGTGAAGCTGCTGAACCGGGAATCCAAGCCTGAGGTTTTCATAAAGGTGCTTGATGAAGCAGACGAACGACTCGTCTGTTGCTGGCCGAGGGAGACCGCGCGGAGAAGGAGCAAGGGATTCTGAGCAAAGCCGAGGTTCGCTTTCTGGCGGATTTGGAGAAGCTCAAAACACGCATTCTCAAAGGCCGGTTGAAAATACCTGCAAAAATCCATCTTCAAATGGGTCGGCTGCAGGAACGCCACCCACGGGTTGCGAAATATTATGAAATGACGTTCACAACCGATCCCCTCGATTTTTCCTGGCAGCGCTATGAAGTGAAGTACCAGCAGGCAAGCGATATGGTTGGCGGTTATATCCTGCGCACCAACCTCAATGAGATGGATGAAGAAGAGATCTGGAATATCTACACAAGCCTCACCCGCGTCGAAGCAGGTTTTAAAGCACTTAAAAGCCATCTTGGGCTTTGGCCGATTTTTCACCAGACCAAAGATCGGTGCCAAGGTCATATCTTCATCACGGTTCTGGCATTTCATTTACTTTTATGGATTGAATACCGTCTGGCGAACAAGGCGATTATCGTTCCTGGCCGACCATCCAGAGGCTCTTACGAACCCACTGCTACACCACGATTCAATTCCAAACCAGCGATGGTAAAAGAGTTCACCTGCGAAAAGTCGGCGAGCCGGATACAGAGCAGAAGAAAGTCTGCGGAATGCTCAACATCCCCTACACCGGCCTGCCCAAAAGCATCACGGTCGCCTAATTCCCACCAAGGGATGAGTGCGTCGATTTTGTAGTGCTTTTGGAACAAGAATCTTGGATTACCAACCCTTTGGTCGTGCCCCGCGCGAAACTTGGGCTAGAAAGGTTTATGGCTTGGCCGAATCCAGAATTGTCTTTAGGGTGGTGTTCAGATCGGAATTTGGCTGGGTTTGGCCCATAACTAGTTGAAAAACCAGAATGCAGGTTTGCTTTGGAAGAACATTTTCAAGGGAAAAGGCCACATAGCGATTGATGAGATCGGTATCTGGCAGTTGCGACGCGGCAATGAGATCTCCAAAATCCCTCAACTTTTGGTAGTCAGGGCGCTGATAGCCAATGGGAATGGCTGGCGGCACCAGAAGGTAGAAATAGGCCGTTCCCACGGAGGTTTGAGCTGTTACATTGTCGGGAAGAATCGCAGCCATAGAGCGGAACCCGGAAAATACTCCCTCTTTGGGGTAATAGGTTCCTGCAAGCAGTTGCGGAACGCCGTCGCGAAGCATGTATTTGTCGCCTGTCGGCTCCGTACCGCTGTAAAGGAAAGGGGTTAAATCCAGTTGGGCTTGGTTGGGGAACCACATGTAGGCCGCGTCCTGAGCGGCGAACTGATAGCTTCTCTTTACGTTACTCAGATTCTCAATTGAAAGGGTAACGTCTACTGTTTGGGCAGCGTAACCCCAGGAGAAACTGAGAGAAAGCCCTGTATCTAGGCTAGGGTCTTCGGCTTTTTTGAGTTTGCCTAAAGCACGCGGATTAAATCCATCCCTTGGGTGGTGGCGGTATTCAAGAAAGATGCGATTGTTGGCTTGGTCGAAATACAGCGACCGCTGCCATCGCAATTGGGCCAGGTAAAAATAGTGTTTGGCACGCTTTTCAAAAATAGCCAAGGCATAGTCTGGCTCGCAAAAGTACTCCAGATTCCAGCGCTGAAAGGCGTCAGGTGAAAAAGGCAGCTTGTCTTGTTTAAGCCCGCGGAAGTTGGGAGAGAAATTGGCCAGATGCTCGGGGTAGGAGTAAAGCGAGAGCACCAATCCTGTCTGGTTGCTAATAAAGTGATCCGTTACCTGAAATGGGCCGGTTCCCTGCTGCCAAAGGGTAAAATCAGTTCCAGCAAGTCCTTTTGATTGAGCATAAGCAGGCAGATTTACCAAATGAAAGATGGAAGCAAAGAAAATGAGTGGCAAGACCCTGCCACGCTCTGTATGACACCTGAACAAGGTTGAATCCTTCATTTAAATGGTGGCATGAATGAGTAGCCAGCAAGCCGAACCAACGAGAGTCAGTTAGAGTTGCAAAGCACAATCTGCCCGTTGGATAGTGCAGTATTATCCCATAGTTCCAGTACATGCTGCGCAGTTTTTAAAAACCGTGGCAGGGAATGGTAGCGCCGGGCTCACTTCCCAAGCGATAGAAAAG
>Ga0214472_10006249_pt1 | contig 12483 bp, 16 predicted proteins | sample RVTome_6_FD_207662 | JGI IMG/M metagenome (GOLD analysis project Ga0214472, IMG submission 207662) | Soil microbial communities from uranium-contaminated site in the Upper Colorado River Basin, Wyoming, United States - RVT140D175 | ecosystem: Environmental > Terrestrial > Soil > Contaminated >... | reverse complement strand
TCCCTCTCTTGAGAAAGAGGCTAAAATCCTCCTCAAGTCAACTCAGCGGACAGGTACTGCCAACAACGACATAAACCCATACGAGGGCGTTTTGAAGCTCATTGTCTGGGATTATCTCGGTAACACGGGAGCAGGTGGTTCTGACACGGCGTGGTTCGTCATAGGAAGCGACGACCACTCTCTAAACTTCTACACCAGAAGCGACCACGGTCTTGAAGGCCCAGAAACCGACTTCGACAACAAGAACGCCAAATGGAGCGTTGACTGCCGTTGGAGCGTAGGGTTCGATGACTGGCGTTCGACCTATGGAAGCCAGGGAGACAACTCCTAATAGCAACTAAATATGTCCAGGTAGTCCTCGCCCTTTGGGGTGAGGGCAATCCCTGGCAGAAAGACCTTAAATGATAGGAGATAGAACATATCGGTGGACTGAATGGGCCTTCGGAAGCCTGCGACTAAAGCAGGTGGGTAAGTTCCGTTTAGGTTACACCGAAACAAGGAAGGAAGTCTCTGCCGCCGACGCTGACGCTGTACTGTCATCCACAAATGGTGACTTTGCGGCTCAGACCATTACCACGGGGATTACTAACCCAGACGTGCCTAGGGCACTCTCGGTTACTCCTGGTGGTACTACGGGCGACATCCAGCCTGGTGACATAGTAATCACTGGTACAAACGTAGAGGGAAAGACGATTACCGAGAATTTCCGTGTCTTAGACAGCTCTAGCGACGTTATTAACGGTAACTTAGCTTTCAAGACCGTGACCTCGGTAGTAATTCCCGCTATGGATGGTACTGGTGCTACTTTCACCGTAGGAACTACAGATAAACTGGGTGTTAATCACAGGTTCTCTTTGAACAACACCACAGTTAAAGTGTATTCCTATACCGCACCTGGTGAGCCAGGAGGTATGCCCACAGCATTAACGCTACAGGCGGCTCCAACCGTAGTTTCTGACAACGAGGAAGTTGAGAGAAACCTAGTAACTCCAGCCACAGCCCCTGACGGGACTACGGCTTACTCAATCTTCTACGTTTACGACAACTGGACGGTTGCGGACATCAATGAGGAGCCAGAGTACTCTACCTCAACCTCTACGTCGTCTACGTCAAGCTCTACAAGCTCGACTACGACTACGACCTCGACATCGAGCACTTCTACGTCAAGCACGTCTACGTCTAGCACTTCGACATCACTCTCCACGTCTAGCACGTCAACATCCAGCACCACGACCTCTACTTCGACGACCACCATCCCTTAATCGGGACAATGGGAATGAAGGGGGCTTAACCGCCCCCTTCTCCACCCAAGCAATAAGCTAAAGGAAGGAATTACATGACATACGCTTCTCAGACAGCAATCGCTAATAGACACGACTTCGATAAGACCTTTACAGCAGAGTATTCTGCCAACCAGACCGAGGGCGTTCTTATCACTCCGACTACAGGTAAATCTCTTAAAATCGTAGGAGTCCACGTTACCACCGCAGCCACCTCGGGCAAGGTCAGGATTTGGTTCGACGACGATGCGGACGGCAACGAGAACACCATTGCTACGGGCTACGCTTCCGATGGTGGAAGTACTGTCGTTGTCCAAGACAATATGGTCGTAAGGGGAGCCAGAGATGAACAGCTCCTTATCACCTCAACTTTCGGAGCTAGTAGTTACTTTGTGGCGATAGATTACAAAGAAGAATAAATCTTCTTGCCTAACTGAATAGTTTACTCGTACAATGGGTATGTGAAACGAGTTGTAATTTTAACCAATTTTTCTCAATACCTAAAAAGCTACTCTCCGATTTTGGTATGCAGGGAACAGTTAAAGATGCTTACAAGGGCTGGTTATCAACCGACCCTGATAACCGCTACTGGCTGGGAGCCACCGCCAGAGGACGAAACTTTCTACAAAGTAGAGACGAGGCGAGTGACCCCAGGGCACGTCTATGGGCAACCTACCGCTTTCAACGAAACCGACCTTAAAGAAATCGACGACCTAGAAAGAGAGATAAACGATATCCTAGAAGATGATTCGGTGGTGATAACTCACGACCTTATTTTTCTGCCCGATTATGTGAAGCACAACGTCGCCTGTCGAAGAATCGCCGAAAAGAGACCTTCAATCCAATGGATACACTGGGTACACTCAGCTACTTCACCTAACAGTCTAATTAACGAGAGGAGTATGTATGGCGAGAAATATAAAGAGTTACTATCGGTTAAGTTCCCTAATTCCATCGTGGCTTTCCCCAACGCATACGATATACCTAGAGTGGCAAAGAATTTCGGATACGAGGAGGATGAAATCTTTGAAGTACCCCATTCGACTGACCCTACGGAGGGAATGGAGAGAGTGGTCGTTAGATTGTATGACGACAAAGAGCTGGGTGACGCTGACGTTATTATGGTCTATCCGCTTAGACTCGACAGAGGAAAAAATGCTGAGGCAAACGTTAAGACAATCGCTCAGTGTAAGAAACTCGGTCTGGCGAGCCACCTTATTTTTTGCGACTTCCAGTCCACTGGCGATGACAAGGTTGTCTACCGAGAAGAACTCAAAAAACTGGCAGAAGAACTCGGAGTCAAAAACGAAGTAACTTTCCTCTCCGAGTTTGACGAAGCCTCCTCGATGGAATCTTCTCACCAAGTAGTCCTAGACCTCTTTCAGCTCTCTAATGTCTTTATGCTCCCCTCTAAGAGCGAGACTTACTCCCTAATAGCCCAAGAAGCGATGAGCAGGGGGAATTTTTGTATCTTAAACCACGACTTCGCCCCAATGAGACAGATATACGGCAAGCACGCTATCTACAGGCAGTTCGGTTCAAACATAGGATTTGACGGGTTTGACGGAGAGATTACGACCACTTTCGCAGAAGGAGAACCCTATCTCTCTATCGCTAGGAATATTAACTACTGGCTCAAGACCAAGGGGTTCTCTGGAAAAACATTTGTCCGCAGAGACAGGAACCCAGATAGCGTATTCAAAAACTATCTTGAGCATCTCCTATATAGGATGCCAAATGAATAAACCAAAATTCAGTGTGGTGTTGCCTGTCTACTCGGGGCCAATAAACTCAGATGTACACGACAGGTCTAAGATGGTACAGAGAGCCATCAAGAGCGTTATAGCCCAACAATATCCAAATTGGGAGCTTATCGTAGTGGATGACGGTTGTGCCGACGTAACCCCCCAAATTCTTGATAAGTTTGCCGAGATGGACAAGAGAATCAAAATCATTCACAAGCCCAATGAAGCAAGAGCCATAGCCAGAAATAGAGGGATGGAAGAAGCAACAGGCGAGTGGCTCTGCTGGCTAGATTCCGATGACGAGTACTCCACTAACTATCTAAGAGAGCTTGACCAAGCTACTAAGGATTTCCCTGAATACAAGATTTTCAACTTCGGTTCGATAGTTCACTTCGCCGACCATCAGACAAAAATAAGAGAGACATTCCGACCAGCGGAAGAGGGCGAGGGACACGAATGGTTCAGAGCAGGTCAGATAGGGGCAGGTTCGTTCATCTTCAAAAGAGACCTATGGGCATCAGACAAGAAGTATTGTATTCCAGATACAGTAAACCCTTATCAATTCGCCGCTGATTCTAAGTTTCCGATGAGATTTGACGAGAACGAACCCTATGTGGAGAACCCAACTGAGGCATTTCAGGATGGAGTGTACCGACATGGGCTTAGTTTAGGTAATCCGTGGGGGGATGACCATTTCCAGTACTACCTACTTACCAGAGATAACCACAGTAAGCCCCTAGATGTCTTGCTCTACGTCCAGTATGCCCGAAGCTACGAAGGGATATATGAACATTTCGGTGAAATCTATAATCCAGGAGACTTTACCGTTGAAACCAACTGACCTTCTACTCGTAACCTGGAACCGCCCTAAACTGACCGAGATGACCCTACGTTCGATTAAACAGAACACCACAAAAGGGACATATAAACTGATAGTGATTGATAACAACTCCGACGAAGAAACAAAAACAGTTCTTAAAAAATACCGAGATGACGGAACTATAGATATGCTCTTTCTTAACAAAGAGAACATCGGACTAGAGGGGGCAAGACAACAGGGGCTAGAGATGGTCTGGTCTGATTACTTTGTCTGTATAGACAATGACATCTTAGCTCCCAAAAAAGAGTTTAGATTTGCTGGATATCAACATACTGACTGGTTACAGAAACTTACCATTCTTATGGATAGACACCCCGAATACGGGGCTATCTCCGCACGCACGCAGGTGATGATAGGAACGGGAAATATATTCGATGGTCACGAGAACGAGGAGATTGTCGAGTTCCCTCATCCAGGGGGTTCCTTGCGTATTATGCGGACTGAAGCAGTTAAGGACGTGGGCGGATGGGATAGAAAGGCTCCTGGAAGGGGAAGCGAGGAAAGATACATCTGTGGCAAGCTCAATGAGGCAGGACACAAAACTGGCTTCGCTGTGAAAGTTAAATGCCTACATTTATTTGGGGATAAAGATACCGATAGATGGGGGTACAGCAAAGACTGGAAGCCAGAGGATACAGGGCATTCAGATGTGTATCACCCCAAACTAGAACAGGGTGATGACTCCAACGAGATTAAGGAATACATAGATGACTAAAAAAGTAAAAGAGAAAATGATTTCAGTCATCATCCCAGAATCTAAGGAAGCCGAACTTACCGTAGAGAATGTTCAAAAGGAACTCGATGGGCTTCATTATGAGCTAATCATAGATGACTGGAATCACGGCCTTTCGCAGTCTCAAGGAGAGTTTCTGATATTTCTGGAGGATGATTGTGTGTGGAAAGATGGGTCACTGAGGGAGAACATAGAGTTCTTTAACAACAACCCGACATATAGGAAACTGGCTATGGTTTCTCCCTCGGTGGGTTTGAATAGTTGGGATAATAAAATCTTTGGATTCACTCTGGGGAATGATGTGATTTTCCCCCTGAAACATCCCTTTAGCCAAGAGCCTCATTTCGTACAAAGCACCTACATCCCAGGAGCAGTTATCAGGAGATTTGCCATAGAAGACCACATCGCTCCCTTCTCTTTAGATATAGTGATGGATTCTATGAGTATAAGTACCTCGTTCTGGAAGAAAGGTTCAAGGTGTATCTTAAATCCCAATACAACCTATGTGTCTACGAGGGAAGATTTAGGAGAGGTTATCCATGTAGAATTGCCAGATATGCTTGAGGTAAGGAAATTATGGAAGCGAGAATTAATCAGATGAAGGTTCTTGCTGTTGGTGGAGATGGATTTATTGGTCGCTACCTGTCTTCTGATTATGAAGTCATGGATTTGAAACTTGGCTATGATGTTAGGGATGGAATTGAGAAAAGGTATAGCACAATTATTTTCTTAGCCTGTAACTTTGAGCAAAGCGTGTACGGGTATGTAGATAATGTTTTGATGCTTAGTTCTCTGAATGATTATATGAAGATATGCCCAGATACCCACATCATTTTTACATCATCGGCGGCAGTCTACGGGTCGAACAAATCTCCAAGAAAGGAAACCGATAGGTTAAAGCCCTTCTTGTGGTATGGGGAGGTTAAGGCTTATATGGAACAAATCATTTCTCGCTACAAACGGCATACAATTCTTCGGCTATCTAATGTCTATGGTAATGGGGACGGCAATGGAATTATCGACTTATTTAAGAGCGGAAACAGGGTGATTTACGGGGACGGAGAACAGACCAGGGATTTTATTCCCGTTCAGGCAGTCAGTAAAACAATCACATCTGCGATAAGAAACCCTAAGAAATGGCAAGGGACATTCAATGTAGCCTCTGGGCATAGTATGAGCGTGAATAATGCTTTTGCTCTATACGGGGAGGGTAAACCTGCCTACAAGAAAGACAAGAGAACAGAGATAGAGCATTCGACTATAGACAATACTAAGTGGGTAAATAATTGGAAATGAACTACTGGGACAACCACATGGGAGATGATGCGGGGGCGGCTAATTACATGAAAAGCTATGGCGAGGGACCAGGAAGCCAGACAAGATTTATGATTGCTAATTTTATAAACGATGGGGAGTCGGTCTTAGATGTAGGTTGCGGACCAGGATGGAACCTGGAGCACTTCATGGAGCATGGTCCGAAAGTTAAAGCATACAGGGGACTTGACTACTCGGAGAGATTCGTAAGAGTAGCCAACAAGAGAACTGCTAAAAATGGTAATTTCAAGTTTAGGCTTGGTGACGCTAGAGAGCTGAAAGAACCCGATAAATCTTGGGACGTGGTGATTCTTCAGGATGTTTTAGAACACACTAACGGCTACGAAAAGCCAATGGCTGAGGCGATGAGGGTGGCTAAAAAGAGAATTATTATTACCTTCTGGAGAGCGATGAGGGGGAGGGGCGATGGCGACCAGATAAACGATGACGGCGATGACGGGTGGGGGGCAACCTACGAGCAGTACAAGTGGGAGAAGTTTTTAGATAGTTTAGGAGTACACTGGATGAGCGATGAAATCGAGGGAAACAGAAGGCATTTGTTTTATATCATAGATAAGGAGGAGCCACATGGCGGTATATAGTAGTGCGACACATCTTGTGATAGGACTAGGCGAAGTCGGGACGGCTCTCCACTCGGTTCTTGGGGGTAAATATCCCGTCTTTACCAAAGACCTAGGGGGGGAGAGCGACATCAGCAGTGCCCAGATTCTACATATTGCCTTCCCCTATGATAGAAACTTTACTTACGAGGTTAAGAGATATATCGGGAAATACGCTCCTGGGCTGGTGATTGTGTACTCAACAGTCCCGATAGGAACCTGTAACAAAATAGGGGAGAAGATTGTCCACTCGCCCGTAGAGGGCAGACATCCTAATTTAGCAGATAGTCTTCTCAAATTTCCTAGGTGGCTTGGATGTAGCGATTTAGAGTCCCTAGAGATAGCTAGGGGGGTCTGGGAGCCACTTAACCCTAAGATACGCACCCTAGGGGCTTCAGAGCACTCAGAGTGGCTTAAACTGCGTTCTACGGCTAAATACGGAGTGAATATAGCTTGGACTGATTACGAAGCGAGAATATCCGAGAAACTAGGTATGGACTTTGAGGAGCTACAGCTATTTGATACTGATTACAACGAATTCTACAAAGACGACCCAGCTATCCAAAGATATATCTTAGACCCCCCAAATGGAGAAATCGGCGGCCACTGCATTCGTGAAAATAGTATTCTTCTTGATAGACAACATCCCCACCCAATGCTTAAAGAGATAAAGAAGATGAGGAAGAAATGAAAGAACTTGTCTGTGACATCGACGACTTCGGAAGTAACCATATTATCTCTGACCAGTGCCAAACCAGAGATTGTAGAGAAGAATTAGACAAGCTCCATTACACTAATCCTAAGTTCAAAGCTACCTTATTCGCCGTACCTGCCGAGATGACACCCGAACTTCTGGAATGGTGCGACGCTAATAAGGGATGGGTAGAGCTTGCTGTGCATGGTTGGAAGCATGCTTCTAACTGGGAATGTGCCGAATGGACTTATAAAGATATGGATAAACACATGCAGAAGATAAGGGGCTGGGGCTTTGTGCGGGGGTTCAAGGCTCCAGGATGGCAGATATCGCAAGGTTGCTATGAGTGGTTATTAGAGAACGGTTGGTGGATAGCTGACCAGGAATATAATACTGCTCGTAGACCACTAGGATTATCTGCCTACGTTAATGACGAGGGGAAGTTTAGAGCTTATGTTCCTGCCATGACTGGCGTGGGGGTGAATGCACTGGGTGTGGGGAGCTTCTCTCAGGAAGTTAATGGTCTTCACGGCCACACCTGGACTTGCTGTGATAACGGCATTGACGACAAGTTCCCTATGTTCCAGAAGGCAGTAGCAGAAGCGGAAGACTTCAAGTTCATCTCGGAACTCTTCGTATGAGATATTTCATAGACTGTGGCTATTATGTGGGTGGAGCTTCTAAACAATGGGAGTGGCTAACTGACGAAATGGGTTGGAAGACCTATAAGTTCGAGCCTAACCCTACGCTCGAAGTTCCAGATGATGTGATAAAGGAAGCGGTTTGGATTGAGGACGGAGAGATGGCATTTACGCTAGAGGGAAGGCACGATGCTGCCCATTTAGGAGAAGGTTTAATGTCAGTGCCGACTTTTGATTTCTCCAGGTTCATAGCAGATTTACCAGATGTCGAAGGTATCATCTGTAGTATGGACATCGAGGGTTCTGAGTTCGAGGTTCTTCGCAAGATGCTAGATGAAGATACAATAGATAAGGTTAAAGTCTTAGATATTGAGTTTCACCACAGGTTAATACTCGACTACACGAAAGAAGATGCCGAACAGCTCATAGACGAGATTAAACGAAGAGGAACAAAAATAATTCTTAAAGTACCATTGGAGTAACTTTGCCTAAAATAGCTGTCATAATACCAACTATTGACAAAACTAAAGAATACTTGCGTAACTGCGTAGAGAGTCTAAGGGCTACGGTAGATTGGGATATTATCGTTGTCAGCAACGGTACTAAAATTAAACCTGATTATAGAGATATTAAAGGGATTACCATTCACCTACATAACCGAGACCAAGGCCAGTGCGGAGCAGTCAATATAGGAGCTAGGGTTGCTAGACCTGATGTAGATTACCTCTTCGTTTCTAATGACGATATGTACTACGCTCCTGATTGGAACAAGAACCTCAAGTTCGGGTTCTTGGTGTTTTCTCCCAATTTAATCGAACCAACTAACAATGCTGGTTCTGCTCCGCCTTTCTTGAAGTTTGACGGTGGACTTACTTTAGAAGGGTTTAATAGGGAGTCAGTAGATAGGCATATAAAAAATATCGTAAACACTCAAAGAGAAGAAAACGAAGACGGTTTTAATCTTCCGTTCTTTATTAAGAAAGATGTTTGGGACACTATCGGTGGATACGACACTAAGTTCGACCCCTGGGGCTCGAATAGTGATACCGATTTACAGACTAAGATAGAATTAGCAGGGATTAAACCCAAGCGACTACGGGATGTTCTGGTCTACCACTTCGGTAGTAAGTCAGGAACCTTCGAGCCAGAACAGCAGACTTACTGGCAGAAGAACTGGGACTATTACACAGAGAAATGGGGCTTCAACAGAGACCAACTTGGTTCTGACACATGGTACTGTAAGGATATGATTAACTACGATTTACTCAAGTATAAACCTAGTTGGATGGGGAAATATGATAAATCTTGATGAACTAGACAAAATCCTCCCCCAAGGAGCTTTCTCCACCTATGATATGGAAGCTATGCTAGAGCCACTACAGTCGCTCACAAGCGACGATATATACCTAGAGATAGGTGTGGACAAGGGAAAGAGTCTAGCCTTCGCTAGAGCCGTCTCAGAGGCTCAAATCTATGGTATAGATATAGAGGACAAATTAGACAAAAGCTATAAGACCGAAGAACCCATCTACTTCCAGCAAATAGAATCAACCGAGGCAAGTAAGAAATGGAAGAAACCCATCTCGATTCTCTTTATAGACGGCGACCACACGGAAGAGGGGGTAAAGGCCGATTGGGATAGCTGGTCTCCCCACGTCAAAAAAGGAGGAGTGATATTCTTTCACGATGCTGATGCTACCTCTCCTGGGGTTGAGAAACTTGTTAGGGAACTTAAGGGCACTTTTCAGAGGGATATTACAGGTGATGACAGATGCTCTATGGCGTGGGTGATAAAGAAATGAAGACAACAATTATCGTGGTGGGATACCATGAGACCCAGCTTTCTGCCCATTTAACGATGTTGTGTTTAGCCAATATCACCAAGTACACCGACCCAGAAGATTATGAGTTAATCCTGATAGAGGACGTTCCCAAATATCAGGTAAGAGATGACTACCACGTTCTTAAAATTGATAAGCATATCATCCTTGAGGAACGTACAACCTACTCAAAGAAGATAAACATTGCCGCTGAACAAGCCACAGGAGAGTATTTGGCGATTATCCAGAACGATGTCTTTGTCTGGGAGGGCTGGTTAAAGGGGCTTCGTTACTACCTAGAGAACGGAATGGGGGAAGCAATTATCCCTGACCAGTTTCCACGCTCTCGGGAGGATATTCTTAATTCCTACAAGATGAGTATGGAAGAGGGATTAAATAAGGGAGCAAGAGATGCCTGTATGATAATGATTACCGCCGAGGCATTTAAGAAAACAGGAGGATTCAACCCAGACCTGCAGATACTCCAAGAAGCGGACTTCTACGAACGGATGTCAGCGGCGGGAGTCAACCAAATCACCACTAATAAGGTTCAAGTTAGCCACATGACACTCGGTACTCACTATCAGGATATGGAAGAGTTTGAGAGAAAATTAGACCACGACAGTAAGATTCGGAATAAAGTATGAAGACATGTGCCCTCACAGGGGTGGGAGGATTCGTCGGTAGCCACACTCTCAGACACATACTAGAAAATACCGACTGGAATGTCATCGGGATAGACTCCTTTAAGCACAGGGGTAAGCTAGATAGAATCCAGGTTCAACTGGAGGGGCTAGACGCATCTCGTTATACAAACCTGGTCTACGACTTAAATGTTCCTTTTTCTCCCCAATTCATGAAGAAACTAGATGATGTGGACTATGTGATTTCTATGGCTTCCGAATCCCATGTAGACCGCTCGATTACTGACCCCAGACCATTCGTAGAAAACAACGTCAATCTTATACTTACCCTCCTTGAATGGGCTAAGGTCAACGACAGAATAGAGAAGTTTATCCATATCTCAACAGATGAGGTGTATGGTCCGATACTTAATGGTGGGCATAAGGAAGGCGAACCACACCGACCATCTAATCCTTATTCAGCGAGTAAGGCAGCTCAAGAGGCTATCTGTTACTCCTACTGGAGGACTTTCGGTGTTCCCGTGATTGTCACCAACACTATGAACATAATCGGGGAACTTCAGGACACAGAGAAGTATATTCCGATGGTAATGAAAGCCCTCTTAAATGATAGAACTGTGACTATCCACGCTGATACAGACGGCACTCCAGGTAGTAGGTTCTACCTTCACGCTAGGAACCAGGCAGATGCCCTCGTGTTTCTGTTAAAGAACCACACTCCTGCTATGTACCCTGCGGCAGACTTAGATAGGTTTAATGTTGTTAGTGATGTGGAGCTTGATAACTTACAACTATCAAAATTAGTAGCAGAAATGATGGGAAAGGAACTTAAATACGAGTTAATTGACGTACATTCTCAAAGACCAGGTCATGATAGGAGGTACGGCCTTGACGGTAGTAAAATAGCGAACCTTGGTTGGCGACCTCCTACAGATTTCAGTTCTTCACTAAGAAAGACAGTCCAGTGGAGTCTCGAACATCCCGAATGGTTGTATTGAGGCATGACTTATGATATACTCTAGTATGATGAAGCGGAGAGACTATCCAAAATCTTTTCTGGGCAAAAAGCACAAACCAGAATCCATAGAAAAGATGAGAGAAGCCCAGAGAAAGAAATGGGAGCGTATTAAGGCTGACCCTGAATGGTATAAAGAAGTTGTTGGAAAAATTAGTGCGAATCATGCCCGCTCTGCTAAGGGCAAATTCGGCAGTGAAAGTAGTAGCTGGAAGGGTGGGCGTTGGAAACAAAAAAGAGACGGTTATGTGTATGTGTACGTCGTCGGTCATCCTTACGCCAAGAAGGGTGGCGGTGGTACGACCACTCAATATATCTTGGAGCATCGCCTAGTCATGGAGAAGGTGGTAGGTCGTTACTTGTTACCTAACGAAGATGTTAATCATATTAACGGAATAAAAGATGACAATCGTCCCGAGAACTTAATGCTTGTGCGTCACAATGCCCATTTCTCTATGAATCAATGCCCCAAATGCGATTATAAGTGGGGCATTAGGTGAAGATTCTCTCCATCGGGAACTTTTCTAATGCCTCGTGGGATGGAAGTATTCCCGACGAAGAACACATCGCCAAAGCGTTAGAAGATTTGGGGCATACAGTTGATAGATGGCAACGTGAACAGACTGGGCCTGGCGGCATGTTCGGAACTAGTGGAGAAATGCCTCCAAAATATGATTTCATTTTGATTGCCCAATGGGATGGTTATCCCGAAGATTTCAGAAGTGTATTAAAAAGAGTCAGTGATTGTCCGATTGTCTACTGGGCTTTTGATTATCAAGCAGATGGCCAAGAATGGCACGAAAGACTTATCAGAGAGTGTGATGTTTACCTCTCCAAACCCCTAAGCGATATGAAGAAACACAAGAACTGGAGATGGCTGTCACAGGACTTCGCCCCAGAGTTCCTAGACAGAGTTGCTGGAGTGGACGTTCCGAGAAAAAAAGACATCGACATTCTATTTACGGGTTCGTGGGTCCCTTGGGAATCAGGTAAAGAGAGGGTTAAGTATCTCAAGGCTATAGACGAAAAGTTCAATCTTCAGATTAACTCAGTAACCCCAGCCCAATGGAAGGCAGAAGGATTTAAGAATGTTGAGG
>Ga0214472_10006248_pt1 | contig 12484 bp, 6 predicted proteins | sample RVTome_6_FD_207662 | JGI IMG/M metagenome (GOLD analysis project Ga0214472, IMG submission 207662) | Soil microbial communities from uranium-contaminated site in the Upper Colorado River Basin, Wyoming, United States - RVT140D175 | ecosystem: Environmental > Terrestrial > Soil > Contaminated >... | reverse complement strand
CTCGTCGAGCCGGGACGGGCGCTGGATGCGGCGCGCCGGGCGATGCGGCTGATGCCGTACTTGAAGTCGCTCAACCAGCTCGCCAACGACCAAAAGGGCGCGGCCAACCTGGGCAACGCGCTGGCGCAGTTCGGCCTGGACGACTGGGCATTCAACTACGCGCATCAATCCTACAGCCCGTTCTGGGCTGGCAGTCACCTCTTCCTCGCCGACCGCTACCCCGACGGATTCAACAAGCAGTCGGAATTGATGCAGGGCTTCATCACCGATCCGACGCTCTTCGGCGCCTCCAATCGCTTCCAGACGCTGCTGCCGAAGCCGGGGCACTATTTCTCGGCGGGGGCGACCGTCACGCGCAGCGACGATCTGCGTACCACCATGCCGAGCTTCGTCGCGAACGGTTTCGCCAACAGCACAGTCCCGGTCGCCTATTTCGTCGAAGGCCTGCACGTCAAGTTGCATCCCGGCAATGTTGCGTTCGACGGCAAGGGCTCCATCGTCACCGCGGCCTTGGGTCTCGCGCCCCGTGAGGACTTGAGTCTGTTTGCGTTTGTCAGCGCATTCGATGCCGACATCAACAGTCCGGCGCCGTTGTTCAAGACGGACCGCACGAGCGGGTGGGAGAATCGTCTCGATCTGGGCCTCAACTACAAGTTTTCACCGACTTCGCAGAGCTGGCTGAAATTCGGTGTCGGGGAGGAATCGGCGGTCAACACCACGACCGAGCAGCAGGCGACGCGCAACATCGATACGCGTTTCGATTTTCGTCCGCGCAACGAGGATATTCAATATCGCCACAGCGTGCGCCTGGGAAATCATGAACTGACAGGCGGGCTCGAAAACGCGCGCGCGAGGAAGAGCGCTGTCCTCACCAGCAATTCACGGATCAGCTTTGGCAGCACGGTTCTCGCGACGCAGATCCGCGACGACGCTCCCGAAAAGGACAAATCCTGGATGGCCTATCTTTCCGACCGCGTGCGCTTCAACGAACAATGGCTGCTCGAGTTGGGAATGCATTACCAGGACTACGAGAAGAACGCGAGCAATGTGACCGAGGTCAGCCAGGGGGCTTTCGTTTTTTCCGACGGGCAGAGCGCGCGACACGATCGCAGCGGTTTCTATCCGCGCCTGGGGCTCGCGTTCCAGCGGCGCGCCGATGAGGTGTGGCGGCTCGGCTACCAGAAGTGGCTGCGACCGAATGCGGCGAACACTATGAGTCCGGTAGCGACCGCAGGCATTCCGCTCGACGACCAAGTGGTGCTGCCGGGCGGCGAACTGGAACGGTTGCGCTTCCAGTTCGAAAAGGAATTGTCGGCTTCCACCTTTGTGAGCCTGTTCCTCGACCGGAAACGCATCCACAACCTGGGCGAAGCCGGGGCAGTACTCAATCAGCGTGAAGAGGTCGCCAATCTCGACCGGCTGCGCAACCGCAGCGCGCTCATTTTGCGCGGCAGCGCCGAAATCCTCGAGCAGCCTTCCGTCTTTCTCGAGGGCAGGATCAATTCCGCTGGCGCGAGCATCAACCAGCGCTTGAGCGACACGCTATCCGGCTACGCCAATTACGTTCACACCGACAGCAGGAACACGCATCGCTTCTTCAAGGACTTCGATCTGCCGTTCATGCCACGTCATCGCGTGACGTTAGGCGTGAACTGGGTCGCGGTCGAACGCCTGCTGCTGCAGGCGCAGGCGATCTATCGCTCGCATCGTTTCGTTGACGAATTCCACAGCGACGAACTTTCCGCCGGCTGGGACGCCACCCTCAAAGCGACCTGGCAATCCACAGACAAGCGCTGGCTGATCGAAGGCTTCGCGACGAATCTCCTGAAAGACCGCGCCGCCACTCTCGTCGGACTCAACGCCGTCTGGAGATATTGAAAGTGCATTGAGAGAGGACGACTTCCGCTAGTCCGTCGTGTAACTTGGCTGGAGAGCAGCGTCATGACACATCGCTGGAAACGTTGGTTCTGTCTCGCCTGGCTGCTGCTGATTTCCGGAACGGTGAATTGCGCGACGCCGATGATCTATGCCGGCTCGCAGAGTTCTTTGTACCTGAATAACGATGGAACGGTCTGGGGTACTGGTGCTGTGACAGGCTATTGGCCTGGCGCGCTGAGTCCCGTCCGTGTGCTCGAACTGGCCAACGTCATAGCGGTTACAGCGGCCGGCGGTTCCGATTTGGCATTGCTTGCGGACGGGACTCTGTGGGGCTCCGGAAATTTCCAGGGTCTGTTAGCCGATGGAACCATCGAGTATCGTTCTCAACCCCAGAGGGTGCCGGGCCTCACAGACATCAAGCAGGTGGCCGCCGGGGATTTTTCTCATGTGTTCGTTTTGAAGAACGACGGCACCGTTTGGTCCTGGGGAAAAAATGAGTACGGTCAGTTGGGCGACGGGACGAAGACCGACCGTTTTGTGCCGGCACCAGTCGTTGGTCTCACGAATGTCGTAAAGATTTCCGCGAGCGGATGGGGAGGGCTCGCTCTCAAGTCCGATGGCACAGTCTGGGTATGGGGCTGGACGTGTTGCGGGGCGGCAGGAAATGGCACCGAACCGGCGGGCCATGGCGATCCGGATTCGTATCGCCTGGTTCCAACGCAGGTGCCGGGACTTGACCAGGTAGTCGCCGTCGCGGCGGGGCTTAACCACCACATGGCGCTGCGCGCGGACGGTACGGTCTGGACCTGGGGCTACGGCGAATCAGGGCAGAACGGCACGGGGAGTTTTAGTCATCAACTCGTGCCGGTGCCGGTGCCGGGGCTCGATCAGGTGGTGGCGATCGAGGCGAAAGGGTCTTACTACTCTCTCGCACTGCGCGCCGACGGAACAGTGTGGGGGTGGGGAAACAATGCTTCGGGGCAGCTCGGCGTAAGCGGGATCACCTACAGCACCGTTCCGATCCAGGTACCGGATGTCACTGACGTCGTCGCCATATCAGCCGGGCCCAGTCATGTGGTGGCATTGAGGCGCGATGGTACGGCGTGGGCATGGGGTTCGAACCTAAATGCCCAGCTTGGAGATAACACGTTCGAGGATCGCACACTGCCAGGACCGGTTATCGGTCCCGGGGCAAGCGGGCAGCTTAATCTGGTTCAGCCTGCACCATCGAGCTACAACCTGCTACCGAGCGGGCAGATCAGCCTGAATGTTGCTTCCGGAACCGCGCCGCTGACGGTGCAGGCCACGGCGATCAATGCGCACGATCCGGACGGAACGGTCACGGCGTTTTCCTGGAAGAGCAGCAACGGCCAGGTGGCGAACGGCGGCTCGGCGATATTCGTTTTTGCGCAAGCGGGTACTCACGACATCGACCTCGTCGTCCACGACAACGCAGGCGGACGCGGTAGTGTCAGGCGACAGGTTGTGGTCGCCCCCGCACCGGTCGGCGGGGTCTCGACGGACCCAAAGGTCAGAATGAGCCTTGGCGGCAGCGTCGCGCTGACCAGCCGCGGCCGTGTGCTGCTTTGGGGGCACATCGGTTTGGGTCACTACGATAATGAGTTTCAGTTTTCCCTACCCGACAAACTTACCTACCCGATTGCCAACGGCTTGACCGGCGCAGTCGATGTTGCGATCGGCTCGCATGGGACTGTCCACGTGCTGCTGGCCGATGGAAGCGTGCTGGGCTGGGGCGCGAACAATTTCGGCGAGGTGGGTAGCGGCACGACCGCCTTTGGCGTTTCTAATCCGCAAGTACTTCCCAATCTTCCGCCAGTGCAGGCATTGGCGGGGAAAGCAAACAACTATCTTGCGCTGACCCGCGATGGGCGGATATTTTCCTGGGGAAGCAACACCTTTGGTGAGCTCGGTCTCGGAGACTACGAGAACCGCTTTGCGCCGGTCGAGATCACGGGGCTCGACAATGTAACTGCCATTGCCACCGGCTACAATCTTTCTGTTGCGCTGAAGGCCGACGGCTCGGTCTGGGCGTGGGGGCGCAACAATGCGTACACGCTCGGGGACGGGACGCAGATTTCCCGCAATCGGCCAATCCAGATCCCGGGGCTATCCAATATTACGAAGATCTTCGTCGCGAACATTACTGTTTTCGCGCTGAAGGCTGACGGAACGGTCTGGGTCACGGGGTACCTCCCCACGCCGATTCCCGGTGATCCGGGGGCCGAGCCGGGCGCGCGACACGTTTCCGCGTACGATGGCGTGGTGCAAATCACAGGCGAGTTTTCGCATGTTATCGCGTTGAAGCCAGACGGCACGGTGTGGACGGGCGGGCAGCAAAGCTCGCTGGCGTTGGGAATCGAGACGAACGAGGATATCGTCGGCCTGCGACAGCTGCCCGGCATCTCGGATGCGATCTGGGTGGCAGCGACGGACAAGCATTCCATGGTGGTGCGGCGTGACGGTACGGTGCTGGCGTGGGGCAGCAATCACTGGGGGCACGTTGGTGACGGGACGTTGGCGAGGCAACTCACGCCGGTGCTGGTCGTGAACGAGACGATTGACGGTCCGCTCGACCTTGTTCCGGAAGTCGCGAACAACATCCCCCAGAACCTGATTCCACCGTTTTTCGTGGCGACCTACAGTTATGGTGCTTTGAGCGCGACCACGATTTTTGTGGACCTGAGGGGAATAACACCGAGCGGCGTGCTGACGGCAACGAATCGGTCTGAAAACGATTTGCCGCGCGTGCTCGCCACCGCATCGGGCGTGGGCACACTCGCTGCCGGAAACTACAACGTCTATGTCGCCGCTGCCATTCCGTACGATGGTTCGCAGTACTACTTTCAGCTCGAGTCGAGCAATGCGTGGAGTGTCCTCAACTGGCCGATGGCGGATTTCATGCGGGGCGTCGAACTTGGCAGTCAGGACGCATTGATCCGCGTGAACATCCTCCAGAACGTAGATCTGTCGCCGTACATCGGCACGTCAATTCTGGTGGGTTACGGCACCGATCCCGACGAGATGGTGACGAACGCGCGCTATCGCACCATCTTCACCGTCACCCCTCAACAATAGCCCGTCGAGGAAGGATCGGACGGAGCGAAGAAGGCGTCAGCGGTCATGCCAAATCTATCTTCCTACATTCCGAGCACAGCAACGACGTCGTGCGATTGCGGATTGCCGAGGCGCTCGTCGGATTCGAGCGCATCGGCGGGATGGGCGGAGATTGATATCGTCGTTGGGGGTGGCGTAAATTCCGCACGCCTGTTTGAGAAATGCTGCTTCAGCCGGCTGAGGAAATCGAGTCTGACCGCACAGACGTGCTTGACACCGGCGTAGCGTGTTGATCTTACCCGGCATTGACGCGAAGCCGGGCGTTATGATGTAATACCTACGGTATTACCACAGGGGTACGCCATGTTGACCGTCAAGATGGACGCCGAACTGGAGCGCGAGTTGGAAGGCGCAGCACGCGCCGCGGGCCTGACGAAGAGCGAGTTCGTGCGCCGTGGTCTTCAGGACGCGATTGCACGGGCGAAGAAGCGCGGTGCGCCGACGCCCTGGGAGCTTGGGCAGGACCTGTTCGGCAAGGTATCGAGTGGGAGAAGCAACCTTTCCCAGACTCGTGCGCGCGAGCTGATTGCCGTGATGCGCAATGCAAAAGCTGCTCGTTGATAGCGGTCCGCTGGTTGCGTTGTTCGATGCCGACGATCGCTGGCATCAACCCGTAGCCACCTTCCTGAAGAGTTACCGCGGCGAACTCGTGACCTCAGCCGCCAATGCGACTGAAGCAGCGTGGATTACCGCGAGCGCGTCGGACCGGATGCTGGCGAATCTGCTTGCCTGGTTGCATCGGGGGGCGGTGTCGGTGCACAACCTCGAACCGCTGGATTTCGGCCGGATCGCTGCTTTAGCTGCGCAATACCGGACACTGCGTCCAGACTTTGCCGACCTCGCGTTGATTGCTCTCGCGGAGCGGCTGAAACTCGACCGCGTCATTACGCTCGATAAGAAGGACTTTCTGGTGTACCGGCTCAAGAATGGGCGTCCCCTGCGCAACATGCTCTCAGCCGACTTGGCAAAACGCTAAATGTGGAAGCGCTGGATTTGTCTCGCGTGGCTGCTGCTCATTCCCCTATCCGGGAATGCGGCGACGGCGAGCGTGGCGGCGGGTGCCAGTCACACCGTTGCCCTGAAACAGGACGGCACGGTCTGGGCGTGGGGAGGCAACCAATTCGGCCAGCTTGGCGACGGTACTTATGAGCAGCGCAATACGCCTGTTCTTGTCGTAAATGAAACCGTGAATGGCCCGCTCGACCTGATGCCGGAAGTTCCCAATAACATTCCACCAGACAAGATTCCGCCGTTCTTCCTCGCGACCTACAAGTCCGGTGGCCTGACCACGACTTCACTGTCGGTGGATATCAGGGGGATCACACCCGTTGGATCATTCGTTTCTGCGAGCGGTGTCGGTCCGCTGGCCGTCGGAGGCTACAACGTCTATGTCGCCGCACTTGTTCCGTATAGCGCTTCGTATGTGTACTACCAGCTCGATTCCAGCAACGTCTGGAGTGTTCTTTCCTGGCCGATGGCCGATTTCCTGCGCGGCGTGGCGCTTGGCAGTCAGGACGTGCTTATCAGGGTAAACATCCTCCAGAACGTGGATGTGTCGCCGTACATCGGCACCTCAATTCTCGTGGGCTACGGCACGGATCCGGATGAGATGCTGCGGAACGGGCGGCATCGGACGATATTCACGGTGACGCAGCAATAGGCGCAGGACGAAGCGGAGGGCGTTCCGACATGAAATCAGGCGCAATGCGGTGGATTGTTTTCGCTTGGCTGCTGCTGGTATCCGTAGTCGGCAATGCCGCCACGCCGATGGTTTCCGCCAGCGGCAACAGTTCGCTTTTTCTCCATAGCGACGGCACAGTCTGGGGAACCGGAGATGTCACCAACTACTGGCCTGGCGCACTGAGTCCGGTTCGGCTGCTGGAACTGCCCGGCGTCATAGCAGTGGCCTCGGCTGGCGGTGGAACCGATTTTGCCTTGCTCGGAAATGGGACTGTTTGGGGCACTGGCGGTAGTCTGGTTTCCGGCAACACGACAGAGTACGTATCACAACCACGGCAGATACCCGGGTTGACCGGCATCAACGCAATTGCTGTAGCTGGCCACGTCCTTGCGCTGAAGAATGATGGCACGGTCTGGTCCTGGGGCAGGAATGAACTTGGGCAGCTGGGAGATGGCACGAGGACCGACCGTTATGTGCCGGTGCAGATTGCTGGACTCACGAACGTCGTCAAGATCTCGGCGAGCGGTTGGGGTTCCCTTGCGCTGCGGGCGGACGGCACGGTCTGGGTGTGGGGATGGACCTGCTGCGGTGCTGCGGGAGACGGCACAGCCCCGGATGGCCATGGCGACCCGGAATCATATCGCTTGGTTCCGACGCAGGTGCCAGGTCTCGATCAAGTCACCGCCATTGCGGCGGGGCATAACCATCACATGGTGCTACGCGCTGACGGAACGGTCTGGACTTGGGGTTTTGGTGATTTGGGACAAAATGGAACAGGGCGACTTGGCCATCAACTTGTGCCCATGCGGGTGCCTGAGCTGAACCAGATTGTTGCGATTGAGGCGAAGGGGTTCTGGTACTCTCTTGCGCTGAGAGCCGACGGTACTGTGTGGGCGTGGGGCAACAATGTCGCTGGGCAACTCGGCGTCAGCACAATCACTTATAGTGCTGTGCCGATACAGGTACCGGGCGTATCTGAGATCGTCGCAATTTCAGCCGGAGGCAGTCACGCGCTGGCGCTGAGGCGTGATGGCGCTGTGGTTACGTGGGGGTTGAACAGCAATGGTCAGTTGGGAGACAACACGTTTGAGGATCGCGCACAGCCGGATGCCGTGCTCGCTCCTGGCGCCAGCGGCCAGCTCAATCTGCTGCAGCCCGTGCCGGCGAACTACAACCGCCTGCCGAGCGCGCACATCAGCTTGGATGTTATTTCCGGGGTTGCGCCGCTGACGGTGCGCGCGAGCGCTGTCGATGCGCACGATCCGGATGGTTCCGTAACGGCATATGTGTGGAGAACCAGCGCTGGTCACCAGGCGACTGGTTCGCAGTCGACTTTCACCTTCACCCGCGCGGGCACCTACGACATCGACCTCGTCGTACAGGACAACGCAGGCGGTCGCGGCACCGCGAGACAGCTGGTAGTGGTTACGCCCTCACTGGTTAGTGGAGTCTCGACTGACCCAAAAGTCAAGATGGGTGATAACGGCAGCGTTGCGCTGACCAACAATGGGAGCGTGCTGGTGTGGGCGCATATGGGATCTGGCCACTATGACAGTCAGTTCGAGTTCTCGCTGCCGGAAATACGCACTTACCCGATTGCCAACGGTATCATGGGGGCAGTGGATGCTGCCATTGGTTCGGCAACCGTACATGTGGTGTTGGCGGATGGAAGCGTGCTGGGCTGGGGTGCGAATAATGTGGGCGAGGTTGGCAGCGGCACGGTCGCGATCGGGGTTCAACAACCACAACTTCTGCCAGGGCTGCCGCCTGTAAAAGCAGTAGCTGCAAAGTGGGGTAATTTCCTTGCACTGACCCGCGATGGGCGGGTGTTTTCCTGGGGCGGAAACTCCGATGGAGAACTCGGTCTCGGCGATTACGAGAATCGCTATGCACCGGTCGAGGTTCAAGGGTTGGATAACGTGATTGCAGTTGCTACTGGCTTTAAGCTTTCGGTAGCACTGAAATCTGATGGGACAGTCTGGGCGTGGGGTCGCAACGAGGGTTTTCAGCTAGGGGACGGCACGCAGGTTTCACGTAACCGGCCGAGCCAGGTCCCCGGCCTCACCGGCGTCACGAAGATCTTTGTGACGGACGGTATTTTTGCCTTGAAGGCCGACGGTACGACCTGGGCCACCGGATTCCTGCCTGTTCCAATTCCCGGCGATCTCGGACTCCAGTCAGGGGCGCGGCATGTTCCGGCGTACGACGGAGTCGTGCAGATTGCAGGAGACTATCAACACATCATCGCGTTGAAAGCCGACGGTACTGTGTGGACAGGTGGTCGGCAGAGTTCTCTCGCGCTGGGGTTTGAGAGTGCTGGTGATATTCCCGGCCTGCAACAACTGCCCGGCATCTCCGATGCGATCTGGGTAGAGGGGGCGTCCAAACATTCGATGGTGGTTCGACAAGATGGCACGGTGCTCGCGTGGGGCAGCAACCACTGGGGACACCTCGGCGACGGCACGCTGGCACGGCAGATTACGCCGGTGCTGGTGGTGAACGAGACGATAGACGGCCCGCTCGATCTTGTTGCCGGCGTTCCCAACAACATTCCGCCCCACCTCATCCCGCCGTTCTTCCTGGCCACTTACAGCACCGGCGACTTGAGCTCGCTTTCACTCAGCGCGGATCTGCGTGGGGTAGGAGGAGGTGGAGGGCTTGCCCTGTCAGGTGGTCTTGCCAACACAACAGTGGGTCCGCAGGTCACGGACAGCTACAACGTCTATGTCGCTGCCGTGATTCCGACGGGCGGGACGGCGGCGTATTACCAGATGGATTCGGGTTACCGGTGGAGCCCGTTTGTCTGGCCGATGGGGGATTTCCTGCGCGGGGTGGCGCTCGGAAGCCAGGATGCGCTGGTCCGGGTGAACATCCTGCAGAACGTGAACCTCACGCCATATATCGGTGCCTCGATCATCGTGGGCTACGGCACGGATCCGGATGAGATGCTGAGCAATGCGCGCTATCGCACCATCTTTACCGTCACCCAACAATAGCCGGTCGAGGCGGGATCGGGAGGAGCGGGGTGTCGGAGGTGATGTCGATTTTCCGCTAGACTGAGAAAAACCGACGGGCAGACCGGTTCTGTTCTGCTCCGATTCAGGAATTCTGTTTCAGAGGTCAAGGCTCTTGCGGGAGGGCGCGATGACTACTGGATGGAAGCGTTGGATTTGTCTGGCGTGGCTGTTGGTCGTTTATTCGACCGGGAATGCAGCGACGCCGAACGTGGCCGGCGGAGGCCGCCACACGGTCGCACTCAAGAACAATGGCACGTTGGTGGCGGTAGGCGATGATTCTTCCGGACAGTTGGGGTTGGGGCGCCTTGTTCAATCGACCGCGCCGCTGCAAGTGGTGGGACTCGGTGAGGTTCGCGCGCTTGCGGCGGGTTATGGTCACAGCGTGGCGTTGCGACAAGACGGCACCATCTGGACATGGGGATACAACGTTTACGGCCAGCTTGGCGACGGGACCACCGCGGAGCGGAGCATACCCGTGCTGGTACCAGGTTTGACGGGCGTCGCTGCCATCGCGGCGGGGTCCAACCATACAGTAGCATTGCGACAGGACGGTACCGTCTGGACGTGGGGAGACAACTCGGCGGGCCAGCTTGGCGACGGCACCGCCACCGATCGCAACACGCCGGCGCCGGTGCCGGGTTTGACTGGTGTCGTGGCCATCGCGGCGGGTTCCCTTCACAGCCTCGCACTGAGACAGGATGGCACGGTCTGGGCGTGGGGATTGAACGGTTACGGCCAGCTTGGCGACGGCACCACCACATCTCGCAACATGCCCGTGCAAGTGCCTGAATTGACCGGTGTCGCGGCCATCGCAGCGGGATTTCACCACAGCCTCGCGCTGAGAGAGGACGGCACGGTACGGGCGTGGGGACGTAACTTCTACGGTCAGCTTGGCGACGGCACCACCACCGATCGCAGCAGCCCCGTGCCGGTTTCAGGCTTGACTGCAGTTGTCGCGATCGCCGCGGGGGCCGGTCATACCGTCGCGCTGATACAGGACGGCACGCTACGGGCATGGGGCGGAAACGGTTCCGGCCAGCTTGGCGAAGGCACCTTCGGCGATCACAGCACGCCGGTGCCAGTGCCCGGTTTGAACGCGGTTGTGGCGATTGCGGCGGGGGATTCTCACACCATTGCCCTGAAAGAGGACGGCACGGTGTGGGCGTGGGGACGCAACTTTTTCGGTCAAGTTGGCGACGGCGCCACTACCGATCGCAGCACGCCGGTGCTCGTGCCTGGACTGAGCGGTGTCGCTGCCATCGAGGCGGGGGAATCTCACACGCTTGCCTTGAGACAGGACGGCATGGTGCAAGCATGGGGAGACAACTTTTACGGCCAGCTTGGCAACGGCACCACGACTACTCGCAGCACGCCGGCCGCGGTGCCGGGTCTGACCGCGGTTCGGGCTATCGCAGCAGGGATTTTTCATACGCTCGCGGTACGAGAGGACAGCACGGTCTGGGCGTGGGGCGGAAACGGCTACGGCCAGCTTGGCGATGGCACCATTGCCACTCGCAGCTCGCCTGTGCCGGTGCCGGGCTTGACCGGCGTCGTTGCCATCGCGACGGGCTACGCCCACACCGTGGCGTTGCGGCAGGACGGCACGGTCTGGACGTGGGGACGCAACTGGCACGGTGAGCTGGGCGACGGCACCATTATCACTCGCAGCACGCCCGCCCCGGTTCCAAGCTTAACCGCGGTTGTCGCAGTCGCGGCCGGCGATTCTCACACCCTCGCGGTAAGAGAGGACGGCACGGTCTGGGCGTGGGGCGGCAACGATTACGGCCAGCTTGGCGACGGGACCACGATTGATCGCACCACTCCAGTCAAGGTATCCGGGTTATCGAACATCATCGCCGTATCTGCCGGCGGGTTTCACAGTGTCGCATTGGACCGCAACGGAAACGTCTGGGCGTGGGGCAGTAATTCTTTTGGCGAACTGGGCGACGGGACTACCACCGCTCGCCGCACGCCTGTCCAAGTGCTCGCATTGACTGGCGTTGTTGCCATCGCGGCGGCGTCCGGTCATACCGTCGCGTTGAAACAGGACGGTACTCTCTGGACTTGGGGAATCAACGATGCCGGCCAGCTTGGCGACGGCAGTTATGCCAATCGCAGTACACCCGTACCGGTGCCCGGTTTGAGCGCGGTCGTCGTGATCGGGGCAGGGACTGGCTTCACCCTCGCCCTGAAACAGGAGGGCACGGTCTGGGTCTTCGGATACAACTTTTACGGCCAGCTTGGCGACGGCACCTACCTTGATCGTCTCGAGCCCGTTGTGGCGGTGAATGAGACGATAAACGATTTTCTCGATCTCGTTCCCGAGGTCGCCAACAACGTACCGCCAAACAAGATCCCGCCGTTTTTTGTTGCGACTTACAAATCCGGCGACTTGAGCGCAACATCGCTCTCGGTCGATGTCAGAGGCATTACGCCGATCGGATCACTCGCTTCTGCGATTGGCGTCAGCCCGCTCGCTAACGGGGGTTACAACGTCTATGTCGCGGCTGCTGTGCCAAGTAGCGGTTCTCTTATTTACTATCAGCTCGACTCCAGTAATCGCTGGAGCGTGCTCATCTGGCCGATGTCGGATTTCATGCGGGGTGTTGAACTCGGCAGCCAGGATACGTTGATCCGCGTGAACATCCTTCAAAACGTGGATCTCAGGCCTTACATCGGAACATCAATCCTCGTCGGCTATGGCACGAATCCCGACGAGATGGTGAGCAATGCGCGCTATCGCACCATCTTCACCGTCACTCAGTAGGGGAAG
>Ga0214472_10006247_pt1 | contig 12485 bp, 8 predicted proteins | sample RVTome_6_FD_207662 | JGI IMG/M metagenome (GOLD analysis project Ga0214472, IMG submission 207662) | Soil microbial communities from uranium-contaminated site in the Upper Colorado River Basin, Wyoming, United States - RVT140D175 | ecosystem: Environmental > Terrestrial > Soil > Contaminated >... | reverse complement strand
CGCTTGCTGGCGTTCTGGTGACCGCCGAGCTCTATTTCGTGTGGCTGTCGCGCCGGCTCAACCAGACCGCGCAGCAGATGATCGCGTTCCGCGCCGAAAAGGACGCCCTCATCGCCGAACTCGCCGAGGCCCAGGCCAAGTCGGACGAGGCGCGTCGCCGCGCCGAGGAGGCCAATCTCGCCAAGTCGCGGTTCCTCGCGACCATGAGCCACGAGCTCAGAACGCCGCTCAACGCCATTCTCGGCTTTTCCGAGGTGATGAAGAAGGAGTTGATGGGCCCCCACTCGGTCCAGGCCTATCGCGAATACGCCGAAGACATCCACTCGAGCGGCGGTCACCTCCTGAACCTGATCAACGAGATTCTCGACCTGTCGCGGATCGAGGCCGGGCGCTACGAGCTGAGGGAATCCGAGATCGACGTCATCGCCATCGGCCGCGAGTGCCACAAGCTGATGCAGATCCGGGCGCGCGAGCGCAATCTCACCATTCTCGAGGACTTCGCGAAGGACCTGCCGGGCCTGTGGGCGGACGAGCGCGCGGTGCGCCAGATCTGGCTCAACCTGCTCTCCAACGCGATCAAGTTCACGCCGCCGGGGGGCCGCGTGATGCTGAAGGCGCGGCGCTCCGCCGCCGGCATCGCCTTCTCGGTGCGCGACACCGGGCCCGGAATCGCGGCCGAGGAAATCCCGCGCATCCTGAGCTCGTTCGGCCAGGGAGCGATCGCGCGCCGGCACGCGGAGGAAGGCGCGGGGCTCGGGCTTCCGATCGTCAAGGGGCTCGCCGAGCTTCACGGCGGCACCCTCAAGATCGTCTCCAAGCTCCGGCAGGGAACCGAGATGATCGTCGAGATGCCGATGAGCCGGGTGATTTCGGCCGGCCCGGGCGACTGCGCCGCGGCCGAGGACCTGCGCCCGACCGGAACCGACTGAGAGATATCGCGCCTACGCGGGGCCGCTGACGCCGGCCTCGGCGAAGGTCGCCATGCCGCAGTGGACCCGCGCCGCGGCGGTGAGAACGCCCAGCGCCAGCGCCGCGCCACTCGCCTCGCCAAGGCGCATGCCGAGATCGAGGACCGGTTCGAGCCCCAGATGCTCCAGAAGCCGCCGGTGGCCGGGCTCGGCGCCGACATGGCCGGCGAGGCAATGGTCGAGCCCGCCGGGCGCGATGGCGTGGACGACGGCCGCCGCCGCACAGGCCGGATAGCCGTCGAGAACGACCGGAACCCGCTCGAAACGCGCGGCCACGATCGCTCCGGCGATGGCCGCGAATTCGCGCCCGCCGAGGCGCCGCAGCAGCTCCAGCGGCTCGTTCCCGCCGTGCAGCGCGACCGCGGCCTCGACCGCGGCCACCTTGCGCGCCAGCGTCTCGCCCACCGCGCCGGTTCCGGGCCCGACCCAGTCGCGGGCCCGGCCGCCGAGGAGCGCGTGGACGAGCGCGGCGGCGACCGTCGTGTTGGCGATGCCCATCTCGCCGAGGCACACGATGTCGGGCGCCTCGGCAATCGCCTCGCGCCCGTAGAGAAACGCGGCCGAGCAGTCGGTCTCGCTCATCGCCGCTTCCTCGGTGATGTCGCCGGTCGGCTCCCTGAGCGCCAGCTCGAACACCTGGAGACCGGCGCCGACCGACTGGCAGATCTGGTTGATCGCGGCGCCGCCCGACCGGAACGCCGCGACCATCTGGGCGGTCACCGATGGCGGATAGGGCGAGACGCCACGCGCGGCCACTCCGTGATTGCCGGCGAACACCGCGACCATGGTGCGTTCGGCGCCCGGTGGATGGCGCCCCTGCCAGGCGGCGAGCCACTCGGCGAGGCGCTCGAGGCGGCCGAGCGCGCCCGGCGGTTTCAAAAGTTCGCGCTCGCGTGCCCGCGCCGCTTCGATCGCCTCGAGGTCGGGGCCGGGAAGCTCATCAAACAACGCGCGAATGGCGGCGAAGGTCGGCGGCCCTGGCCGCTTTGTCTGGTCGTGGGGCATTGTCGCTTGTGGATTGCGGTCGTATCAGCTCAGCCTATAGCAGAGCGCAGGGGATCGGCGCATATGCAAGAACCGGAACCGGCCGACCGGCGATGGCCCGCGATCGGGAGCTGGATCGGCGACCTCGCCTCCATGCTTGGCCTCATCACCATTCTGCCGATCGGTGACGGCGCGCCGCCACGCCGCGCGGTGCGCGCGCTGCCGCTGGCCGGCGCGGTCACCGGGGCGGCCGGCGGCGCGGTGCTGGCCGGCGCGCTGATGATCGGGCTCTCGCCGCTTGTCGCCGCCGTTCTCGCGACGGCTTTTCTGGTCGCGCTCGGCGGCGGGCTGCACGAGGACGGCCTCGCGGACACCGCCGACGGCTTCGGTGGCGGCGCTGACCGGACCGGCAAGCTCGCCATCATGCGTGACAGCATGATCGGCAGTTACGGCGCGATCGCCCTCATCATGGCGCTGATGGCACGGGTGGTGCTGACCGCCGAGATCGCCGGCAACACGGGGGCAGGCGCGGCGGGTGCGGCGCTGGTGGCCGCGGGCGCCCTGTCGCGCGGAGCGATCACGGTCGTCCTCTGCCGCCTCGGTCCCGCGCGCGGCGACGGTCTCGGCCGCGCGTTCGCCACGCCGGGAGCGACGGTCATGCGCCAGGCGGCCGGCGCGGCGCTCCTCGTCGCCGCCGCCGCGCTCGCCTGGCCGATCGGATTTGCCGGTCTTGCCGCCGCGCTCGCCGGCGCCGCGCTCGCCACCTTCCTCATCGCCGGTCTCGCCATGCGCCAGATCGGCGGCCAGACCGGGGATGTGTGCGGCGCGGTCCAGCAGGGCGCGGAAATATCGGCGCTTGTGGGCCTCGCCATCGCAAGTTGAATGAGCGGGTATCATTCGTGATTAATCGACCGGAAACCGGCAGGGGCTAGTTTTCGCTCCGGAAACGGATCGATGACACGCAACGCACCAGCCTGGATCGGCATCGCTGCCCTCGTCGCCGCGGCGTGCTATTTCGCGGCATTGCACGCCCTCGGCGACACGCGGCCCGAGTTCGCGAGCGCCCACGCGCGCCTGTCGAGCGGGGTCGGCTTCCTGATCGTGATCATGGGCGCCGCCATGGCCGGCCTCAGGGGCCAGGTCTCGCTGGTCCTGCGCCAGGCCGTGACCTGGCTTTCGGTGATGCTGGCGGCGGTCGTCATCTATGCCTACCGCGCCGATTTCTACCAGATCGGCGGGCCGTTGCTGGCCGAGCTGTTCCAAATTCCGGCGGCTGGCGGCGGCGATGCCGGCGTCTCTGATCCGTCGCCGCGCGGCGGCTCCGCGTCGTCGCATTCCGGGCAGGCCGTCATCAGCGCCGGCCGCGGCGGCCAGTTCTTCGTCGAGGCGATGGTCGAGGGAAGCCATGTCGAGCTCATCGCCGACACCGGGGCGACGCTGGTCGCGCTCACCGCCGAGGATGCACGGCGCATCGGCATCGACCACCGCGATCTCGACTTCCGCTATCGACACAAGACGGCGAACGGCATCGCCCGCGCCGCCCATGTGGTGCTGGGTGAAGTCTCGATCGGACCGATCACGGTCCGTGACGTGCACGCCTCGGTGTCGGAGCCGGGGCTGCTCCACATGAGCCTGCTCGGCATGAGCTTCCTGTCGCGGCTGTCCTCGTTCCATATCCGCGGCGACCAGCTGGTGCTCGAGCGGTAACGGCGGCATTACCCTTGCATCTCCCGCCGCGAGGCCGTGACAGGAGATGGTTGCCGTGCACGCGAGCTTGTGTGACAAATTCGGCCACCGACCCGGCACGAGAACCCGCATGTATCCGACGCCGCGCAGCGACCTTGCGCCCAACACGCTCGAATTCGAGTCCCTGCCCTTCATCAGGCACGAGGGATTTCGCGAATACGACGTGCGCTGGCTCTATCCGGACGAGATCAACCTGTTCGGCGTCCACCTGCTGGGCGTTGCCTTGGCCAACCGGCTGGCCGAGATCGGCACGGCCGCGGTCGTCGTCGGCAACGACTTCCGGTCCTATTCGAGCGCGATCAAGTCGGCGCTGGTGACGGGTCTCATGGCCGGCGGGGCGGCGGTGCACGACATCGGCCTCGCGCTGTCGCCGATGGCCTATTTCGCCCAGTTCGACCTCGGGGTGCCGGGCGTCGCCATGGTGACCGCGAGCCACAACGAAAACGGCTGGACCGGGGTCAAGATGGGGGCGAGCCCGCCCTTGACCTTCGGGCCCGACGAGATCGCGCTCCTCGGCGAGCGCATCTTCGCCGGCGAGGTGAAGGCCGCGCCAGGGGGCAGCTACCGCTTCGTCGAGGGCAACGCCGAGCGCTACATGAACGATCTCGTCGCCCGCGCCCCGTTCGCCCGCAAGCTCAAGGCGGTGGTCGCCTGCGGCAACGGCACCGCGGGGCCGTTCGCGCCGCGGGTCCTGGAGGCGCTGGGCGTCGAGGTGGTGCGGCTCGACTGCGAGCTCGACCACACCTTCCCCAACTACAATCCCAACCCGGAAGACCTTGCCATGCTGGAGGCGGTGGCGAAGGCGGTCACCGGGTCCGGCGCCGATATCGGGCTCGCCTTCGACGGCGACGGCGACCGCTGCGGCGTCGTCGACAACGAAGGCCACGAAATCTTCGCCGACAAGGTCGGTGTCCTGATCGCCCGCGATCTTTCCGCCGCCCACGGCGATGCGCGCTTCGTCGTCGACGTGAAGTCGACAGGGCTGTTTCTCACCGACCCGGTGCTCATCGCCAACGGCGCCAAAACCGAGTACTGGAAGACCGGCCACAGCCATATCAAGCGCCGCTCGTTCGAGGTCGGCGCGCTCGCCGGCTTCGAGAAGAGCGGCCATTATTTCTTCAACCCGCCGCTCGGCCGCGGCTATGACGACGGGCTCGTATCGGCGATCGCGGTGCTCGACATGCTCGACCACGACCGGCAAAGCTCGATGGCCGATCTCGTCGGCTCGCTGCCGCGGACCTGGGGCACGCCGACCATGTCGCCGCATTGCCCGGACGACAGGAAATACGGCGTCGTCGATCGCGCGGTTAAGCATTTCCTCGGCCTCGCCGGCAAGGGCGAGCGCCTCGCCGGCCAGAAGGTGCGCGAGACCGTGACCGTCAACGGCATCCGCATCGTCCTCGAGGACGGCACCTGGGGGCTCATTCGCGCCTCGTCGAACAAGCCCGAGCTGGTGGTGGTGGCCGAGAGCCCGGCGTCGGAAGACAATATGCGGGCCATGTTCGCCGTCATCGACAACTGGCTCACGGACCAGCCCGAGGTCGGCGACTACAACCAGAAGATCTGAACGGAGACTCGGTCCCGCCCGACCCTGCCCTGACGAGCCGAAGGCGGCGTCTCGAGGGTTGGGGGCCCACACGGACGGTGCGGCCCATGGTTCGAGACGCGGGCGCGCTTCCTCACCCAGGACGCCTTGGCCTACGCGACCAGGCTCGCGGCGAAGCGCAGCGCGACAGCCAGCATGAACACGCCGAAGGCGCGCTCCAGGGTCTTGCGCGACAGTCCATGAGCCAGGCGCACCCCGACCGGCGCGGCCAGCACGCTGGTCGGAATCACCAGCGCGCAGGCGATGAAGTTGACGTAACCCAGGGAGCCGACCGGCAGGCCGGTCGCGTCCCAGCCGCCCCACATGTAGCCGAGCACGGCCGGGATCGAGACCACGACGCCGACCCCGGCCGCCGTTGCCACCGCCTGATGGATCGGCCGGCCGTAGAGGACCATCACCATGGTGAGGTAGGAGCCGCCCGACAGGCCCAGCAGCATCGCGAACAGTCCGGTCAGGATCGCCATGACCGGTTCGATCGGGCTGCCGGGCATCTTGTCGCCGAGCCGCCAGTCGTCGCGGGCCGCGATCATGCGCGCGCCCATGAGAGACATCACCACCGCGTAGATCGTGCGCAGGACATCCGACGGCGCGTAGGCCGCGATCAGGGTCGCGATGCCGGTTCCGACGAGGATCCAGGGAATCCAGCGCCTGAAGACGGCCATGTCGACGGCGCCACGGGCGCGGTGGCCGAGGAATGAGCGAAACGAAGTCGGGATGATGATCGCGAGCGAGGTGCCGAGGGCGAGCTGAATGCGGTACGCGTCGTCGACGCCGATGATCGCGAACAGCTCGTAAAGCACCGGCACGATGATGCCGCCGCCGCCGATCCCGAAAAGTCCCGCCAGAATCCCGGTGACCACGCCGCCGGCGGCGAGCGCCGGAACCAGCCAGAAGAGATCGCCGAGGAGAGCGGCGGGATCGGCCATTCAGGCCGCCTCGCGGGCGGCGGCGTGCCGGCCGGCGCGCTCGGTGACGGCCAGCGCCGCGCGGACGACATCGGGCCCCGCGTCCGGATGGTGGGCATTCTCGGCCAGATGCCGGCGCCAGCCGCGGGCGCCGGGGCGCCCGTGAAACAGGCCCAGCATGTGGCGCGTCATCGCCGAAAGCGGGGTTCCGCGCGCGCGCTCGGCCTCGATATGGGGCAGAAACCTGCGCACGACCTCGCCCATGTCGGGGACCGGGGCGGCGGCGGCGAAGAGGTCGCGGTCGACCCGCGCGAGAATCTCCGGTGTATGATAGGCGGCGCGGCCCAGCATGACGCCGTCGACATGGGCAAGGTGGCCGCGCGCGGCGGCGAGCGTTCCGATCCCGCCATTGATGACGATGGTCATGGCGGGAACCTCGCGCTTCAGCCGGTGGACGAGCCGGTGGTCGAGCGGCGGCAGGTCACGGTTCTCCTTCGGGCTCAGCCCTTCGAGCCAGGCCTTGCGGGCGTGGACGATGAGCGCGTCCGCGCCGGCGACCGCCTGCTCGCGCGCGAAGGCGAACAGCGCCTTCTCGGGGTCCTGATCGTCGATGCCGATCCGGCACTTGACCGTGACCGGAATGGGAACGGCCTCCTTCATCGCCCGAACGCAGTCCGCGACCAGCGCCGGCTCGGCCATCAGGCAGGCGCCGAACCGGCCGGACCGGACCCGGTCCGACGGGCAGCCGACATTAAGGTTGATCTCGTCATAACCGAATCCGGCGCCAATGCGCGCGGCCCGCGCGAGCTTGTCCGGCTCGGCGCCGCCGAGCTGCAACGCCGCGGGGCCGTCGGCCGGATCGTGCTCGAGCAGCCGCGCGGCCTCGCCGTGGATCACGGCATCGGCGGTGATCATCTCCGAATAAAGCCTGGCACGGACCGAAATGAGGCGCATGAGCTTCCGGCAATGGCGGTCCGTCCAGCCCATCATCGGGGCGACTGAAAACGTGTGGGTCCGGCTCGTCATCGCCGTTACATGAACCATCGCCCGGCGCGGGTGTCCAGCGCCGGCGGGATCATTCGCTCAGTGGCCGACGCCGAGCGCGTCCTCGCCGCGGTCGAGGATGAGCGGAACGATCAGGTCTTCCTCGTCGTCGAGATGGGCGAGGAGCAGCCGGAGCAGCGGATCGCTCGCCTCGGCGTAGGCTTCGCCCGCGCGCCGCAGATCGTCGCCCCCGGCCGCGAGCGTCCCGAGAAGCGCGTTGGCGGCGGTGACGGTCCGGTCCATCGCTTCGTGGATCACATGGTGATCGTTTTCCAGGAGATCGAAGCCGCGGGCGAGCCGCGCGTCGGCGACGCGGAAGATCGGGAAGTAGTGATAATCCTCGATCTGGTGGTGGGTGCCGAGATGCGACAGGAGGAACTGGAGCCGCGGGGCGAACCAGCCGGTGAACTCGCGCGCGGCAAGCCCGCCGCCCAGAAACTCGCTCGTGGCCGAGCCGAGCGCGGCGCCGAGTTCGCGAAACATGTCGTGGCGCGACATCCAGAACCGCGCCATGGACCCCAGATTGGCGTGGGAGTACCAGCACTCGCGCGGGAAGCGCTCGCGCAGGACGCGCAAATCGCTCGGAAGGCCGATGCGAACCCCCAGTGTTTCGCGATTGTCTGGGCGAGAATGATCCGCGGACATGGCGCCTTCATAGTGCAATCGCGCGGCGCGCGGAACCGGTGGCGCCCAGACATGAAACGTTCTAGCCCGCCGCGGCGCAAATGCACTAGGTTGCGGGACGCTTGCCGCCACCGGAACCCAAGATGCGCACCGACACGCCTCAGCCGATCAAGCTCGCCGATTATACGCCCCCCTCCCACCTCATCGACACGGTCGAGCTCGACGTCGCCCTCGATCCCGACCGCACCTCGGTGACGGCGCGGATGGCGGTGCGCCCCAACCCGGCGGCACCCGCCGGCGCGCTGACGCTCAAGGGCGAAGTCCTCACCCTCGAGCGCCTCGTTCTCGACGAGCGCGAACTCGGCGAGGATGCCTACACGCTGAAGGATGGCGAGCTGACCATTTCCAACACTCCGGCCGGGCCATTCACCCTCCAAATCGACACCCTCGTCGCGCCCGCCGCCAACAAGGCGCTCACCGGGCTGTTCCTGTCGAACGCGGTCTATTGCACCCAGTGCGAGGCGGAAGGCTTTCGCCGCATCACCTTCCATCCCGACCGGCCGGACGTGCTTTCGGTCTACACGACCCGGATCGAGGCGCCGAAGCGGGCGGCGCCGGTGCTGCTGTCGAACGGCAATCTCATCGAGGCCGGCGAGGCTGGCGAGCGCCATTTCGCGATCTGGCACGACCCGTTCCCCAAACCGTCCTACCTGTTCGCCCTCGTCGGCGGCGATCTCGCCATGGTCGAGGACCGGTTCACCACCATGTCGGGCCGCGAGGTGGAGCTCAGGATCTATGTCGAGCAGGGCAAGGCGCCGCGCGCGGCCTATGCGCTCGAGGCGCTGAAGCGGGCGATGCGCTGGGACGAGGAGGCTTTCGGGCGCGAATACGACCTCGACCTGTTCATGATCGTCGCCGTTTCCGACTTCAACATGGGGGCGATGGAGAACAAGGGGCTCAACGTCTTCAACGACCGCTACATCCTGGCGAGCCCCGAGACCGCGACCGACGCCGACTACGCCAACATCGAGGCGGTGATCGCGCACGAGTATTTCCACAACTGGACCGGCAACCGCATCACCTGCCGCGACTGGTTCCAGCTCTGCCTCAAGGAGGGGCTGACGGTTTTTCGCGACCAGGAATTCACCTCGACCGTGCGCTCGCGGCCGGTCAAGCGCATCGCCGATGTCAGAACCCTGCGCAACCAGCAGTTTCCGGAGGATTCAGGCCCCCTCGCCCATCCGGTCAGGCCCGACTCCTATATCGAGATCAACAACTTCTATACCGCGACGGTCTATGAGAAGGGCGCGGAGGTGATCCGGGTCCTGAAGACGCTGATCGGCGCGGATGCGTTCGCCGCCGGCATGGAGCTTTATTTCAGACGCCATGACGGCGAGGCGGCGACGGTCGACGACTTCGCCAGCTGCATGGCCGACGCCTCGGGCCGCGATCTGACGAAGTTCATGGCCTGGTACAGCCAGGCCGGGACGCCGAACCTGAAGGTCGCGGCCATCCACGACGCGGACGCCCGGACCCTCACCCTCGAGCTCGAGCAGTCGACGCCGGCTACCCCCGGCCAGAGCGAGAAGCGCCCGCTGGTGATGCCGCTGGCGCTCGGCCTCATCGGCGCCGACGGGCGCGATTTGTCACTCAGGACCAGCGATGGCGACATGCTCGAGCGCGGTATCGTCGAGCTTTCAGACCAGCGCGCGCAGGTCACCTTTACCGAGATAGCGGCGCGGCCGGTCCTGTCGGTCAATCGCGCGTTCTCGGTTCCGGTCAACCTCGTTCACGAGCAATCCGAGAGCGACCTCGTGTTCGCCATGGGCCACGACAGCGACCCGTTCAACCGCTGGCAGGCTGGCCAGAGCGCGGCCTCGGCGCTGATGCGGACCATGATCGAAGCCGATGGCGACGGCGGCAATGATCCCGATATCGGTCCGTTCGCCGAGGCGCTCGGCAAGGCACTCGCCGACGAAAGCCTCGAGCCGGCGTTTCGCGCCGAGGTCGGGCGGCTTCCGAGCGAGCCGGACATGGCGCGCGAGATCGGCAAGAATGTCGACACCGACGCCATCCATCGCGCCCGCACGGCGCTGCGGCGCGAACTCGGCCTGAGGCTCGCCGGCCCGCTCGGCGTCCTCATCGGGCGCCACTTTCAGCAGGGCCCCTATTCGCCCGACGCCGGAGCCGCCGGCCACCGGGCACTCGCCAATGTGGCGCTCGATCTTTTGTGCGCCGGCGAAGGCGACGCCGCGCGCGCCTGGGGCCAATTCGCCGCGGCCGGCAACATGACCGACCGGATGGCGGCGCTCACCATCCTCAATGACCTCGATGCGCCCGAGCGCGCCAAGGCGCTCGGCGAATTCTACGACATGTTCGAGCACGACAGCCTGGTGATCGACAAGTGGTTCGCGCTCCAGGCCGCCTCGTCGCTCGGCGAAACCCTGCCGGTCATCAAGACGCTCACCGGCCACCACGCCTTCACCATCGACAATCCGAACCGGGTGCGCGCGCTCGTCGGCACGTTCGCCATGGCCAACCAGGTCCGGTTCAACGCCGAGGACGGGTCCGGCTACGCGTTCCTCGCCGACTTCGTGCTGAGGCTCGATCCGCAGAACCCGCAGGTCGCCGCCCGGCTCCTCGGCGCGTTCAAGAGCTGGCGGATCCTCGAGCCCGCACGCCGCTCCCATGCCGCCGCCCAGCTCAAACGGGTCGCGGATTCGGGCGACATTTCCCGGGACGTTTACGAAATCGCAACTAAATCCCTCCAGTAATCAATACCTTGAAAGACTTCGTTAACGCTGTTTTCGAAGGAGCCGAGGCAACCGGCGACAAATTCGCTGGACATCGAGTCCGTGTTTCGAATCAATGAGCAGCGATTCGGAAGCTCGGCACTCCTTTGGGGACCGAATCAGACGAGGGGGCAGGACTGTTGGCACACGCCCAGCAGGCCGGAAGGGTTGCGGTCGGCGGATCGAGTGAGTGGCTGCGCCTCGCCGGCAGCAGGCTCAGACTTTCCGAGCGAACACTGAAACGCGCCATTCCCGGCCTCATCCTCGTCTTCGTCGTCGTCTTCATCTCGGCCATGGCCATCGACCGGCTCGGCGCCCATCGCCGGGCCCTCGACGACGCCAGCCAGACCAACGGGCTGATCGCCGACGTCGCCGCGCGCAATCTCGATATCAGGGCGCTCGGCGCGGATTCGACCCTGGCGCTCAATGACGACGAGCTCGCCCGCGCCCTGCCGCGCAGCGCGCACGAGAACGGCCGCATGGTGGTGCTCGCCGACGGCACCGGAACCGTGCGGGCCACTTCCCCGCGCGCGCTCGAATATGTCAACAGATCGCTGATTTCGATCCTCGGTCCCGATCAGCCGCTGACCATGATGGGCGCCGACGCCGGCGTCATGGTGGTCGAGCTCACCGACGGCACCAGCGTGCTCGCGACGGTGCGCAGTCTCGACCATGTGCCGGCCCAGATCGCGGTCATGCAGACCATTGACGGCGGGCTGATTCCCTGGCGGCGCAACACCTACGCGCTGACCAGCGCGCTCACGACCACCATTCTCGTTCTCATTCTCATGGGTCTCGCCTTCAAGTGGCAGACCGCGCGCAGCGAAACGGCGGAGGCGACGCTGTCGCGGATGACCGAGCGCCTCGACCGCGCCCTCGTGCGCGGGCGCTGCGGGCTGTGGGACTGGGACCTGTCGCGCGGCCAGATGTTCTGGTCGCGCTCGATGCTCGACATTCTGGGCCGCGGCGACGGCGAGCAGGTTCTGGCTTTCGGCGAGGTCTCCGATCTCATCCATTCCGACGACGCCGATCTCTACGAACTCGCCAATGCGCTGGTCCGCGGCGAGCAGCCGATCGTCGACACCGAATTCCGGATGCGCCACGCGCAGGGTCACTATGTGTGGCTGCGCGCGCGCGCCGAGCTGATCCGCGGCGACGGCGATCCGGGGCCACGGCTGGTCGGCATCGCCGTCGACATCTCCGAGCAGAAGCAGCTCGCGGAGCAAACCCACCTCGCCAACATGCGCCTTCGCGACGCGATCGAGAACATCTCGGAGGCGTTCGTCCTGTGGGACCCGGACAACCGGCTGGTCATGTGCAACTCCAAGTACCAGCAGTTCTACAAGCTGCCGAACAGCCTCGTCGTTTCCGGCACCTGCTATGACGATGTGGTCAGGGCCGCCACCGAACCGCTGGTGCGCACCCGGATCGCGGTCGAGGAGAAATCGTCCGACGGGGCCGCGACCTACGAGGCCCAGCTCGACGACCGCAGATGGCTGCACATTTCCGAGCGGCGCACCCGCGACGGCGGCTTCGTCTCGGTCGGCACCGACATCACGCCGCTGAAGCTGCACGAGGAACGGCTGGTCAAGAGCGAAAGCGAGCTGATGAACACCGTCGCCGACCTCCAGGCCTCGCGGCGCACGCTGGAGCATCAGGCCCAGCAGCTTGTCGACCTCGCCGACAAGTACCAGACCGAAAAAACCCGGGCCGAGGCGGCCAGCCAGACCAAGTCCGAATTCCTCGCCAATATGAGCCACGAGCTCAGAACGCCGCTCAACGCCATCATCGGCTTTTCGGAAATCATGCAGGCGGG
>Ga0214472_10006245_pt1 | contig 12489 bp, 11 predicted proteins | sample RVTome_6_FD_207662 | JGI IMG/M metagenome (GOLD analysis project Ga0214472, IMG submission 207662) | Soil microbial communities from uranium-contaminated site in the Upper Colorado River Basin, Wyoming, United States - RVT140D175 | ecosystem: Environmental > Terrestrial > Soil > Contaminated >... | reverse complement strand
CGGGAGTTTCTGTCGGACCCTCGTGTGATCGACATTTCACCGTGGCGACGCTGGCTTCTACTCAATCTATTCATCCTTCCGTTTCGGCCCCAAAAAAGCGCGGAGGCGTATCGAAAAATCTGGACACATTCCGGGTCGCCGCTGCTGCTTCACGGGTTTGATCTTGTCGAAAAACTGTCGACCGCCCTGGGTGGTGAGATGCAGGTCGAGCTGGGCATGCGCTATCAAAACCCCTCGATCAGGGCTGCACTTTCACGGTTTTGCGAAGCTGGAATCGATCACATCATCGTCTTTCCTTTGTTCCCACAGTACTCGTCGGCGGCGTGGGGTTCCGCCGTGGAGAAAGTATTTGTTGAGGCCGGGCGTCTGTGGAACCTTCCGACCATTCAGGTGGTTCCGCCGTTTTATGAACACCCGGGTTTTATCGAGGCCTGTGCTTCGGTAGCCCGTCCCGTGCTTGCGGATCTCAATCCCGACCGAGTACTGATGAGTTTCCACGGCTTGCCTGAACGACACGTGCACAAGAGCGACGAGAGTGGTGGGGCGCACTGTCTTTCGTCCGACACTTGCTGCGATAAGATCGTGTCCGCAAACCGGTACTGCTATCGTGCACAGAGCTTCGCGACGGCTCGTGCGCTGGCTTCGAACCTGGGACTGGACGCGGGTGAATACGAAGTGACTTTCCAATCGCGACTGGGTAGATCGCCTTGGATACGACCCTACACGGACATTCGGATTAATGAGCTTGCCGCTGCTGGGATCAAGCGCGTTGCGGTGTTGAGTCCGTCCTTCGTAGCCGATTGCCTGGAGACGCTCGAGGAAATCGAGATTCGAGCCCTATACGACTTTCGAAAACATGGCGGAGAGGAATTGCGACTCGTACCTTCGCTTAACTCCAACGATCAATGGGTTCGCGCAGTTCTCGACATGGCGCGAGATGCGTACGCTGATTTGCCTATCCCAGAATCGGTTGACACACCCGCTTAATGTTCCAGGCCGGTTCAGGCGTGCGCTGGTCCGATCGGTTCTAATCCCTTGAGGAGGCATGATCGTTCCGATGTCCATTAAGTTTCTAAGGTGGTCATTCCCGAGTTTCGAATGCAATACTCATTCCTTCGGTATTACCCGGCAAGATGCCGGTGGAACAGCCATAGCCGATCCGCTCATTGGTTTTGGTGTTCAGGTGACGGAGCGTTCCGCACAATCCGTATTCGGCGCGCTGCGGATTCCGCTCGTTTTCCGGGTCGATCGGGCTGACTCAGAGCACGTGTATGGTGGTTTCAGAGAAAGAACACAGTGGCGACGTGATGAAGACTGACGCGGAAATGACGCAGGAGCGAGCACCATTACGGGGCTGAATGTCTCGACCGGCTGTGCGGTCCACGCCGCCCAAGTCGATTGGTCGTGCGATATCTACGACCTTACCCGCTGTTAAGTCGCGCGGCTCAGTTGATTGCCTGCGCGGATGAAAACCATGCGCGGACGCGCGTCTCGTTGGCCGCGTCGAGCTTGGTTATGCTGTTTTGAACGCTAAGCCCCTCGGCGCGGCAGCGGTCGATGAGCACGCGCGACGTTACACCCAGCACCTTAGCCAATCGTTTGATTGTGATTCCCTTCTTCGCCATGAGTGCTTCGAAATCATTTCGGACGCCGAGCGTTGCGCACACGGACTCTTGGATCATGCAGACGTTCTACGGTAGACACGGGGGGCGATCGCGACATTTCTTAACACGGCCCTACGACTTAAACCGTCGGACTTTTTTGTCGGTGATTAACATGCTCACTTTGCGATCGAGCGGACCCACCGGCACCGACGGTGTCATTTGTTCTTCGAACGCCAGAGCGCACGCCACGCCCGTAAATTCCGGATGGGCGAGGAATCGATCGTAGAACCCCCGGCCTCTTCCAAGTCGATGGCCAAATTCGTCAAACGCCAATCCCGGAACGAGTACTAAATCAATCAAGGATATGGGAATGGGGATTCCGGACACCGGTTCACGCATTCCCATTTGCGAAACGGCCAGATCGTCCGTCAACGACCTGATTTCCACGGGCATCATGCGCCGCTGACTCCAACTCACTTTCGGTGCCAGGACGCGTTTTCGATCTTGCCAAGCGCGGAGCACGACGGGTGAGGTTTCAATCTCAGTGGGCAAGGAGAGAAAGACCATGATGATCTCAGCCTTGACGTATTCCGGCTGTTCGAACAGCCGATGCGCTGCACGAAGTGACTTTGTCTCAACCTCTTCGGGCTGGACATCAGTCAAGATCTTTCGAAGTCTTTGGCGTAACTCGTTCTTAGCAGACAATTCGTTCGCTCGCACGCCGCTGGTTTCGCCGACGTTAGCGTTGGTGTTTATCAGTGCCTTCTCCGGATTGACGTACCGTTGAGAGGCGTTCGCGTAGTATTGCTTCGGCGCCTCGGTCGGTCGGCGTATAGTAAACCTTATCCACTCCGTAATACTCCCTACTTACTATACCCTCTTTTGCATCATGAGGATACCGGTAGCCCGCACCCGACCCGAGAATCTCAGCTCCCGGATATCCCGTGGATCTTAAGGATTTGGGGACCGGAATCGTTCGCCCGGTTCGGACATCCTCGCCGGCTTGCCAAATCGCTTGGGCGGTGGCGTTTGACTTTGGAGCACACGCCAGATAGATAGCCGCCTGTGCCAAAGGAAGTTGGCATTCCGGCATCCCAATCAGGTGGGTGGCGTCGGCCGCAGCTTGGGCGAGCACCAGCCCCCTCGGGTCGGCGTTGCCGATGTCCTCAGCCGCCGAGATGACGATGCGTCGGGCGATGAATAGGGGATCTTCACCGCCCTCAAGCATACAGGCCAACCAATAGACGGCGGCGTCCGGATCGGAGCCACGAATCGACTTGATCATCGCGCTGATCGAATCGTAGTGCGCGTCACCATCAATGTCATAGCGCAGGGCCTTCCGCTGGCTGGATTCCTCGACGGTCGCAAGGTCTATGAGGATCACGCCGTCGGGGGAGTCGGCACGGTTGGCCTGGGAAAGCACGGCGATCTCCAGCGCCGATAGCGCTCGTCGGGCATCGCCATCTGCTACCGTGGCGATGTAATCGGCGGCCTCCTCCGATAACGAAGCCCTCAGCGCGCCAAGTCCGCGTTCCATATCGCTCAACGCACGAGCCAGCAGAATCTTGATCTCCGCGTCGGTTAGTGGCACGAACTGGAAGATTTGGCTGCGCGAAACGAGTGGTGTATTCACGGAGAAAAATGGATTTTCCGTGGTAGCGCCGATTAAGATGATCGTGCCGTTTTCAACATCGTTGAGAAGGATGTCTTGCTGGGCGCGGTTGAAGCGGTGCAGCTCATCAACGAAGAGGATTGTCCGCTGGTCCGACGTTTCCAACCGATCCCGCGCGGTGGCCAGGATGGGGCGGATCTCTTTTACGCCGACCGCAGTGGCGTTTACGTGTTCGAAGTGCGCGGCCGTGACGTTGGCGATGACTGAGGCCAGTGTGGTCTTTCCGGTGCCGGGAGGGCCGTAGAACAGGGCGCTGGAAATGCAGTCCGCCTCGAGCGTTCGGCGGAGCGTCTTCCCCTCGCCGATGAAATGCTGCTGACCGACGAATTCGTCGAGCGTGCGCGGTCTCATGCGCATCGCCAAAGGCATGGCTTTTTCGCGGTGAACGTGTCGTTGATTTTCGAATAGATCCACCGTAATCCTCCCGATTCGCCCATTGTAGAGTGTCTGGCGTGTTTCGTCGCCTTGGATGGGTGGGGGATTAGTCGCCGGGGCGGTGATCATCTGGTACAGCAACGTATCAATCACCGTTTTTCGTGTTTGTAATCTGGGCGAAAGTGACAATAATAGGGGATATGCGTCGTTTATCGAACTGCGGACTAGTTTCCGGCGTAAATGGCCGGAGCTGAGGATTTTCTATGTGTGGCATTATTGGCTACGTGGGCGGTCGGGCGGCGCTTCCGATTCTGGTGGAGGGACTTCGCCGACTGGAATACCGTGGTTACGACTCGGCCGGGGTTGCACTGGTCGGTTCAGGCTCGGTTTCGGTGACCAAGTCGGCCGGGCGCATCTCCGCGCTGGAACAACAACTGCAAAAGAAATCGGCACAAACCACGGGTATTGGTCACACGCGCTGGGCGACACACGGCGCTCCGACCGATGTCAACGCCCATCCCCATCAGGATGAAGCGGGGCGGTTTGCGCTGATACACAATGGAATCATCGAGAACAACCGGGCGCTGCGCACCTATCTTCAGCAGCAGGGCGTGACGTTTCAGAGCGATACGGACACCGAGGTTCTGGTGCAGTTGATCGCCAAGCTCTACGACGGCGACCTGGAGCAGGCCGTTCGGCGGGCGCTTCACGAGGTTTCCGGGACTTATGGCATCGCGGTGGTCTGTGCGGACGAGCCGGGTGTCATTATAGCGGCACGAAAGGGTAGCCCGCTGATCATCGGCGTGGGTCAAGATGAGCACTTGCTGGCCTCGGATGCGGCTGCCATTCTCGCCCATACCAGCCAGGTCATTTACCTCGGTGATGGTGAAATGGCGCGCATTACGCGTGAAGACCTTCGCCTGACCACGCTGGACGCCGCTGTGGTTTCCAAGGACGTCGAGGAAATCGAGTGGTCGCTCGAGCAGATCGAGATGGCGGGGTACGACCACTTCATGCTCAAGGAAATCTACGAACAACCTGAATCCCTGTCCAACGCCCTACGCGGTCGAATTGACGTCTCGGACGGTGCCGTTCACCTGGGCGGTCTGGTGGATTGTTCGCGCGAATTGGTGCGGGCGAAGCGCATCATCCTGACGGGCTGCGGTACAGCGTGGCACGCGGCGCTGGTCGGTGAATATCTGTTTGAAGAGCTGGCGCGCATTCCGACGGAAACGGAATACGCCAGCGAGTTTCGTTACCGTAATCCCATCGTCGATGACGACACGGTGGTGATTGCCGTTTCGCAAAGCGGCGAAACGGCCGACACTATGGCGGCACTTAGAGAGGCCAAACAGCGCGGCGCGAAAACTCTCGGTGTCGTGAATGTTGTCGGCTCCACCATCGCGCGGGAGTCGGACGCGGGGGTCTTCTTGCACGTCGGTCCGGAGATCGGTGTAGCGAGCACCAAAGCCTTTACCGGGCAAGTCACGGTATTGGCGCTGATGGCGTGCTTTTTGGGGCGGCGAAGGCACATGTCATCCTCATCGGCGACCGAGTTCATCAACGCCCTGGCTCGGATCCCAGATCAGATTGGCCAAACTCTAGATCGGGCGGATAAAGCCAAAACCATCGCCGAGCTGTTCCAGGACAGAGAGAACTGGCTCTACCTGGGTCGTGGTTACAACTATCCCGTGGCGCTGGAGGGGGCGTTGAAACTCAAGGAGATCAGCTATATTCACGCCGAAGGGCTACCGGCCGCCGAAATGAAACACGGACCGATCGCCCTGATTACCGAGGGTATGCCGGTGGTGGTGATTGCAACTGCCGGGAATCAGTACGAAAAGATCTTGAATAACATATCAGAGGTGCGGACGCGCGGCGGGAGCGTGATTGCCATTGCCAGCGAGGGCGATCGCGAAATTGCGCAACTCGCGGATCATGTGCTTTACGTTCCCGATACCCTCGAACCGCTTCAACCCTTGCTGACCGCCATCCCGCTTCAGCTCATTGCGTATCATGCGGCCGTTCTTCGCGGATGCAACGTGGACAAACCGCGCAACCTTGCGAAGAGCGTTACGGTTGAGTAGTGCTCCGTCAAACGTGTCTTGATGGGTGCCATCGGTAGATTGCAACCAGTGCCCATTGGCCACGCACTGGCGGACAAGCCGCCGTGGCACCCGATTCTTAATGTGCCGCTCAATTCATGCATGGCAGAGCAATCGTGGGGACGTTGCCTGGGCTTGGTGGGTGGTTCGGGTCGCTCGTCTATCCAAACGGCGTCGGGCTGCGCTTGATCCAGGGTGCCGGTTCTTCCTGGGTTGCGACGGCAAACTCCGCGCCGATGAGTTGACCCTGCAATGCTCGCGTGCGGTGGCGGATATGTGCTACGATCCACGGCCTGGAATTGTATTCCGTACACTCCCGAATGTAGATGGTATTGTTGATGGGCAAGGGTTGGCGCGTCCAAAAGGAAATGCCACCGGCCGAAATGTCGTGCATCGTCACACCCCACGCATCCTCGAACTTCTTCGGGTTTGACGTCACCTCCAGAAACAACGCATTGATGGTTCGGGCCTCGGCTCGTTTTCCAGAATAACCGTTTGACGCGCCGTCCTGCTTGGCGATCGCCACCAGGCGCGCGATCTCCCTTCGTTCGTTGACGATTGTTTTCTGATCTCTTGTTGTCATTTTCACACCTATCATCTTCTGACGGGCGTCCGGTCGCTGCGACCCTCGCGCCAGGGCGGTCGCGATTTCAATGCACCAACATCGGAGGCGGAAGATCGTACCAAGGCTTGGCGAACGGCACCGACTCATCCACGTGGAAGTTGAAGTTACCGTGCATTTTCACTGTTTCACCGATCACCGCCCCGTACCAATCGGCTTCTCCACCGATTGTCACTTGCGCATCGGGGGCCAGGACTTGTCCATAGAATTCAGCCGTCCCGAGAATGGTTACTTCTTCTCCGCTGGAAAGAATCGTGAAGTCATTCGGATCCATCGTTGTATTGACCAGGGCAGCACCGGTCACCCTTAAATCACCCGTGACGTAAAACGTTGTCGGACCGGTGAGCGTCAGACCGGCGTCGGAGGCCATGATGAAGGAATCGAGATAATAATCTCCGGGAGCGAGCGTCAAGTTATCAAAGGAATTGATATGAATGCTGTTGCCACCCGTAAATGGGTCGACCCCGAGATCAGTCATGGGGATGGTACCGTTGTCGTTGTTGACGGCCACGTCGCCGAAGTCCATGGATGGGTCGGGAACGCCGTCCAATGTAGCGCTGGAGATGCCGGTGATGATCGGCGCACCGCGCACGTCCACGTAATGCCCCAGGCCGGCCATGGCGTCGCCGTTGACATCCACCGATCCCCTGACATCAATTTGACGTCCGCTGCAGATGTCGCCGTTGTCGTACGCGGTGGTTATGTCGAAGGGTCCTTCGGTTGAGTTGTAGCTGTCGGTAATCACATTGCCAGGCACTACCACGCCTTCCAATCCCCAAATACCTCCACAGGGTTTGCTGCCCACTGCGACGGCCTCGCGCCAGACGTCCGTTTCGGTGATACCGATAACGCCCGCGAAGAAAAGCGACGCCTGGTTACGGGCGGCGCGGACGCGTACGGCGAAGGCGCGATCCCAATCGGCCGGATCCAGCGCGATGAATTCGCGATCGCGCGAATTCCAAATGCCGACTTCGACGATTTGATCGTCTAGTGACAGATAGCCTTGAGGCTTTTGGTTTTCGCCGACCAGCCGTAGGACGCGTTCGTCGACGTTATAGTGTTTTCCCTCTTGGAGCATGTTGGCGCCGGCGAGCGATCCGGCGTCGGCGGTGTTTTGTTGTTCCGCCGTAAGGGCGCAGATGTAGCCCACGTCCACAGCCAGCGCAGCGAAGATGAACAAGGTGACAAGTGATACCGCCACCAGTACCACAACGGCACCTCGGCGGGGTTTGGTTTGATTACGTCGTGCCGATCGGTTCATAGAACGCCCTCCACAGGAGCTTCGATTCCCCTCAAATCCAGGAACAGCTTGTGCCGGATATCCTGGGCGGCGCGACAATCCGCTACGCAGCGGACACTACGCTTTGCGTCCCAATCTCGCGACTGGTTTGCCCCATGGGTAGTCATCTGAAACGTACGATTCATTCACACAAAAACAAAAATAGTTTTTTCGGTTCTTTTAATGCTACTGTCTGATCTGTCCGGTTCCGTTTATGCACCACGATTACCGAACCTGCACGTTGTGGATGAGGGTGCCCATCCATCGCTCTTTTTGCGAACGGTGCGGGACGGATGAGATTCCGGGACCATCATGTGCTCGCTGTGTCCCCCACCCTTGCTTCGCAAGAATGGGGCACCCGCGCTTCGCAAGAATGGGGCACCCGCGCGAGAATGGGGCACCCGCGCGAGAATGGAGTACCTGCGATACAGTGTCACGGGGTGGCGTCCGTTATCGAACCATGCCTTAGATTCGTCACCTCACCAATTGCGGTGGCTTCTTGAGCGAATGAACCACCGGCAGCGACTCATCCACGTGAAAATTAAACGAGCCGGTCATCTTAACAGTCATGCCGATCAACGCGCCAAACATATCAGCATTTCCGGCGAGCTGAACCCCCGCATTCGGTGCGATGATCGAGCCGTAGAACTTAGCCTGCCCTACGATACTTACCGTGGGTCCCATGACATAGATCGTCACGTCGTGTGGATTATTGAGCGTATTAAACGTGCCCTGAGCCGTAAGGCCAATACTGCCGGCGACATAGATCTCCGTAGGTCCAGTGACGGTAACAGAGCCGGGGACTTTGGTTCCCTTGGCTGCGCTAAATCCGATTTCATCGAAATAGTAACGGCCGCCCGCGATCGTCAAGTTGTCATTGGCCTTTATTGACAAGTTCCAAAGGCCGCCGGGAAAGGGGTCGAGACCGTTGTCGGTAAGGCCGATGCTGCCATTGTCGTTATTGATCGCGATGTCACCGAAATCGACATTCGGTGGGGCGATGGGATCTTCGAGCGTATCTTTGTACCCAGTTATGATCGCCATGCCGCCTTTTTCGATCACGCCGTTGCCTAATACGTCACCGTGAATCTCGATCGAGCCCGTAACCGTCAGAGGTCCGTTGCTGCACACGTCACCGTTTTCATAGGCACTTCCGGCAGAGTAGGCGCCTTCCGTAGAATCGTAGCTATCTACCAAGACGTTGCCCGGAACAAAAACTTCGCCCAGTCCCCATACCCCTCCACACGTGGGCCTGACCATGGCAACGGCTTCGCGCCACACGTCGGTTGTATTGTGGCCCATAACGGATGCGAAGAACAAGGGCGTTTGGTTTCTCTTGGCCACTACTCGAACTGCGTTCCCTTTGCTATCTTCATCACCTTCCGCAAGCGCGCTGAAAGTCGCCGTTGCCGTGTCCCAGCGTCCGATCTCAACGACCTGGTCCTTGAGGGAATTGTATCCTTGGTATTTTTGATTTTGAGCGATCAAATCCAGTGCGCGATACTTGTAATTATGGTAGTCGCCCTGGTGTATGGCCGAAGCGCCGGCCAGGCAGCCGGCGTCGGCGTTATCTTGGGCTTCGGCGGTTAAGGCGCAAATGTACCCCACGTCCACTGCAAAGCTGGCGAAAACCATGAGCGTCATGAGCGATACGCCGACCATGACGACGACCGCGCCACGTCGTCGCGGCATTCGATTCTTGAATGTGCTGATTTGCATCTTGTGATCCTTGGTTCCGGGTGGTCTCTTTTTTCGCGTTTCGCACTTCGACGCGTTCGCTCACGTTTTTCGTGACCGCCACTCACCCCACCTCCATTAGTTACTGAACCAGAAACGGCCTCGGCGCTTTGAGCAGATCATAGACCGGCAGCGATTCGTCGATGTGCGCTTGAAAGTCGCCGCGCATCAGGACCGTGTTCGCCATGGCCGCCCCGTAGAAATCGCTGGTGCCGCTCAGGTTGAGCTCGGCGTTGGGCGCGATGACCGAACCGTAAAAGGCCTCGGTGCCGTTCAGGATGGCCTCATCACCCATGATGACAATCGTGAGGTTATGCGGATCTTGCGTCGTATTGATGAACCCCCGTCCGGTTGCGGTCACATCGCTGGCGTTGATGTCAATATCCAAGCTGCCTTCAATTGAGCTCAGGCTGGCGACATAGATCGTTGTCGGTCCACTTACGGTGATGCTTGCTCCGGCCCGCATGGTTATGGAATCGTAGAGGTAGGTTCCGGGCGCCAAATCAACGTTATTGAACGCATTTACGTTCAAATCCCCACCGCTGACCAGCCCATCGGGCACTTCCACGTAGGGGCCGATCATGCCGTCCACAGAGGAGGTCGTGATGCCGGTGGGGAATGTGTCTTCCGCCGCCACCCCGGCGAGCGTAGGCCAATAGCCCAGCCCGGTCATCATGTCGCCGTGTACCTCGACGCTGCCCATGCCGTCGATGCCGCGCCCGCTGCATACGTCGCCTTGTGAGCCTGCCGTTGTGGGGTCATAGAGTCCAGCCGTGGAATCGTAGCTGTCGGTGTAGACGTTTCCCGGAATGCGAACGCCCTGAACCCCCCAGATGCCTTTGCAAAGTTCGCCGCCTACGGTGACGGCCTCACGCGATACGTCAGTCGAGTTTTTCCCAATGATCCGAGCGAAGAAAAGAGGTGCATCGTTACGATAGGCCCGTACCCGCACGGCGTAGCCGCGCGTCGACCAATCGGCCGGATCGGGCAGAGCCGTAAAGACATTGTCCACCGGATGCCACCAGCCGATCTCAACGACCTGGTCCTCCAGCGAAAGGTAGCCTTGCCGTTTTTGGTTGTAACCAATGACTTCGTACGCCCGCTGCTTTGGCGTAAGCAGGTCGCCGTCATATAGGGCGCCGGCCCCGGCCAGTGCCCCGGCGTCTGCATTGCTCTGCTGTTCGGCACTCAATGCGCAGATGTAACCCACATCGACCGCCATCGTTGCGCATAGAAGTAGTGTAACCAAAGTAACTGCCACTAGAACCACAACCGCGCCTCGGCGCCGGGTTGACGGACTACTGTCCATTCGCGTCATGGGGTGTCCCCTCCGAAGAAACTCTTGGCCTCTTCTCCTTCCGGGTTTCGCTCCGTGCGATTCTCCGGGCAGCGCGACAATCCCCATAGTTTACTAGGACTCAACGCTTTGCGACCCAACCTTTCGATTGGTTTGCCTTTTGGAGTTGTTGCCTGAAAAGTACGATCTAACTGAAGCGATTTGCAAATCCAACCCGATGTTTACCGCGCTGCCCGGAAATATAGGACCAGGTCAAGGTCGACCAACGTAGTCATCGTTCCCGTTGCGTGCCAAATCCAAGTCGTTATGGGAGCGCAGACTCATGCCGTGTGGCGCTTTGTATCGAATACGAGGGGAAAGAACGACGTGTTCTCTTTTTACCGCATGGGCGTGATTCGTAACGTATGCTTATTCGGGCGACGGGTCGATGCCCTTCGTTGGCCAAGGAATTGCGGTTATCGATATTCCCAACTCAAGGGTCTGCACATGGACAAGAACATGACAAACGATAGCGCTGAGAAGAATCAGATACGGAACCGACGGCGGAAATACATCGTCGATCCAAGTTTCCAATGGAGGCACGCGATTACGATCTCGCTCACCGTTTTTCTGGTGACGTCGATTATGAGCTCCGTGCTCTATGGCCTGTTGCACCAGCAAGCACGCATGCGATTCGTCGCCCCGCAAACCTACACCGGTGAGGTGACGCTCGTGGTCTTGTTTGCGGCGCTGGCGTTTGCCGGTATTACGGCTGCGGGCGTAGGACTGTGGAGCGTCGTGGCCACGCACCGCCTTTGCGGACCGCTCTACGTTCTGGAGAAGTACTTGGACGACCTCGCCAAGGGACGCGTTCCGACCCCACGTAAACTGAGGGATAAGGATGAGCTCAAAGGGTTCTACCGCACCTTCACGCGAGCGATGGAAACATTGAGGCTCAAACGCCAGAACGACTTATCCTCGCTCTGCGAATCGCTGGATAAAGCCAGAACCGCTCTGGGGCGCGATTCCGAATCGCAAAAACGTACGCTGGAAGTGCTCGCCATTCAGCTTGAGCAACTCCGCAACGAAGCGGCCGAGGCGATCGGCGTCGAGTTGGATGAGTCGTCCGCGCTTCCGGTGTTCGAGAAGAGCGTGCCCAGGCAAGTCCCGGCCGGCGTGGCCTAGGAAACGCCCATGTCGATGATTTCCCGGCACGGAGGCCGGAGCTACTCGAAAACACAAAGCATACCAAAAGCTCTTGTTCGCCTTCCGGGCGGGTAGGAGCTTTTCGTGATTGGGGCGCCGCGCTTCTATTTTCAGTTGGGCGCAAGAAATAGCGGACGCAGTTGAGGCGTCCGCTTCTTGAGTATTGTTGTGAAGCTGTTTGCAGCTATCTGAGCTGCGCTACGATGCCGTACCCGTCGGGAGACCGTTGTCGACGTTGGTGAAGATACCCGAAACGGTCGTTCCGATTCCTGAGATGGCGCCGATCGAAACGATGATGATCAGTGCCAACATGACGGCGTATTCGGTGGCCGTCGGCCCGTCTTCAGATTGGATAAATCTCTTAGCAGTTACTAGCCATGCATTCATTGTACATCCCCTTTTCAAGCGCCGGAACTCTTTGCTCCAGCCACGCCCGTGACCGGGCTCTATGAAGTGACGAAACGTTCGCCCCGTTTTCCCAACCCCTATGTCAGACCTATTGAAGGTCTTCAAAAACTCTACAATACGATTCACGGCGACCGAGATGCTTTCCCGATCGTTATTCGACCAGGACCGGCATCGGCGGTTTTATCAGATCATGCGCCGAAAGACT
>Ga0214472_10006244_pt1 | contig 12492 bp, 13 predicted proteins | sample RVTome_6_FD_207662 | JGI IMG/M metagenome (GOLD analysis project Ga0214472, IMG submission 207662) | Soil microbial communities from uranium-contaminated site in the Upper Colorado River Basin, Wyoming, United States - RVT140D175 | ecosystem: Environmental > Terrestrial > Soil > Contaminated >... | reverse complement strand
GGGTTCGTCACGTCCGCCACGCAGCTGAATACCGCGGCGGACGTCGCCGTGTCAGGCGACTACTGCTACGTGGCGTCGCAAACCTCCGACAGCCTGACCGTGATCGACGTCACCCGTGTGAACACTGGCACGTTCTGGCCCTCAGCGTCAGACCAGGACTTCACAGCCGCCAGCGAACTTGACATCCGACGACTTAACCCCGTGGGTGTTGGCTCGTCTGACAACACCACGATCGCGTCATTCTCCACCGCAGCCGAAACAATCGTGCTCGACCCCTACACCAGCCGCACCACGACCGGCACGACCGACGCCCCAAACGTCGGGTGGGCAATCAACCGGGCAGGGCCTGATGGGATGGGGTCAACCGCCACCGCCAAACGGGTCGTCCCCGCAGGGACATGGACATTCGACAGCCGCATCGGCACCGCAGGCGTGTCCATCGCCACCGTCCGCATGGCCGTGCGCCTCTACCGCGTCTCCTCCACAGGTGGCCGGACCCTCATCGCAGGCCCCTACAACTCGTCCGGCGTCACCCCCACCGTCGCCGGAAACGACGTCACCGCCACAGGCGACCCCGGCGAAATCGTGTTCGAGGCCAACGAAACGTTGCTCGTGTCCTACGCCCTCGAAAAGACCAGCTCCGGCCTCGGCACCAACGGTGCCGTCCAGTTCCGACTCAACGACACCCTCGGCAACGACGTTGTCATCACCCTGCCCGGACCAATCCGGACCCGCTACTTCCGCACCCAAACCGCCGCCGCAACCGGGGTCAGCAATCTCAGCAAGGGCATCGCCAAAGCCCCGATGCTTACCGCCGCTGTTGGCGTTTCGGCCATGTCGCGTCTGCTGGCCCTGCACCGCACCATGGCTGCCCCCGCCATCGGTGCCTCAACAATCCGCAGACGCATCGGCAAAGCCCCCATGCTCGCCGCAGCCGTCGGGGCCAGCACGATCCGCAGACGGATCGTCAAAGCACCCATGCTTGCCACAGCTGTCGGCGTATCCACGATTGTCAAACGGATCGCCAAAGCACCCATGCTCGCAGTCGCCACCGGTGTCGCCACCATGTCACGTCTGCTCGGCCTGCATCGCACCATGGCTGCCCCCGCCGTCGGTGTCTCGACCATGGCCCGCGCACTCCGACTGCGACGAACCCTCACCTCCGCCGCAGTCGGCGTGTCCACCATGGCGCGCACACTTCGCCTGCGACGAACCCTCACAGCCGCCGCCGTCGGCGTCTCCACGATCGTCAAACGCATCGCCAAAGCCCCGATGCTCGCCACAGCAACAGGCGTCTCGGCCATGACACGGCTGCTCGCCCTGCACCGAACCATGGCCGCCCCCGCTATCGGTGTCTCCACCATGGCCCGCGCACTCCGCCTGCGACGAACCCTCACCTCCGCCGCAGTCGGCGTCGCTCGCGCATGGGCGAAACTGCCGTTCGGGAAAATCCCGTCAGGCGGCGGCGGCGGTACCACCATCATCCGCAAGTTCTGGCACAACGAAGGCTGACACACTCGACCCGCGCCGTCGGCTAACCTTGCCGCGGCCTCACCAGGAGCAACCTTGTGGCGAATGACTGCGCCGGCATTGTCCAACTCTGCGCCCTCCGCGTCGCACGACTCGACGCCTCCGGAGTCCCCAACCCCGGCGCCGACAACCTCTACATCACCGATTCGATGGTGAGTCTGGGGATCACGCCCGTCATGAAAGACGGAACCGAAATCCAGACCCCAAACGGCTGCTCCGTCAACATCGTCGACTACAAAACCCCCAAGTCCTACCGCCGTGTCGACGTCGAACTTGTCCTCGCGATCCCCGACCCCGAACTCGAAGAAATGATCGCCGGCTACACACTGCTGACCCTGGCCGGGTCCACCGTCGGTGCGATGATGCCTGCCCTCGCAACCGCCCTCGACGAAGACGGCGTGTCCCTGGAAGGCTGGTCGAAGCGGGTCATCAACGGCAAGCTCGCTACGACCAATCCGTACTTGCGGTGGGTGCTGCCGAAGACGAACAACTGGACGATCGGGCCCCGGACACTGTCGGACGGGTCCGTTGGTGCCGTCCTCAACGGTGAGGGCTACGCCAACGTCAACTGGTATGACGGGCCGCTCAACGACTGGTACGGCCTGACCGACATCGACATGTCTGCCGCGTTCGGCTACGTGCAGGACACGGCCGTCCCCGACGCCGCATGCGGGTACGCCGTGTTGGCCGCCTCCTGACCACGCTTCGCACACAAGAGACGCACACACCCGTCGAGGGGCGGGACCACGTCCCGCCCCTCCCGACATAGGAGCAGGCCGTGGCCGAACCGTCCTCGACCGTGTGTGAGCCGTGGGCGGTCGTCGCCGACGTGTGCACGCCCTGCGACGACTACACGTTCGATGTGGGACTGTTGGAGGACTGCCTGCAGGCCGCGTCGGATGTCCTGTTCAAGCTGACGGCACGCCGCTACCCGGGCGTGTGCACTTCTGTGGCCCATCCGCTGGTGTCCGGGTTCCCGGCCGTCGAACCTGCCTCCTATGACACGATCTCGCTGCGGGGGTCGGCGCCCTACCCGTTGCGGGGCGGCTGGCCGACCCTGGCCGCCCAGCGACGTGAGACCAGGATCGTCGGACTCGGAGTGTCTCCGGTCATTGACGTGTCGCAGGTGGTTGTCGCCGGGGCCGTTGTCGACCCGGCCAACTACCGGATCGACGACTTCCGGTGGCTGGTCCGCACTGACGGGCAGACGTGGCCGTCATGTCCGGACCCGATCGACGACCCGGACGCGTTCGAGGTCACGTTCACGCACGGCCGGACCCCGCCCACGTCGGGTGTGATCGCGGCGGCGGCGTTGGGGTGCGAGCTGGCGTTGTCGTGTTCGCCGGAGACGGTGGGGGCATGCCGGCTGCCGAAGCGGGTCACGTCGATCACCCGGCAGGGCGTGTCGATGGTGATCCTGGACCCGTTCGACTTCCTCGATGACGGCAAGACTGGGATTTACGAGGTCGATCTGTTCATCAAGTCGGAGAATCCGGAGAAGGTGCAGCGGCGGGCGCGGGCGTTTCATCCGTCACGGATGCACCGCACCACCACCGTAGACACTTAGGCTACGGGGGTGGTAGGGTTGCCGTCCAACCATCCGACCGGAGCAGCGATGACAGACAGACAGACAGTGACAGTGGCAGAGATGGCAGGGACGTTCCGCCCCGCCACAGACAACCCAGACTGGGACGGCATCTTCGTCTACGACACGCCCGCCTGGTCCCGGCGTAGACGGGCCAGCGATCGGGCATTTCGCGGCCCGTCACCCCGGCCACCGACGCCCGCGCCCGCACCGCTAGGCGGCGTGACCGACGCCGGCGACGATGCCGCCGCCGAGCTGGCCACCCTGTCCGGCATGATGCACCTGCTGCAGGACCGCATGGACGCGCTCCTCACCCGTGTCGGACTCTGACGTGGCGGTTGACATTGCCACGTTGCGTGTGGCCTACCTCGGCAACTTCGGCGCGGACCATTCGACCGAGAACGAGATCCGTAAGGCATGGCAGGCCCGCGGCGCGACCGTCCTCCCCATCCAGGAAGGGGAAGTGCGGGCTGTCGACGTGGTCAAGCATGCGGCCGCGTTCGACGCCGACCTGTTCCTGTGGACGCAGACCTACGGGCTGGCCGAGACGGGCGGGACCAACGTCGAACGTCTCCGGATGCTCGACGACCTCGCCGGCATCCCCACAGTGGGCGTCCACCTGGACCGGTTCTGGGGGCTTGCCCGTGAACCGCAGGTGACCGAGCAGGCGTTCTTCAGGGTCGGGCTGCTGTTCACCGCCGATGGCGGCCACGACGAGCAGTGGGCCGACGTCGGGATCAACCACCGCTGGTTGCCGCCGGCCGTGTCCGAGTTCGAGTGCGTCGACCTGCCCGACCCGGACCCGGACTATCCGTTTCAGGTCGCGTTCGTGGGGAACCACACGGGCGGCTACCACCGCGAATGGCGTCACCGTCGCGACCTGATCCGCTGGCTTCGTCGCCGTTACGGGCCCCGGCTTGACCTTGTTCCACGCCGTGGCGAAGGTGGGATGCGCGGGCAGGAGCTGGCCCGGCTGTACCGGTCGGTGCCGGTGGTGGTCGGTGACTCGTGCCTGGTCGGCGACCGTGGCCGCACCCTCGCCGGCCGGTACTGGTCTGACCGGATCCCGGAGACGGTGGGCCGTGGCGGGTTCCTGCTTCATCCTGCGGTTGAGGGGCTCGACTGGCATTTCACGGACGGGCAGCATTTGCGGACGTGGGATGTGGGCGACTGGGACCGTCTCGGCGGGCTGATCGACCACTACCTCGCCGACGTCGAAGGCCGTGACGAGATTCGGGCGGCCGGCCGGGCACATGTGCTGCAACATCACACGTACACGGTCCGGGTCGGGCAGATCGTGGATGCGCTGGTTGATGAGGGGATGCTGTGATGGTGGAGATGCTGCCGACAGTGATCAACGGCCGGTGGACCCTCGCGCTGCCGCGGCACCGTGCAGAACGTCCGCAATGGGACATCGTCAACGGCGGGTGGGAGACGGCCCGGCTGGCGGACATGCACGACTGGATCACGTCCCGGCCGGCTGGCGAGCACGAGCCGCCGCACGTCCTTGACGTCGGGGCCGAGGAAGGCGACATGCCCGCCCTGTACGCCATGTGGGGGGCACGGGTGACGTGTGTTGAGCCGAACCCGCTTGTGTGGCCCAACATTCGGGTCATCTTCGAGGCCAACAGCCTGCCGACCCCTGACTGGTTCGTCGGGTTCTGCGGCGCACCCGACGATGTGAGGGCCTTTGACGATCGGCAGTCGGACGCACACTTTGACGGGTGGCCGGCGTGCGCTCACGGTCCCGTGATCGGCGATCACGGGTTTCTCCAGCTCGCCGAGCGGCCCGACGTCTCGTCCACGACGGTCGATGCTTTGGCCGACCGGTTCGGCCGGTTCGATGCGATCACGATGGACGTCGAAGGGTCCGAACTGCACGTCATCCGAGGCGCCGACCGGACCCTCGCCGATCACCGGCCGGTCGTGTGGGTCGCCATCCACCCGACGTTCATGGCCGACCAGTACGGCCAGGATCCGTCCGCGCTGCACGACCTGATGGGCCGGGCCGGGTATGTCGGCCGGCTACTCGACTGGAAACACGAACAACACTTCAGGTTCGACCCTGCGGAGACGTTGTGAACGACGTCGATGCGGAACGGAACGAGTGGGACCGGCAGGCGGCAGACGATCCGAGGCGGGCAGTGTGGGCCGAAGACCCCGCATCGTGGGACGCCGACATCGACTGGGCGCTTGCACGGATCGGCCCCGAACTTGACCGGCGTCCACGAGTGACCGGCCGGGTACTCGACCTCGGGTGCGGGATGGGCCGGCTGGCTGTCCCGTTCGCCGCAGCGAACCCGGACACGACCGTTGTCGGTGTCGACGTGTCCTGGCGGATGCTCGACGCCGCGGCGGTCGCGGCACGTTCCGCAGCGGTCGGCAACGTCGAGTTGTGGCTGGGCGACGGACGGCGACTGCCCGATCAGGTTGGACAGGTTGACGCGGCCTGGTCGATGGTCACGTTCCAGCACATCCCCGCCGAGGCCGTCTACAGCTACATCGAGCAGGTAGCAGACCGGCTGGTCGACGGTGGCCCGTTCGTCGCCCAGTATGTCGAAGGAACAACTGACCAGTTCCTGGCACGTGACCTGCGCACCATCCCGGACGTGCTGACAGTGTGCGCCGGGGCCGGCCTCGAAGTCGTCGGCGTCGAGTCTGACAAGCGGTCTGACGACCGTTATCCGACGTGGCGGTGGGCCACCTGCATCCGAAGGAGCCGAGCATGGGCATGATCGACGTCCTGTGGGCCACCCTGCACCCCGACACTGGCCCGCGCGGGTTCTGGGATCAGGGGATACTGGAGGAACTGTTCGCCGGGACGCTCGCACGGCTCCCGGCCGGGGTCGGGTTCGTCCACCGTGAAGTGTCCGGCGTCGAGGTCACGGCGGTCTGCGCCGGCCTGGGCGGGACGGGCCGGGGTGCTGTCGTGGTCATCCCCGGCGGGCACAACCAGGGCCGCGAGGCCGAGTTCGGCGCGGCGCTGTCGGCGCTGGACTGGTGCCTGCTGATCGTGACGTCCGACGAAGAGGACCTGTTCGATCCGGACGGGGTCACGTCCCATCTGGTCGCGGGCAGGCACGTCCTGTGGTGGCAGACCCCGCCCGTCGGGCGTTGCGGCGAGGACGGGTGGCGGGCGCTGCCGATCGGGTTCCGTGCGGGCACCGTCGGGCAGGCCGCCGGGTTGCGTGACGGCTGGCTGTGGCATGAGCGGGCCATCTTTGCGACGTTTGCGGGGCAGGTCACACATGCTCGCCGCGAGCAGGCGCTTGCAGCGCTCGCAGCGCTGCCCGACACGGTTCGGGTGCGTGTGGCACCGACAGACCGGTTCGCAGCAGGGCTCGGATGGGACGACTACCTCACCACGTTGGGGCAGGCCCGGTGGGCGCCGTGCCCGTCCGGGCCGGTCTGTCTGGAAACGTTTCGGATGTGGGAAGCGTTGGAGATGGGGGCGGTGCCGATCGTTGACCTGCTGACCCCTGGCACGCAGGACCCGGCCGGCGGGCACGACTACTGGCGTCGGGTTCTTGGCAAGGGTCATCCGCTGCTGCTCGTCGACGAATGGGGGGCGGGGCTCGACTGGGTCGGCCGTTACGACCGCGGATTCAACGACAGATTGATGGCCGTGCGCACCGAGGCGTGGTGGCAGGAGTTCAAGCGGGGGCTGGCACGTGACCTGTGCGACGACCTGACCGGCCTTGGTGCTCCGATGCCCGAGCAGGAGCGGGTGACGGTGCTGATGCCGACGTCGCCGATCCCGTCGCACCCGTCGACCGCCATCCTTGACGAGACGGTCGCATCAGTGGTGGAGCGGCTGCCGGGGGCCGAGATTGTCCTGATGATCGACGGTGTCCGTCGGGAACAGCATGAGACGCACGATGCCGACTACACGGCCTATCTCGAACGGGTGCTGGACTGGACGAGGCGGACACCGGACGTGACGCCGCTGCTGCACGACCGGCACACACATCAGGTCGGGATGACCCGGCATGCTCTTGGCCTGGTGCGCACCCCGAACGTCCTGTTTGTCGAGCATGACACCCCGCTCGCCGGCGACATTCCGGCCGGCCAGATCCTTGACGTGCTCGACAACGACCTGGCCGACCTTGTCCGCCTGCATCACGAGACCGCGATCCCGCCGGAGCACGACTACCTGATGGACGGACTCGACACGGTCGGCCTGGTGCCGGTGGTGTGGACTCGGCAGTGGTCGCAACGTCCCCACTTTGCCCGCACCGGCTGGTACCAGTCGCGGCTCGATGAGTCGTGCCCGGCCGGGTATGTCGGCATGATCGAGGACCGACTCCACGGCATCGTCCAGTCCGAGGACCCGTCCCGGTGGCGGCTGGCGATCTACCATCCGGAGTACGGCTCGATCAAACGGTCCGGGCATTTGGACGGCCGTGGCGACGATCCGAAATGGCCCGAATCGTGACTGCCCACATGTGTGGACTGTCCTGTGGATAGTGTGAGGTTGGGGTTGCTGGTCCGTGCTGACAATCGTGGGCTGCTAGGGTCACAGGAATGCAAACATCCTGCTCTGTCGACGGCTGCGAGCGCACCGCCGCCCGCAGAGGCTGGTGCGGACGGCACTACCAGCGCTGGTACAACCACGGCTCCCCGACTGCGATCATGAACAACCGCGGGAAGTCGGCAGAGTCGCGCTGGCGCGAGAAGGTCGATCAGATCCCTGACGGCTGTTGGCTCTGGACCGGGACCATCACCCGCAAAGGGTATGGGATGTTCTGGCCGGACGCTGGCGGCGTCCCGGCCCACCGGTTCGCCTACGAGTTGCTGGTCGGTCCGATCCCTGATGGGCTGCAGCTCGATCACTTGTGTCGTGTCCGGCACTGCGTGAATCCGGCGCACCTCGAGCCGGTGACGTCCAAGGAGAACCAGGTTAGAAGTCCGTTCGATCCGGCCGCTCGGACGCACTGCCCGCACGGCCACCCATACAGCCACGAGAACACGTACGTCGATCCCACGTCCGGTGGGCGGTGTTGCCGCGAGTGTGCGAGACGCCGCCGCGCCGAGTACCAGCAGCGACAGAAGGGACAGGGATGAGGCTCGCACTGATCGCCCGGGCCGATTCAAGAGGCTTGGGAAATCAGACCGCCGACCTGCACCGGCACATGTCTCCGGTGTCGACGATCTGTGTGGACATGTCGGCGAACACCCCCTACCGCCAGCATTTCGGCCGGTTCCCGGGCGCGCACGTGGCCACCCCGGCCGAACTGGTCGCCACGGCCGCTCGTGCAGGATGGTTTTCCGGGGCGGTGGATGTGATCCTGACCGCCGAAACCCCCTACGACTACAGCCTGTGGACCGAAGCCGCCGCGGCGAAGGTCGGCACCGTCTGCCAGGTCAACCCCGAGTTTTGGCCCTACGCACGCAGCCCGGACCTGCCCCGTCCGACGATTGCAGTGTCACCGACGGGATGGCTCAACCACCGCATGCCTGACGTGCGGGTCCTGCCCCACCCGGTCGACCGGGCACGGTTCCCACACGAGGCCCGTGGGACGTCCGAGACGGTGACGTTCCTGCATGTTGCCGGGCACAAGGCCATGATGGACCGCAACGGCACAGGCACGGTCATGCAGGCCCTGTCCCGGATCCGTCGGTCGTGCCGGTTCGTCATCCGCAGCCAGTCGCCCCTGTCCGACCTGGCCGGACGGGCCCCGCAGCATGTCGACGTCGACGTGGTCGTGGCCGACCTTGACGACCCCGCCGACCTGTATGCCGGCGCGGACGTGCTCGTTGCGCCGCGCCGTTACGGCGGCCAGTCGCTGCCGCTCAACGAAGCCGCATCGTGCGGGCTTGCACTGGTCGTGTCGGACGTCGACCCGCAGAACGGGTTCGTGCCGCCCGCCGGCCGGGTCCCGTGCACACGCCGCCGCAGGTTTCTGACCCAGGGTGGGGCGGTCGATGCGTGGCAGGCCGACCCGCGGGCGCTCGCAGCGAAGATTGACGAACTGGTTGACGACCGTGTCCTGCTGGCCGACCTGTGTGCGGCGTCGGACCGGTACGCCGCCTCGATCTCGTGGGGGCGGCTGAAGGGCGACTGGTTGCGGCTGCTCGCCGAAGCCGCAAAGGCGGCACGGCCGTGATGCCGACGTTCGAGTTTGTCGCGTCCGAAAGGCAATATTCTGAGCATCTGCTGCCGATCTGGACCGCCCTGCCGGTCGGGGCACGTGGCAGGTGGGTCGTGTCCCGCCGTGTCGCCGCCTGGCTTGCGCAGCGTGGCGTGGAAGCTGCGGTGGTGGGGCGGCCGTTGCGGACGGGCGGGCCGGTCGTTGTCGCGTCGTGGCGTGACTTGCACAACGCTTCGCCGCGCGAGGCCGTCATGGTCCAGCACGGGGCAGGGCAGACCTACTGCCTCGCCCCGTACACGCGGGTGATGACTGACGATCTCCGTTGGGTGCCCATCGGAGACATCGTTGCCGGCGATGGCCTGGCAGCATTCGAGGAGAATCCAACCGACCGCAGATGGCGGGGATGGATGTGGACGACGGCCACTGCGGTTCGTCGTCTGCATCTTCCGTCCCGCCGTCTCGAGTTCGCAGATGGGACGGTCGTCATCGCGTCCGAAGACCATCGATGGCTGAAGCGAAATTGTGGGACCTACGAATGGGCGACCACCAAGGATCTACGTGCGCGCGATGTATGGGGATCTGACCACTCATCCAAGGTCGTGAAAGCGTTCGATCCGTGGGAGGAGGACCGATCGTGGGGCGCCGGATATCTGGCGGCGGCCTTCGATGGCGAGGGATCGTTGACACAGACGTCGCGTCCCGGTCGACAGAACAGGATCATGCTGACGTTCGTTCAGAAGGACAACGCCATGCTCGCCGATGTCGAGTCCGAGTTGCGTCAGCGAGGGTTCACCTTCTCGGTGAACCCTCAGCGCGAGGACGGCGTCCGATACATCAATGTCACTGGAGGAACGAAGGAGATCCTTCGGTTTGTCGGTTCGATCAGGCCCCGGCGACTACTGGCCAAGTTCGTCCCGTTGACAAAGGGCCAGATGCGCGGCGTCGACGTCGAACTGCTGTCGAACGAACCGATCGGTGATCATGAAGTTGTCGCAGTCACCACTGGGACGGGGACACTGTTCGCCGAGGGCTTCGCATCGCACAACTCGGGCGATCCGAAGTCGGCCGGGCACCCGTCCTATACGGGCGGTGGCCAGCGTGACAATGTCGTTCTGAATGTGACTGGCGGGCCGCGTGATGCGGGCAGGCTTGCCCGTGCGCAGCCGGACGTGCCGGCTGTCGCGGTTGGCTGCCCGAAGTTGGACCGGTGGCATGGTGACGATGCGCTGATCCGCTACTACGTCGGCCGCGGGTCACGGCCGACGGTCGCGATCTCGTGGCATGCCGAGGTGGCGTTGTGTCCGGAGTCCCGGTCCGCATGGCCCCACTACGGTCCGGCAGCGCTGACGGCGTTGCAGGCTGATGACCGGTTCCGGCTGGTCGGGCATGCCCATCCGCGCCGGTGGGACCGGATGCGCCGCGTCTACGACGAGTTGGGGATCGAGTCGGTTGAACATTTCGACGCGGTCTTGGAACGGGCCGACATCTACCTTGTGGACAACTCGTCGACCGCCTGGGAGTTCGCGTCGCTCGGCCGGCCCGTCATCAGCCTGAATGCGCCGTGGTACCGCCGCGACGTGGATCATGGGCTGCGGTTCTGGGATCTGGTCCCGGGCCGTCAGGTCGACGGGCCAGAAGGGCTGGCTGACGCGATCGCCGCCGAGCTGGCATGCCCGGACGACTATGCTGGCCTGCGTCGCCGTGCGGTCGACGCCGTGTATTCTCGGTGTGACGGCCACGCATCGGACCGTGCCGCGCAGGCCATCGTCGAACACTGGACGTGACGTGAACCCGTTTGCTGCCAGGGTCGCCCGGACGACGGTCGACGGCCGGACGGTCGAGACACTTGTCGAGGCGGGGTCGCCGGTGCGTGGGCAGACGGTCGACGAGTTGCCGTTTGCTCGTCTGCGCCGGCTCGGCGCCAACGACGACGCACTGGCTTACTTGTCCGAGGCGTGGGAGTCGCAGGACGCCGAGCAACGGGCCGGCTGGGTCCGTTCCCTGTCTGTGATGACTGATGCGGAGCTGGCCGCCGACCTCGTCGAACTTCGTGTGGGTCAGCCGCGGGGCCGGATCGAACATGAGGGCGGCGGCTGGTATTCGCTGTGGATCGACGGTGTCCGGGTGTCTGACGAGACAGTGCGTGGCCGTGACGATGCCGAACGTGCGCTGGGCAGTCTGCTGGCCGGCCGTGGCTGACGAAATCTTCGACGCGGCCAGCGACCTGCTCGCACGGGTCGAAGCAGCGGCGGCCGCAGCCGCGGTGACGTTGCCTGACCGCCGGTTCGTGTCAAACGGTGAGGTCGCGTTCGACTGTGCCCTGGTGGCAGTGCAGTTGCCGTCCGCGTTTCGCGGCACACCGGCCTTCCCAGAGTCGGACCGGAACCGGCGCAACACGGTCGTGTGGACGTTCGAGTTCACGGTCTGGCTGGTCCGTGACGTCCCGATCTTGAGTGAGCAGGGGGTGTGGCCGTCGGCTGCGGCAATCACCGATTCGGCGTCGATCATTCTGCGTGACGCGCACGTGCTCACCTACGGGCTGCTGCCACAGTTGGACGAGCTGGCGGCAGGCTGCACGTCGTTGGCGGTGGGCAACCTTGCCGGGGTCGGTCCTGAGGGTGGCGTTGCCGGCTGGCAGTTGCCCGTCCAGATCGGACTGTGACATGGCCGTCCGTGTCAAGATTGCCCGGGCCGACTACCGCCGGTTTGTCAACGACCGCAACGGCCCGGTGATTCGTGCTGTGGCGGTCGCGGCGCAGCAGGTCAAGGAGGGGGCGCGCCGTCAGGTTGGCGTGTCCGAAGGGCGCCAGTTCACGTCACGCGGTCAGTCGCAGCATCTGCGTGACGCGATCGTGTTGCGGATCGGCACAGACCGTGGTGGCACGGTCGTGCGTGTCGGGTCGGACCTGCCGCATGCGCTCGTCCACCATGAAGGGTCCCGGCCGCACCAGATCCGGCCGGTGCGGGCGAAGGCGCTGAGGTTCACCGTCGCCCGTGTCGTCGTGTTTGCCCGCGTCGTGAACCATCCCGGCACGCGCGCGAACCGTTACCTGGTCGACGCGGCCCGCCGTGCCGGCCTGCGCACCACCACCCGACGACGATAGGAGACTGTGATGCTCGAATTCGATTTGCCGAAGATGGACGGGGAAGGACCGGACCGTGTCACGTTCTCGGTCAACGGGGAGACGTTCCAGTGCGCGGAGGTTGCACCGATGGCTGTGGTGCGCCACTTCTCTGCCCTGCTCGGCGACCCCAACATCCGTTGGGGCGAACTTGGCAGGGCGT
>Ga0214472_10006243_pt1 | contig 12493 bp, 11 predicted proteins | sample RVTome_6_FD_207662 | JGI IMG/M metagenome (GOLD analysis project Ga0214472, IMG submission 207662) | Soil microbial communities from uranium-contaminated site in the Upper Colorado River Basin, Wyoming, United States - RVT140D175 | ecosystem: Environmental > Terrestrial > Soil > Contaminated >... | reverse complement strand
ATTTCCAGGCTCTGCCAGGCTTTCTGGAGGCTTTCGGCAAAGGTGCGACCGATAGCCATCACCTCGCCCACGGCCTTCATCTGGGTCGTCAACTCCTCATCGGCCCCTTCGAACTTGTCGAAGTTGAAGCGCGGGATTTTGGTGACAACGTAGTCGATGGCGGGCTCGAAGCAGGCGCTGGTGGTGCCGGTCACATCGTTGGGCAACTCATCGAGGGTGTAGCCGACAGCGAGGCGGGCCGCCACTTTGGCGATGGGGTAGCCGGTGGCCTTCGAGGCGAGGGCCGAAGACCGGGAGACACGGGGGTTGATCTCTATGGCGATCATGCGGCCCGAGGTGGGGTGGACGGCGAACTGTACGTTGCAGCCACCGGCGAACGTCCCGATCGAGCGCATCATCCGGATGGACGCATCGCGCATGTGCTGGTACTGCTTGTCCGTCAGGGTCTGGGAGGGGGCGACGGTCACAGAGTCGCCGGTGTGGACGCCCATCGGGTCGACGTTTTCGATGGTGCAGATGATGATGACGTTCTCGTTGCTGTCGCGCAGGAGTTCCAGTTCGAACTCTTTCCAGCCAAAAAAACACTCTTCCATGAGCACCTGGTGGATCGGAGAAAGCTCCAGGCCCCGCATCACCTTGCGGTCGAACTCGTCGGCGGTCCAGACGATGCCGCCGCCGCTGCCGCCGAGGGTGAAGGACGGCCGGATCACAACCGGCAGGCCGCCCAGTTCCTGGGTGATCTCTTTGGCTTCGAGGAGGCTCTTGGCCACGCGGCTCCGCGCCTGGTCGATGCCGATGCGCTCCATCAGGTCGCGGAACAGTTGCCGGTCTTCGGTGATGTGGATGGCGTCGATATCCACGCCGATGACTTCTACGCCGGCCTTTTCCCAGAACCCTTCCTGGTGCAGTTTGTCGGCCAGGTTCAGGGCCGTCTGCCCGCCCATCGTCGGCAGCACGGCGTCCGGCCGCTCGATTTCGACGATTCGTTTGATCGAGGCCGGTGTGAGTTCCTGCAGGTAGATCTTGTCGGCCGTGACGGGGTCCGTCATGATCGTCGCCGGGTTCGAGTTGACGAGTACGACCTCATAGCCTTCTTTGCGCAGGGCGCGGGCGGCCTGGCTTCCGGAGTAGTCGAATTCGCAGGCCTGCCCGATGATGATGGGGCCGGAGCCGATCAGCAGGATCTTATGGATGTCGGTACGCTTGGGCATCCGATTTTGGATTTTGGATTTTGGTTTTTGGGGAGGGGCGAAGCATCCGTAATGGGGACACGGGAGGGGCGAAGCATCCGCTCGAGGGGCACGGCGATACCGACTTGCAGGAGCTGCTCGGCAGCATGGTTGGTGGTGTCACATCGGATGCTTCGCCCCTACAGGGTTCGGGTCGGCGTATCAGAGGGCGACGAACGTTCGGGCAGGGGCCCTCCGAACGGGCACCCCCCGGTGCTCGGCGATGTCGCCCAGGAAGGCGTCGAAGAGGTAGTGGCTGTCGTGTGGACCGGGGGAGGCTTCCGGGTGGTACTGCACCGAGAGGCCGGTGAAGGTGTTGAACCGAAGACCCTCCACCGTATGGTCGTTAAGGTTGAAGTGGGTGAGGGTGGCTGCGGCGTCGTCAATCGAGTCGGGGTTAACGGCAAAGCCGTGGTTCTGGGTGGTCACCTCTACATGGCCCGTCACCAGGTTCTTCACGGGGTGGTTGGCGCCCCGGTGGCCGACGAACATCTTGTAGACCTGTAGGCCTTGGGCGAGTGCCATCAGCTGATGGCCGAGGCAGATGCCGAACAGAGGCCGGTCTGTTTTCATCGCAGCGCATACCGTCTCGATGGCGTCCGGCATGGCGCGGGGGTCGCCGGGGCCGTTGGAGAAGAAGAGCCCGTCCGGCTCCCAGGCCAGCACTACGTCCAGGGGCGTAGCCGCCGGGAAGACGCGTACGGTACAGCCGCGGGCTTTGAACGAGCGCAAGATGTTCAGCTTGACCCCGAAATCGAACACCGCGATACGGGCGGCGTCGCCCGAGCAGTAATCGTAGGCCGTCTCGGCCGTAACGCGAGAGGCGAGTTCGAGGCCATCCATCGAGGGCCAGTTGCGGGCTTTTTCGACCAGGCTGTCGTCCTCGAGGTCGATCGAGGAGACCACGGCATTCATCACGCCGCTGGCGCGGATATGGCGGACCAGCCGCCGGGTATCCACCCCGGTAATACCGACGAGCCCGTACCGTTTCATGAAGGTATCCAGTGAGGCGTCGGCGTTGGCATTTGAGTACCGGAGCGAGAAAGCCCGCACCACCAGTCCGGCGACCATCGGCCGGGCGGCCTCCATGTCGGCCTCCATCGTGCCGTAATTCCCGATGTGCGGGTAGGTCATCATCATCAACTGGCCGTGGTAGGAGGGGTCCGTCAGGATTTCCTGGTAGCCGGTCATGCTGGTGTTGAAGCACAACTCACCCCCGGTCTCGCCCTGATGCCCGATAGCAAAGCCACTGACGACGGTGCCGTCGGCAAGGGCGAGTTTACAGGCTTGAGGCGGCGTGACATGCGACGGGGGTTGTGCGGTGTTCATCATGTTCGAGCGTAGATTTCAGGGAAAGGACATTTTTCCGGCAGGCGGCCCGGCCCTATAAAAAAAAACCCTCCCAATGCGGTTGGGAAGGTCTTTCGACGAGCGTACGTCTTTTCATCAACAAGGGGGATAGCATGGTGCTTTGGCGTACAGTGGTGTCGAGGGGGAACCGTAGGGCGAGGCCGGTACATCCTGCGCTCTTATTCCGGGCCTGCGACAGGGTTTCCCCTTCATCGTAAATTTCAGAAATGCCCGAAAGACTACGGTGGGAGGGCGGCAGGGCGTCCGGCCTGTAATGCCCGGAAAATAGGGGCTGCACGAAGCATTAACAAGGCGAGGGCTCGGCTTTACAGGGCTTTCACCAGCCCGGGGCTTTCGGTAGCGCTTCCGCTTTTACCCCTGTCGTTCAGGTCAGGTGAACCCGGCGAGCGGGAATGGGTTGAAGGCAAGAGAGACGCCCCCGGGCCGTTTCTCCGAAGGACACGGTTGGTCGATGCTTCCGGACCGGCGGTGGCTTCTTTTGTACCCTTCGTACCTTCGCCCGGCAGCCAACCCCTGATTCGTCACTACCTTTGACCTTGCCGCACCCGCTGTTTCTTTGCTTTTAACCGAATGACCTTGAAAAGGCCTGACAGACACGATAGAAGGCGGTATGCCTTGCAAGCTTCCGCCTGTCTGGCGGCGAGCCTGCTGGTAGCGATCGCCGTCGTCAAATGGTGGCCCCCGCCGGATCCAGAAGACCCCTCGGCCATCACGTTCAGCACGCGGGGGCAGGAGGTCATCGCCATCGAAGAAATCATGCCGACCAGGCAGGCCGCGCAGAAGCCCCCGCCGCCCCCCCCGCTGCCTCCGATCGTGGTCTCGGACGACGTGGTCCTGGATGAGATCGAGCTTGACCTTGCGGATACCTTCCTTTCTGTGGAAGACCCGGGACAGGAGGCGATCGGTGAGGCCGGTGATCAACCCGTCCCTTCGGCGCAACTCGTAAGTGCCGAGGTTGGCCCGAAGCCGGTTCGTTTCGTGGAGCCGGAATACACACGGGAGGCACGCAAGAAGAAAATCCGTGCCGAAGTGGTCGTGGAAGTACTGGTCGATGAACGCGGGCGTGTCAAGGAAGCCCGGGTGTTGGAGCGGTTCCTGCTCGGCAAAGACGACACGGAGAAGGAGCCCGTGCAATCGCTAGGGTACGGGCTTGAAGAGGCTGCCCTTGCTGCTGCCGGCAACTGGATGTTCCGCCCGGCCCGACAGAACGGCCAAGCCGTCCGTAGCTACACAACGCTTACCTTCAGCTTCGGTGTCTAAACCGAGGCCCTCTCCTGCGTTCAGGTCAGCAGGAAAACAACGACGACGAGGAGGCTGACGAAGCCTGCTCCTATCGAGAGCATCTCGATCGTCTGGTCAATTCTGTTTTTCATCAGGCTTATCCGTAACAAGTAGGGGTGAAGACTACCCTTGGTATCGGCAAGCAAGATGAAAAGTAAAGGGTACGTTGTGTCTCTGAATTGTATGCTGCCTACCCCCCAAGGCCCATATGCTGACCTTGTTATCGAAGTAGGTCAAGAGGCGGCTGTCATAGACGATGGCTCCGCGTTCCCGAAACGTACGCAGCGTGTTCGTGTCGGCCTTGTAACTGTCGGCCACCTTGCCGAGACACCGGACGACCATCTGAGCCGTGAGCTTCATGCCGTACCTAGCTTCACTCCGTTGAATAAGATTCCACCTGTTCGGAGGGCTATCTCATGAGAAGGAATTCGGATCGCCCGACCCGACAGGTTCAACATAGGAACCGGTCGGATACAATGCGACAGACTTTATCATCAGGCTACGAGGAAGTGGTTCATATTGATGCAGCGCCATCGCCTATCGCGCTACCTGAAAAGGGCGACGTGCGCAGCAATAAGAGGGATAGGCAGCGGGGAAAAAAGAGGGGGCGTACCGCATTGGCACGCCCCCTTCTGTATTATTGGTTTAGAAGGTGAAAGGCTTAGTTACACTGAATGGTGCCGCCGGTGCCGTCCCACAGGTTGATCCCGGAGCAGAAGTGGATCGCCAGCGCGCCGCGTGGCTCTATCGTCGGGGTCACGAACGCTTTCCGGCCTTCCCGCCGTACCGGCTCGTCCGCTCGTAGCGCCAGGTCCCTATTCTCTGGTTGAGTCTTCATGTCTATATCCTCAAATGCTATTGCCTGGTGAATCGGGTCCGGGTTACTTGAGCAGGGTCATCTGCCGGGTTTGCGAGAAGGTGCCCGCATCCATCCGATAGAAGTACACCCCGCTCGGTGCCAGGCCGCCGTTGGCCATCCGGCCGTCCCAGCGTACCGTGTGGGTGCCTGCACCCATACCGGTATCGACCAGCGTCTGCACGAGGCGCCCCATCAGGTCGTAGACCACCACGCGGACCGCACTGGCCTCCGGTAAGGCGAAGCGAATCGTCGTCTCCGGGTTGAACGGGTTCGGGTAGTTTACCTGCAACGCAAACTCAGTCGGGATGCCCTGCTGCTCCGTTGCGGTAGCTGTCTCAAAGAAGTCCATCACCGGGTCCACGCGCAGCGTCCGCGGGCAGATGTCGGTGATGTGCAGGTAGAAGCTGGACGTCTGGTTATCAACCAGGGTAGCCACCTGCTGCCGGATGTCCGTGGGTAGCGGATCGGAGCCCTGGTACGTCCACTCCGTGTTACCGGTGCCGAGGGTTGTACCGGTGGGGTTGAAGTCCGGGATGGGCGTGCCACCGGTGTCGGTGGGCTGGAGGAGCGTCAGGTTGCTGCTCGGGCTACCGAGGGTGACCTTTCCGAAGCCGGTCTGTGCCTGGAGCGGAAGGTAGCCGGTGCCGTTGCCGTTGCTGACGAGGGTGCCGTCCCAGAAGGGCACGGTGCCGGGATCGGAGCAGACGTTCGGTGTGGTGTCGCAGGCATCGCCCTCGCCGTCACCGTCGGTGTCTTCCTGGCCCGGGTTGGGCACATCGACGCAGTTGTCGCAGACATCCCCAACGCCGTCGCCGTCGGCGTCGGCCTGGTCGGTGTTGGCGGTATCGACGCAGTTGTCGCAGACATCGCCGACGCCGTCGCCGTCGGCATCAGCCTGGTCGGTGTTGGCGGTATCGACGCAGTTGTCGCAGACATCCCCAACGCCGTCGCCGTCGGCGTCGGCCTGGTCGGTGTTGGCGTTATCGACGCAGTTGTCGCAGACATCGCCGACGCCGTCGCCGTCGGCATCGGCCTGATCGGCGTTGGGCGTGTCGGGGCAGTTGTCGTCGCCGTCGAAAACCCCGTCGCCGTCGCGGTCTGAGAGGGTGAAGCCCGCGTAGCGGACGGTCCCCTGGGAATAGTTGTAGAAGCCGAATCGTCCGACTGGGAATTCCGTCAGGCCGACGTCACTGGGGACAAGGTTGAAAACTACCAGGCCGGTTTGGAAGTCACCAGTTCCGCCTTTGATGGTGATTTTAATCCGGCCGGTTTCGTAGATGAGTTCGAAGTCGTATTCCGTATTGTCCGCCCAGCCTCTGGTACTGCTGTAGTTGGTGCCCCAGACGTCGAAGGTCGGCGGGCTGTCCTGGTGGCACCAGAACCCCGGGTTATAGTCGGCGGTCGTGAACGTTCCATCCACACGGACCAGATTCAGGCCTCTCTGGGCGGTACAGCCGCCGCTACTTTGGGATGTTTGTTTCCAATCGAAAAGCAGAAAATCGAAGTCGGTTTCATCATCGCCGTTACTTGCCGTCGGTTTCTGAAACCCGAAGACGAAGCCGATGAAGTCGTCGTCCGAGCTTGTCTCGACCTTGAATTTACCATCGATGGTCGTGTTGATAAAGGCGTTCGGGCTGACGAAGAAGGTTGGATTCCCGTTGACGGTCTGCAGCACATTGCTGCCGTCCGCGGCGACATTCCACGTGCCGTTACCAATCCGACCTTCTTGAATCCAGGTGCGCAGATCTACCGGGACCTGGGCCTGGGCGTTGAAGGGGACGGCAAGAAATAGGAAGAGGTAGGCCGCAAAAAAAAGAGCAGTTCGTCGTAATAGGTAGATCATGACGGATTTCTCCTGGCTAATAAATTAGGATTGACAAGAGGGTGAGCCAGGTCGGAAACCATTCAGGGGTGGAGCAACTATAGCCGGCGTAAGTAGCGAAGAGTAGGGTATCAATGAAGGACACTCGTGCTTCTTCTAACGGAGAAAAAAGCCAGAGTTGACGGAATAGATTGTAACGATTTTGACGGGCGGTAGAAGAGAGCCCCGGGCGTCAAGACGTGGAGGAAAGGGCACCTGCTTCACGGAGCCGGGCCAGGTCGTCCTCCGCGTAGTCGAGCAGATCCCGGAGGACGGTCTCGGAATCCGCGCCATAGGCTGGAAGGAGAAAGGGGAAGGGAGAAGGGGGAAAGGGGAAAAGGGGAAAAGGGGAAATGTTGATCCCGCCCGATCCCGGCACCCGGGTAGGGGCGAATGGCCATGCGCCTTCCTGACCGAGGCGAAACGCTAAGGCATGGATGTAAGGGAAAGGGGGAAAGGGAAAAAAATGGCGCGGCCTTAAATTCCCCCCTTCCCCCCTTCTCCCCTTCACAAATCATTGCCCTGGAATCCCCGGTTCGGTCATCTCTCGGACGTTCAGGACCTGGTCTAGCTCCTCGTCTGACAAGAGGCCCATGCTGCGGGCGACTTCGCGGACGGACTTGCGCTCGGCTGCCGATTTCTTGGCGACTTTCGAGGCGGTGTCGTAGCCGATGGCGCTGTTGAGGGCGGTGGCGATAGAGGGGTTGAGTTCGAGCAGTTCCTGGCATCGCGCGCGGTCGGCCTCGATCCCGTCGAGGCAGTTGACGCGGAATGCCTCGCAGGCACCCGCCAGGATCATGATGCTCTCCAGCATGGCATGGGCCATCACGGGCATCATCACGTTGAGTTCGAAGTTGCCGTGTTGCCCGCCGATGGTGATCGTCGTGTGGTTGCCCATCACCCGGGCGCAGGCCATCATCATGGCTTCGCTCATCACCGGGTTGACCTTGCCCGGCATGATCGAAGAGCCCGGCTGGATGGCCGGGAGTCGGATCTCGGAGAGGCCGCTCGTCGGGCCGCTGGAGAGGTGCCGGATATCGTTGGCGATCTTGAAGAGGGAGACCGCCAGCGTGTTCAGCGCGCCCGCCACCGCCACGTAGGCGTCTTTAGCGGCCTGGGCTTCGAAGTGGTTTTCCGCCTCGTGGAACGATAGGCCGGTGGCTTCGCTGACATAGGCAATGGTTTTCTTGGGGAAACCAGGCGGGCAGTTGATGCCGGTGCCGACGGCCGTACCGCCAAGGGCCAGTTCGGCCAGTTCATCCGAGGCGGCCTGGATGCGTTGGAGGCCTTTCTTCACCTGGGCAGCATACCCGCCGAACTCCTGCCCGAGCCGTACCGGGGTGGCATCCATGAGGTGGGTGCGGCCGCTCTTCAGCACGTCGTCAAACGCCTCGGCCTTGGCTTCAAGCGACGCCTGGAAGGCTTCCAGCGCCGGGACGAGTTTCCGCGCAATAGTCATGCGCGCCGCCACATGCATCGCCGTCGGGATCACGTCGTTCGACGACTGCGACATGTTGACGTGGTCGTTGGGGTGGACGAGCTTGCTACCTCGGTCACCGCCGAGCATTTCGCCGGCCATGTTGGCGATGACCTCATTGGCGTTCATATTGGTCGAGGTCCCGCTGCCGGTCTGGAAGATATCCAGCACGAACGCCTCGTCGACCGTTCCTTCGATGACGCCCTGGGCGCACTGGATGATGGCTTCCGCTTTCTCGGCATCCAGGAGGTTGAGGTCGCGGTTGGTACGGGCGGCGGCTTGTTTGATCAGGCCGAGGGCTTCGATGAAGGGGCGCGGAAAGCGAAGGCCGCTGATCGGAAAGTTTTCCGCCGCACGCTGGGTCTGCGCCCCATACAGGGCACCCGCCGGGACGCGTACTTCACCGAGCGAGTCTTTTTCAATGCGGAAGTCAGTCATGGAAGGTCAGGGGTTGGTGATCGGAGAGAGAACGTCGCTGGAAGAGGCCGGATGCCTGCCTGGCTTGTACCTTTTCAATATAGGCATGGGTCCGGGAACGCCGGGTGTCTCTTTCCAAGCCTTAGGGGTGGAGGAGGGGTTTCCTGCTTTATTCACAGAGCACGGCAACGTACCTTGATCGCCCCCTGTCATCTACCCCATTGACCCTTGAGCATCGAACTCTTTCACAGCGTACGGGCCATACAGGCGTCTGCTGAGCAGCAACGATGGGCCGGCACACGGCTGGCGCTGGTCCCGACGATGGGCGCCCTCCACGAAGGGCACCTGGCGCTGGTCCGCCACGCCCGCAGCATAGCCGATCATGTGACGGTGTCGATCTTTGTGAATCCCACCCAGTTCGGCCCGGGCGAAGACCTGGATCGCTATCCCCGCACGTTGACCAAAGACCTGGAGATGCTAGCACAAGTGGGGGGCGTGCAGGCCGTTTTCGCCCCGTCACCTGAGGAAATGTATCCGGATAGCGAGGCTACCCAGGGGGGGCTGACGTGGGTAGAAGTGCAGCGGATGGCTGAGCGGCTGTGTGGGCGCCGGCGCCCCGGCCATTTCCGGGGCGTGACGACCGTTGTAGCCAAGCTGCTCAACATCTGCAAGCCCCATGTGGCTGTTTTCGGGAGGAAGGACGCGCAGCAGTTTCTGATGATTCGGCGGATGGTGGCGGACCTGAACATGGATGTGGAAATTCTGGGTATTCCGATCGTTCGGGAGGCGGATGGGCTGGCGATGTCGTCCCGAAACCGCTACCTCCGAAAGGAAGATCGGACACAGGCGAAGGTACTGTCTCAGGCCGTTGCGGTGGCGCGCGAGCGAATCCTGGGAGGGGAACAGCGGGTGGAAGCTATTGTTGAAGCGATGCACGTGGTACTGGACCAGGCGCCCAATGCTCGTACACAGTATGTTGAAATTGTCGACACCGATATGCTTCAGCCGCTGGAGGTACTGGCGTCTGGAACGGAAGTGCTGGCGGCCGTCGCTGTGTATTTTGGCGAGACCCGGCTGATCGACAATACCTTTGTTCGGGTCCCATAGTACCGGTGCCCCACTGTTTTAAGAGTCAACGATTCAGGTCATGACAATTACGATGTTCCGGGCCAAGCTTCACAGGCTGCACGTTACGGAAGCTGATCTCTACTACGAAGGGTCGATCACCATCGACACGGCATTGCTGGAAGAAGCCGGCATCCTGCCGTACGAGAAGGTGCAGGTCGTTAATGTGAACAACGGCGCCCGGCTGGAGACCTATACCTTGCCCGGCGCTCCAGGCAGCCGGACGGTCTGTATGAACGGCCCCGCTGCGCGGTTGGCTGCACGGGGCGATGAGGTTATCGTAATGGCCTATGCGCAGATGACGCCTGAAGAGGCGCGCAAACACCGCCCCCGCATCGTTCTGGTCGATGAGCACAACAACCCGAAAGAAGTCTTCGACGCCCAGGTAGAGCCTGTTGCGGTCTGAGGGCAATCCGGCTGAAGCCGGCTTGCGTCATTGGCCACTGGTCATTGGGTATGAGAAACGAATGACCACTGACCTATGATCAATAAGCGTTCGGCGTTTGGGCTGTTTCTCCTGTCGGTTCTCATGGTACCCGTCGTTGCGGCCCAGGAGGAACATCTCTATCCGATTCTTCAGGACGGGCGGTACGGGTTTATCGACCAGCAGGGAGCGATCGCGGTCGATCCAACGTTTGACCTGGCCCGTTCCTTCGAAGAAAGCCGGGCAGCAGTGCGGATAGGCCGGTTCTGGGGGTTCATAGACGCACGGGGCACTTTCGTGGTGGATCCGCAATACGATCAGGTCTTCGACTACGCCGCCGGCTATGCTCGCTTCAAGAAAGGGGGATACTGGGGGGTGCTGGACTACGAGGGAAGGGTGGTCGTAGAGCCGGAGTACGAGCACCTCCTGGATCATGAGAACGGACGCGTACCCGTCGAATTCACCCGGCGCGTTGCCCGGGCTGCCGGCAAGTCAGGATGGGGCTTCCTCAGCATGGATGGGGAGGTGGCCATCAAACCGCAGTATGAAGCGGTCCAGTCCTTTAGCGAAGAACTGGCGGCTGTAAGAATATCTCGGAAGTTCCTCTTTGTTCGCCTGATCCAGCGGTGGGGCTTTATCGATGTGGCAGGCAATTGGGTCCTTAAACCTGTGTACAAATCCGCCCGCAGCTTTACCGAAGGGTTGGCCCTTGTGCGGCAAGGGGGAGACATCGGGTATGTCGATCGGACGGGTGCGATGGTGGTGCGCCTCGACTATAAACAGGCGTATCCGTTTGCAGAAGCCCGCGCTCGCATCGCCGACAAAGGTAAATGGGGCTTTATCGACCCGCAGGGCAAGGTTGTCATCGACTTGATTTTTGACCAGGCGTCCGATTTCTCCGAGGGCCGGGCGGCGGTGCAGGACGGAGAGCGGTGGGGCTTCATCGATCCGGACGGCCAGTTCATCATCCCGCCGCTGTTCGACCGTGCGTGGGATTATGAAGGCGGGGTAGCCCGGGTGCGGCTCAGCGGGCGCGACGGGTATATCGACCGTTCCGGCGCCCTCGTGTGGCAGGAAGCCCCGGAAGGCGGACGGTAGCGTGGGGTCCTTCCCCGTTCCTCAAACCTCCTCCTCCTGGTTGAAGCGGGCGTAGGCCTCGATGATGTCTTTGACCAGCCGGTGCCGGACCACGTCGCCTTTGTCGAAGTAGACGAACGCAATGCCTTCCACGCCTTCGAGGATCTCCTGCGCTTGTATGAGACCGCTTAGCTCCCGTGTGGGGAGGTCCGTCTGCGTCACATCCCCGGTGATGATAGCCCGGCTGTTCGCGCCCAGGCGTGTGAGGAACATCTTCATCTGCAGCGTCGTGGCGTTCTGCGCTTCGTCCAGGATGACGAACGCCGAGTTGAGGGTACGGCCCCGCATGTAGGCCAGCGGGACGATTTCCACCACGTTCTGCTCCATGTAGCTGTTGAGTTTCTCCCGGGGAATCATGTCTTCGAGGGCGTCGTAGAGCGGCCGCAGGTAGGGGTCTACCTTCTCCTTGAAATCGCCGGGCAAGAAGCCGAGGCGCTCCCCGGCTTCAACAGCCGGGCGGCACAGGACGATGCGCTTCACCTGCCGTGACTTGAGCGCCGCCACGGCGAGGGCGACGGCCGTGTAGGTCTTGCCGGTGCCTGCAGGTCCGATCGCAAAGGCGATGTCGTTCTGGCGGGCGACCTCGACGAGGCGGATCTGGTTCGGCGTTTTCGCCTTGATCATCCCCCCGTTCGGCGTGAACAGGACCGTGTTGTGACTATCCAGACCCGGAAGGCCGGCCCCGTCCCCGACGGTGAAGAGGGCCAGCACCGTGTCGACGTCGTTCTGGGTCAGGTTGCCGTTCCGGTTCAGCAGCAGGATGAGTTCGTCAAGCACCCGGCTGATGCGCGCCAGGGCTTTGGCTTCACCACGGAGAAGGAGCTGGTTGCCGCGTGCGGTAATTCGGGTTTCTAGAAAAGCGGCTTCAATCCGGCGAAGGTAGATATCGTTGAAGCCAAAGAGCAGCAGCGGCTCGGCGTTTTCTATCGTAAGTATTTTTTCTTCCAAAGTGTTTTATACTCGGACTTCTCGTTGGGGAACTTTGAAGGGGGTTGACTGGCATAAGACGAAACGCAGCGCCCACGGGTAACGATCGTAAATGGGCACGTAGATTGCCCTTTGTATCCCGTTCTCAAGCACTTGGTTCTACGGGGATTGGGCGTCTGCCCAAAAAGTAATACGGATGCAGAAAAATATAAAAAGACGGCTGGTCATTGAATTTACTAAAATGACAGGCGCCGGGAATGATTTTATTGTGATCGACAACCGGTTCTATCATTTCAGCAATGTTGAACTGGCACAACTGGCGCAGCGGCTCTGTTTGCGCCGGTACAGTGTCGGCGCGGACGGCCTCTTGGCTTTTTCAACACCG
>Ga0214472_10006241_pt1 | contig 12495 bp, 10 predicted proteins | sample RVTome_6_FD_207662 | JGI IMG/M metagenome (GOLD analysis project Ga0214472, IMG submission 207662) | Soil microbial communities from uranium-contaminated site in the Upper Colorado River Basin, Wyoming, United States - RVT140D175 | ecosystem: Environmental > Terrestrial > Soil > Contaminated >... | reverse complement strand
GCAATGTCACCCAACTGGTGGAAAAGCCCTCCGAACCCAAAACCGACTTGGCCTTGGTTGGGGTGTACCTGTTCAGCAACAAAATCCTGGAAGCCTGTCACGCGATCGAGCCCAGCCCCCGCGGGGAGCTAGAGATCACTGACGCGATTCAATGGCTGATCGACAAGGGTCACGTGGTGCACCCCACCGTCATCGATGGCTGGTGGAAAGACACCGGCAAGCTGCACGACATGTTGGAAGCCAACCGGATCGTCTTGGACACCTTGGAGCCGCGTGTCGACGGGACGCTGGATGACACCAGTGAGGTGCAGGGTCGCGTGGTGATCGAAGCGGGTGCGACCCTGGTCAACAGCTTTGTGCGTGGGCCAGCCATCATCGGCAAGGGCACCAAGTTGGTGAACACGTTCGTGGGGCCGTACACCTCGATCTACCACTCTTGCGTGATCGAGGATTCGGAGATCGAGCACTCCATCGTGTTGGAGGAAACGACCATTCGCGACATTCAACGTCTGGAAGATTCACTGATTGGCAAGCAGGTGGAGGTGGGACGCTCTGACCTCAAGCCGCGCGCTTATCGACTGATGCTGGGCGACCATTCAAAGGTGGGGCTGATCTAGATGCGCATTCTTGTCACCGGTGGAGCGGGGTTCATTGGCTCCAACTTCATCCGCCACGTCATGACGACGCAGTCCGATGTGCGCATCACCAACTATGACAAGCTCACCTACGCGGGCAATCTCGAGTCGTTGAAAGACGTCGCTGACGATCCGCGGTACACGTTCGTGAAGGGCGACATCAACGACGCCGCGATGCTGGAACAGGTGCTTGTCGGTCACGACGCCATCGTGAACTTCGCCGCAGAGAGTCACGTCGACCGCTCCATCACCGCCTCGCGGGACTTCATCGAAGCCAACGTCCAAGGCGCGAACACGATTTTCAACGTGGCAATGCGTTTGGAGATTGAGCGGTTCCTCCACATCTCTACCGATGAGACCTACGGCTCTATCGATGAACCCAACTCGTTCGTGGAAGGCGACGCGCTGGAGCCCAACTCGCCTTACTCGGCGTCGAAGGCGTCAGCCGATCTGTTGGCCCGCGCCTACCGGGTCACGTTCGGCTATCCCATCACCGTGACCCGGACGGCCAACAACTTCGGCCCGTTCCACTTCCCCGAAAAGGTCATCCCGTTGTTTGTGACCAACCTGATCGACGGGCGCAAGGTGCCGCTGTACGGCGACGGTCGCAACGTGCGCGACTGGACCTATGTGATCGATAACGCGGCGGCCCAGTGGCTCGCGCTTGCCGAGGGCACCCCGGGGGAGCTGTACAACGTCGGTGCGGGCAACGAGATGAGCAACAAAGCGCTCACCTACGCGATCCTGGAGCGTTTTGGTTACACCGACAGCGCCGACGACCACATCGAATTTGTGGCCGACCGCCCTGGCCACGACCTGCGCTACTCGGTGGACACGTCCAAGATCCGCGCCCTGGGGTGGAAGCCGCAGCACTCGTTCGCCGACGCCTTGGACGCGACCATTGCCTGGTACCGCGCCAATGAATGGTGGTGGCGGCCCCTGAAAGAGACCGGGGCCAGTGACCGTCGCGGCCTGGTACAGAAGTAGGCCGACCGACATGCGGGTATTGATCACTGGTGCTGGCGGCATGCTGGGCCACGATTTGCAGACGGCCTTCGCTGCCGACCAAGTCCTGGCCCTCACGCGAGCCGAACTGGATGTCACCGATGAGGTCGCCATCCAGGCGGCCATCGGCAACTACCAGCCGGATCTGGTGGTCCATGCGGCGGCTTACACCAAGGTCGATGCGGCCGAGACCGATGAAGATGCCGCCTGGAAGGTCAACGCGGTCGGATCCGGCTGGGTCGCACGCGCCTGCGCGTCGGTGGGGGCGGCGATGATCTATGTCTCCAGTGACTACGTGTTCGACGGCACGCTGGGTCGGCCCTACACCGAGTTCGATGTGGTGAATCCGCAAGGCGTGTATGCCCGCAGTAAGCAAGCGGGCGAGCAGTTGGTGCGTGAGGCACTGGACGCCTCCTACATCGTGCGCACGTCGTGGGTACAAGGTGAACACGGTGCCAACTTCGTCAAGACCATGTTGCGCCTGGGCACGGAGCGCGACGGCACTGACAACGCGCTGACGGTGGTGGATGACCAGACCGGATCGCCCACGTTTACCGCCGATTTGGCACCGGCGCTGCGTCGCTTGGGAGCCAGCGGCCGGTACGGCACCTATCACGTGACCAACAGCGGTTCGTGCACCTGGTTCGAATTCGCCCGCGCCATCTTTCATCAGGCAGGGCTGAAGGTGCGGGTCGAGCCTACGGACACCGCGACGTACGGCGCGCCAGCACCGCGTCCCGCCTATTCCGTGTTGGACAACCGCACCGCCCGCCTGTCGGGGTTTACCCCGTTGCCGGACTGGCAGGACAGCTTGGCTCGTCTCGTCGACGTCCTGCAGGCAGCGTCGTCCTAAGGTGCGCGCCGCAGCGGTAGTGGTGAACCACAATACCCGCCAGGACCTCCTCGCTTGCCTCGATACGTTGGCAGCGGCGGGGGCGGACGAGATCGTGGTGGTGGACTCGGGTTCAAATGACGGCAGCGCCGCAGCGGTGCGGGAACGCCATCCCGACGTGCGGGTGCTGGAGTTGGACAATGTTGGCTTTGGCCGAGCCGCCAATGCGGGGGTCGCCGCATGTAGCGCTGAAGCGTTGATCGTGGCGAACGCCGACACCCGCTTTCCGGAGGGTTCTCTGCGGCAAATGGCCGCCTACTTGGCCGCCCATCCGCACGTCGGCGCGTTAGGCCCGCTGATCCGCTTCCCGGACGGCCGGCTGCAGTGGTCGGCCCGGGCGTTTCCGTCCATAGGGCAAGCCATGGGCCATGCCGTGCTGGGCTTGTGGCGACCGAACAACCGCTGGACGCGGGCCTATCGCCTCACGGACTGGGATCACCAAAGTGAACGCGAGGTGGATTGGGTCAGCGGTGCATGCTTGGCGTTACGACGCGACGCCTTCGTTGAGGTCGGTGGCTTTGACCCGTCCTACTTCATGTTCGTCGAAGACGTGGACCTGTGTGCGCGCTTGTGGGAAGCCGATTGGTCCGTGGTGTTTTCGCCCGTGGCGGAGGTCACCCACGCCGTCGGGGCGTCAGTCGGAGCACGGCCGTTCAAAATGATTGTGGAACACGCCCGCTCGCTGGGGGTGTTCTTCTCACGCCGCTATGCCCACGGCTGGCGGCGAGTCCTGATACCCCTCCTGCGTGTCGGTCTGGCCGGTTGGGTGCTCCTGGCGTGGACGTGGTCGGCGCTACGAGGTCGGGGGCGCACGATCGGCCACGCCTAACCCCAGTTCCCACCCGGGGTGTGTTGAGTATCTATCGCTATGCGACGGATACTCAACACACCTCGGGGTTTTTCGAGGCCGCGACGCTAAGGTGGCCGATATGTCCGTTGGTCGTTTCGCGTTGTCGCGTCCCATTGCTGCTCGGCGAATGCCGTTCCTGGCAGCGGTGCTGGCGCTGCTGTTGGGGTTGGGCACCGTCGGCACCGTAGACCCCGCCCAGGCACAAACTGCTTGCCCCAGTGCCGGAGGGCAGGCGATCTCCGACCCCGCCACCATCCCGGCAGGCGACTTCGTGGTAGTCGGTGGCGGTTGGGGACATGGCGTCGGCATGAGTCAGTACGGGGCGCAGGGCGGGGCCAAACTCGGCTGTAGCGCCAACGAGATCTTGCAGACCTATTACCCCGGCGTCACCGTCGCTCAGGCCCCCACGTTGCCCGAGAGTTTCCGCGTCAGTCTGTGGCCGGAGCGACCAGGTGGCTTACCCGTCCCGGCGATCTGTCTGCGGGCGCACACTGGCTCGCCGGTGTGGCACAAGCCGGACGCCACCACCGTGGCGCAACCCAACGGCACGCTGTGGCGCGTCGATGTCGCGCCTGACGGGGCCTTCACCATCCGCGAGTTCAGTTCAGTGGACGCCTGCCGTTCGGGAGCGACGGGGACCGGCACGGAAATCTGGACGGGGGGCACGGCCGGAAACGTCCTGAAGGTTCCGCTGGATGGGCCGCCCATCGTGCAGTTGACGTCCAAGTCGACCAATACGACCTACGGCGAAGGGCGCCCGTATGCCCACGGCACCATGGAGTTCTTCTCCGTAGCCGGGACGGCCGGTGCGACTTACCTCACCCTCCAGATCGACACCTTCGATGGGCGCAACGCCTTAGAGCGTTACTTGCGCGGACTGTCAGAGATGCCGTCCTCGTGGGAACCCGCGGCGCTGCAGGCCCAAGCCATCACGGGCCGCAGTTATGCGCAGGACAAGTGGGAAGCCTTCAAAGGCAGCCGCAGTGGTTGTCGCTGTGATGTCTATGACTCCACCTCGGACCAGGTCTACAGCGGCTATTTGAAGGAATCCGAAGCCGGCTTTGGGCACCGCTGGGTCGCGGCCGTGGATGCCACGGCGGGCAAGACCATGCGCTACGCCAACAAGACGGCGGTCGGCTACTACTCGTCTTCCCACGGCGGCTACAGCGAGTCCAACACCTTTGTGTGGGGGTCCACGCAAGTGCCGTATCTCAAGGGGGTGGACGACACCCGCTGGGATCTGAACACCGACAACAATTTCCGTCGCTGGACCCAGGTGCTGACCAAGGAGCAAATCGCGCAGGCCTATGGCGTGGGGACGGTCACCAGCATCACGCTGCCCGAACCCAAAGGCTTGGGTGGGCGCATTGGTGACCCCACCAGAGGCTTCGGTGGCGTACGCATCCAAGGCAGCACGAAAACGGTGACGGTGTCGGGTGACAGCTTCCGTTCCAAGTTCGGGATGCGCTCCACGCTGTTCAGCATTCGCCAGAACGTGGTCGCCGATCCCTGCGCTCCTAACGGCTCATCCACCGCGCAGACCACTCGTCTGTCGGGGGCCGATCGCGTTGCCACGGCGGTGGCGGTATCGCAGGGCAAATGGAGCACCGGTGCGCGGGAGGTGGTGCTGGCCACGAGCCAAAACTTCCCCGATGCCCTGGCGTCGGGATCGTTGGCCGCGGCCATTGACGGCCCGCTGCTCCTGACGCCGACCGCATCGCTGGCGCAAGCGGTGCAAGACGAACTCAAACGCCTGGCCGCCAAGACCGTCTGGGTCCTGGGCGGTACCGGTGCGGTGAGCAATTCGGTGACCGATGCGCTGACCAAGTTGGGTTATGAAGTGAAGCGGGTGAGCGGCGGCAACCGTTTCGAAACCGCACGACGCATCGCGTTGGAACCCCAGCCGCGTACGGTGTCCACCGTGGCGTTGGCCATGGATCAAGACTGGGCCGCCGCAGCAGCGGCGGGGGCACTGGCGGCGTTGCCGACTCGAATCCCGACCTTGCTCGTGCATGCCGACGCCGTGCCCGCGGTGACGGAGCAGACGCTGGCCGAACTCAATGCGCGTGAGGTGCTCCTGGTGGGCGGCACCGGGTCCATTTCGACTGCGGTGGAGACCCGTCTCCGCGACTCGGGCTATGTGGTGCGGCGCCTTGCGGGCGAGACCAGTTACGCCACTTCTCGGGCGGTCGCGGCAGAAGTATTGGCAGGCTTGCCCTCGGGACCGGTCACGTTGGTCGCGGCAACCGGGGGTGACTTTCCTGACGCGTTGGCGGCCGGAGCCTTGACCGCCAAGGTCGACGGGATGTTGTTGCTGACGCCACCATGCTCGTTGGATGACGTGGCCAGTAACCGCCAGTTCTTGGCTGATAATCGCGTGCGCTTGGCTGACGCCCTGCTGGTGGGAGGCCGTGCGGCGCTGAGTGAGTTGGTCCGCGAACAACTATCGGCCGCGATTGCTGACTAAGCAGTCGGCACGACCGGTAAATGGGTCCCACGGCAGCTCTGGGCCGGGTAGGATGCTCATCATTACGCAGTCAGCGGGGTGGGATTGATTCCCGCATGAGCCGTCCGAGGAGGATGTCGTGACCAAGGGCTTGCCCTTCCGTATGCGCCTAGCGCTGGCCCTGGGGGCCGTCTTCGTGGTGTCCCTGCTCGCGGCACCTCTTGCGTTGGCGCAAAGCCCCGATGACATTCCTGGGTTTGACCAGTTGCCCATTCCGGGTGGCGAGGACCCCGCCGACGACCCTGCAGATGATCCTGCTGGCGACGACGACTCCGGTGACGGCAACATTCAGGTCGATGCCCCTGGCGGCGGCGTGGACACCGGTGCTGGCGGTCTGGCGACCGACCATGCCGCGTTGACCTTGGTGGCGGCAGCAGCGGTGGCCTCCACTGGCGCGGCGGCTTTGGTGGCACGCCGACGCACCGCAGTGCGGTAGCTCCACCCCACGTTCTCGTCTGATGACCGGCCCCGAGCGGCGCCCCGATTTCCTGGGGATTGCCTTCGGGGCCGTTGTCGTGCTGGCCCTCCTGGCGGTGGTCGCGCGGGTCACGGTGTTTGATCCCGACCGTGCTTCCGGTCTGTCAGAACGCCAGCAACAGGCAGATTCACGGATCACCGCTGCGCCAGAAGGTCCGCGAGTCATCGCGGAGCGCCGCATGGGTGGGCTGATGCAACCTGATCCAGCCGATCCGCTGTACTACGACGGTCCGCGCGACCTAGAGCCGGCGGCCGCGCACGAACCCGCAGAGATCGCGATCCCGAAGTTGGGCTTGAGTTCGGCGTTGCTCCGCTTGGACAAGCGCGCCGACAACCGCATGGAGGTCCCCGGTGACTTCGGTCTAGCCGGTTGGTACGTGCGGGGACCCAGCCCCGGCCAGACCGGCCCGGCCGTCATTGTCGGCCACCTGGATTCGCGTAATGGACCTGCGATCTTCTCGCGCTTGGACGAACTGGCACCAGGCGACGCCATTCTGGTGCGTCGCGGTGACAGCCAACTGGTGCGGTTCAAAGTCACGCGCACCGAGGATTACGACAAGGACCAATTCCCCACCCAGCAGGTGTATGGCAACACGGCTGGTCCTGAGCTGCGCTTGATCACCTGCGGCGGCGAATTCGACTATTCGCAGCGCAGTTATCGCCGCAACTTGGTGGTGTATGCCGCCCTGGACCCTGAGGCCGCACCGCCCACCCCGTCTGGCAGTGAGGATGGTTGGGTAGAGCAGCCCGCTTCGCCCGCTCCCTCACCCACTTCGCAACCCGATGATGGTGGCCCCTGATGAACGAGCAGATGGATGAGCAATTGTTCGGATTGCCGGAGGAGTCGGCGGATGGCCCGCCCGCAGGTGCCACTGCGCCGACGACGCGGGGGCCCTTGGCGGCGCGGATGCGCCCACGCACCTTGGACGAGGTGGTGGGGCAACGACACTTGGTGGGACCGGACGGCCCCTTGCGCGCGGCGATAGAACGCGATGCCTTATCGAGCGTGCTGCTGTGGGGGCCGCCGGGGACCGGCAAGACGTCGCTCGCGCACGTCGTGGCGGCCAGCACCAAGGCGGCGTTCACCGAACTTTCGGCAGTGACCGCTGGGGTCAAGGACATTCGTGGTGTGGTGGACCAGGCGCGTGAACGGCGACGAGCCTCGCAGCGGCGCACGGTGCTGTTCGTGGATGAGATCCATCGCTTTAACAAAGCGCAACAGGATGCGCTGCTGCCGGGGGTCGAAGACGGCAGCGTGGTGCTGATCGGCGCGACGACGGAAAATCCTTACTTTGAAGTGAACGCTCCGTTGCTGTCGCGCAGCTTGCTGTATCGGTTGGAGCCGCTTGAAGGCGACGACATTCGCCAGTTGCTGCAACGCGCGCTGGATCAGGATCACGGCTTGCCCGGGGTAAACGTGGCGCCAGACGCACTTGAGGCGTTAGTCGCTGCTGCCGATGGTGATGCGCGGGTGGCGTTGACGGGTCTGGAGGCCGCAGCGGCCACACGGGGCGCGGACCTCATCACGGGACCGATGGTGCGCAGCGCCTTGGGGCGCCCGCATCTGCGCTACGACCGAGACGACCAACACTTCGACCAAGTCAGCGCGTTCATCAAGGCGATGCGCGGCTCGGACCCTGACGCGGCGGTCTACTGGCTGGTGCGCATGCTGACCTCGGGCGAAGACGCACGCTTTGTGGCTCGTCGCATGGTGATCCTGGCGGGCGAGGACATCGGTCTGGCTGACCCCCGGGCATTACAGGTCGCGGTGGCGGCTTTCCAGGCGCTGGAGGTGATTGGTCTGCCGGAGGCGCGTTATGCGCTGGCCGAGGCCGCGATCTATCTGGCCCTGGCACCCAAGTCCAACGCGGTGGCCACGGCGCTCGCGGCCGCTGATGCGGCGGTCGAGCGTCTTGGCAACGCGCCGGTGCCCGCGCACCTGCGCGACGCCCACTACAAGGGCGCGGCCAAGCTCGGCCACGGCAAGGGCTACCGGTACCCGCACGACGATCCGCGCGGCTGGTCCGACCAGCGCTATCTGCCGGACGGCTTGGAGTTCGGCGACCTGTACACGCCCAGCGAGCACGGCGAGGAGCCGATGCTGTGGGAGCGCCTACGCCGTCGCCGTGGCGATGTCTAGGTGTTCGCGGACCACTAGGCTGACGCTATGCGTGCCGTAATTCTCGCGGGCGGTCAAGGCACTCGCCTGCGGCCCCTCACTGACACCCGACCCAAGCCATTGGTCCCGTTCATGGGAGAACCCTTCGCGTTGGGGTTGTTGCGTCGACTGGCCGATGCAGGCGTCACACGCGCGGATTTCTTGGTGGGTGCGGATGCGGCACCGTTCGCGCCGCTGCTCGCGGTGGGCGAACAGGCTGGCGTGACGGTGGCGGTCCACACTGAGGAATCCCCGCTGGATACCGCCGGTGCCGTGCGACGACTCTTCACGCACGGCGTCACCGAACCGGTGTTGGTGTGTAACGGCGACATCCTGACTGATCTGGACTACTCCGCGCTCGTTGCCGAACACCACGACAAGTCCGCCGTGGCGACACTGGCATTGACGCGCGTGACCGACACGTCCAGTTTCGGTGTCGTGGTGTGCGATGCCGAAGGACGTGTGAGCCAGTTCGTGGAAAAGCCGGCTCCGGGGACGTTGGACGCCGACACCGTGAACGCGGGCACGTATGTGCTGGCACCAGAAGTTTTTGACGATCACCCCGGCGACGGCCCGTTGTCATTTGAACGGGCGGTGTTCCCCCAGTTGCTGGCGTCGGGGAAGCTCATCGTGGGGTTCCCCAGCCAGGCGTATTGGCAAGACCTTGGCACCCCACGCCGGTACTTGGACGGCCATCGTGCGGTGTTGGATGGGCGCTGTGACTGGCCTGGCGATCCGTTGCTGGAGCGTCGAGAGAAAGAAGTCGCGGTGCACCGTGACGCCAAAATCGATCCTGCGGCTCGTTTGGGTCCCGGCACCGTGGTCCTCGCGCACTGCACTGTTGGTGCGGGGGCACGTCTGACGGACTGCGTGTTGTTGGAGGGCGCAGCGGTCGGGGACCGAGCGATGGTCCGTGGGTCGATCATGTGCGAGGTGTCATCCGTCGAACCCGCCGCCTCCCTCGACGCCATGGTCCTGCCCCAAGGTGGCAGCTTCGGCTGAGAGCAGGGTGCGGTAGCCGTCTAGCGTTCGCGCTGCTGACGCCGCCGGAGTCAAACGCTCGCGAATCTGCGCGGCCAAGGTGTCCACGAGGCCGGTGAGGCGTTGAGGGTCTCGCGTGGCCCGCAGGAGGGGGACCGCCAGCATGACCGGGTCTCCTGCCTTGACCAAGTACTCCCGAGGAAGCAGGTCACGCACGCCACCGGAGTCGGTGGCGATCACCGGGGTGCCGCTCAACAACGCCTCAGCAACCACCAATCCCAAGCCTTCACGAAGGGATGGGACCACCACCAGATCGGCACGGGCGTACGCGGCGCGCAGCGACTCCGGCGGGATCTGACCGGGCATCTCTACCTCGACTCCGCAGTTGCGCGCGTACGTTTGCAGTTGTTCACGCTGCGGGCCTTCGCCAATGATTTCCAGCGTCACCGGGTCATCCAATACCGCGACCGCTTCGATGAGGTCGGCAAAACCCTTTTCTGGCACCAAACGCCCGACCCCCAGAATTCGCAGTCGTCTTTGCGTAGCTGCGGGGGCAGCCCCGGGGGCAGCCCCAGGGGCAGCCCCGGGCGTAACCTCGGGGGCGCCCTGGTCGGCAACCTCTGGGTGGGGCAAAGGCCCATCGAACCAATGCGGGGCCAGCGGCATGGGATTCACCGCGTCGGCCTTGATTCCCGTCGCGGCCTCTAGCCGGTCGGCCAGGTCAGTGGAAACGGCCTCGATCCGGTCTGCCGCCGCCAGGCCCCAGCGGGCGACCTTAGCGAGGTCGGGACGCCCTTCGATCAAAGCCACGTCGGTTCCGTGCACGGTGACCACTACGGGCACCTTCGGACGAGCAAGTCGAGCGGCGATGGCCCCGGGTACCCACCAATGGACGTGCAAGACATCGTGCTGGCCGGTGCGCAGTTCTTTGCGGACGGCCGCCTGCAGGGACCCGATCAACGAAGCCACCAACGGTGGACCACTGGGAGTGCGGATCAACTGATGCATCTCACCGCGGTAGGCCATCCGTTCGGACCGATCGGGTGCGTAGCGCGCAAGACGTAGGCGAATGTCATCGATCATCAACTCGCGCGGAAGGCCCGCATCGTGGGGGGCGATGACGGTGACCCCCACGTCACGCTGCCGCAATGCCCGTGCCCAAGTCAGCAGGAACGGCGCCGACGGATCTTCCGCACTGCGGGGAAACACATGAGTGAGGGCGAGGACCCGCATGGGTTCAGCTGACGGCGCGGGTTGGTGGAGTTGGCTCTGAGCCCTCGGTCGGAGTCGTGTCACGGCGAGTTCCCCCTAATGTTTCACGGATGCGATAGGGCTTGCGATCTCGAGCGTAGGAATGGCGCAGCACATCACCGATGAACCCGGTGCCAATGAGTTGCACGCCGATCAGAACGGACAACACGCCGAACTGCAACAGCGGCCGCTGCCCGATGCCTTGGTTGGTGAACAGTTTGACGCCCGTCAGGTAGGTCAGCGCCAGCAACCCGATCCCGGACAGTGCTGCCCCCAAGCCTCCGAACAGGTACAGCGGGCGATCTGCGAAGCGCGTGAGGAACAGCACGGTCAATAGGTCCAGCATCGTTTTCGGGAAGCGCAAGACCGACAAATATTTGCTCTGACCAGCTTGGCGAGGGCGGTGATGCACGGCGACCTCGCCGACCTTGAAGCCCAAGTCGTGCGCCAAGACGGGGACGAAGCGATGGAATTCGCCGTACAGGGGCAGTTCTTCCGTGACCTCGCGGCGCAGCAGCTTGTACCCCGTGTTGAAGTCGTGCAGGGCTAGCCCGGTCATCGCCCGCGTGGCCGCGTTGTACCAGCGTGAGGTGATGCGCTTCACCAACCGATCGATGCGCTGCTGGCGCCAACCGCCCACCACGTCGAAACCGTCCTGTTCGACCAGGGCTAACAACTTGGGCAACTCGGCGGGGACATCCTGCCCGTCGGCATCCAACGTGACGATCAGTTCCCCTTGGGCGTGATCAAACCCTGCAGCGAGCGCTCCGGATTTGCCGAAGTTGCGCCGCAGCACCAGCACACGTACGAGGTCGGGACGTTCGGCGGCGAACGTGCGGAGCAGATCTCGGGAGCCGTCCGAAGAGCCGTCGTCCACGTAGACAATCTCGACGGGCCGTCCCAAGCCTTCCATGGCGGATACCAACTCCGCATGAAACGCGGGCAAGCACTCGATCTCGTTGAACACCGGGATAACGGCGCTAAGCATGGCGGCTGACATGTGCCGGATCGTACCGGTCCGTATGGGCTGATGGGCTGGCACATGAACCGACGGTCACGTCGTGCAGACGACTCCTTGTGGTAGACAGAATGCGATCATTTGGCCCCCACGGCACCAGGAGCTTTCCCCATGTCCGCAGATCCCGCCGCCGCGCCGGCCGCGACACTTCCGGAACGGAAGTGGCCGACCGTCACGGTCGTGCTGGTCAACTACAACGGCAAGGACTACCTGGAGCGTTGCCTGGGGTCGTTGCGGGCGCAGGACTACCCGGCCAAGCGCATCGAAGTCGTGTTCATCGACAACAACTCTTCCGATGGTTCGGTGGAGTATGTGCGTGAGGCATTCCCCGAAGTCCGCGTCGTGATCAACGATTCCAACACCGGTTTTAGCCCCGCCGTGAACCAAGGTGCCCAGTTGGGTTCCGGGCGCTATGTCGCGCTGTTGAACAACGACGCCGAGGCTGACCCGCGCTGGCTGATCGAAGCCATTCGCGTGTTGGAGATGGAAGATCGTGTCGCCTGCGTGGCGTCGAAGATCCTGCGCGATGACCGCAAGACCATCGACTATGCCGGCGGACAAATGGCCTTCTATGGTCACGGCTTTGCCAAGGACAACAAGGAACTGGACACGGCCGAAGAAGAGGCCAACCGTCCCACATTGTTCGCTTCCGGTGGCGCCATGGTGGTCCGCCGCGATGTGTTTTTGGACACCGGCGCCTTTGACGAAAGCTATTTCGCGTT
>Ga0214472_10006239_pt1 | contig 12496 bp, 11 predicted proteins | sample RVTome_6_FD_207662 | JGI IMG/M metagenome (GOLD analysis project Ga0214472, IMG submission 207662) | Soil microbial communities from uranium-contaminated site in the Upper Colorado River Basin, Wyoming, United States - RVT140D175 | ecosystem: Environmental > Terrestrial > Soil > Contaminated >... | reverse complement strand
CGAGCGGCCACCAGTGGCCGAGCAGGATCGCGAGCAGGCCGGAGCAGCCGTAGGTGAGCCCCATGACGAACAGGCCGAATTGCGAGGTGCGGTAGAAGACGTAGAGCATCGCGAAGGCGAGCGCGATGAAGATTCCGGCGACGACGTAAGTGACGTAGATCATGATGCTATGATGGGAAAAATGATTTTTCCATTTTTCGGATGACGAAACAGAAGCGCACGCTCGCCACCTGCTCCGCCGCCCACGCGCTGCACGACGGGCTGTCCGACGTCACTTACGTGCTGCTGCCGCTGCTGGCGCAGACCTTCGGCCTGTCGCTCGCCCAGGTGGGGCTCATCCGCTCCGCCCACCGCGCGTCGATGGCGACATTCCAGATCCCGGCCGGACTCATCGCGGAACGCGTCGGCGAGCGCAATCTGCTCGCGCTGGGGACGTTGATTGCCGGGGCCGCGTTCCTCGCGCTCGGCTACGCTCCCGGGTTCTGGGCCATCCTCGTGGCGCTCTTCTTCGCGGGGGTCGGCTCGGCGGTCCAGCACCCGCTCTCCTCGACCATCATATCGCACGCCTATCCCGCCGAAGGCCGGCGCGCGGCGCTCGGCACCTACAACTTCTTCGGCGACGTCGGCAAGTTCGCCTTCGGCGGCGCCGTGAGCCTGCTGCTCGTCGCCGGAATTTCCTGGGAAGCGCCGGTCATCGGATTCGGCCTGCTGGGCATCGCGACCGGGGTCGCGATATTTCTCTACGTCAAGAACACGCGCGACGGGAGAGCGTCCACCGGCCATGTCGAACCGGCGGGTAAATCCGCCGCCGGCTGGGGCATCCGCAGTCCCCTGTCGTTCACCGCGCTGTGCCTGATCGAAATCCTCGACTCGAGCACGCGCACGGGTTTTCTCACCTTCATCGCGTTCCTGCTGATCGCCAAGGGATTGCCGGAAGGCTGGGCGGTGCTTGCGGTCCCGCTGATCCTCGTCGGCGGCATGGCGGGGAAGCTCGCCTGCGGATTCTTCGCCGAGCGCTACGGCGTCGCCCGCATGATCGTCTTGACCGAGATTGCGACCGGCTGCGGCATCCTCGCGACGCTGGCGTTGCCCGGCGCCGCCTCGTTCCTGCTGCTGCCGTTGATCGGCGTGGTGCTGAACGGCACCTCCTCGGTGCTCTACGGCACGGTCGGCGACTACGTCGAGCAGGACCGCCTGCCCCGCGCTTTCGGGCTGATGTATACGCTGGGTTCGCTGTGCGGAATCGCGGCGCCGCTCGGCTACGGCCTTCTCGGAGACCTCCGCGGCGTCGAGACCTCGATCGCCGTCATCGGCATCGCGATCTTCCTCACCGTGCCGCTCGCGGCGCTGCTGAAGCCCGCGGCGGCGTCCCGGTTGCGCAGCGCCTAGTTCGCGGCGATGCGCGGCACGCGCGACGCGCGCACGAGCACGCGGCCCTCGAACAAGCGCCGCTGCGTGCGGTAGAACGCGCCCTGCTCCGCGTGCCACTGCCCTTCCAGCTTGCGCACGCTCGCGGCCGCAGTGAGGACGCCGGATGGCATCCCGACGCGGATTTCGGCCTCGGGGTTCTGCGCGGGTCGGGCAAGCTCGTTGACCACGGTCCCTTCCACTCGCGCCGCGACTGCCAGGCACAGCGTGCACGTCAACGGCAGCGCGCGATGGGGCTGGCCGTTCGACATCATGCGCGCGGTGAGATCCACTCCTGCCGCCTCGACCCGGTCGCCCGTCAGCGTCTTCGCTTCCTGCGGTCCGGAAACAAATCCGACGAAGGGCACCGTGGCACGCTTCGCCGCCTCCTCGGGTGTCCTCGTGATACCCATCGCGACCGAGGCGGCGATGCGGATCGCGGCGAGCTTTTTCAGCAACTCGGGATTGGCGTCGATTTCGTCCGGCAGCTCCGTGCCCTTGATGCCGAGGTCGGCCGCACGCGCAAAAACACACGCGTTGGCCGCATCCACCATTGATACGCGGAACTTGCCGTAACCCGGTACGTCGAGCGTGTCCGCGGCATTGCCCGTGGGCAAGAGCTTGCCGGTAGTCGCGCCGCCCGGCTCGCGGAATTCGAGCTTGACCGGCGCCCCGGTCCCGGCCACCCCAGGAATCGCAAGGTCGCCATCCACCGCCGCCATGCCATTCTCAAGCGGAAACCGCGACCAGATCATCTTCTTGGTATTGGTGTTGTGGACGCGCACCAGTGCGTCGGGACCCGACACCTTCACCAGACCCTCGTCCACCGCGAACGGGCCCATGGCGGAGGACATGTTGCCGCAGTTCGCGCCGTAGTCCACCCGCGCCTCCTTCACCTGCACCTGCGCGAAGGTGTAGTCGATGTCGGCATCATCCCGGCTTGGCGGGCCCACCACGCAGACCTTGGAGAGCGAGGACACGCCCCCGCCCATGCCGTCGAGCTGCCGCCCGTAGGGATCGGGGCTGCCGATCGCGGCGAGAAAGATCTCGTCCCACTGCGCGCGGTCGCGCGGCAGGTCCTTCGCGTTGAACACGACGGCGTTGCTGGTGCCGCCGCGCATGAACACCGCGGGTATCTTCAACTGCTTCATATCCGCCCTCTCGCAGGTAAACTCGCCGTATTCTAATGGCACTGGCAAAGATCGTGTCGGGCGGGCAAACCGGCGTGGATCGCGGCGCGCTCGACGCGGCGCTCGAGGCGGGATTTCCCTGCGGCGGCTGGGCGCCCGAGGGCCGCGCTGCGGAGGACGGCCCCATGCACGAGCGCTATCCCCTGCGGGAGCTCCCGGGCGCCGGCTACGAGGAGCGCACCCTGCAGAACGTCCTCGACAGCGACGGCACCGCGATCCTCTTCACCGGCACGCTGGAAGGCGGCACGCGCCAGACCATGGTCCACTGCGTCGAGCACGGCAAGCCGTTCGAGCTGATCGACGCCACGCACACCGCGCCGCGCGACGCCGCTCTCAGGCTCGCGGCCTTCATCGAACGCCACCGCGTCTCGATCCTCAACATCGCCGGGCCGCGCGCGAGCAAGTGGACCGGGGGATACCAATACGCCCACTCGACGGTACGGCACCTGCTGTCTGCGCGCCGCAGAAAAGGTTCCTGACACCTTTTCAGGCGCGGGCGGCGCTGCGCCCCGCGATGCGGCCGAACACCGCGCCCGACATGAGCCCGGTGCCGAGCGGATAGTTGTAGTGGAAGAGTCCGCCCACCATCTCTCCGCAAGTGTAGAGCCCGGGGAACGGCTTCCAGTCGGTCGCGACCACCTGCGCGTCCCGGGTGACCTTGAGCCCGCCGAAGGTGAAGGTGATGCCGCCGGTGACGGGCCACGAAACGTAGGGCGGCGTGTCGAGCTTCACTGCCCAGTTCGTTTTCGGCGGATCGATGCCTTCCGTGTGCAGGCCGTCCAGCACCGCAGGGTTGAACGGGCCGCCGTTTCCCGCTGCGCGGTTGTATTCCTCCAGCGTCTTCATCGCCTGCCTCTGGTCCACCTTCAGCTGCTTCACCAGCCCTTCCAGCGTGTCCGACCTAAACGGCTCGCTCGTTGAGTAGCGCGGCTCGAGCAGCTTCACCACCTTGCTGTCGAAGATCTGGTAGACGAGGCTTTGCGGCTGCTTGAGGATCATGCCGCCGTACTGGGCGTACGTAAATGAGTTTAAGTCGGCGCCCTCGTCCACCCAGCGCCTGCCCTCGACGTTCAACATGACGCCGAGGAAATAGGACAGGCGATTGGTCTTGTCGGTCAGGTTCTGCACGCCGTAATCCGCCGCAGTGGCGACGATCGGCGTGGCGTGGCAGCCGCTCCAGTGTCCCCACGGCATGGCGCCGATATCGAGCGCCATCTTCAATCCATCGCCGTAATTGAAATTGGAGCCGCGCACCTTGGCGTGGTCCCACGGCGCGCCGAGGTAGCGTAGCCGCCACTCCGGGTTGGTCTCGAAGCCGCCGCAGGCGAGCACTACCGCCTTCGCGCCGAGGGTGATGAAGCCGTCCGGCCCGCGTGCGACGACACCGGTCACGCGTCCGCTTTCGGCCTGGGTGAGCCGCTGCGCGCCGGTGTCGTAGCGGACCTCGATGCCCATCTTCTCGCCGGTCTCGAACCACGTCTTCGAAAGCCCGACGCCTTCGTGCCCGGTGCGGATCATGGCACCGCGCGGCCATTTCACCTCGTTGCCCACGCGCACGCCCATGACCGACACGGCAAGCTCGAAGTGGTGCTTGCCCGTGTCCTGCAGCCAGCACATCGTGTCGTACGAGTTCTCGATGAGGAGCGCCGCGAGCTCGGGATCGCTTCTTCCCTGCGTCACGCGCATGAGATCGTCGCGAAACACGTCGACCGGGTACGGCTGCACGCCCTTGTGGAACCCGGGATAGTCCCGTTCCGCGTTGGGCACGAAGCGGTCGAGCTCGGAGACATCGTTGTAGATGAACCGAAACACCGCACCCGAGAAGTGCGTGTTGCCGCCGCGCTTTTCCCGGGGCGCCTTCTCGAGGACCAGCACCCGCTTCGCCCCGTTGTCCCGGGCGGACACGGCGGCGGAGAACGCCGCGTTGCCTCCGCCCACCACGATCACGTCATAGTCCATGCTGCTAGAATACGCGCAACATTTGTCCCGACGCCACCGTAAGGGACCATATCATGAACTCCCCGCGCAACGAGATTTCCGCCCCCACCCGGGAAGTTGCCCGCTGGATCGCGCACCTGCGTTACTCCGACCTGCCGCCGCGCACGAAAGAAACCGTGCGCGTAGCGCTCCTCGACACGCTCGGCTGCGGCGTCTACGGCCACGCGACGCCGTGGGCGCGGATGATCCTGCAATGGGCGCGCGCCGGCGCACCTGCGCGAGGCGAGGCCACCGTCTGGGGCGAGAGCGCGCCCTCCTTGCGCGCGGCCGATGCGGCGCTCGTCAACGGCGTTGCCGCGCATGGCTTCGAGCTCGACGACTACCACAATGCCAAGCTGCACGCCGGCGCGGTCGTCATACCCGCCGCTTTGGCGATGGCGGAGAAGCTCGATGCGAGTGGAGAGCGCCTGGTGACCGCGATCGCCGCCGGTTACGAGGTGATGATCCGCTCGAGTCTCGCCATGCATCCGTCCGCGACGCGCCTTCGCGGCTGGCACATTACCGGCATCTGCGGCCCGTTCGGCGCCGCTGCAGCGTGCGCCGTGCTGCTGGGACTGAACGACGAGCAGACGGCCTGGGCGCTGGGACTTGCCGGCACGCAAGGCTCCGGAGTGTGGGCGTTCAACGCCGACGGAACCATGAGCAAGCGCTTCCACGCCGGCCGGGCGGCGTACTCCGGCGTCCTCGCCGCGGAGCTCGCCGCGCTGGGCTTCACCGGGCCGACCCAGATCTATGAATTCCACGACGGCGGCGTGCTGAAGGCGTACTCCGACGCCTCTGACCCGGCGCCGCTCACAGCCGACCTCGGCAAGGTCTACCGCCTCGACACCAATCGCATCAAGCCCTATTCCTGCTGCGGCAGCACGCACTCCTATGTGGACGCGGCCTTCGAGCTGCGCCGCCGGCTCGGCACGCCGTGGAATGCGAAGCGCCGCGTGCGCGTCGGACTCGCGAAAGTGGTGGACGTCCAGTGCGGCTTCAAGTATTTCCCGACCAGTGCGTTGAACGCCCAGATGAGCCTGCGCTACGTTGTCGCCGCCGCGCTGCTCGAGGGCCAGGTGCTGCCGCCGCAATTCTCCGACGCCAAGCTTTCTGATCCGGCCATCACCGCGCTGGCGGAAAAGCTCGAGCTCGAGCACGATCCCGCCCTCGACAAGCTCTACCCCGAGCGCTTCGCAGCGTGGGTCGCCGCGCAGGACGACCAGGGAAGCTGGCAGCGGGTGGACGTGCTCGATCCGCTCGGCTCGGACGCCAACCCCGTCGGGGAGCGCGGCGTAATCGAGAAGTTCCGCGGCATCAACCCGCAATTGCCGGTGGACGCGATCGCCGAAACCGTCCTGAACATCGAGCGCCATACCGTCAGGCAGCTGCTTGCGCTGTTAGCAGGCAAGCGCGCCAAGCAGCTGCAAACTGCCTGAATCCCCCGCTCGCAGCACTGCGGCCGCTCGTCGCCCCCTTTGTCAAAGGGGGCAAGCATCCTCCGCTCGCAGCACTGCGGCCGCTCGTCGCCCCCTTTGTCAAAGGGGGCAGGCATGAGGCGCGCAAGGCGGCCCGCCGAACGCCGGGGGATTTCAGGTGTGAAGCTCGACCACGTCGCCGTCGGCGACGGGGTGCTCGCGGCCGACGTGCTGGCCCGGCATGCCGGTGCGGCTCCAGACGCGCGCGTACTTGAGCGAGTGCGCGAGATCCTTGTGCACGAGCCGCGCAACGTCCTCTATCGTCTGCCCGCGGCGCAGGGTAAACGGCCGCTCCTTCTCCGCCGGCTTTCCGGGAGTCTTGGTGTAGACGCGCACGATGCCGAGGTGGCCGAACAGCCAGCCTCCGATTTCCGGCAGCCCCTGCCCCGTCTCCGCCGATACCGCGAGTGCCGGATACGAGAGTCCCGTCAATTCGCGAAAGACTTGCACTTCCGCGTCCTCGTCGGCCACGAGGTCGGCCTTGTTGGCGAGCATCAGCGTCGGCAGCTTGATGGCGAAGGGATCCTCGTCCGCATCCGCGGTTGCGGGCGCCTTCGCGTCTGCGGGCCAGCGCTCGGAGAGCGTGACGCGCTTGGCGCGCAGGATGGCATGCAGCGCCTGGACCTGCTCGACGCACGCCGGCTCGCTGAGGTCGAGCACCAGCAGGCACGCGTCCGCAGTCTGCAGCGCGCCGGCGAGCCACGGCACCGGGTGCTCGGGAGACACCGCCGGCAAGTCCACGAGCTCGAAGTGCACGTCGTCGTGCGGCATCATTCCCGGCTCCGGGAACTGGGTCGTGAACGGGTACGGCGCGACCTGGGCGTGGGAGCCGGTCAGGCGCGCGTGGAGCGCGGATTTCCCGGCATTGGGCGGGCCGATCAATGCGAGCTGCGCCGCGCCCTGGGGCCTGATGACGAGCGGCGGCCCGCTGCGCGCGGCGCCGCCCTTCTTCGGCGCCTCGAGTTCCTCGGACAGCTCCTTGATGCGGCTCTTGATGTCCGCCTGCAGGTGGTCGGTGCCCTTGTGCTTGGGAATGGTGCGCAGCATTTCGCGCAGGCAGTCGAGCCGCTCGCGCGGCTCGCGCGCCTTGCGGAAGGCGGCCTCGGCGGACTTGTACTCGGGGCTGAGGTTGGCCGGCATACGGAAAAATGGGGTCAGAGTAACTTTTCTGCGTAAGTTAACCAATCGGCAAGCCAGAAAAGTTACTCTGACCCCATTTTTCTTTTCACCGCAACTGCCAGTTCCCGTCCCGTTCCGCGACCCGTCCTTCGCGCGCGAGCTTGATGAGGTGCGCGTGCAGCGAGCGCCGCGCAACGGGATGCACCCCCTGGGGCACGTCGTCGTACACGAACGGCAGCAGCTCATCGAGGGTCGCGGGATTGGCGCGCTGGAATGCGTCGAGCACCTTCTGCTCGCGCTTCATGCGGTGCGCGATCAGGCGCCGCACCTCCTCGTGCGGCCTCTCGATCACGTGGCCGTGCCCCGGCGCGATTGCGGCGAGATCGAGCGCGAGCAGCCGCTCGAGCGAATCCAGGTAGGTCGCCATCTCTCCATCCGGCGGAGAAATCACCACTGTCGAGCCCTGCATGATGTGGTCGCCGGTGAAAAGCAGCTTCTGTTGCTCCAGGAGATAGCACAGGTGGTTCGAGGCGTGCCCGGGCGTGTGCACCGCGCGCAGCCGAAACTCGCCGCAGTCCAGCGTGTCGCCGTCGCGCAGCGCGCGGTCCGGCGCGAACGCAGCGTCCTGCCTGCCGTCATCGGGCACCGTGCCGAACCCCAGCACTTCGGCCCCGGTTGCCGCCTTGAGCGCCCGCGCGCCCGGCGAGTGATCGAGGTGGGTGTGCGTGCACAGGATCCACTTCAGCTGCTTGCCCGCCACCTCGAGCATGGCCGACAGGTGCACCGCGCTCTCCGGACCCGGGTCGATCAGCGCGAGCCGGCCGGTGCCGATGACATAGGTGTTGGTCCCGGGACCGGTCATCATGCCCGGGTTCGGCGCGGTCACGCGCCGGATGAGGCCGTTCAGCTGCACGACCTTGCCCGGAACGATTTCTTTACGCTTCATCGTAGCCGGGTTCGCCCGGGAGCAAGCTCCTCCCGTCCCGCGTGAACCGTGGAAGCAGCGCCCGCACCTCGCTCGCCGAGTCGATTTCCGCCATCAGCTCGGCGGCGGTCGAGCAGGCCGCGAAGCGCTCGAGCGTCCGGATGGTCGGTAGCCGCATGTTGATCGCCTCCCGCGCGCACAGTTCGAGCGCCTCCCGCGGCCGCACCCAGACGTGCGCGATGGTCTCGCGCTCGTCGTGCCGCGCCTCCTGCCCTTCCGGCGCGACCGCGACAAAGAAGCGGGTATCGTAACGCCGCGGCGAGCCGACCGGGGTGATCCAGTGCCCGAAGTAGCGCAGCCGGTCCACGGCGAGCCGCAAGCCCTCGCCGAGCACGAATTCCGCGAAATCGCCGCGGCCGTCGTCGAACGCCCGGCGCTCCGCGCGGTAGCGCTCCGCTGCGGCCTCGTCCGGGATCACGATCTCGCCGGCGGCATCGTATGCGAGCAGTATCCCGGCCTCCTCGAACGCCTCGCGGATCGCCGCGATCCAGTGCGCGAGCCCGCCGCGCTCGAGTCCGAGTTCGCGGCTCGCCGCGGCATCATCCAGCCCGGCGCACAGCGCGCGCAGCGCCGGCGAATCATCGGCCGCGTCCAGCGCGCCGCCGGGAAACACGTGCACGCCGGGCATGAATGCGAGCGCCTGGCTCCGCTGGAGCATGAGCACTTCCAGCCCGCGCCGCGCGTCGCGCGCCAGCATCACGGTGGCGGCCGGCTGCGGCGTGATTTTTTCTGCCTTCACCGTTCCGCCTTGCGGCCTCACCCGCGCTTCAGCACCCGGATGGTTCTCGCCGCAGGGTCGACGCGCACGATGTCGCCGCTCTTCAGGCACTCGCGCGGGTCGCGCGACCAGCCTTCCGTGATCGTCAGGTTCGCGAACACCGCGCCTTGCACCATGACCGGGTTGGTGACGCCGAAAATCAGCGCCTTCGGCGCGATGCCCTTGGCCTTGATATCGTAGAACGCCCAGCCCGCCGCGATGCCGCCCTTCGCGGTCGGGAAGAACAGGATCTTGTCGCGGATGTTGACGCCCTCGAGCTTGTGGCCGCGCCGGGTGATGACGCCGCTCCAGCGGTCGAGATCATAGCGTGGGCTGAAGCCCTCGTCCGAGACCACCGCCTCTCCTTCCACGGCCGGGCCGAAAGCGCGGTCCACCCGGATCGTGACCGAAGCGGCCCTCACCGGAATACCCCGGTGCAGGCGATCTCGACGCACTCGTGAGTCCTCCGCAGGATGGTATTGAACTTGTGCGCGGTGATCGTGTTCACGATCTTGGCGGAATTGGAGATCATGTTGGTCCACCCGTTTGCGGCGCGCATGCGCGTCAGGTTCTGCAGGATGTAGACGCAAACGCCCTCGAGGATGGTAACGCCCGCCGCCTCCAGCTTCTGCGCGTAGCCGAGCACCCGCGCCGTCGCCAGGATGCCGTTCGCGGTGGTAACCATTACCGTCGTGCCCGCGTGAACGCGCCGCCCGTCGAAAAGCTCGGCAAGCTGCTTCATCTCGAGCAGCGATTGCTGCGGCCCCGAGAACACCACGAAATTGCAGCTCCCGTCCGGGTTCCGGTAGCCGGCGAATACGCGCTCGATGGCGGCGCGGGTGATGCGCATCCGGCGGCCCGTTCTCCTGCCGCCGATTGCCGCCCGCAGCGTCTGCGCCTCGGGCGTGACGCCCACCATATGGTACATCGCCATCGAGCCGTAGCTCGCGAGCCCGGCACCCAGGTGCTTCAGCTCGTCGGCGGTCGGCGCCCGTTTCACCCCGGTGAACACGGGCACCGCGAAATAGCTCTGGTGCGACTCGCCGACGAGCTTCGCCATCGCGCCCCATTCCGCAAAGTCCTTCAGCTCGGTGGCCACCTCGACTACGAACGTGCCCCTGCGATGGCGGTCGAGGTGAAAGCCGTACTCCGGCACGCGTCCCGTCATCGCGGCGGCCATGGCGGCGGGGCCGGACTCGAAATTGGTGCGCGCCCCGCACACCGAGTTGGCCCAGATCACGGTGCCGGTATCGCCCCAGGCGAGGCGCTCGCCGAAATGCGGCTGGTACACGGTCTGGTAGTTGATGCAGGTGTCGGTGGTCACGACGTTCATCTCGCGCAGGCAGCCGATCAGCCGCCGCTCCTTGGCCGCCTCGCCGGCGTCCTGCCCGAGCCGCTCGACGTGGGCAAAATCGAAGCAGCGCGCGTTGGTGGTGATCGGAACCCGGCAGCGCGCCCCCGACTGCGCCAGGCGCTGCAGATGATCGAGGCCGCCGTCGCCCATGACCTCGATGTCGCCCATCATGTGCACGTTGGAAACCGGCACGAAGCGCCGCGCCCCGTAGAACTTCCCGACCTCGAGCTGGAGTCCGAGCGCGCGGCGCACCGGCTCGCCGCGCGTGCCGCGCAGCATGGCCTGTTCCTCGGCCGTTAATCGCATCATTTCGATATTGCCTGTTCCGCCGAGCCCGGCGTTCCCCCCATCCCAACCTTCCCCCGCAAGGGGGGAAGGAGCGCTTGAAACTTCCCCCGCAAGGGGGGAAGGAGCGACCGTCAGTCCGTCCCCTTGGCGCCGGACAGCTTGACCAGTCGCGCGAATTTCCCGGTCTCGGCGCGCACGAACTTCGCCAGCGCCTCGGGCGTCGTGCCCACCGTCTCCGCGCCCACGCTGGCAAGCTTTTCCTTCACGTCCTGGAACCTGAGCCCGCGATTGACCTCCGCGTTGAGGCGGACGATCACGTCAGGCGGGGTCCCTGCCGGCACGAAATACGCGAACCAGTTGCTGATGTCGAATCCCGGCACGCCCGCCTCTGTCATGGTGGGCACTTCGGGCGCCGCGGGCGAGCGTTTAGTCGTCGTCACCGCCAGCGCGCGCAGCCTCCCGGCTTTCACATGCGGCATCGCCGGCGGCATACCCGAGAAAAACATCGGCACGTGACCTCCAATCAGGTCGGGCATCACCGGTCCCGCCCCCTTGTACGGCACGTGCACCATGTCGAGCTTCATCGTGATCTTGAGCAGTTCGCCCGATAGGTGCTGCACGCCGCCGGTGCCGGCGGACGCGTAACTCAGCTGGCCCGGTCGAGCCTTGATGAAGGCGACCAGCTCCTTGACCGACTTCACCGGCAGCGAGGGATGCACGACTAAAATGAGCGGAGTCACCGCCGCAAGCGACACCGGTGCGAAGTCCCTAGGGACGTCGTACGGCATTTTTTGCAGGTGCGGCAGTATCGCCATTTCCGCGGGCACCGCGATCAGCACGGTGTAGCCGTCCGGCGCCGCTTTCGCCACGATGTCGGCGCCGATCACGCCGCCCGCGCCGGGACGATTGTCCACGATGACGTTCTGCTTCATGGCCGCCTGCATCTTCTGCCCGACCAGGCGCGCGGTCAGGTCGGTCGCGCCGCCCGGCGCGTACGGCACCACGACCCGGATCGGTCTGGCGGGATAGGCCTGCGCGACGGCATCGCCTGCGGCAAACGTGAGGCTCCAGGCGGCGCACGCAATCAGCAATGCATTCTGTTGGAACATGGCGGAACCCTCCTTTCGACGCGAATCCCTCACTGGGGCATCATGCCCGAGGCCTTCATGATCTTCCCGTACTTGGCGGCTTCCGCGCTGGCGAAACGCGCCAGCTCCTGCGGCGTGCCGGGCAGGACATCGACTCCGGTAACGTTTTCCAGGTAGTTGACAACGTCCGGCAGCTTGAGGATCCGAACGAGCTCACCATGGAGCCTGCCGACCACGCGATTGGGCGTGCCGCTGCGCACGTAGAATGCGAACCAGATGCTGGTGTCGTATCCCTTGAGCCCGCCTTCCTGGGCCGTCGGCACTTCGGGCAGCAACTTCGAGCGCTTGGCAGTCGTGATGGCGATCGGCTTAACCCGGCCCGCCTGGATGTGCGGGATGGCGGGTCCCATCCCGACGATGCCGAACTTGACTTCCTGTCCGCCCAGCAGCGCCGCCGCCAGCGGACCCCCGCCTTTGTACGGCACGTGGACCGTCTTGGTTCCGATCAGGATGTTGAACAGCTCGAGCGAGAGGTGCATCGGCGTGCCCACGCCCGGCGTCCCGAAGGACACCGTGCCCGGCGCGGACTTCGCGAGGGAAATGATGTCGCGCAACGCGTTGCCGGAAAACGACGGATGCGCTGCGAACAGCATGGCGGAGACTGTTCCGAGCGTGATCGGCGCAAAGTCCTTCACCGGGTCATAGGGCAGCTTCTTGAACAGCACGGTGTTGATCGAGACCTCGCGGCTCGATGCGACGAACACGGTATAGCCGTCGGGATTGGCCCGGACCACGATATCCGAGGCGATGAAGCCGTTGCCGCCCGGCCGGTTGTCCACCACGATCGGCGTGC
>Ga0214472_10006238_pt1 | contig 12497 bp, 15 predicted proteins | sample RVTome_6_FD_207662 | JGI IMG/M metagenome (GOLD analysis project Ga0214472, IMG submission 207662) | Soil microbial communities from uranium-contaminated site in the Upper Colorado River Basin, Wyoming, United States - RVT140D175 | ecosystem: Environmental > Terrestrial > Soil > Contaminated >... | reverse complement strand
CGGCCTGGTGAATCCGTCCGTGTACTTCAGTCGATGGCCCAGCCCACTTCAAGAAGACCGGCAACAACCAAGAGGATCCACGCCATACGTTCCTCCTTTGCGGCGGGCGGTCTGGACGCGATCTGGATGCCTCATCAGACCGGCTCCGTAGCTGTTCATCTGTCCGCCCGCCTTCAGCGGACGCAAGGCAATCTCTGGCCGTTTGCTGATGGCCTTTTGTGAGCCAGCGGGTGCGGGATGCCGCCATCGCCATAGGTGCGCACAATCTCGGCGATGACCACCTGATAGCCATTAAGCCACTGCGCCTGCCGGTGCTTGGCCTCGAGGTGCGCCGGATGCTGGACGAGCGCCTGCAATGCATCCATGGTTCCCCAGTAGTACACGTTGGAGATGAGCCCCGTTGACGGGTTCTCCCAGCTCTCTTCGCCGAGGTAGCCGGGGATGGACTTCGCAATCCGGGCGATTTCCTGGTCGATGGCGTGGAATTCGTCGTCGAACTCGCCTTTGGCGAACGTGAATGTGGCGCTGCACATCGGTTCTCTCGTGTCTGACATGTCGTTGCCGCTCACCCGGATTGGCGCATGGCCTGCGCCATTTCGCCGTGCCCCCGCGCCTCCAGGGTGTCGGCGGCGTTGAGGCGGTCACGCGCCTCCCTGTTCTGGCTGAGCTTGACCTTGCCCACCAGCGAGGTGACCGCGACCTCGATGCCCACAATGTTGCGCAGCAGGCAGTCGATGAACCCGGGCGCGGAGTCGCCCATCTTCCACGGCTTGGGTTCGGCCGCCTTGTGCCGCCGCGTCAGGCGCGCAACGATGCGGCGAACGAAGCGCTCGTCGTCATGCACGGTGATCGTGCCGTGCGCGTGCACCACCTCGTAGTTCCAGGTCGGCACCTGGCGGTGCGCCTCGTGCTTGCTCGGGTACCAGTTGGGCGAGATGTAGGCCTCCGCGCCACGAAACACGACCATCACCGGCGTGCCGGTGAGACAGCGCTGCCACAGCGGGTTGGCGCGGGCCACGTGCGCCGTGAGCACGCCGAGCGTTCCTTCGGGAGCATCGAACTCGAAGGGGATGTGGTCGGCATCCAGTCCGTCGCTCCCTTGCGTGACCAGCATGCCCAGCGGGTGCTCGCGGATGATGCGGGCGAGTTCCTGGGGTCGGTTTTCGGCGAAGTGGGCAGGGATGTGCATCGAGGGCGGGCGAACGACAGAAGAGGGAATCCTCGTCACTCTCGCCCATAACCGGCACAATTAGAAGGTCCAGTTTTAGATGTTCTTTATGAGCCAGCCTCGCAAGCCCATCGGGAACCGCCCCGGCGCCACCGGGGCCGGACGCCGCATCTACGATCTGCTGCGCGCTCAGATCGCCGACGGTACCCTGCCCCCGGGGGCGCCGGCACCGTCCACGCGGGCCCTGGCGACCGAGCTGGGGGTATCACGCACCACCGTCACCGCCGCCTATGAGCAGCTCGCGGCCGAGGGCTTCCTTGTCATATCCGCAGGGCGGGTTGCACGGGTCACCAGTTCGCCGCTCGCGCCCGCGCCAACCACGGTGGCCGCAGCCCGGCGCGCCAGGTCTGCGCCATCCCTTTCCGGGTTTGGACGTCGCGTGGCGGAAATCGGTATGCCAGCGTTGCCTCCCGCCGAACCGGTTCGCTTCGACTTCCTGTACGGCGCGGTGGCGTCCCGGGACTTTCCGTCTTTGGCTTGGCGGCGCGCCTACCAGGCCCAGTTGCTGCATCAGCAGCACAGCCTGTACTACCTCCCACCCGAAGGTGATGCGTCGCTGCGGCGCGCGCTTCAGGGCTATCTGCGGCGTGCCCGGGGACTTGTCTGCGAGGTCGAACAAATCGTTGTGGTGCACGGCTCGCAGCAAGCCATCGACTTGTGTGCACGGCTGCTGCTGGACGCAGGCGATGCATTCGTTTTCGAGGACCCCGGCTACCTGATGGCACGGCGCTGTTTCGAGGCAAGCGGTGCACAGCTCGTGGCCGCCCCTGTGGATGGGCAAGGCTTGGACACGACCTGTCTTCCCGAGGACGATCGGGCCCGGCTGGCTTACGTGACGCCCTCGCATCAGTTCCCGCTGGGGGGCGTGCTGCCGATCAGCCGTCGTCTGGAATTGCTGCGGTGGGGGCAACGCCGCGACGCCTGGATCATCGAGGATGACTACGACAGCGAGTTCCGCTACGGCCAACGCCCTATCGACGCGCTGCAGTCCATCGACACGGACGGCCGCGTGATCTATGTCGGCACCTTCTCGAAGGCATTGTCACCGCAAATGCGACTCGGCTATCTGGTGCTGCCCGAAGAACTGGTACCGGTGTTCCGCCAAGCCAAGCGGCTAGCCGACCGCCATGCACCGGTGCTGGAGCAGCGTGCGCTGGCTTCATTGATCGACAGCGGCGCCTATGAGCGCCACGTGCGGCGCATGCGTCGAGAAAACGAACGCCGCCGTACGGCATTGCTCGATGCCATTACGCGATATCTCCCGGGCGACGCTCAGGTTGCCGGCACGGCAGCCGGGCTGCATGTGGTGCTCTGGCTGCCTTTCCTTCGGCCGCAGGACGAACCCATGCTGGTCGCTGCAGCTCGCATCCTGGGCGTGGGGGTCTACCCGGTGTCGCCGCTGTTCGCCGCGCCAGCGCCGCATGCGCAGCCTCGGCCAGCGGGGTTGATCCTCGGTTATGCCAGTCTGACGACCGAGCAGATTCGACAGGGGATGCAAATCCTGGCCAAAGTGATAACGGAGATCGGCTCAAAGTGAGATGAGCAACGATGCGAGCCTCTCGCAAGGCGTCGCGCTTTTTCCAGCGGGTCGGGCCGATTGAAGACCGACGAAATCACTACGGCGCCTGATGCCCTTGTCGATACGGTGACAGGTGATATTGCCGGTTCTACTATCTGAGCTGCCCCTGAATGAATCACTCGCCGAGCGACCGGCACGTACTCGGATTGCGGCGAGACGACGCCGCACACCGATCGGGTCCGGTTGACGGGACGCTTCGAGGTCGTATCATCGTCGGCACGAATGCCTGACCCGCGGCGGGGCCGCATGCTTGATCCCTCGAGCAGGAGAGCACAGTCCCAGGCCTCAATTTTGACCACGGTTGACATGCCGAGTCAGCGTGGCTTGGGAGACTTCCGGTGACCCTCGAAACACCCGATCGGGCGTTGCGCTACTTCCTGTGCATCGCGGAACTCGGTTCCATCTCGAAGGCGGCGGACACCCTTGATCAGACGCAGTCGGGGCTCAGCAAGCAGTTGGCGATGCTCGAAGCGAATGTCGGCAAGCCGCTCTTCATCCGCACCGGGCGCGGCGTGGAACTGACCGAAGCAGGCCGGAAGTTGTATGACGCGGCGCGTCCGGCCTACCAGACCATCGATCACGCGCTGGACGGGGTCCGGCAACAAGGGGTGACACACGGCACCGTCCGGCTCGCGACGGTCCATACCCTGAGCTATTACTTCACCGCCGATGTGGTCGCGAATTTCTTGGATACGCGGCCCCATGTGAATCTATCACTCATGGGACGCAGTTCGCCCGAGGTGGTGACCCTGGTAGACAGTGGCAAGGCTGACCTCGGCTTCGTATACGACGTGGCAGTGGATACGGGAACACTGGCATCCAGCCCGCTGTTCGAGGAAGAGATGGTGGTAATCGTTCATCGTGACAGCGATCTTGCGAGCCCCCAGGACCTGATCCGCATGGAACTTCGATTGATCGGCTTTCCCCCGCACTACGCGCTGCGTCGCATGATCCACAGTGCCGGCTTGCGACCGACCTATGTCGCCGAAGCCGAGACCGTCGACGCGATGCTCAGAATCGTCTCCTCGGGTTTGGGCTGTTGCATCCTGCCCTCCCGGATTCCCGACAAACTCCTGTCGGACAACGGACTGCGCAAACTCTCCATTGTCAACCCGGTATTGCGACGCCGTGTTGTCGCGATCACGCGCGCGGGAAAGCCATTTCTGCCACTCGTTGCCGAATTGCTGCATTGCGCAGTTCAGGTGGCAAGCGCACGGCGGGGCCAGTGCCCGGAATAGCTGCTATGAGGCGGGGTCCATGGCTTGTGTTGATATGTATCAACACAATGCCAACAGACCGTCGACATGTCGATCGGCGGCGACATACCCACAGGAGACACCCGCATGAACGCCCCACTCAGAGAGAAGTCGTACTTCGACCAGCGTGCGACACAAGACATGGCGAAGCACCTGCGCAATATGCAGCGCAGCACGCAAGAGACCATGGCCTATGCGTGTCGCATTCTTGCGATGACCGAGCAGGAGGCGGGCCTGGCCGGTCAGATCAGCGTTCGCTCGGAGCGCCCGGGCGCTTATTGGACGCTGCGCTTCGGGCTCGGCTTCGACGAGGCCACGCCCGAGGATTTCATTGAAGTGGACCGCGACCTGAACACCCTGACCGGCGAGGGCATGGCCAATCCCGCCACGCGCTTCCACCTCTGGGTGTACGGCGCCCGGCCCGACGTGAACGCCATCATTCATACCCACTCGCCCTGGGCATCCGCCCTGGCGGCTGCACGCCAGCCCCTGGTGATTTCCCAGATGGACATAACCCCGCTGCACAACGACTGCGCCTTCCTGGGCGAGTGGCCGGGCGTGCCCATCGCCGACCAGGAGGGCGTCATCATCTCCAAGGCCCTGGGCAGCAAGCGCGCCATCATCCTGGCGCATCACGGCTACCTGACGGCGGGTGCGACCTGTGAGGAAGCGACCTACCTGTCGGTGTACCTCGAGCGCGCTGCGCGCATGCAAATCCGTGCCCAGGCCTTCGGCCCCCTCACGCCCGTCGACGACGCACTGGCGGCCGAGGCGCATGACTACCTGCTCAAGCCTGCCATCGTAAACGCGACCTTCAACTACTGGTCGCGCCAGACGCACGGCATTCCTCCCTTGGCGATCAAGTAACGCAACCCTCACTCGCCAAGAAAGGGAATCGCCATGTCAAATCATGCAATCGCGCCCGCGCGGTCGCGCCGACAGTACATCACTGCCGGCCCTGCCAGCATGATGGGCACCACCATCGAGTGGTACGACCTCTTCCTCTACGGCACCGCTGCGGCGCTGGTCTTCAACAAGATTTTCTCCCCGGCGTTCGATCCGCTAACCGGGACGCTCGCGGCCTTCGCCACCTATTCCGTCGGCTTCTTCGCCCGGCCTCTGGGCGGCATCGTCTTCGGCCCTTCGGCGACCGGGCGAAGCGAAAGTCGATGCTGCTCATCACCCTCTTCCTGATGGGCATCCCGACGATCCTGATCGACCTCATCCCCTCGTACGAAACCATCGGCTACTGGGCCGCGGTGCTGCTCGTGCTGATGCGTTTCCTGCAGCGGGGTCGCGGTCGGCGGCGAATGGGGGAGGCGCGGCCCTGATGGCTGTGGGGCACGCACCACAGGGCAAGAAGGGATTCTTCACCCTCCGCTGCGTCACCGAAGGTGAAAATAGAGCGGCTTCGGCAGCACGCCCCACCCTATCGCTTCGTCGGCATGGCGAACTCACGTCCACGGCCAATTGCGCCGTCGACGCGAGCGGCTTTTTGCCACGCAACACGAGCGGCAAAAACCACTTTGCCACTCGTGCCTAGCCGAAAAAAAGCCCGCCGAAGCGGGTTTAAGTCTTTGATTATTTTGGAGGCGCGAACCGGAATCGAACCGATGTACACGGCTTTGCAGGCCGTACGATCCCCAGCATTGGCGCGGGTTTCAGGGCCATTGCCACTCGGTTCTGCCACTTCACAGGCGCGCGTAATGCCGCGTGTCTCCACTTTCTGCAAGTGTTCGGAGGCCCTGTGGAGAGCGAATAGCCTGTCCGGACTTGTAGCACGAGATCTGTCCGGTTTCATTGGTGGCTCCGAGGGAGGAACCGATGAGACGGACGGAGCGGCTAGATGAGATGAGATCAGGAAGATGCGTTTCGCAGAAGCGGATACGGGCCGGTAAGGCGGCCGGCTCAGGCAAGAGGAGGCGACGCGGCTGCTGGGGTACTGCTCGTCCGAGTCGTTCATCGAATCGCATGCACACGTCGGCCCGGGCATCTGCTCGCCGGCCGTGCACCTACACGATCAGGCCAGTACCTTCGAAAGCGGCATCCTTACTCACGGCTTTGCCCGCGGGCGCGCTGCGCCGGCTGCGGCCATGACTTTCTGGTCGCGTATTCCTGTAAAGGCCGTGGCGTCTGCCCGTCCTGTAACACGCCCCGCATGCTCGAGACCGCCGCTCACCTCGCCGATCATGTCATCCCGCGCCTGCGCGTTATGTATGGGCACTTCTGCTGGCGCGCATCTACGAAGTGTTGCCGCTGATCTGCCCCAGGTGCGGCGGCAACATGCCGATCATCGCTTTCATCAACGAAGGCCCGGTGATTCGCGACATTCTCGAGCATCTGGGCGAGCCCACCTCGGCCCCCAGCCTGGCCCCGGCCCGTGGCCCGCCACTTTGGGAGCTGCCGGTTGCCGGGCAGCCCGAGCGGGAAACCGATCCGCAGGCCCAACCGGCACCGGACTATGAATTCGACCAGCGTATTGCCTGGCAGGGTCCGACACGACACGTTTGGGCTTGTTGCCGGGGCGGCTCGTGCCTTCAGTCCGTTTTCTGCGCGACCTGTCAGGTTTCTGAACGAAACTCTCGATCGACATGGGTCGAAAAGCACCGCGATACTTCCCGGTGGGGGCGTTGAAATTCCTATTCGTTGACCGCCGTTACAGAAACGCAAGCCTCTCGGGATAAATTCGTGACATCTTTCCTGCATGGTCGGAATGCCTGTCCGCTGCCGCGGTCGAAGGATTCGTCACCAAGCCGTGGACGGAGCGAGAGCAACCATTTAACGGAGGACGACATGACGATGAAAGCATTGATGAACGCTGGGGCGAGTCTCCCCGTGCTGGCCGGGATTGCCTTGTTGTCGGCAGCATCGGTCCACGCTGCACCGGCGACGTTGAGTGCGGCTGAGATGGATTCGGTTTCCGCGGCTGGCGTCACCACCGTGGACGGCTTCGTGTGCCCGGTGATCACAACAAATGCCGTACTCAATAGCCCCAAGGGCGGGACACTTGGCGTGGAAGGCTTTTACACCATTGGTGGCCCGGATGTCACGGTTCCTGTGGGCGCGACTAACGGCGACGGCACGGGTAGTCCCGGCGGTCCGTTCACCACACCGGGCGATACGACCTATACCGCGATCTGGGGAATCCGACCCTGAAAGTCGGATCTCAGTCGCCGGAACCGGCGATAGCCGGTTCTCGGCGAGCCGGGCTCCGCGGGTGGCGCCGCTTCCCTTTCGCCAGATCGGGGCGGCGCGCCCGCGCAGTCGGTAAGCCCTTCCAGAGGTCCTGAATGCGCAGTCCGGGCATTGTTCGCGTCGTTGCCTCGTCGATCTGGTTCGCGCTAACCATTGGATTCGTAGGTGGCGACGAAGTACTAGCCGCCGAGCCGGCGCCGCCCGTACGGTCAATAATCGAACAGCGCGATCAAAATGTGGTTCGCCAGCAGTGGGAGCTGAGCTGTGCTGCGGCGGCGCTTGCTACCATTCTTCGCTATCAGCACGGGCTTGCGGTCACCGAGCGTTCGATTGCGCTCGGACTGATTAATCGCGACGAATACATCGCGAATCCCGATCTGGTGCGGCTCCGTCGGGGTTTTTCCCTTCTGGATCTCAAGCGGTTCGTCGACGCTCTTGGTTATGAGGGAATCGGGCTGGGGCAACTTGCTTTCGCGGATCTTCTCGAGCGTGCGCCGATCATTGTGCCAGTGCTTCTGCGGGACTATCCGCACTTCGTCGTGTTCCGCGGAGCCACGTCGGGCAGGGTTCTGCTCGCCGATCCCGCATTCGGCAATGTCACGATGTCAATCGACAAGTTCGAAAACGCATGGATCGACTACCGGGATATTGGCCGCGTCGGCTTCGTCGTGACAAAATCGGGAGTGCTGGCCCCGCCGGGCCGGTTGTCTGCTCGGGCGATGGACTTCGCTGTGCTGCGGTGATCATTATGCGCGTCGAGAATCGAGGTCGATATGCAGTCTAGGGGGCTACGGTCAGGCCTCGTCGCGCTCGCACTGGCGCTGTGCACGGGAGGCGCTCAGGCACAGGACGCGCGCGCGCAGGAGCTCGAGCGCAATTTGAAAGAACGGGACAAGGTGATCGCCGAACTCCTCGACCGTGTCGAGGCGCTGGAACGACGAGTCGGTGTGCGACGCCCGGCAGCCGACACTGGCAAGGCGCCGGAACGGGATTTCGCTTCGGGCACTGAAGGAAACCGGACTGTGGGCCCGGAACGCGCGCCAGGGGCGGTCATGGTCGAAGAGGGAGCCGCGGAGCGAGCCCTTGAGCGATCGTTGACGCGGGCAGGTGCCTTGCTGCTGCCGCCCGGCGTGCTGGAGTTCGAGCCCAGTTTCACCTACGCTCGGCACGAGGATGCGGCTCCTCGCTTCGTCGAATCCGCCGGTGTCGTCTTTGCCGGCGAGACAAAGCGCAACACCGACAGCATTACCGCGGACCTGGCGCTGCGCATGGGGCTGCCACGGGATTCGCAGTTGGAGCTCGGGTTTCCCTACCAGTGGCGTAAGGTCGACTCGGTGACCAGCGTCGGCTTTTCGCCGACTGGCTCGTCGAGCCAGACGGGCAGCGGACTGGGGGACTTGCGCGTCGGGTTGGCGACAACGCTGCTCCGGGAGGGGCTGTGGAGTCCCGACCTCGTGGGACGCATCACCTGGGATACGGATACGGGCGGAAGAGACGACAACGGGGTGTCTCTCGGTGGCGGTTTCCACGAACTCGGAGCCTCGCTGACGGCGACAAAAAGACAGGACCCGGTAGCCTTCGTCGGCGGGCTAAGCTACGAACACACCTTTGAGAAGGTCCAGATCCGGCCCGGTCCGACCATTTCCGCGAACTTCGGCAGCTTCATCGCGCTGAGCCCCGAGACCTCCCTGAGTTTTCGGTTCGTCGGTGCGTACCAGAAGGAAACCGAGTTCTTTGGACGCAAAGTCGGTGGCAGCGACCGGACTCTCGGCATCTTGCTGGTGGGCGGTTCTACCCTGCTGGCACGGGGCACGCTGTTGAACCTGTCGGCCGGCATCGGCTTGACAGATGACGCCGACGACTTCTCGATAACGCTCTCGCTCCCGATCCGCTTCAGCGGCATGTAACACGAGGGCGGCGGCATCCATTGTCGCGAGCGACTCGGGATCGAGCCAGCCTGTTTCGGCGAGATGGGACAGCATCGCGGGGCTGGAAGGTGTCGCCGGCGCCGAGCGTGTCAACCGTCGCGATGCGCGGCGCGGCGACGTCCGCGTGCCCGCGTGCGTTCCACGCGCTCGCGCCGTCGGCACCGCGCATGACGACGACCAGCCTCGCGCCCGCGGACTGATGCCGCCGTCGGAGAATTGGTCCGACAAACATACGTAAACTACTGTGCCACGCTAAGTCAGCTTGCAAAGGAAGGCGAACCGAGGCTCAGCGACTCCGAGGCCGGGATCATCGGTACCATGCTGGCGGCGTGGACCGAGGGCATGCCGGTGCTGTCCAAGTTCAGCAGTCCAGATATGCCTGTGCTGAGTGCCGTAATAGTAACCATGAAGGCATCAGCCTTCTCTTTGCTCAAACGATAGATTGCCGCAACTCGGGCGTCATCTTCCGCTTGCCAAGGAGGCGACAGGAGGAAAGGAAAGCCCAGCCAGGGGCAGCCAAGCTCGTGCGTTAGCAGAGCGTCAGCGCCAACAGTCTGAGCCGTGACCGGCCCGCACACCAAGAGGGCCATCACTCACCCGTGGCCGCCAGGCGCACTGCCGCAGAATTCCGACCGTTCAATCTGCTGCCATGGAGGCTCCTGATGGAAGATCGGAATTGCGACGCATCCGGCGCTGCTCAGCGGCCCGTCGTCGAGACCGCCGACGGACGTGTGCGTGGTCGTCACGCTGGTGGCGTGCTCGTGTTCAAAGGCATTCCCTACGGCGCGCCTACCGGAGGCTCGCAACGATTCCTGCCCCCCGCTCCTGTACAACGCTGGGTCGGAGTCAGAGATGTCGGGCAATTCGCCCCCCCCTGCTTTCAGCCGCCGGGCACGGACCCAGGCGTCTGGGACGACCCCTTGCCGCCCAGCGAGGACTGCCTTTACCTGAACATCTGGACACCTGCCGCGGACGACGCCCGACGTCCCGTGATGGTGTGGGCTCACGGCGGGGCGAACCTGTTCGGTTCGGCGGGGGTGCCAGGGTACGACGGCACCCATCTCGCCCAGCACGAGGATGTCGTCGTCGTGACCATCAACCACCGGCTCAATGCCTTCGGCTTCCTCTACCTGGGCGACTTCTGGGGTACGGAGTACGAGGCGGGCAACTCCACCCTGCTGGACTTGATCGCAGCCCTGAAGTGGGTGCGCGACAACGTACGTAGTTTTGGGGGCGATCCGGACAACGTCACTCTGTTCGGTGAATCGATGGGTGCGCGCAATGCCGGGATGCTGATGCGAATGGACGGCGCGCGAGGCCTGTTCCACAAGGTCATCCTCGAAAGCCCCGTCCCCACTCCACCGATGTCCCGCCAGGAGGCGACACGGGCGACGAAGCGCGTCTTCGACGTGCTCGGGATCCGCCCGGACGATCGGCAGGGGCTGCCGGCGGTGCCGCCACAGAAGCTGGTGCAGTCCCTGTTGACCGCAGGCCGGTGCGACGGAGTGTTTTGCCCGGAGGCGCCCTTGGCGAACGGTGTGATCGACCAGGTCACTCTGACGTCGGATCCGTTCCAGCCACGCGGTGTGGCGTGGGGAGACACATTGCCCCTGCTGATCAGCACCTGCCTCGACGAAGAGGGCTTCCAGTTCATCGGCAGCCGTTCGTCGAGCCGGTCCATGCGGCGGTCGTGGCTGCGCGCGAGCACATCCGTAAGATAGGCGTGCGGCTCGATGAGCCGGGCCGCCTCGTTCGGCAAGAGTGCCACAGCGGCGGCACGTCCGCCACGCGGGCTGCCGGGAGACAGCCAGTTCTTACCCGAGATCGCCACCGGACGCATCGCCCGCTCGGCGGGGCCACGAAATTCAGGACGCCGCAATTTTGTGCCAAGGGCGACGAGGCAAACCTATAGCACAACGACCTACTGCCGCCCGTCTCGATGCTGGAGGGCGAGATTGAGTCCTTTACGACCTGACCATTTGAGCCGACAATATCGTCCGAGATGACCAGAAAAGGAGCTGCAGGATGAAAACCACCACCGTCGCCGATGCCAAATCGCATCTCTCCGCCCTGTTGGCCGAAATCGAAACCGGCGAGGAAGTCGTCATCACCCGACGCGGCAAGCCGGTTGCCCGGCTCGTGCCGGAACCTCCCGCCCATGGTTTCGAGTGGTCCGACCTGCGCGACTGGGTTTCTGCCGCCCCGGCCCCGGGACTGACGGTCGCCGATATGCGCGAGCAAGATCTCCTGTGATCTATCTCGACACGTCAGTGCTCGGTGCGGTGTTCTTTCGCGAGGCCAGGGCCGCCGACCTCGTGTCACGGCTCGAAAGCATGCGCAAGGAACGGCTGATGATCTCGGCATGGACGCTCACCGAAATGGCCAGCGTGGGCGGAATCAAGCAACGGACGGGTGCCGTCGACGGCGCCATGCGCCAAGCGGCGCTCGCCAATTTCCAACGGTTTGCGTCGACCCATCTGGGCACCGTCGAAATCGAACCCGCCGATTTCCGCACCGCAGCGGTGCTCATCGAAACGCCGGCCGCGCTACGCGCCGGCGATGCCTTGCACCTGGCAGTCGCCCGGCGTCTCCAAGCCAGAATCGCGACGCTGGACCAGGGACTACGCCAAGCAGCCGACACGCTCGGCTTGCTGTGCATTCCGCTGGAGGACTGATTGGGGCGCGACAAACATCTTGGCCGGCGTGTTGCCTCACGGAAGGATGTTACCCGTGGGAGCGTTATCGCTCTCGATGAGCGTCGAGCGGCCGCACAGTGGCAGACGCTTCTCGCCGCGGCTGCGCAAGCGGGCTTCGTCATCACCGAGAATCGAAATAGGTTTCGCGACGCCCGACGGGCAGCATGCCTGGACATCAACTGCCACGCAGCACTCGGGGCCGCGGCAACGGATCGTGGATGTGAAGGACGGGCAGGTTGAAGGCGGGGCCGATGAGATGGGCCTCCGCGGCGCTTGGCGTCGCTCGCTTGTGCGATGTCGGTTGCGGGGCTCTCATGACCGAGCCACAGCGCGATCGCCCCGAAGGTCCTCTGCTCGAGATCGACGTCGGCGTCACGCAAGTGGATGGCGCCGGAGACGCGCAGGCCGGTCGAGGTCATCAGCCGGAACACGTCTCGAAGGTGGCCGGGAGTTGCCAGGCGGTCCGAGCCGGCGAGCCGCCGCCAGCAAGTCCGCGCATGCCTCGCCACCCCGTCGCTTCGTCAGCATCGCGAACTCCCGTCCACGGCCAATCGGGCCGCTGACGCGCCGCTTTATTCCGCTTTACTCCGGAGTGGCAAAACCACTCGGCAACTC
>Ga0214472_10006237_pt1 | contig 12497 bp, 10 predicted proteins | sample RVTome_6_FD_207662 | JGI IMG/M metagenome (GOLD analysis project Ga0214472, IMG submission 207662) | Soil microbial communities from uranium-contaminated site in the Upper Colorado River Basin, Wyoming, United States - RVT140D175 | ecosystem: Environmental > Terrestrial > Soil > Contaminated >... | reverse complement strand
GTGGGAAGAGCAAGCTACATTCCTGCAAAAAGACAAAGCATTGATTTTTGCAGTACCGCATTTTCATCAACGTAAAATGCATGAAATGTAACGGCACAAATGCCACAAATCCTTAACAAGCTTATTAAAAAGGAGATCAAATGAAAGTTGTTCATCTGTTACTTGTCGCTATTTTTACCTGTACACTCGGCTTGTCAGTCTTACCTGGAAATACCTATGCCGCCGATAAAAAAGAGGTAATTTCATCAACCGATACTGAAAAGAGCGCCAAGACAGCAAAAAGCGCCAAGAAAGAAATTCCCCACGATGTGAATATCAATACGGCCGACAAAGATCTCCTGACTCAGCTTCCAGGTATCGGGCCGGTCACCGCTGACATAATTATCCAGTACCGCAAAGATAATGGCCAATTTAACTCCATTGATGAATTGACCAAGGTAAAAGGAATCGGCAATAAAACCCTGGAAAAACTCAAGCCCTATCTTTACAAACTGTAACAGTAACAAGCAGTAAATATGCACGAGGGGATACTAATTTTATACTAATACAATATAAAATTATTAATATCAGGTACATAGTATTGGTAACTATACTAATATAGTATTTATGTGTTACTAATTGTATTAATAAAGCAGTTCTGCACGTTGTCCCCACATATAGGTACAAACAATATTCATCCCCGCAAGCGCGGGACACACTTAGCCAGGGTCTTGTTGCCGATTCCTTTTACCGAATCATCCCCGCAAGCGCGGGACATACCAGGATTAAAAGATTGTGGCGATCTCCCGTTTCGAATCATCCCCGCAAGCGCGGGACATACTCTTCTTGTATCTAACTGTAATAATGATATTAAAAGAACGAATCAAAATTCACCACACATTCAATTATTTTAAACGGCAGGACTTATCATCGGCATTCCAAAGCCAAATATTTTCTTAGAGCCAATGCCTTTGATTAGAGAATCTGTAAATTTGTGTGCATTTTCAACTTGAATACCTGCAGTATATTTGCATACCGCAAGCATGATGTCTTTGGAATTAACCTCTGATTTGCTACGAACCAATATTTTTTCAATGAAGTACTCATGCTGGATAGGAAGAAAGCCATTCTCTTTCGCACGTCTCTCTAACCATTTCCCTACTCCAATAGAATTGTACAGAGGTACTTTTATCCCTCTTCTTGATTTTCCTATATTGATGTTTTTCATTGGGCAGGTGTTCAGTTGATAAAAATAATGATCACCTTTATGGATCTGAAGATTAATTTGTTTAGATTCCGAACTTTTTAATCTGATCTCATTAATCGTTTCTTGTCGTCCTATAGCAGACAAATCAGGTTTCAGTTTTGACTGAACAAGGCAAAGGATTGAATCTCGTTGATCTGGATCAAGAATCGAAAATAGAAATGGTTGTTTGGTTCCCCTGGGCAGTCCAGGGAAAGCTTCCCATATGAGATTGTGCATTTGATATCGAAGATATCGTTTTTGTGAGGGAATTCCTAATTGCAAGCGTGAAAGCCAGTAAGACACCTCACTAGAAGATATATTCATAGCTCTGTCTCATTTTTATAGACGCACACTGATCGATTTGCAAAAAATCTCAGTCTTCCAGGACGATGATCTGCAATCACATCCTTACCAGCAAATATCCATTTGTTTGCAAAGGTTTCTGAAACCGTTTGAAGCTGCTGTGGAACTCTCAGTACACAATCTAAAGGAATCCATTCGTCCATACATTGGCTTGTTAGACGACTTAGCAGTAGATCACAAAGCTCTTCCATGGATTGAACAACAATAACTTTTTCTCCGGGTTCTATAAGAGGTCGCGATAATGGATTCGATCGTCTCCCTAGATAAGGGGTGGAGCAAGGCTGTTGTATTGCAAAAACAAGCTGTTCAAGCCAATTAGCGGCCTCTTTGTGTGCTGGAATGATAGCTGCCACATCAAGTGCATCAGCAAGGTATCCTCGATGGCTGACAATGGTATCTTTTCTACGTTCTCGACTCATGTTTATGCTATCTCTTGTAGTATGGTAGTCTGAAATCATGATTGGATAATGCGTGCCGTTAATTCCTAATCGATACTTATGCTTGTAAGAAACAACGCTCAATGTGCAAACGTGGAAGGCGTTATACCAAGCAACAACCTGTTCCTTGTCGTGTGCATCGACACCCATGCAGGCTCCGACTAACCCTAATATTGCACTGGCGGTTGGATATCTTCCGGTCGATCTATCATCCCCAACAGAAATATTTCCCCAGGAACGCAATGATCCTTTGAGAGTCAGTAGTAATGCTTTCATGCATTACCAATATTTTTATTAATGGCCGGTGTCGCTTGCAGGACGGTATCTTCAATCATGCTTAGCAGATCATTATCTAATCCATCAAGTCCCATTCCATTTTCGTAGCCGCAAAAAATTCCATAGCGCTTCTTCCTTTCTTTCATCCAATCTTGAAAGCGTTTTTTTGCATTTACCAGATATCCCCCATTAATATCAGGTTGGACTGGACGCTCAAATGCGCTACTTGCATCATAGGGAAAGGCACTCCCATACGTGATGTAACTAAAACTTGGTAAACTGTGATTTGCATGTCCACTTTGGCCGCTAGTAGAATTGCGAGTTAAAGCGGCATACAAGAAAGCTGCAATCAAATCTTGAGTTAAAGTAATACGTTCCGTTCTTTCTAATACAGGGTGAGCATTTGAGATATTTCGACTCAGAAGCGGGACGTCGAGGCAATGATAATGATAAAATGCACCTGCCCCAAAAGCCCGCAGATTTATGTGACCACTTTCTCTCTGACCATTTTCTTTAACCAAATCATCTACGGCTGTCCAATAATCATGCTCGATTTTTGTTTTGTGGACCGTAAAGCCATGACTAACTTGCAAAGGACAATCGATGTTCTTTAAATAGACACAGGCTGTTGTGAACCGGCCAAAAAGCTGTATCTCGGGAGAAAGCCCTCCGGCAGAATTTCGCTCTTTATTCAGCTCTTTCAGAGTGCTGGCACAATCCCGGATTTCTATTCTATTCTCGCTGTCAATAGAGACCATTATCTCTGCAATATGTTCTATTTCTGATTTAGAGAAAGAAACCAGCGGCATTTTTATTTCATTGCTGGCAGACGTTTTTTTATCACTCACGAAAATTGTTGGCAGAGAAGAAATACCTTTTTTGATCCGCTCATTATATGCCTCCGGTTTGAAACCAAGTTTCTCTATCTTCTTGTGAATATGCTTTTTTATCATTGTGGCGGCTTGTCGTGTTTGTACAGCCTCAGTTGTTCCATATGTTTTATTGGACTCATCGAGAAATTGGCGGATGTCGTCACTATATCTCAAGGTGAATTTCTTATTCTGACTAGACTGTCTCAATCTGCGAGTCCCACCAAACTCTAAAGTTTTGGGACGGTCCGCTCCATCTCTATTGAGACGTGAAGCACTGTGTGATACCACGTAATGAAGTTCAATTCGAAAACCAGGCTTGGGTTTAAACATCGCTATCCTCCTTGAAACTATAAATGGAGTGAAAGTAAGTAAATGCCCACATGCGTATGACTCTCTCTGGATTGAAACTGAACCGCCCAATGTCATAGCAAAAGATACCAAAATCAAATGCTATTCCGGTGGAAAGTTTTTGAGCCAATATCTGGAAGATGTGCAGTATCTGTTCGAATAAGGCATCTCTGTCTGTTTCAGAAAAAACCATTTCAATGAGCTTTGAGTGAATAGAGTCACGATGTGAATACAAAATATTCCCCATGTTTCTTCCGTCTTCAATTGGCCTTGTATGTTTTAGTAGGGGGAGTAATTGTTCAAATAAAGGCTGGTATAAGTCTGGATCATGCTGACGGGCTTTGCTCAGACATTTCCAAAAAGGTTGAGACGCATAACACCTAGCTTCGGATTGGAAAAGCTGATACTTCTCACTTTCGGCCAGTCTCTGATATTCTTTAGCAAATGCCCTCCCTGCTTGGACAATTGGCCTGGAATCTAAGTAAGGCAAATCTGGATACATAGCTCCCCTCCCCAAAACTAGAGTCGTCGCGTTGTACTCCCGCAAATGATCAGCAAGAGACATAGAAGCAATATTTTGGTAATCACCTACCAGGTTGTTCCATAACTGTTTTTTCGATGCATCAAAGTTGGCTGTCATTTGGTATTCCCAGTTCATATTTTCGCTCGTATCAATATCTGAGCTCAGAAGCTTATCAATGATGCGCTGAACGTGTTGTTGGCAGGTAGCTGATTCCTGGCGCAGAAACTCTTTGTTTGTTTTTCCAAATTTCAGCTCTTCTCTTTTCGTCACTAAGCAGACTATGCCCTCTCTTAAAGAATTAATTGATTGTTCTGCAGTATCAATAATTCTTTGAACGTCCAGGTAGCTTTCTGAATCTGTCAGGTACTCATTACCCTGATAGCAGAGCAGTTCCTTTACATCTTGTTTTTGTGCTCCGTACTTGAGATGAAAAAATGAAACTTCCTTACGATAGGGTGCCACCGTTTTCTTTTCCGATGATGTGCAAGTTTTTAGTTTGTGGGGAATAGTGATCCGTCTTAATTCTCCATGTACAGCATACGGCCTGGGAGTGATAAAATGATCACCTTCTGCTGTTGCACTGACGACAGAGGGTGGATCTTGTTTTGAATACAGGCTGGTGAGAATTCCGGCGTGCTTTTTGGTTTTTGAAAACCGAGGATGTTTTTTTACTTGCTCGTAAACATCTTTATCTTTAAGCAATCGAAATTTCTTGAATATAAAGGATTGATTACCGCTTATGTCACAGATGCCTTGCTCGGGAGGTTCTAAAATAATTGCCCGTGATTGAAAAAAACGAATGTTACCAGCTCCCTGAATTTTCTCCTTTCCAGTTAAATATTTTATCCAGGGAGGAAAACTATCAGCCTCTAAACCTCCATTGTTGTGGCATAAAGGGACCCAAGGCATTGGTTGTAGCGGGTTCCATGCTTGTGAAAAACTAGGGCGAACACCTTGGAAAAGTTGTTGTCTGAGTGTTTTTTTCTCATGCTGATGTACCACCATACGACCAGCGAGATTGCCGATAGTCCAATATTGGGTACCACCTTTTGACAATACACATGTAGAAAACAGAAACAGGGCGGTTAGATCAGGACCAAGTTGGCCAGGAACTGACGCTGTTCGTCGAAGGCCTTTGGCGCTGCGTCCCACCACATTTGCGATAAACGGCCACATTAGACGAGCAATTGGCATTATGGAGCCTACTGCCCGCCAGGCAGAAGGCATCTGCATAAAGGCTCCTTTTCCCGTCAGCTCAAAGCCCACAAGTTTGCCTAAATGCTCACATATTTGCTTAAGAGTATGTTGAACGTCTTTTGATTTCTCAAGATTAATGAGCTCACTATATTGGCTTTTTGTTAAACCTCGGGGCCATATGTCATCAACAGCAACCTGAAGAATGGATATCAGCAGTTCATGCTGGATTGGAACGAGATAGGAAGGAATTGGATAATGGTAGAGAGGCGTATCTACAAGGAGTACCTCTGGTAATGACAAGCGTAAAGCATTGCATTTGTCATCGGTAAATGACCATATCTTGCCCGTCGTCAAAGCTATATCTACCATACTGCCCTCTGCTGGATTTGGATGCTGCAGTTTTCGAGAAGTATAATGTGATGACTCTGATTATTTAGCTTAGTCAAATAATGTAACTAATCAATCTAACGATATTTTCGATATTCTTACTTTTAGTTTTTGTTGATATTTTAAAAGAATATATTCATCTTTCTTAAAGATTAGTGGAACAGCTACTTGTATCCAATCTGAACAACGAACTAAAACATTTCAACTAATCTCAGTTTTATGGCATGGCTGAGTTATTTTTCTAGGATCTATAGCTTACTCAACTCATCGCTGTAGAGCACTGTCATGATAACCTGGCCATATGCAAGAGCAAGATATTCTTTGCCATCACGAGTCTTAAATTCGAGAGGACTGTTAGGATCTTTAGCAATATCCAACAATCGCTGTACGATCTCGTGTATCATCTTTAAATGTTCGTTCTCATTCTCAAGTTCTGACTCCCTGATAACTTGCATTGAAAGATCGTCCTGAGGTCCAGCAGAAATTGACTTATCGTAGTCGATAGGGTTTTCTCTTGTCTCTTGGCGTATATCTTGTTTTACATTGCACAAGATATTCTTATAAAAGGCAAGTTCTGACTGGAGTCCATTTATAAAGCTCTTTGTTTTTAAGTCCCAATCATCACAAAAATACATGGGGGTTGAAGACTTTGTCTTTGTGTTTTTGGAAAGTTTTGAATGTACTGTATATTCCTCTTTTCTGAGGTCGATATACAAGCGCAAGCGCTTGCCCTCTTTATTCATAATGCTCTGTCTCTTGGGACCTCCGAAATGTTCGGTCGTGTATTCCGCGACACGTGAATAGTTGAGTGTGCCTTTCATGTTTACTATGCTGTTGCATGCTTTTCGGACACGCTCTAAGGATGTATGAAACTTTGGGCTTTTACTCTCACTCAACAAACGTTTAAAGCATGTTTCTGCATTTTCCATTTGAAGGCTCATTGGGTATTCTCCAATGTTTTAGTTGTATCAGGCAAGACAGGTACTGACTTATTCCCCTCAATGTAATTTTTACATAGTTCTTCCATGAACGATTGTATTTTCTTACTCTGGAACGTTGTCATATGAAGACGCAATTTTTTATCAAGATATTGTTGAATCTCATCATCTCCAAATTCATCTGCAAGCACCCCTGCCAGAATTGAAGCTGCCTTGGTTATGTAGGAGTCATCTGGAATATGATGCAAAAATGATTGCCACAGAGAATCATCCAATAGGATAGACATAAATTCCCTTAGGAATCTGCTAGGCTCTTCAGGCATAGTATATCCTTGCCGTTGTACAATGCGGGATTGTTCAATTATTGTACGAACAAGCTCGAATTCAGTGGCGTTAGTGCCCTCCAATGCAAGCCTATAATCTTCGATGGAAAGGTCCAGATTACCAACAAGTACAAGCTGCTTGTGGTTGTCATTTCCCCGCTGATGCAAAAGATCATCGGAAATCCTTAACATTTCAAAGCGGTTGCACCATTCCAGAAGGAGCGGAGATAGGAATTCATTATATTCGTTTATTCTCTCTGAATATACTTGTTTTTGACGCTCCAACCGATATTTAACGAGTGTATTATTCTCTGGCAGTTCGTGGAGTTTCCATTTAACTCCATCAAGTTCATCGTATAAACGTCTCTGTTCTTTTCCAAGTGACCGCATCTGGTACATGATGACATTACACATGAGAAGTTGTTCCAATATGAAATCTGGGCCTGTCAGAAAGTAGCGACAGTTACCGCACCCTCCTTGAACAGGTTTTTCTATATGTTCTTTATTCGTTGACATATCGTCATTTGGTGGTGTAATGGCTCCTTGTGAACACATGCTTCCTTTCCCGCCCATGGGGCAGATACCGCCAGCAACAGGAACAAATGCCACGAAGTCATCAGGTAGGTAATTCGAGATATCCTTTGAGCCGTTTCCAACAAGGTAATTAGGGATATCTTCACTACTGAGCTCTCGTTTCAACAGTGCTTCAATTCCTAAGCTATCGCTATTTTGAGCCGCAAGAATCATTGCTTCCCTTGCATGGGCTGACTTGATTTTAAGATACAGAATCGTCATCAGCTTGGTCGCATGACCTACTATATATTCAGAAATAATTTGTACCGGTACCCCCATTTCAAAAAGTCTTGAAATCCAGGTTACCCGTAAGGAGTGAAGATCAAATTTACATAGAGACCCATTTCCATCAGAATATGTCAGATATATCTTTTCATTAAATGTTTTTTCCCATTGCTTTTCAGTTTCAATGGTAAGGAGACGATAGAGATAAGAGATTTTTGAATATGAGACAGGGCAATGGCCTCCAACAAATATATCTTCAATTTTGTAAGAGACGAATTTTCTATCGGTGATATCTCTAAATAGAGGAACAAACCATGGCAATGAATCCCGGACTTCATCAAGATCTGTGGTTCTGTCACTATCTTCTGGGGAGTCAAAAAAGGATATGGGGTATGGATTTGGATCGTATTTTGACATCCATTTCAACTGATATTCCATGAGCCAATAAAGCCTTGCCAACCATTCACCTTTAGCTCGTTGTTCTGGCTCATCGGATTGAAGCAGGCCACTCCCATCAGGCCAGGGAATCTCATATCCAGATTTGCGCAGACCTTTCCAGAGTTGGGTTTTGTTCGTATTAACGAAAATGGAGAGAGCCTGTTCTCTTGTCAAGAGATCGGATGAAAACTGTAGTACACCCGAAGACCTGCCGTATTGCTCGATATGTTTTTTTCCATTTGGATACCTGAAATTACTCAATTCATGGTCGTTGGGCACTATGGATTTACTCTCAAAATCATAGCGTTCATCATCCATGAGCCCTTGATCTAACCATCTAGCTTGCGCATTTCGTAGGGGTGTTAGGAGTAGCACAGCAAGGCAGGTTGCTCTCGAAGGACACCAGATTTCCAGTTCTTCGTTTGGATGTTCAGGATCTGGAACTCTGGTAATGTCAAGATGTAATGCAGTGAGAACTTTTTTAGCCCATGACAATGTAGGTTTCCCATTGCTATCAGGTGACAATAATATCTTGATCATCATTTCATGGATCGAAGAAGGTATACAGGAACGATGCGTTTTGTCCTTCTTTTTTCGACGTCTCAAAAAAGGATTTTTTACTGATTTAAAGGGGTTTTTGAGCTCGCCATGTACTATTGTCGGCGAATCGACCATCTGACCAAATTCACAGGCCATCCTGAATAATGTTGCGCTATTCGACCAACAAGCCGACTTATCCTGCACGTCAATATTTTCCAAATAATGAGCATAAGTCCCTTTATAGGATGGACGATGAGGATTGCGCAGATCAACAGCTTGTATTTCCCATGGCGATTCTATCCGACGATTATCATATGCCCACGGTAAGAACATTCTTAGAGCATTCTTTTTTGACTGGTCTGAGGCTTCATGCTTCCACCAAAGGTAAGAAAAATCATACCAGGCATCGTTGTAATTTTTTTTAACCCATTCAGGTGTCCAGCTTGAAAGAGATTGAGATCTTTTTATTTTTCCTGGTTGAAGCTTGTCTATCGGGAATACGGGGCGTTTTTTCTGAATCTTTGGATGTTTTAACAACCTGGCTAAACTTTGGTAAAATACTGGTTGGAAACATTCAATACCATAAACTTCTATGATATTTTCTGGAATATCGTCTAAATGTTCAGTGGTTGATGATATAATAAGCTGTAAAAGACCTTTTTTGATTGCAGGTCGTGCTTCCTCGCTGTTTAACAACCTCTTCGGCCATACTTCCAAGTCTGAGAAGTAGGAATCGATTTTTTCCAGATTAAGCGGTAATACCAGCAGTTTCTTTTTTCGTAGCCACGCAACAAGAACAGCTGCAGCATCTATTGCAGTATGTGCACCATAATAATATCTTCTTTCGGCAATGGTATGAGAAAGACTGGGCAAAACTTTTTCTATGAGAGAGCGTTCTTCAACGGTTAGCTGTGATATGAATAATGTAATCTTTTGCGATTGAGGTAGGGAAGAATAGTTAGGCTGAATGTGGGGATCAGGCCTTTTTTTAATTTGCGATAATTTACAAAAATCGAGAATAAATTTTTCTGTGTTGCCTGAAATGATTTCCGACCAATCTATAACAAAAGGTGAGAGCAATGGCGGGATTAGTGCCAGTCTTTCATTGTTTACACCTTCCGAAGGATTATTCTTGTAATATTCCCACCACTTATCAGTGCAATACTCACTTATCTTCTTTTTATTGTATTTTTGTTGGCGAAGTTCTTCCTGTAAGGTTTGCCAGCTGTTGCAATGAATAGATAAAACTGGATTCAGCTTAAAGCTACCTACATAATTTTTACCAATCCATGAAGAATAGTAATCTCTGAACTGGGGCGATGCGACGAGCTTTTTTTGGAGCTCTTTTATTTCTTGCAAGAGAAGATCTTGCGTACATTTTTGTCTTAAAACAACAAGGTTAGGGGAGAGGTTGTATTCTATCTTTGTTTTGGACCAGTATCCGAGGGCATGTTTTAATGAATAGGTGTTGCACGAAATATGTAATTCCTTTCTTTGTTCAATACTCATTGGCGAGTAGACTCCAATTGTCAGAGATTCGTTTGTCCATCATTATTGCCGCTTTTTCGATTGCTTTGCGTATTGTCGAGCTCTCGGGATGATGATAAGTCATCGTTGAACTGATGTTCGCATGGTGCATTAGCATCTGGGTAATTTCTAGCGGGATATTTGAAATGTTTGCGCAATAATACCCGTACATATGACGTAAGGAATGGACGCCGAGTCCTGAATCTTCCATACCGATTCGACGGAGAGCTCTTTTCCAGGCTTGTTTAAGAGCAGGGATTGTGAATGGCATCCCGTAATTAGTTTTATTTATACTGATGATAAGCCATGGATGCCAAGGCCAATGTTTGGGTGTAGGAGCGAAGTACTCATGAAAATATCGATTAAATAATAGATGGAACAACTGGCCAAACCGAACATCTAGCCACCAAATGTAATGTGGATTGTAGTTTCGACGCTTGTTGGTGTGAGTAAATAATATTTCACGACTTTCATTTTCTCCAAAAGTCATTCCTTTGAAGCCCGCATGAAATTTTGAGTTTCTTGTGCCATATTGTGTGCGAGGTTGTAGGTTTCGCAGGGGATGGCCTATAGAGAATTGTTCATTTTTCCAACAGAGCCTGAAGTATTCTTCTCTTGTTGTGGAAAGCATTCTTGAATTTTCTTCCCAGTTAACATAGCCAAATTCAGGGTGATCAAGAATTACTTTAGCAGCGCCATCTTCTTTGTTAACTCCATTTACATCAGAAAGATATAAATGGAGAGTCTCACTTGAGCGTAGTGATCCAGCGCCCATAAGTAGCCATAGCATTTTGTCTCTCACGTTTGGCGTTGTTTGTATTAGGTCTGGAAATCTATCGAGCGGAAATGCTTTTGGTGTTTTCTTCCTGTTGGCTGATTGTTCTATATGTCTGTGCAAGTATTTGCCGTGAACATAATTTTTATGTATTTTTTTGGTGTGCTCTCTTGCTGGATATAGGTGCAAAAACACATCGTATTTAGATCTACAAATCAATTCGCGAAAAATTTCATATGTGGTCTGAGTTTTTTCTTCATATGGATTAATGCTCAAGCTTTGGTTAAATGCAACTTGCCATTCATCAAATTCATTAATGGCGTTTTGGTATTGGAGAAGCGTTTTTATACTCCGGTTCAATGGTTTCCAATAAAGACCAAGGTATTGTAACCAATTATATTTTTCTCCTGATTTACTGCTATGTCGGTCTGTTCCGAATCTTTTGGCAATGAAGAAATCTTCAAGCAAATTCCTACCTTCGATTTTTAACCCTAAAAGCTGAAAGGTGGCTCTCTGAGCCAAATGAAATTCATATAAATGACAAAGTGATCTAATGTACAGCTCAAGTCTCGAAGGAGTTATTTCTTCATCTAAAAGGTAGGCAATCCATTGATTTATTACATACCCGGGGCGTCCATTTTCAAGCAAAACCATCGGAATTTCTCGTCCTGGATGCTCTTTGCAATAAACCCAGATAATATAGTGATACCTTGATGTTATCATAGATTCGACGGTAAATAACATTGATCTTCAATCGCAGTATTAGTTACTAATTAACATGGATAACCACAAAAGACATCTGTTACGTATTGGTGTGATTTATTTTTGGAGTGACTGGTGAGGAATCTTGGGGGATACTCGCCTCTGGCACTTCAAAAAATTCAAGAATATTCTAGAAAAATCGTACCCAATGGAGCGGTGATTATACGCACAGAAAATATCCTGATCCACGCGCTCCAGACTCTCAAGATAAGAAGGCAAGTCTTGATCGATAGGATATTTGATTCTATCGTTGCTTCTCTGTATTCGCGATAAACCAGCTCTTCACAGAAGACTTCATATTCTGACTTGAAACATGCAGGGCAGACAAAGGGCGGTTTCGTCTTCCGAACATCAGAATGAAATTGTCCATCTTGCAGATAACGCAGCAATAGAAGCAATGGCCGCATACGATAGTCGACCCTGGCGTTTGCTGTAACACACTCAAAACGCGCAAAACGCTGCCCAGCTTTAGCGTAAACGTATTCCAGGCAGATGTTTTCATCTATTCTGGCAATACTGTTATCCGACAAATAACGTTCGAATACATTGTATGCGGTTTGGAAATTTTTGAGCCTGCCCGGTGACGTTCCCTGCAGTCTCATAGATTCCATGATAGCCAATATGGCACCATGGATGTCTTCATTTTCTGACATAATCATCCCCCTCGTATAGAAATTAATGTTGTTTCTTACTTTTCGAGGATGATTATATAGTTAGAAAGGAAATGGTGAGAGTTTTGTTTCTGTTACCAACCAAATTCCTGAATTC
>Ga0214472_10006234_pt1 | contig 12500 bp, 8 predicted proteins | sample RVTome_6_FD_207662 | JGI IMG/M metagenome (GOLD analysis project Ga0214472, IMG submission 207662) | Soil microbial communities from uranium-contaminated site in the Upper Colorado River Basin, Wyoming, United States - RVT140D175 | ecosystem: Environmental > Terrestrial > Soil > Contaminated >... | reverse complement strand
GCCCTCCTGTTGTGTGTGAGTGGTGATGAATTAGTTACTGTCCCTATTGATCGCCGCGCCCATAGTAAGGCGCGGTGGTTTTCTGTGTTTCAATTCTCAAGATTGCATGGGCAGGACCAGATCCGGCGGTGGTATCTCTTCTGGAGGCAAATAGTTCAGTGGTTGTGCCATATGCAAGAGCGGTGTTCTGAAGCTTGAACAGGCCGGGATAAAATCGTTCCGATGACCCATTTGGATGAACGAGAATCAACGAGAGCGCTTCATCAACACCCACAAACATATCGCCATCGTTTGAAAAAGTAATTGCATTTACTTTCCCGGACGCCGGATAGGCCTGAGTGAAATTAAAGAACAGTTGAACCGGGCCTAGGCTATCCGTCGACACGATCGGAAAGCGCCAGACTCCTTCGATGCTGTCCATGGCCCCCCCAACATAGAGACTTCCGCTGTAAACGCGAACGGAACGCACATTTGCCACAAAAGGAAATGCCTTGATTGCTTTGAGTGGTGTAACACGATACACGCTGGACGCTGAACCTCCACACCAGAGATTCCCTTGTTGGTCGAAATCAAAGTCTACGATCGCTCCGAGACCACCCCCTGCAATCCAGGTTACAGCAGTTCCTCCTCCAGGAAAAACCCTGAGAATGCGAGCCTGTCGTTGTGCTACATACAATGTATCGCCCGGACCCATTTTCATCCCGGTGTATGAGCGTGAAGCACTGGGAAATGGGGGCGAGTACAGAGTACGAACTCCCGAAGGTGTGTACTGGACGACGTTTGGTCCTGCAGAGCTCGGCAATAGTGAAACATACAGGTTCCCAAAACGATCCACTGTCATCCCGGTTGGCTCTTCCCCGAGCGCGAGGCTGTCGGGTTTCGTGATCGGTGGAACCAACTCAAGGTAATATATGTCACTGAAGAGCGCCGCGCCAAGAACGGCTATTTTTACGTTGACAGAATCTCTCGGATTGTCTACCGGAGGAGTAAGAACTGAAATCTGCGTCGCCGATGCGTTTTGGACAGTGGCTCGCAAGGTATCAAAGAAGACAAGGTTATTTTGAGGAATAGAAGAGAAGTTCTGTCCATTAATCATCACCACCGTCACTCCAGCAAGGGCGTTCGGCGTGGGAGACACGATACTGGAGATAATCGGCTTCGCTCCTCCCGCGGCATCTGGATCGAAGAGACTCGGGGGAGGATCTTCGGCGCACCCACTTGTAAGTGCTGCAATCCCTAGCAGGAGAGTGAATACAATGCCAAGCATTCTCATTGTGTGAAAACTAATCTGAGTCGTCATGATTACAGACCTATCTGAAGTGCAAATCGATGAACGTCATTAAAGTGATCCATGATCGTGAACGAATAGTCTACGCCCAGAATCACTCCCGCCATGTTTCGGTGCAGGCCAAGACCGAGGGAGTAGTTGTATTCATCATTGGGTGTCACTATCCCGGCCCGCAAAGCGAGAGTCTGCGCGAATTCATATTCAAGGCCCAACCGGATTTGCTCCGGAAAATCTCGGGGATGTTCCGCATCAAAAGCGAGGAGAAGTGAGTGGTATTCATGATCCAATGAAGTCAGATCAAACATATTCATCGACACGCCGATCTTGAATGTAAGCGGGAGCTGAAAACTTTCCTCGACATATGTTACTTCGGTTGCAAAATTTCTGACAGTCATGCCAAAATTCAGGCTCTTATAGCCTGTGCGATAGAGAATCCCGAAGTCAAAAGCGGGAACGTCTTGCTTAAACCCCTGCCGCACATATTCCCCGTTGACAATGTCGGTAACGCCTGACCCGAGGTTCTGAAAGACCAGCTTCACCTGCCCGCCAACAGAAAACTTATCCGACAGTGCCCGGGCATAGCCCACACCCAACGCAAGACCTGTCGGCTTGAATGATCCGACATCCAGAAACCCTCTTTCGTTCCCAGAGAGAATCGTCTCCTGGATTTCGCCGTAGTCGACTGATTGCACGGTGAAGCCGAAGATGCCAATATCCTGCCCAAAAGGGGCTATTGCCAGTGAGGCGTAATAGTAATTGATGTCGGCAATCCATCGGGTTGAACCGGCGGCAAGACTTCCGGTTGCATCGAGTCTCGCCATTGTCGCAGGATTGTAGAACAATGCTGTCGACGACCACTCAATGGATGTTACAGCTTCACCGAGAGCCACTGCACGGGGATCTGTACCATAATTGAGGAACTTCATGCCGGTCTGCGCCAGCTTTTGTTGAGCGGAGCAAAGACCGCCGATCAGAATCGCGGAGAACACCAACAAAGGAATTTTTCTTTTCATGGCATAGCCCATATTATCGAATGACGACAAATTTTCTGAACGCGGTCTCACCTTTGCGGTACAAGACATTTCCGCTTGGATCAAGCTGGTCCTCATCCACGGTGAAGTGAACAATATAGACACCACTGACTACGATCTGGTTGGAAGAAGTAGTCGAATTCCATTCGGCGTCTGCGCTTCCGTCAGTGTGAACAATCTCCTTAATTTTTTCTCCGAGTTCGGTATAGATTCGAATTGTGCACTCGCCCGGAATTTCGTAGAACTTGATTTTGTTACTCTCGGTCTGACCCTCAAATCTGAGGGTTTTTTCGTTCGAAGAGATGATATACGGATTGGGAACAACGCGGATTCCGTCCAACGGATACAATCCGGCCTGTCGTTTAAGAAACGCAGCGTCATACGTCTGTGAGTAATAACGACTGCTCACCAGAGCCAAACCTGGAGGCGTCAATCCCCCTCCCGTGTTATCAGCCGAGTTTCCAACAGCAACAACGTAATAGTAACTCGCCACGCCACGTATTACTTCAGTATCGTCAAATGAGAGGGTTGAAGCCGGCAGATCCCCTTGATGAGCCTTAACATAAGGCCGCCAATAGTCTCCACTCGAACGATACACTCGCCAACCTTGAACGGTCGGCCCTCCCGCTGATGGGTCCCAGCTAATCGTTACCCGGTCGCCACCAGAAATAACATTTACTTCGCGCGGAGGATATGGCGGTTCTGGAATCGAAAAGCCGGAAGCATAACTCGCAATGGCCCGCTGAAATGTCTGGAAGAGCGAGTCCCTTCCGGTGTAGACAGAGTCGTTCTTTTGTTGCGCATTGATTCCTGTAGGAAATGGAAGACCGTTCTTCGCGCCATTCTTATATCTCTCACCTACCGAAATCGCTTTTTCGCGGCTCAGTCCGGCAACGGCTTCGACCCACACGATACGAATGCTATCCCCCGGCGCCAGCGTGTAAGGCCCATAGCCATTGGCAAATGACTGTCCGCCGCTCGTACTTGAGGTTTGGCGGCCTTGTGACGGATCTCCTGTCGGACCAACCTTGTCGGCATGTCGGGGGTCGGCATGTCCCAGGCTCATCCAGCCGTATTCAGCGATCATCTTCCCGTCCGCAAACTGACTGTTGTTGAAATTCAAAGGATCATCGGAACCCTCAAACGATGTCGTTCGAGGCTGCTGAGGATCGTCCGTCGGATTTCCGGGCGATGTATCGGCGTGCAATGTCGCCATTCCCATAAATTGCGGGGCCGTAAGACGACCGGATGAATCGGTCGGATCAGAGAATATAATTCCGGAACCGGTCGGCGGATTCCACACTGATGCCCCAATATTATCGTAGTTCGCAAAAGGCTGTGAAACACCTGGAAAACGACCCATCCATGCATATTGGGCCCTTATAATGTCATATTGAGGATTCGCCGGGAAGAACGGATTTGCAGGATTCAGACCATCACCACGTGTGTCATTCATGGTGTTGATTCCCCAACCCGCTGAATTTGAGATAACGTACCGGGCATCCCGGCAAACAGCGATACGAAATTGGTAGTAGATGTAGACACCTGTTAGTGTTGTACTTGGTAACTCAATCTCTGCGTCGGCATCGGTATTTCCGGTATTCGTGAAAACCACATCATATAAGAAGTAATTGTCATGGAATTCCTGTGACCATGCCATGATCTTCCGTGTCATCGTTAGACCGAGAGCAGTGTTCACCGTGTTGATGATCATGCGATCACACTGCAGGTTCGGGTCAACAAACTCATTAACGACTGGCTTCCCTTCCGTAACAAGACCGTCAACAAGAACCTGAGGCGGGGAAAATTTGCTGATCATGTCAAACCGGACAGGGAAGAATTCTCCATCCCCGGTAACGCGCGGACCCACATGAACAACCTTGTTTGTCCATGGAGTCCCGTTCGGGTCAGTGAAGTTTGACGTCCCTATCCACAAACCTTTTGCAGCCTGGACATCCTGATAAAGGTAAATAGCCGGCCACTGAAGTCCATTTTGTTGTTGGTTTGTGCGCAATCCTTCTTCACGCTCACATCCTGTATTCGCAAACCAGCCGTGCAAATTTCCCACAGAGAGAAACTTCGTCTCAAACTGCGCCTCGACCTGTGCTGTCAACAGCATCAACAAGATGAACCCAATGGAGACCGGGAGGATTCTTGAACTAGTTTCATGAATCATGAATTTCCTCTTCATCAGAAATTAAACGAAAAACGAAGCCCGTAGAAAATGTCCCGTGGATTGAGGAATGCGAACTGCTCGATATTCGGCATGTCGATATATGCCTTCGTATCGAGGATACGCTGTTTTCGCGACTCGTCGGGGTCGTTGGGGTCATAGGGTTCGTACGGCACAGAACGAAAATCTCCCGGGCGATCATTGCCCGGAATGTTCGCATAACCAAGCTTCGGATTTGAAGGATCTCCAGCAATCTCTGCGGGAAGGTGCAGCGACCGCATGTACTGGTCAAAGTCTGCTGTGTTGACGAATCCCAGATTATTCATCTGTTCGAGGTTAAACAGATTGTTGATGTCCATAAAGAACTGAACATCCGCAGGCCCCAAGTGGAAGTTCTTTGCGAGACGTAAATTGAAGCTGTACGTATCCTTCCATTGAACATTCAGTTCTGCGTTTGCTGGCGTCCCTCCCCCCCCGGCCCACGCAAAATAAAAGCCTGAGTTCCATGAACCCAGCAAATTGATGAGCCAATCGCCAAGTATGTGATGACTCCCTATCTCAGGACCGAAATCTTGAGGAGAGAGAACATTGATATTCAAACGTGCATAGGGCGTCGGGACAGGTTTCGATTGCGGAACATTAATTGCCTCTTCTTCACGTTGATCCACTCGGTTTTGAAAGTAGTTGTCAAATCCGAAATAGCCTGTCGTTCGAACGTCATAGGTGTAATTGATAAAACCTTGAACCCACTTCCCCCGGTTACGTGAGGCAGTGATTTCAAAACCGCGAATATCCCGATATCTGTTATCGGTATATGTTTGATAGTTCACCCTGCTATCCGAGCTTGTATATCGTACCAACTGCGTCTCATTGGTCACATCCTTGTAATAACCGGCAACGCGAAGGAGATACTCGTCAAACAAGCTGTGTTCATATCCAAGTTCGTACGCAACAGTTTTTGGCAAGGGGTTATTCGGCGCCGGAAGTCTATCAAGTGCACCGTTCCGACCGTTGAGGCGAACCTGGAAAAGATGCTCGGGGTCCGGCAACGAGCGGAAGTGTCCGTAGTTAAAGAATAGTTTCGAAACCTCGGTAATAGGGAATGCAATACCGAGCCGTGGACTAATGGTCACTATCTTTTTCGTGGGGGTATTGCGGAGACTGTCGAGTTCACGCGTCGTTGGTGCGGCAAACAGTGGGTCATAAAGATTGTAAACAAACCAATTGCTCGCGGCATCCGAATAGTCAACGCGGGCACCCAGATTTGCAATCATGCCCTCAAATTCCAATTTATCTTGAATGTACGCTGCACCCTGGACAGGGAATTCAGAATAAATAGTCCTTGTACCGTCCGGGTTAAACCGCGGGTCGACAGTTGCATAATTAGTGTGGTGCGCATAGAGGTTCAATTCAATACCTGCTTTTACTTCGTTGTATCGATCAAGCTGCGAGGAGACATCTCCCTTTATTAGATAGCTGTTAATAAGAGAGCTGTCGCGCGACCCTGCCCAGCCAAGGTCCATATTCATCCGGCTGCCAATGCCACTGCGACCAACCGCAGTTGGAAATCCGAAGGGCGATTCATCAACATAAAAAGCGTTTCCAAAAAGATAGACACGCGATGTATCCCGGAGCCGACCGAGACCAGTGTTGTATTCGCTCTGAAACCACTGAACTGTTGCAGTGTAAAATGTCGTTGAACTCACCATATGCGTGAACTTTCCCCCGACCATGCGCCGGTCGACCAGAGTACGAGCCCAGTAATCGTACCCAAAAATGATCGCATCAAGGAAACTGTTTCGATTACTTCCGTCTGTAATTGTCCCGGGGCTCGTATATGTCCCCGGCAACCCCACTTGATTGTCAGTCGTCCCCGTTGACCTGCCGACGAGTCCTTCAATTGAAAGCTTCATCCCCTTTCCAAAGTCGGACGTCAGTTTTAGCTGACCCGTATACGTTCGATTCGCATCATCTGAGAGAGGAAAGAGGTACATACTTCGATCTTGACGATACGACCCGAAGAAACGAAGGTTCCCCAGTTCCCGCCCGCCCGGTACCGGCCCTCCAAAACTCATATCGATACCATAATCAGAGTCTGTGATCGCGGCTCTTTTGCGATGTTCCCAAAGAAACAGCCGCTGCGCGGCTTCTGGCGTCAGATCATTTGTTGGATCGTTGTCTCTGAGGGTTCCTGCCGAAATCGCGTTCCATCCAACGAAATTTTGATATTGGTTCTGTGTAAACTGGTCCCACGCTCCGTTATTCGTCCCGGTCCAGGCAACAGCCGCATCGAGATAGGGGCGCAGGTAATACGAATTTTGATCGTAGAGCGAGGATCCAAAGTACTTTTGCTTCGTAGGACTATACCTCCCGAAGAATGAGAATGTATACCCGCTCGTTCCTCCCTCTTTCGTTGAAACGTTCACAAGCCCTGATCGAATATTTCCGTACTCGGCATTGAACCCTCCAGTCTGAACCTGGACAGCTTCAATCGAAGTAATGCTGACGTTCGTAAACGGAGTGTTGTCACGTGCATCCCGGAGATTTAGTCCATTAACAACAAACGAGGTTTGGTCGGCTGCTCCTCCACGGATTACAAATTGTCCCTCAGATGTCGTTTGTACTCCGGCTTCTAACCCCACGACACTTGCGACGGTCGATACGGGAAGTTGCTCCACCTGGATAGCACTAATATTCGCACGGCTATTCGAAACATCCTTTTGAACTACCGGACGGGTCGCAATTACCTCGACGACGTCTTGGAGAATCGTTTCTTCGATGAGCGAAACGTCTATGGTCGTTGTTTGATCGACATCGACATGGACGCTCGCTATCGTCTGGGTTTTGTAACCGATTAAAGAAACCTTCAAACGGTAATCACCGGGGAGGATGTTCAAGATAGCGTAGTACCCATCGATATCGGTTGAACTTCCGCGAAGTGTTCCCTCAACAAGGATGTTTGCACCGACAAGAGGTTCCCCGGTTCCGGATAAAACCCGGCCGGAAATCTTTCCCGTGGTGCCTCCATAAGTGATTGCATTGAGAGCAAGGTAGGCAAGTAGCAACACCGTGTGTTTTGCCTTCATGGCGGACATCTCCTTATTTACTGTAAAGCAAAGTGATGCGCGATCGGAATGAGGTGCGTGGTGAAAGTAAGAACTTCTGTCGAACGAATCTACCAAAGCTTCATGTCACAGTCAAGTAACTCGCCAGATTTTCTTACCGTTTTTCCGAAGGAATAATCAGGCTTTTTTCGGCTATTCTGCTTTCAAGTACCCAATTTGTCGACTCCAATTCCCGAACCGGAGGATGGCATCATTCTGCCATCCTGAAGAGTAGCTCCGCGAAAAACATCGTTAGAAATCAATGCAGCGCCATCCAGGTCTGTCCAGTCTACCAGAGGTGAAAGTTGTGCAGCAGCAGAAATCGCACAGGAAGTCTCTGTCATGCATCCAATCATGACCTTGAGTCCCAACGAGCGGGCAAGGAGTATCATCTTATGCGCCTCCCGCATGCCTGTGCATTTCATTAGCTTGATATTCACTCCGTGGAATCCATCGGTGATTTCAGTGATATCTGATAAACGAACCGCACTCTCATCTGCAACAAGGGGCAGCGGGCTCCTCTCTTTCAACCAGATTGTATCTTCAAGCTGCGCTTTAGGCATTGGCTGCTCGACAAGCTCGACGTTCTTTGAGGCCAGCCATTCTATTATCTTCAACGCAGCTGAGCGGTCGGTCCAACCCTGATTTGCATCGACGCGAATCGGCTTGTCCGTCACGTCCCGAATCGCATCGATCATCTCCTTATCATTCTGACCGCCGAGCTTTACCTTGAGAACTCTGTAAGCTCCTGCCTCTTCTGTTTTCCTGCGAACAACTTTGGGTGCGTCAATCCCAATCGTGAATGAGGTGTAAGGAATTTCATTGAGGTCAAGTCCCCAGATTCTGTACCACGGCTGATCCAGCATTTTGCCAACCCAGTCGTGAAGGGCGATATCTACTGCGGCCTTTGCAGCGTGATTCCCAGGTTCCAATGAGTCGATATCGCCGAGAATACGTTCCAGAAGGAAGGGCGATTCATACTTCTCAATATGAACTTTTGAAAGAAATCGAGAGGCGCTCTCATGGCTCTCTCCGAGATATGGAGGCATCGAAGCCTCACCGTATCCGACAATCCCCTCATGTTCGATGGTAGCGAGCATAACCGGTGTTGTTGAGCGTGAAGAGGTGGCAATTGTAAAGGCGTGTTTCAGTGAAAGGGTGTATGGCGAGAATGTAAGCTTCATCGAAGAGAAAATGGAACAGCGAGGTGAGCGTGGATTATCAAGTTTCTATAGTTCCCTCTTGTAAAGAGGGGTTTCGGCAAACCGCTTTATGCCGACGTTCTTCCCTGCACCGATGATTCTCCGGGCGCTCAGCAGCGATCTTGTTCTGTATTCACTGTACAGAGGATCGGCAGGATCGAAGCTGTTAATGTGGACATCACCCGATTCATGAATGAACTTCTTGTCGGATAAGTAAATTCCTACGTGAGTTACACGGCGCGGCCCATCTGATGTCGCGTTGGCCCCGAAGAAAACCAGGTCTCCGACCTGCAGACGACTATAGTCATCGTCGATCTCAATTGGCTCGCCCACAAGCTCCTGCTGATTCGCATCCCGTGGGAGCAAGACGCCGTTCAAGAAAAAGATAGTCTTCGTATACCCTGAACAATCCATCCCTTTCACCGAGGTTCCGCCCCAGAGGTAGGGAACACCCGTGAACCTTTTCGCTGTCTGCACTATCGAAGAGGGGGTATCCTTCGCATGCAAGAGCCATTCATCAAAAGGCATCCCTTCCTCACTCCTGATAAACGCCTCCCTCCCATCGGGGTAAGCAACCTTCACATGTTTGTCGCTTTCTTCCACCACAGCAAAAATATCGCCGGCAACAATGTCGCTGACAACTTCATCAGATGAAATCTTCGAGCTGGTAGAGACACTGTACGATGCGGTGATAATAACTTTTGGCCGGTCAATCCAGTCCTGATACCCCGCGGGATCAAACGCTTCAATCTTGTCGTCCGTCCAGCCAAGGTATTCTTCGGGAGTTTGGACATACAACCAGCCGCGCTCACGCTTCAGAATTCGGAGAGGTGTTCCGAGGAGAACCTGTGTTGCAAGTTCTTCGGAGTGACCCGGTTTTGTTCTGATGTTCGCTACACTTACACTGGCAACACCAAAAACTTTTCCCTGGAGTGAAGCGTGCGGGAGTGTCACAAGAGAGTCAACGATGTCGTATTGAGTCTTCTCTTTGAGGAAAGTCAGGAGCTGGTCTCGAAGTTCAACGCTATGTATCTCACCGCTGAGAACCAGCTTTGCACCGTCAAGATGCCCTGCCACATTGAAAACCCGGGTGCGTTTATCAGGCGCGAATTGTTGCTTCGCCTCCCTCAAGAGTGCATCAACCATCGCCGTCTCTCCAGCACAACCCGTGAGAATCGCAGATACTGCAGTAACGAAGCAATACACGCATACGAGGTAGTGATGTTTGTTCAGAGGATTGATCATCGCGGTTACGGTATTGTACGCGACGGAGTCCGGCAAACAAACTCCGTCGCACGAGGATTACTTGCTGTTCATAAAGCTTGGTAGCTCTGCAAAAAAGTGAGTTGATGTCCTGATCCCACCGAAGAAGTTGTTGAGATTGATATGCTCATCCGGTGCGTGAGCGTTTTCGTCAGGAAGTCCGAACCCAAGAAGAACTGTGTCCAATCCGAGTAGTTGTTTGAATTGCGTCACGATTGGAATTGACCCACCTTCACGCTGGTAGAGTGGTTTCTTTCCGAATCCCTTTTCAAGAGCTGCGATCGCAGCCTGCACTCCAGGGCTATCGATCGGAGTGATTGCTGCCTCACCACCATGGAGGTCACGGATAGTCACCTGCACCGTCTTCGGAGCGATCTTCTTAATATATTTCTCCACGAGTTTTCCGATCTTTGCCGACTTCTGATCGGGAACAAGTCGCATCGAGATTTTTGCGGAAGCACGGGACGGCAATACCGTCTTCGCGCCCTCGCCGATAAATCCTCCCCAGATTCCGTTGCACTCGAGCGTCGGCCTTGCCCAGACCCGCTCCAGGCTTGTAAAACCTTTTTCGCCATACAACTGCTTCACGCCAAGATCCTTCGCATATTTCTTATCGCTCCAGGGAAGTTTCTTGTATGCGGCACGTTCTTTTTTTGTGAGTGGCCGAACTTCCTTGTAGAAACCCGGTATCGTGATCTTGCCGTTTTTGTCATGGAGTTGGGCAATGATCTCTGCCAGCGCCTGAATCGGATTATGAACTGATCCGCCAAATGATCCCGAATGAAGATCACGATTGGGACCAACGAGATCAATCTGCAAGTACGAAAGTCCGCGCAAACCATAACAAATGGAAGGTACATCTTTGGCAAACATCGATGAGTCAGAAATGAGCACTAGATCAGATTTGAGCAATTCTTTATTGCTTTCAACGAATTCATCAAGATGTGTGCTGCCTATTTCTTCTTCTCCTTCAATGAGAAGCTTCAGGTTAATAGGGAGCTCGCCCGTATTTTTGAGAAAAGCTTCGATGCTCTTGAAGTGAATGAACACCTGTCCCTTGTCATCCGCAGATCCACGAGCATACAAATTTTCGCCCCGAATCGTCGCTTCAAACGGAGGCGAAGTCCAGAGGTCAAGTGGTTCCGGCGGCTGCACGTCGTAATGCCCATAGAGCAAAACGGTTGGCTTGCCGGGGGCGTTCAGCCAATCTGCATAGACAACAGAATGGCCGGGAGTGGGATAAATCTGAACATTTTGCAGCCCGATCGTCTGCATGTGGTTGGCAACCCACTGTGAGCAGCGATCCATATCGCTTTTGTTTTGTGGATTGGTACTGACACTCGGGATCGCAAGGAAATCTTTGAGTTCTGAAAGGTATCGATCTTTGTTTTGATCGATATAGGAAAGTACATTATCCATTGTATTACTCCTGCTTGAGAAAGAAATGCCAAAAGAAGTGTGTCGCGCGCTCAAGTTAAATAAAAGTAGATAGAAGGGCAATCAATCGAGTCGCCTGTGGAACGGTTGCGAATCAAGCCTCAATTGAATATTGTATGAGCATTCATTCATCACTCAGAACCCAGGTTGCTCCTATGATATTATCTTTGGCAGATGGAAATATTACCTATGTAGACCGTGGTGATTCAACTGCAACACCGGTGATTTTTCTTCATGGTTTTCCGTTCAATCACACTATGTGGAAATTGCAGATCGAGGTGGTCTCCCGGCACTATCGCGCGATCGCGTACGATATACGCGGACATGGCGACAGCACGGTTGGCGATGGTCAATTCACAATCGAACAGCACGTTGATGATCTGATTGCTCTTCTCGATCATCTCAAGCTCCATAAGGTCATTATTGTCGGTCTTTCGATGGGTGGGTACATCACGCTTCGTGCCCTCGAACGAAATCCGGAGCGATTCATGGGTGCTGTTCTTTGCGACACACGGAGCGAAGCGGACTCCAACGAAGGAAAAGTTGGACGCGCAGCAGCGATGCGAGAGGTAAAAAAGAACGGCTCCATTCAGTTCGCCGATGGATTCGTTAAGAAGATCTTTGCGGAACAAAGCTTCGAAAGAAACAAGGAGGCCGTTGAGAACATCCGTTCAATTATCGCACACACTCCACCTCTTTCCATTGCCGGTACCCTGCTGGCACTTGCAGCACGCACGGATACAACGCAGTCCCTCAGCGCAATCAAAGTACCGGTGTTGATACTTGTCGGCAAGCAGGATGCTCTCACTCCCCCATCCGCTGCACAAGCATTGCAGGAGCGCATCCCGGGGTCCGAGCTTCACATTGTTCCCGAAGCCGGTCACATGAGTAACCTGGAAAATCCGGAATTCTTTAATGAAAAACTCCTCTATTTTATAAAGCGACTCGTGACGCCCTGATGGTTAAGGCTCTTCTGACCGGAGGAACTGGATTTCTCGGATC
>Ga0214472_10006233_pt1 | contig 12503 bp, 11 predicted proteins | sample RVTome_6_FD_207662 | JGI IMG/M metagenome (GOLD analysis project Ga0214472, IMG submission 207662) | Soil microbial communities from uranium-contaminated site in the Upper Colorado River Basin, Wyoming, United States - RVT140D175 | ecosystem: Environmental > Terrestrial > Soil > Contaminated >... | reverse complement strand
TAGCCGATGAATGCGGCAATCGATGTGGGAACGGCCGTGATCGGCCTTACCCCGCTGGGCACCTCTTGGATGTACACGCCGGGATATGAAACCTGTACTGGCACGGATGCCTCCTTCTCGCTATCTCATGTGTCCGCGCGCGGATTTTCTCCACGGGACCTTGGCCAGGCTGACCTCGTCGAACTCGCAAGGAATCCCATCACCACAAGACTCTCCCTGCTCCGTCACCTGGCCGTCACAGGAGAGTCACCTTCGGACGGTTCCTGGAGCATCACGTATTCCTCGCAACTGACCATTAGCCATCCCCGGAATCGAGGCGCGAACCGAGAGAATCCCGAGATAGCGGACTCGTAACCTAAGTCGCAGTACCAACCTAGAGGAGGTCGGAATGGCCGATCGGCAAGTAAGACAAACCGGCAAGGACGCCGAGAAGGACATCACTGCCGTGTGCAACGCAGGTGAGACTTGGTCGCCCAGACTCAAAGCAGACGTGATCAACGACATCGAGTCAGGACTTCACACCTACTTCGTCCAGGAGACAGGGGCACGCACCGACCTTCAGGTGGTCGATGGCCCAACCGGCAAGTATCTCCGCACCGAACCTGATCCGCAGTCGGACAACAACCTGGACAACCTCCCCGACTGCTGATTGGAGACCATCGGCTTCGAGATCCCATTTCTATGAATCTCCTCGGGCCCCATGGCGAGATAACGACGGAGAACCGGAGCTAACGTTCGCTCACACGCCAATGGATCACTTCAGAGATCGACCTCGGCGGCTGATCTGATTCGGCCCCGCGACCCCCTCAGAACCTGTAGGCCCCCACTCCGAAAATCATCACATGGTGCGGTAGCCGGCGAAAGCCCCAGCACGCACATCGAAATAGAAACCCCCCACAGGCTGCTGAATACGCAGACCCGCCTCAAGAATGACCCCTGCAATGTGTGCCTCTCGATCCCCTCCCGGGGGCAGACAGAGGACACGGGCCCCCAGAATGGGGTTCCAAATGATCGCCCGACTCTGCCGCAACGAGTAGCGCAATCCGATGCCTAGGGCCGCACTTCTGGCGTCAGCGTCGAGGGAGAATCCTCGAGGGAATGCCATGTCTCTGTGTGAAGCCGCCGATCACACCTAATCCTGTGCGCCGAACCTTGGCCGAAAGTGACGTATCCAGAGAATAAGGGCCACAATCGTCCCAATGAGAGCAACGGTGGGCCATGGCTGTGATGCAAAGCTGAAGCGATCCCCCGCAAGGTCGGGTGGTGACGGGTCGGTGAAGGCGTCGAACCCCAACATCATAATTCCGATGGCGAGCAGAATCGTGGCTGGCACGAAAAGCCAGGTCCACGTCCGGATCATGTTCTGGTATAGCACCCACGTAGCGGAGGAGGGAGGGCGCCTAACCAGCCAATGTGGTGGCTTCCTATCCGGTCTTCGTTCACCCCAGAAACGAGTTGGCATTTGCAGGCTGTCGTAGGCGAAGAGAGTCGCAAAGTACAGGATTGCTGAGCTCCCTACCGACAACAGGGCGGCCAAAGCCCAGCCTGAAATGACGTCGTCGCCGAGAAGGCCCCTCAAGAGGAAAACGAGAACAGCGATGACCACACCCCCGAACACCTTGGCGACATCCATCTTGGACTTCACTTTTGCCTTGAGCTCGTCATGGGTCTCTTTGTCGGTGGGCGCCATTGTCCATCTCAGGTCCCACCGTTGGCCCGCGAACCAGTCGCTCAACCGCCACCCGGTTGAAGTGCGCAACTTGAGACAGGCGATCTCGGATCTCAGAAGAGCTATTGGACGTCGCGTCAGCCTGCTTGCTAGCCAGTTGATTCCAGGCGCATTGCCGACGATCAGGTCAGCTGTACTCTGATCCCAATCTCCGCTCCCGCCCGTAATTGAAGAAACGACCGCTCCTAGTTTCCGGTCGGCCTGGTCCGAAGCCTCGTATGGCCCTGGAAGAACCCCTGAATCGAGAACGACGACCTCTTTGATCGCCAAAAGGTCGCTCCGACCGAGCTTCTCAAGGCGCTTCGCGAGGGCAGCGCAGACGAAACTCGCAGTCGCTTCAGCCTCGTGAGAGATGCCTTCTCCACTTTGAGCCCGACCAGCAGTTAGTCCTGAACCAATCAATCTGGACTCTCGTGGGTCGCCGCTCGGAACCCAGCGAGTTTGGTGAATCCTGAGGTTCTGGCCGCTAATCGTGTCTGCGAGACTTCCGGCGATCTGCAAGAGTTCACGTTTCCCAGCAAGCGTCAGTCTTCCATCGCGATGAGGCCCGTGCCGCATCAGTAGGAGGTACTGGAGTCCGCTCACTGACCTGCCCCCACCGTTCGTCGTACGTCGAGCCGACGGTCACGTATCACCGTTTGACGAAGCTCCATCATCCCGAAACTGGGCACCGAGGTCTTCATTCGTCGGTGTCAGCAACCTGACGGGTTGTCCAGGTTGTTCGCTTCTCCGCCGTCCGGGGGGGACGTAGATACTTGCCCGTTAGCCCGTTTACGACTTGGACAACGGATCGGCCCGTTCCTTCATCCACGAAGGACCGGTTCGCTCCCAGACTCGATGTCGTTGATGACCGAGTCCTTGTCTCGCCGGACCACGGTTCGTTCTCATTGCACAGGGCGGTGATGTCTCCTTCAGAATCCTTCGCGGTTCGGGTTACACGGGGGTCTGCCATTTCGCGTCCTCCTCGTATTGGCCGTGTAGACCGGGGTCTTGCGAACATACAGGGCACAGTCTCCCGTGGCTAGGGGATGTCGCTGGGAGCGCGTGTGGCCAGAAGTCTGGCGTACAGGTACCGCCTTGCGACTGGTCGCAAAGAGTTTGGGGTGTGCCGCCCTCGGAGAGTCTCCTCGATCTGCCGATCGGTCGCCTGGCGCGCCACATGGCAAACTCGGGTGTTTGATGGTCGTTTGATCTCGCGGCTCCGACGACTTGATTCCCCAACAACGGCGGGCCTCTCCTTGCCAACCGCACCTAGTTCCAGGTTGATCTCGTTCCTCAGCTGAGGTGAGTATGAGGGCCATCTCGAGCTCAGACTGGGCCCGACTAGCGCGCCGGCGGGATGTTTTGGTTCACGTGGAAGACGTTCTGGGGGTCGTACTCCGCCTTGATCTGACTCAGCCGCTGATAGTTGGGCCCGTAAGTCGCCTGGATCCGGTCCTGGCCCTCTTCCATCATGAAGTTGACGTATCCGCCCGCTGCCTCATCCGGGCGTGTCGCCTCCCAGTATCGCTGTGCCCAGCCCTTGGCATGTTCGAACGTGTCCGGATCAGGGTCGACGCCGACCATGACCTCCGCCCATGTCGAATTGCGGTGTGCGAACGCAGTTGCCTCTGCGTCCACACGATGAACCGCCCCATTGATCGGGTAGAGATGCATCGTCGAGAACGCCGTGGGTATGTCCGACCCGAAGCGAACGTGCTGGGCAATGACCTCCTCGGACATTTGGTCTACGAAGTCGGCCTTCCAGTACCAATACAACCCAGGCGGATACAGTTCGTTGAAGGCGCTGTTTAGGGCGGGCAAGGGCATCGGCTGGATCCCGTCCATGATGGGTTCCGTCTCACGAATTGGGGCGAGCACCTGGTCGGCATCCTCGGGTGCCCCGGTGAAGCACCACACCGCACCGGCAACATGTTCGCCCCAGAGGCTCTCAGGGAAGGGCGGGCCGGGCGGCACTCGCATCGCCGCATAGAAGCCATTGAGCCGTTCATCCAGGTCCTGAAGCAGATCCTGATACCAGTGGAGGATTTCCGCGGCTCGACCGATCTCCCAAAAAGTCGGCCCGCCGATGATGTCGGTCACGGGCCTCATGAGGAAGGTGAAATCGGTAACCACACCGAAGTTCCCGCCACCACCCCGAATCGCCCAGAACAGGTCCGGCTGCTCTCTGTCCGACGTTATGACCACCCGTCCGTCTGCGAGCACGACAGTCGCCTCGAGAAGGCTGTCGATGGTGAGGCCATAGGCACGGCTGAGATAGCCGATCCCCCCACCCAGTGTCAGGCCCCCTACGCCTGTGGACGAAACGACGCCACTGGGAACAGACCCGCCGCGGGGATAGGTGGCGGCGTCCACCTCACTCCAGCTACAACCTCCTCCGACGCGGACGGTGGATCCGTCTTCGGCCACATCGATATTGTTCATTGACCTCATGTCGAGGACGAGGCCGCCATCCACCGAGCCCAAACCAGCAGCGTTGTGTCCGCCGCATCGGATTGCCAGATCGACGCTCTCACTCCGCGCTATCTCGATAGCGGCGACCACATCTCGTACGTCCTGGGGCCTCAATATGACCTCTGGCCGTCGGTCGGAACTGGCGCTGTACAGCCGCCGTGCCTCGTCGTAACCGACCGACCCTGCAGTTAGGACCTCTCCGTTTACCCGCTCGTGCAATGTCGTTGCGCTGACAGCCATGGTGATCTCCTTCGTCTCCAAGGGTTCTACCCGGAACCTACAGTTTGTTCACCAACACGCCATGACCAGATCGCGCTATTTCGGAGTCAGCCTCCAACTCGGGGCCTGTCCTTTCCTCCGCGTCAACAAGCTGGATAGCAGATTCCGTCTGGGGCATCGCACCGATATCAACAGCTTCGGAAGCGGGACGTCGGGGCCTTTCGACCCCGACGTCGCTTTCCAGGGCCCGTGCCCTCATCGTCCCCAGCGACCTGCGCCCTCGCAGTCTTGTGGTGGACCGCGTGACGAGAGCTTTCAGGCTCCGGGACACTCGGCCGACAGTTGACGAGTTCTCGCCCGATTCCTCGGCAGCGTGGACCATTCTCTTGCGCCGCGCCCCCTCGAGTCGGGCGGTCATCCGATATTGAGCGTTCGCTCCGGCGTTCGGATCCAATTGATTCATCGCTTTCTCCAATCTCCTCAGCCGCACAATCTGTGTATCGACCCGCTCTGCGGGGTCGTCCGGCCGTGTCTTTCGAACGTATGACACGTGATGCGACGGCGCATGACCAGGTCGCGCCATTCCCTTAGTTGGATAGGGCCCAGTTGCAACCCGAAATGATCAATTTCGCCCATGTGCCGCGGGGCGGCGAGGAGTACCTTGGGGTTATGGATTGGCCTCTGCCGCCCCTTCCGGGCCGGCTCTACATCGAAGGCGAACATCCATTCGTCGGCAGGCGGGGCGAATTGGAGTCAATCGAGGCTGCATGGGACGCCGTCGAGGAAGGTCGGCGTCAGGTCGTCTTCATCGGAGGTGAGCCTGGTGCCGGGAAGACCCGCCTCGTAGCTGAGACAGCAGCGGCACTCCACGCCAACGAGGCGACTGTCCTCTTCGGGTCATCGTTCGCCGACTATGCCGTCCCGTATCAACCATTCGTTGAGATACTCGACAGCGTCTTCGATTCAGCCGGAAAGTCGCTTTGGGACTCCATCCCGGATTCAGCCCGCCACCTCCTGCGATTGACGCCTCGAATCGCGGAGCATCGGCCCGACCTACGACCCAGCGAGCGGGAGGACGAGAGACGAGACTTGTTCAGTGCTTTCGCCGATTTCGTCGGAGTCTTGGCCGAACCGCGCCCGCTCGCGTTGGTGCTCGAGGATCTTCATTGGGCCCAAGAGCCGACCCGCCAATTGCTAACCCATCTCATCCAGACGACTTCCGAGGAGCGACTCCTCATCATCGGCACGTTCCGGACGACGGCGCCGGACCGTGATCTCTCACTGACGAAAATGATCGCCGACCTCTATCGCCTCCCCGGAGTGAAGCGAATCGATCTGGCAGGGCTCGAGATCGCCGACATCGCCGTTCTCATCGGGGCGTCAGGGGACTTCAGCAGGGGCGATCGCCTGAGCTCTGCGGTGCTGCTCCGCGATCAGACCGGCGGCAACCCTTTCTTCGTATGCGAACTGATATCTCATGCAGTGAGCGGCCCCGACCGGCCAGCCACCATCATCGATGCGTTGGACGCTCGCCTTGCGAACTTGAGCGTCGCGGCAACCCGTGCAGTCGAGTTGGCCGGCGTGCTTGGCGATGAGTTTGACAGCCTCACCCTTAGTGCCGCATCCGATCAGGAAATTGACGTCCTCGATGGCTTGGACGAAGCCATCCAATCTGGCCTGGTCTTCAAACGGCCCGGCGACGGATCGCTCTTTCAGTTCACCCACTCGCTCATGCGCCAGGCCGTCATCGAGCGTATGACATCTGCACGTCGCGCCAGAGCCCACGCTGCGGTAGCTGAGGCCATAGAGAGGACGACGTCCCCAGGCGGCCAACGCCACGCCGTGCTCGCACATCACTACCGGTTGGCCAGCAACCCGAAGCGGGCCACCGAAGAAGCAGCGGAGGCGGCGAGATACGCAGAGGAGAGCCTGGCGTATGAGGAAGCGGCTTACTGGTATCAGAGGGCAGCCGAGGCGGACGAGCCACGCCGCGGTGAATGGTTGTTGGCTGCCGCCTCCAATCTTGTGAATTCCGGCGATTTCGGGACCGGGCGGAATGTCTTCCGGAACCTCCTCGACTCCCCCGACGAGAAGTTGGTTGCACGTGCGGCGCTGGGTTTTGAAGAGGCATGCTTCTTCGAAGGGCTGGAGGGATACGAGGCCGCCATGCTCATCGATAAAGCACTGGAGCGGATTTCCCCCGACCCACACGACCCGGGGTACGTTCTTCTTCTTGCGAGGAAGGGACGGGCTCTGTTCTTCGCGGGTGACCCCGGCGCCACCGCCATGGCGGACAGAGCGATAGACATGGCAGTCACCATTGGAAACGAGAGACTCCTTTTCGCGACCTGGATGGCCTCCATCAATAACTCGCTGCTACCCGGCCACAGCCACCATCATCGCGAGCGTCTGCGAAGGGCATTCGACTGGGCTGTCGAGTCAGGCACTCAATCCGAGATCATCAATGCCGCAACAGTGCTCGCAGCTCTGGCCTACTTCGAGGGCGACCCCGGGACGTACGCCGAAGCCCGCGATGCCTCGTTGCGGATGTCGGCCCTGACGGACTTTACATTCTGGTCGGCGGTGGTCTCCGGCGTCATCTGCTCTGATCACCTTCAACGAGGTGAACTCGATCTGGCTAGGGCCATTGCCATCGAGACCCGACGGAGGGGCACCCGGGCGGGCGTTAAATTCGACGAAGGCCCCTTCGGGCTTCAGATGTTTCTCATCGAGAGGGAGGCCGGTCGGCTGGAGGCAGTCCGCGCTGTTGCCGAGGCCATCGAGACTTCCTCCAGTCTGTGGGAGCCGGGGCTGATCGCCATGTACATAGAGCTCGATCTTCATGCCCGAGCCAAAGAGGCGCTCGAAACCTTTATCGAGCAGCCACTCGACACAATGCGAGACCCCGCTCTCTGGCCGGCAAAATTGGCGCTGATAACAGAAGCCGTCATTGCGTTGAACCACCACGTAGGTGCTCGGATCGTGCGGCCTGAGCTGCTCCACTATTCGGGATTGAATCTGATGTCAGCAGCAATGGTGGGCACCTTCGGTGCCGCCGACCGCTACATCGCTCAACTCGACGTCATTCTTGGTTTGCCCTCAGCAGAGCACCATTTCCAATCAGCTTTGGAAATGGACCGACGCATGGGAGCAACTCTCCACGAGGTCGAGACCCTCATCGCGTATGCCGCTTATCTCGAGCGCTCGACGGATCATCGACATCTTGCTCGAGCCACCGAGTACCGCCAGAGGGCCAAGTCTCTTGCCGAGCGAAAGGGGATGATTCGACAACTCCGACGTCTCGACGCGACGACGACGATCCGGAGTGATCGACCCGCCGGGCTGACGCCACGCGAGATCGAGGTACTCCGACTCATCGCTGAAGGCCTGTCCAACAACGACATCGCCGAACGCCTTTTCATAAGCCAGAACACTGCTGCGAATCACGTGCGAAGCATTCTGACCAAGACTCAGGCACCGAACCGGACCAAAGCGGCGATATTCGCCGCCGAGAAGGGCTTGCTCAGCTAACTGACGGGAATCGGACGCGCGCTGCCGTCGGGCATTGCGAGCTGTGACACCTCGACAATCGAATCAGCGGGCAGTCCCGCCCTAACCGCCGCGGCCCTGATCGCCTCGGCCGACGGTGCCTCATAGAGACAGTAGGTCTTTCGTTTGTCGGCGGAAAGGAAAGAATAGATCCACTCGACGCCTTCTTCTTCGTTGACCGCGTTGATCCCGTCAGTATCGACCGTCGCAGCGTCGATCTCTGCGGCGTAGTTTCGCTCGATTAGAAAGAGCGGCATGGCTTGCTCCTCATCTCCCCCTCACGACAATACTTGCCTGGAGTCACGCGCGTAGCAGAAACTGTTTCTCGGCCAGACTGCCAAGCGAAGAGTTGGTCATCCACGGCGATTTCCTTAGCCGATTCAAGCCAACGGGTACGCAGCGATGAAGGATTCACCCGTCGAGCCAAGGAACTCCTCGAGCGGGACAAGGAACTCCTAGAACGCCTTGCTAGGTGACGCGCTATCTGACGCTGGGGGAGTACTTCTGCTGGCCGAGCAGGTCACCGGGATCGACGCCGGCGTCCTTGTGAAAGCATCAAGATCGGATCTGGCTGACTCGGCCCTCCACGCGCCTCGGGCGGGATCTGGAGGGAGGAGTTCTACCCTGACCTCTACGACAAAGCAGCCGTCCTCGTCTGCCGGCTCGCCTGGAACCATCCTCTCCTCGACGGGACAAGCGAGCAGCCTGGGCGGCTCTCGTGATGTTCGTTGACCTCAATGGCGGCACCTGGGATCCCGACCCTCCACACGTCGACGAAGCCGAGCAAGCCATGCTGGCTATCGCAGCCGGAGAAGTCGACGAAGCCTGGACCGATTGGCTTCGGCAACGCATCACGTTCGGGAGCTCGTGACAAACCCCAATATCGCTGAACCTGATTCCAGGTTGACGCGACGGTGGCCGCAAGACCTAACCAAAAAACCAGTCGACAAACCGTTCCGACTCTTTTACAAGCAGTTTTCGATTTCGTTGGAACCAGGCCAACTCCTCGGACTTGGATGCTCCGCGAGTTGCACTTCGGCAGGCAATTCCTCGTTCTCCCTGATTCCAAGCCGCCTGACCGATAGGCCAGCACGTTTCATGCCTTATCACTTCACCCGATGTGTCGATGGGATAGGTCTCCGGTAACCCTGCAGCAGCGCATCCCGCATCGGTGACTATGTCAACGAAATCTCCCTCAGCGATGTCAGTTGTTACAAGCACGGGAGCGGAGTCCGGATCGAGATCTTCTGGTCCGTACGGCTGATCATGCAACTTATGAGCTACAAATAGGCGCGCCAGCGAAACACTTCCATTCAAATACACGGCAGGAAATGAAGCTGGAGCGTTCCAGCGTCCACCACTAGCCATTCCTGAACGACCGTCCATCGGATTGGTCCAGTCCGGGTCAGCGACTCGCCAATACTCCCCTCCTCTCTTCAGATGTAGAAGCTTCAAGCCGGCACCGACCATTCAAAGGACCCCTTCACTGACGCCAGAAGCTCGTCGTGTCTGTCCTGCTTAATCATCTCAAGGGCGGAAATGCCACCGTAGGCCGAGGCCTCACGCCTCACGACTCCCGGTATGCGCTCTGTGCGAAGGCGGTACTCGAGCAAATCTGCGATCGAGCCCACTGTCGCGACCTTCTCCAGGCGATCTTCCGGTACACCAACCTCAAGCCATTGGCTAACCGCTTGTCGGCTCACCCCAAAGAGGGCTCCGAGTTGAGTCAGGCTGAGGTCAAAGACCTCCTTGATTCGCTCCATGTCTGGATCCGACTCAGCGAGCGCAGAACTGACGTGCCTACGAAATGCTCGTATCTGAGCATCAGAATGGTCCCAATGAGGAAGCTCGTTGACGGATAGAGCCAATGGATTCATCCCTGGGGTGATCTCTCGGACCTTCTGAATCAGGGCGGCGCAGGTACCAACACCCACATCACTGGTCTTGGTTATCCACGTAGAAAACGGTGCTTCGAGCGCTTCGATGTCCAGCAACAAAGAAGAACCTCGAGCCGGCCACCGCTTGACGTCCACAACGTACAGCTGGTCGCCGACACTGATTACCAGATCGGGCTGGATCTCGTGAAGGGTGCGGAGAACCGAATCCTTCATTTGTCGCCACAAGGCAACGTAAGCGAAGGCCGCGCCGCGATTGCCGGCTAAGGCTAAGGGGACAATTTGGCTTAAGGACTCTCCCTCCTTCCCAAACACCAGCTCACAAGCACGCTCTAAATCCTGGGGGTCATCGCTTAGGAGGGCATTCCGAAGATCAACTGACATGATCTAAGGATAGCGCAAGGTAAACGCAAGCGCAAGGTAAACGCAAGACAGAAAAATCCGCGGGCCTGGGATCCCACACACGAGAGTCTGCCGGATGGGAATGGACCTAGTTCCAGGTCGCGAGGTTTGGCACGGATGAGACTTCCTGACCGAGATCGTGAGCCTGCCCGGCAGGATCCAGACCGGGACGGCCGCTTCGGATGAGCCCGAATCGAAGCCAAAGGGATCGTCACCGAGCCGGTCACGCCCCAGCGGTCCATCAAACTCTGCAACCTCTGTGACCCTCGAGGAGTCTCAGTAGTGGGGGCAAACCCCCATAGTCAGCGGTGAAGATTCCGGGGATACTTTATCGCAGAAGGCCGCGACAGCGGAGGACAGCGATGCCAGATGAACTGTTGATCGTCAGTCTGCTGAGCGTTTTCGCCGGGGCGATCTGCTTCCAGAAGGGAAAGAACGTCTTCGGATGGTTGGGCATAGCGGGGTTGATCCCTCCACTCGCTCCCTTCCTCGCCCCAATCGCCGTGGTCGGTGCCCTGCGCACCGCCAAACCCAACTCGGCGTGGGCAGTCAAGAGATACATGCCCGGGCAGATGCAGATCGCCCGAGACCGTTTTCCCGGGAACACCGTTCCGTTCGAAGAGACCGTCCCGGTCGCGGAAGAGACCGCTCCCGTCGAGACGGTCTCACAACCGCAATCACCGTACCCGAGCCTGAACGAACGCCTCGCCGACAGCACTATCCGCGACTTTCTGTATGACGCATGGGCGCGGGGCCTGATCGACGAAGACACTCATCAGCGACTGATGAACCATCTCAAGGGAGAGCCGGCAGCGGCTGGGCCGGCCCCGGCTCTTGGGGAGACGATCACCGAGGAAATGGCGACACCGCCCATCCAGGAGACGCCGCCTCTGCCGCCGGCATGGGAAGACACCCTGGCACCGCCGACGGCTCCGGTGACGCCCCGTCACGAACAAGGGACATGGCGTGTGCGCCCTCCCGAGCCGGAGCCATCGACTCCACCGTCGCCGCCCGCTCCCCCCGAACCCAGCCCGCTTGCCGTCACCATGTCGCGGGTCTGGGACGCGATCGTCTCCGACGTCGCCCTTCATGGGTTCTCCTATCTCGGCGTTCTCCTCACCTTCGTCGGTGTGCTCGGTTTCCTCCTGTTCGCGTTCGCCGACATCCCGGATGCAGCCCAGCCCTTCGTCGAACTGTTCATCGCCATGATCTTTTTCGGCTGGGCCTGGGTGCTGCGCGGACAGGACGCCCAGCACGTTGCCGACGGCATGGAGCTGATTGGTGGGATGGTCCTTCCGCTCGTTCTGTTCGCCGGCCTCGTCGACAACGCCCCGATCCCACCCGACTTCCAAGACGGTGCACTGGTGGCGGCACTCACCGCGACGAGCGTCCTCCTCGCCATCGGGTACGCCTGGTTCAGCGCGGCACATCCAGACTCGATTCTCCGCTACCTGGTGGCCCCGCTCCTCTGGCTCGGCGCACTGGTCCTCGGTTTCGCCTTCAAGACCGACGAGGTGCTGGCCTCCACGGCGATAACACGATTGGTTCCCGAACAGCCCGCCCTGTCCGGCGCCGCCATCGCCGGCACGCTGATCGTGGCCCGCAAGCACCTCGAACATCGACTCGGCATTCCCACCGTGAGGTCTTCCCTGGTTGGTCTGCTGGTTGCGTATCTGCTCACCATCGCCCTCTCCATCGGCGACGACTGGACACTTACCTGGCCAATCGTTCTTCTCGGCGCGTCCGCTTATGTCTCGGTCGAGTTGCTCATCGGCATCTACCACAAGCAGCCATGGGGTGTCTGGCTCCGACCTCTGCTCCTCGCCGGGGTGCTGGGCCCACTGGGTCCCGTCATCGGGTTCGGCTGGCTGGGGCTCGTGGTCGCCCTCGGATACGTCCTGCTCTTCGAGCAGAACCGTAGGAGTCTGCCATCTCGGCTCGAGGCAGTGCTCTTGCCCATCGTCGGGATTCTCACCGGCGCGGTCATATCGCTCCTCGAGCCGTGGGCAGCCTTCATCACATTCACCGGGCTCACGGCCTGGGCCCACTACCGGCGGCAGATCACCAAAGACGAGCCCCCGGTCGAGGTCGCCTTCACCGCGGCCGCAGCCGTGCTTCCGGTCGGCATTGGCTATGCCCTCACCAGGATTCTGGATGACGCGGTGGCCTGGATGGTTCTGGCCGTGGTCTTAGCGGCTGTCACCGCGGTCGTGCGATGGAGACGAATCGCGGATGTCTTCTGGCCCTACTGGCTC
>Ga0214472_10006231_pt1 | contig 12504 bp, 11 predicted proteins | sample RVTome_6_FD_207662 | JGI IMG/M metagenome (GOLD analysis project Ga0214472, IMG submission 207662) | Soil microbial communities from uranium-contaminated site in the Upper Colorado River Basin, Wyoming, United States - RVT140D175 | ecosystem: Environmental > Terrestrial > Soil > Contaminated >... | reverse complement strand
GTCCGCACCAAGGACATCGACTGCCTCCTCGTGCCCCGCGTGGAAGCCGTCCGCGTTGGGCTGAGCGTCGCAGAGACACTGCTGGCGAGGGGCTGGCGGAGAAGTGAAGGCCAGCACGGCGAACCCGGCACGCCGGATACACCCGATGCCGACCTCCCCGTCATCCGCCTCAATCCTCCGGACACGGCGGACTGGTACATCGAGCTGCTCTCCGTCGTGGACGCAGGAGACGAAAGAGACAGGGTGTTCGACCGAGTGGTCCTTGGCGACGGAGGCCACTACGCGGTCGCGAGCTTTCGATACCTCGACGTGGGTGCCTACCAGCCGTCCGAGACGCCGGAAGGCCTCCGCTGCGCGCGCTTAGCCATGCTCGCGCTATCGAACCTGCTCAGGAATCCCTCGATCCGCCCGGAGCGGATGCTGGACGGGGCGCGACGCAGCAACAAGGATCTGGGCCGCGTCCTAACGATCGCTCATCTGGCTGGCCGCTCGGCCGTCAAGCGCTGGCCTGGCGAATGGGCGGATGCATTACAAGCGCTCTATGGGGAGCGGTGGCCACAAATGGGGTCCGGCGCAGGCCAGGGGGTCCAGGCTCTCCTCGCCAGTGAGGGAGACCTGGCCGAGGCCCTCGAGCTTAGTCGGCTCGGGTTACTCGCGAACGTGCCGATGGCGGCCGATGAGTTCCGGATCGTGGGCGAGAGGCTCGTAGTGGACGCCCTCGAGCCGCTGGCCAAGCTCGCCCGCGACCGCTGAGCGCTCGAGCCCACTCGTGCGGTCCTGGGTGTCGAGTCCGCAGCCCTTGTACTTCATCCAACGGAGGCAGCGCGCGGGCCGGATTTTGACGCCATTGCAGATAGCGCTGCATGGCGTCACGCCTTGGCGGGCAGTGTCCACGAACGCCTGAGCTGGCTGACTGGACCCGCCTGGGCCGAGCGGCTCGATGGTCGCCAGATGCGCTTTCTGGCCGGGATCCGACGCCGGGAGCGCCGCTCGCGCCGGACACCGGTGCCCAGCCGCTGCCCGCTTACGGCACGGTCATGGGGCCAGAGCGAGGCGTCACCCGAGCGGAAGCCGTCGAAGACTATCAGTGCGTGGATCGTCTCTGCGCTCAACGGCCAGAAGGGGCCGAACGGACGCAAATCGAGACGCGCTTCTCGGACGGGCCACCTACAAGTCCAAGCGCGAGATTGCGGCAGCGCGAAGATGCGGCACGATCGCAGCGGCGTCAGCGACCCGATGGCTTTCTACTCCCCTCCCGAAGAAGCCGATCGTTTCCTGATCCCTTTTCGAGGGCTCTTGCGCTTCTACTCGTAGGGGGTGGCACGCACCCGGAACCTGCGCCGAGCGCGGGGCCGCGTCACAGGTCTGTTGCCGACAGCCGCGTCGAGGAGGCCGGGGACGTACCGGCTGGTCGTGGTCCGGGAGGGGAGCCGCCCAGGTGCCGACGCCATGGACGGTGACACTGGGAGCGGTCGGCCCGGCCGGGCTCCTGGGCAAGGAGGGGTAACTACGGACTATAAGCCCACCCGCGCGGAAGGCGGCGCGGCCGCTGGCGACGCCGCACCACGACGGCGAGACCTGCACCCCTTGCTGAATGCCCTCCGGATCTTCGTGGCCACTCTCGTCGCGCTGATCGTGCTCGTGTTCGTCGGGGTAAGTGTCTTGGCCGGCGGAATGCGCCTCTTGATCGCCGTGCTCGTGTCCGCCGTCCTGGCCACGATCGTGACCGTTTGGGTGGCGCGGCGAACGAGGGGACCGGCAAGTGCCCTCTCGTGGCGGTCGTCGCTGCAGGCTCTCCGACGAGGGGCGGAAGGGACCCTGGCGGTGTGCGGGGCCATGACCCTGACCGCCTTCGCGGCCACTGCGTTCGTCATCCAGCGGCCCGCCCAGGCCATGCTGGTCGCGCATTTCCACGAGCACCGAGCGGCCTACGAGTCGCTCCGTGACATGGTACGGGAGGACGGGCTCGGGAGCGTGGAAGACGGCGGGCGCCGCTTTGGCCGCGATCCACCATCACCGTTCGTCTCCAACTCCAAGGGCCCCGAAGACCTGGGGCTGCCCGCCGAAAGGGCCGCCGAGTACCGTCGGCTCCTGAGCGCGACCGGCGGATCGAGCATCTACGTCTGGTCTGGCGGAGAGATCGCCTTTCCCGCCGCCGGCTGGGGCGCGGCCAATCACGGCTGGCGTGTCGCCATCTTCTGGTCGAAGTCCGAGCCCGTCCACCTGCTGCCGAGCATCGACAACTTCCGGAAGAAGGAGCCCTCCAAATGGGAAAGGGCCAGCAGCCGGATCGACGGGGAGTGGTACGTCGGGATCGTCCTGAAATAGCGCCAGGCGGTACCGCTCGCGTGACGCCGGTGCCCTGCCGCTGCCCGCTCACGGCACGGTCATGGACCAGAGCGAGGTGTCACCCGGGCGGAAGCCGTCGAAGAATATCAGTGCGTGGATTGTCTCTGCGGTCAGCGGCCAGAAGGGGTCGAATTCCTGTAGGCAGAGATCGAAGAAGGCGCCCGCCGCATTCCCGCCAGCTCCTTGTACTCCACACCCTCATGAGCGCTCTTGATCTCGCACAGTGGGTCGGTAAACAGACAGTCGCTCGGGCCCGGGTTTTCGAACACCACCGAGCCCGTCTCCGAACCTGCGATCGCTTGAAACTGGAACCGAGCAAAGCCCGGATCCAGAGCGATCAGCGCCTCGACGAACTCGCCCGCGGGAAGGTCGGAATCATCGTCAGACACCACCATGACCGCCCGACGCGACCCGGCTCGGAGCGAGCCGCTCCAGCTCGTGTAGGTGTCGAGGACCTTCTGGAGCGCGTCCCCGATACCGACGCTCTCCTGGACGTGAACGTAGGCTTGGAGATTCTCGTCGAGCGGACAGGAGCCTGAACCGAGTGGCGGCGGCACACAGATGCCCCCCATCGAGCTGCCGTCGGAGACGAGGATCAGCTTGAGGTCGAAGCCCAGGCCCCCAAGGATGGCAGCCAGAGTGTTGAGGCCCTGCTGTACCTCGAGAACCTCGGCGGCCATGCCGTCGCTTCTATCGACCGCGACTACGAAGTCGAGCGGTGGTGACTGCGCACGACGCTGGGTCGGAACCAGCGAACCCGCAAGAACAAGGCACACGCACACCGGCCCGTAGCGGCACCACCCGTTTGCGTCCTGTCGCTCCACTGATGCCATCACAACCTCCAAGGTTCTCCCCGGCGGACCGGGTGTCGTGTTTCACTGCGCCACCTTCAGGTCGACGTTGGTGGTGTCCCAATAGCTGATCAGGCCCAGGCCGTCCGCGCCCGTTGTGATCGACGTGTACTGCCCGTTGAACTCGAGGCTCACGTCGAACACGAGCGCGGTCGAGGCTGTCTCTCTGCTACCCTCTTGCCACCGAACTTGTGGGGCGAGGCCGGGGAATGGAACGGTGGGAGCGGGTCAAGCGCCTCGTGGACGAGGCCCTGGCCCTCGACAGCGGGCAGAGAGCGCGGTTTCTCGACGAGGCCTGCGTCGGAGACCCAGAGCTGCGGGCCGAGGTCGAGTCGCTCCTCGGCTACGAGCGCGAGCCGCTTCTCGAGTCGGCCGCGAGCTCGGACCCGCTCCTCGGCGCGACGCTCGGCCCCTACCGGATCCTCGAAGAGATTGGGCGCGGCGGCATGGGGCGGGTCTATCGCGCGCTGGACGGCGAGCTGGGCCGGCACGTCGCGATCAAGGCCCTGCCCGAGGAGTTCGCGGCGCAGCCGGAGCGGCTCAAGCGATTCGAGCGCGAGGCCCGCCTGATCGCATCCCTGACCCACCCGAAGATCGCTGCGATCCACGGCCTGCAGCGCGAACACGGCGTTCCTTTCCTGGTCCTGGAGCTCGTCGAGGGCGGAACCCTGCAGCAGCGGTTGCACCGCGGGGCCCTGGCGGTGCGCGAGGCGTTGGAGATCGCCTTGCAGATCGGCGAGGCCCTCGAGGCGGCCCACGAGCAGGGCGTCGTCCACCGCGATCTGAAGCCGTCGAACGTCAAGATCAGCGAGGAAGGAGCGGTCAAGGTCCTCGATTTTGGCCTCGCGAAGGCGCTCGTCAACCACACCTCGGCGGACGAGCTGGCGTCGCCCCCCACCCAGAACCTCCAGACCACGCGGGAGGGGATGCTGCTCGGCACACCCTCCTACATGTCGCCGGAGCAGGTTGGAGGAGTTCGGGTCGACCGCCGCACCGACGTCTGGGCCTTCGGCGTCGTGCTGTGGGAGATGCTCGTGGGCTCGCGCCCTTTCGGTGGCGAGTCGACCTCTGAGGTGCTCGGGGCCGTGCTCCGGGACGAGCCGGACTGGCAGAAGCTGCCGGGGGAGACGCCCCAGGTCATGGTTGATCTGCTGCGGCGATGCCTCACGCGGGATCGGCGCCGACGGCTGCAATCGATCGGCGAGGCGAGGATCCTGATCGAAGACTGGCTGGCCGACCCGAATGCGCGGACGATAGCCAGAAGCCGCAGCCAGCGGTCCAGGCGGACCTGGCTGCTGCCGGCCGGGCTCGCACTCGCCGCAACCGGCGCTCTCCTTCTGCTTGGTGAGCGTTTGTGGAGAGACCAGGCAGCGCCGCGCAGCCTGGTGTTCAGTGGCCTCGAGGCCCCCGCCGGCGTGCGCGTCCGCGCGGGAGAAGGGTTTGCGCTATCGGCGGATGGCCGGCGGCTGGTGTTCGTCGGCCAGGGACAAGACGGCGTGCAGCGCCTCTGGCTACGCGTGCTCGCCGACCCCGAGGCCCGGCCGCTGGCTGGGACCGAAGGCGCCCAGCAGCCCTTCTGGTCGGCGGACGGGCACGACATCGGCTACTTCGACGCAGGCGCGCAGGCGCTCGAACGGGTCCCGGCGGCGGGCGGTCCGTCACGGGTGGTCACGGGAGCGATCGAGAGCGCCCGAGGTGGAGCGTGGAGCCCGGATGGGCGGATCGTGTATGCGCCGAACTCGCGGAGCGGGCTCCTCCAAGTGCCTGCCGCCGGCGGCGAGGCACGCCCGTTGACGGCACTCGCCGAGGGCGAGACGAGCCATCGCTGGCCGCAGTTTCTCCCCGACGGCGAGACGCTGCTGTACCTGGTTCAGACCGCAGAGCCAGGCGCTCCGGACGACCGGAGCCGGGTCGAAGCCCGCCTGCCCAACGGCGAGCGCCGCGAGCTGCTCCGGGTCAACTCCTCGGCCCTCTATGCGCCACCGGAGCATCTCCTCTTCTGGCGCGACGGCGGGCTGCACGCCCGCCGCTTCGAGCCGACGACGCTCCGGTCGCGCGGGGCGCCACAGCTCATCGCCGAGCGGGTGGGCTTCGACATCAATGAGCGCGCCGCGTTCACGGCGGCCGGGGAGAACCTCGTCTACTTCGGCGCGCTGTCGCGGCCCCGGCGCTTCGAGTGGCGCAGCCGAACCGGCGACCGTCACCCCGTCGACGCTCCCGTGGGCCTGTACCGATACATCGCAGTAGCGCCGGACGGGTCGCGCGTCGCGTACGTCGAGGAGAACACCACGGTCTGGGTGCTCGATACGGTCCGCGGGACGCGGACTCGGATCACCCGGGAGCCTGTCGACCACTATGGCCCATCGTGGTCCCCGGACGGTGCCTGGCTCGCCTACACCGCGGACGCCGCGCAGGGCGCGGGCGGGAGGATCTTCCGCCAACCGTCTTCGGGCTTCGGCGCGCGCGAGCTTCTCCACACGTCCAAGACCCTGCTCTTCGGGACGACGGCATGGTCTCCCGACGGACGGGGGATTGCCTTCGAGGAAGCCTTGGATATCCGGGTTCTCGACCTCGAGACCCGGGACGTGAGCACCGTCGCTGGCACGCCGGGCTGGGACGGCAACCCGGTGTATTCGCCGGACGGACGATGGTTGGCGTTCGCCTCGGAGGAGTCGGGTAGAGGCGAGATCTACGTCACGCGCGCCGGCGGTGGCGAGAGGTGGCCCGTCTCCGCCAAGGGGGGATACGGCCCGAGGTGGAGCCCCGACGGAGACGAGATACTCTTCGAGGGGCCCGATGGTGCCATCTGGGTGGCGAGCGCCGGTCTCGACGGCGAGCCTGTGTTCGGGGTGCCGGCGCGCCTGTTCCTGTTCCGCGCTTCCGGACCCCGCTGGAGCCAGTTCGACGTCGCGCCCGACGGACGCCTGCTGACGCTGTTCGAAACCGAGGCCGACCGCTCGGGAAACCTCCAGCTCGTCTCCAACTGGTCGCTCATGCTCGGCCCGGGCGATCGCTGAGTCGACTGGCTCGTAGAGCGCCGGATGGCGCCCGCGAGGTCGAAGTTGTGCGGCCGGACACGTCTGTGTGGAGGGCATTGTGCGCGCGTCCCTTGGGGGACCGACCACGACACTTAGGTCTTGACCTAGGTGTTCCAAGAACCTATACTTAGGTCTATGTCTAACAATTCGGTCCCCCTGGACGGGGTCTTCCGAGCCTTGGCCGACCCGACCCGCCGGGCCGTCCTGCAGCGCCTGACCGGCGGCGCCGCGGCGGTGACCCAGTTGGCCGAGCCCTTCGGCTTGGCCCTGCCGTCCTTTCTGCAGCACCTCAAGGTGCTGGAGAAGACCGGCCTGGTGCGTTCGACCAAAGCAGGCCGGGTGAGGACCTACGAGCTGTCGCCCGACTCTCTGCGGGCGGCGGAGGACTGGTTGAAGGCGCAGCGCACGCTGTGGGAACGACGGCTGGAGCAGCTCGACCGCTATCTCCAGGAACTGCAAACCGCGAAGAACGAGGAGCCGAGATGAAGATCGACCCCAAGCTGGACCTGGTCCTGGAGCGGACCGTGGACGTGTCCCCTGAGCTGGTCTGGATGGCCTGGACCCAGCCCGAGCACCTGAAGAAGTGGTTCACGCCGGCGCCCTGGACGACCGTGGCGTGCGAGATCGACCTGCGGCCCGGCGGCAGGTTCCACAGCGTGATGCGCTCCCCCGAGGGCCAGGAGTACCCCAACGAGGGCTGCTACCTCGAGGTGGTGCCCAACCGCCGCCTGGTTTGGACCGACGCGCTCGAGGGTGGCTACCGGCCGGCGCCGCAGGGCCCCGCTGCGGGCTTCCGTATGACGGCCGTAGTCGAGCTCGAGCCGCAAGGCAGTTCGACCAGATACACGGCCTGCGCCCTGCACAGCGACGAAGAGGGCCGCCAGAAGCACGAGACCATGGGCTTTCACGACGGCTGGGGCAAGGCGCTCGACCAGCTCGTGGCGCACGTCAAGGGGCTGCAGGGCTGAGGCCACCGTCTTCGGGCGGGACTGATCGGGCCGCGGTGCGGCAACGACTCCACGGGCGCCCAGTACGACCGTGTAGATGCGCTACGGAACGCTGCCGCTTCAGGCGCTCACGTCCCCCGACTCGAAGCGGTCGCAGAAGAGCGGCATGTTGTTCTCGTACCACGCGATCTTGTCGTCGTTGCCAGAAGTGGAGCGAACGACGGTGTCGCCGTCGCCGAGGCGTGCATTGCCCCGAGCCGCGCGCCCGACGGAGGAAGAGATGTTATTCTCGGATACGCACAAAAAGTCGCGATATTAATTGCCTTAGAGCATCCGCTGGCGGATCTATGGCTGTTTCCCGGAGGCCAGAGGGGGTGAGCGCTACGGGACGCTGCCGCTCCAGGCGCTCAGATCGCCCGACTCGAACCCATCGCAGAAGAGCGGCATGTTGTTCTCGTACCACGCGATCTTGTCGTCGCGGTACGATGCGGAGAGGACGTCGGTGTCGCCATCGCCGTCCACGTCCGCGGCGAATACGGAATAGGCCCTGTCGGCCGCGGTGGTGATGGTGTGGGTCGTGAAGTTTTCGCTGCCGTCGTTCTCGTACCACGCGACCTTGTCGTCGAAGCTCGAGGCGGAGAGGACATCGGTGTCGCCGTCGCCGTCCACGTCCGCGGCGAATACAGACACCGCGCCATCGGCCGCGGTGGTGATGGTGCGGGGCGTGAAGGTTTCGCTGCCTTTGTTCTCGTACCACGCGATCTTGTCGTCGACGAACGATGCGGAGAGGACGTCGAGGTCGCCGTCGCCGTCCACGTCCACAGCGAAGACGCTGAAGGCACCATTGGCCGCAGTGGTGATGGTGTGGGCCGCGAACGGCAGCTCGGCGGAGTGCCCCAGATGGGGCGCGGCGAGGAGAAATGCCCCGAGCACCCCGGCTCGAAATGGGGAAAAGCGCACACGACGACTCATGACTCCGTCCTTTCCGAGGGAAAGCGGCGTAGCGTATCACCGATCGTGCGTTTTTCGTTTGTCCTGGCAAGAGGGAGAGTGACGCGCTCCCGGGCCGACTGGAGACCGCCAACTGCCCCGCCACCCCACGGGGACGCAGGCGTCCCCCCTGTCCTCCCCGGGGTGAGGCTACGGGACGCTGCCGCTCCAGGCGCTCAGATCGCCCGACTCGAACCCGTCGCAGAAGAGCGGCAGGTCGTTCTCGTACCACGCGATCCTGTCGTCGTTGCCAGAAGGGGAAGGATGTCGGTGTCGCCGTTGCCGCGGCGACCAGCCAAGGCTCACTCCGTGGCGGGCATTGCCCTGAGCGCGCGCCCGACGAGATACAAGCCGAGCAACCAGAACCAGACGACCACCCCCGAAGCGAGCAGCCGGCCCCAGTTCTCCGCAGAGGCGAGGGCGTTCGAGAGGAACAGCACGAATCCGCCGGACACAATGACATAGGCAGCCAACCCGCCGTAGGACATTCCGAGATCGCCGACCATGCGAAACACTCGTCCGCGGGCCAGCGCCGGAATCAGGCGTTCTTCAGCGACGAGCACAGCGACGCCAGCGGGCCAGAAGACCAAGAGCACGAATTGCAGTAGGAACAGAATCGGGGACAGGAACATGATCCAGCGCAGCCCCGGCAGGTCGTCGGTGACGTATGCCAGCGCGTAGACTAGCAGAGATGGGCCCAGGTAGACGAGGTGGAGCACCAGGCCCGATCCCAGCTCGGAGCCCGGGCTTGTCAGCGGCGGCATCAGTCGAAACCCGGTATTCCCGTGGCGGTCCCGACGACTGCTGTCGAGCACCACTGGGATCGCGAAGCTCAGCGCGACGAGGGAGGGGAGCATTTCAGAGTACGGCACAGCTCCGATCAGGACAGCGGCCAGCCACACGGCACCAGCCCGCGTAAACGGATACGAAACTGCCCGGCCGACAGCGCGCATCTGAGAAGCATAACCCCAGGGCGCGGGCGGGGGCGCATAATGCCGTGTGCCCACAGAGCCGAAGAGCCCCGGCGTGCCGGACGATGCTCCTGTCACCAGGCTGCTCGCGGGGTGGCGCGCTGGAGATCGTAAAGCTCTTGACGAGCTGATGGAGATCGTCTACGACCAGTTGCGCGTGTTGGCCAGGAGCCGCCTTCGCGCGGAGCGCCCAGACCACACGATCCAGACGACGGCGCTCGTCCACGAAGCGTTCATTCGCCTGGCTGGTACGGACGTCGCCTGGAAAGACAGAGTGCACTTCTTCGCCGTCATCGCGCGAACGATGCGGCGCGTGCTCGTGGATCATGCCCGAGCCCGCAATCGCAGCAAGCGCGGCGGCGCGATTCTCCGTGTGACCCTGAGCGAGGCACCCGGCAATCGACAGAGCATCGAAGACATCCTGATCGTGGATGGAGTGCTCGAACAGCTCGCCGCTCAGGATGCGCGCAAGAGCACTCTGCTCGAGCTCCATGTCTTCGGCGGGCTCTCAGCGGAAGAGCTGGCCGAAGTCGTGGATCTGTCCGCGGTGACCGTTCGGAGGGACCTCGCACTCGCGAAGGCGTGGTTGAAGAGAGAGCTCGCACACAGGTAGGAACTCGCACACAGGTAGGAAATGGAGAAGGGACGTTGGCAGCGTGTCGAGAGCCTGTTCGCGGCGGCACTTGCGCTTCCTCAAAAGCGTCGCGCTGAGTATCTCGACGAGCACGCCGCCGAGGACGCGGACCTGCGCCAACTGGTCGAGTCGTTGGTGCGCGCCAGCGAGAGCGCGGACGATCCCATCCACGCGGTCATGGCCGATGTGGCGGGTGAGGCTGTGACCGACGTCGCGCCGCGCGTCGGTGACCGGGTGGGCCTCTACAAGCTTCTGGAGGTCTTGGGACAGGGCGGAATGGGGACGGTCTACCGCGCCGAGCGTGACGACGCCGAATACCGGGAGACGGTCGCGCTCAAGCTGATGCGTGGGGATGTCCGCGGCGTCGAGGCACGCCGACGCTTCCGCGAGGAACGACAGATTCTCGCCGATCTGCGCCACCAAAACATCGCCGCTCTACTCGACGGTGGCACCACCGAGCAGGGCACCCCCTTTCTCGTCATGGAATACGTTCAGGGAACCAGCCTCGACGTCCACTGCGACGCCTCCAGTCTCAGTATCGAAGCGCGACTAAAACTGTTTTTGGACGTGTGCTCAGCACTGGACCACGCACACCGGAACCTTGTGGTGCATCGGGATGTCAAACCCAGCAACATCCTGGTCACGGCCGATGGCACGGTGAAGCTACTGGATTTCGGTATCGCGAAGTTCGTGCGGGAGACGCCCGGTAGCTCTGCGCTGACGCGCACCGGGATATTCCTGCTCACTCCGGCGTACGCGAGCCCGGAACAGATGCTCGGCAAGACCATCACGCCGGCGACAGACGTCTACGCACTGGGATTGTTGCTCTACGAGCTACTCGCTGGACATCAACCGCAGGCGGGAGGGACCGAAACACCGCAGACGCTCGTGAGGTTGGTGTGCGAGACGGAGCCCGCGCGCCCGAGCATCGCAACGCAGAGCGTAGGAGGACGGCAACAGCTCAGCCCGGCACAGATCGCTCAGGCGCGCGGCACGACGCCAGCGCGCCTGACGCGGTCACTCGCCGGTGACCTTGACAATATCGTGCTTCGGGCACTGCGCAAGGACCCCGCGAATCGCTACGGCAACGCCGGGGAGCTCGCTGCAGACGTGCGCGCCCACCTGAATCATGAGCCGGTGCTCGCCCGCGCACCGAGTCCCCGGTACCTGGCGGCGCGTTTCGTGCGCCGTCATCGCGTGGCGGTGACCGCTGCCGTGCTGATCCTGCTCTCTCTGGGCGGTGGCCTGGCGGCCGGGGCATTCGCTTTCTTCGAGACCCGCGCCGCCAGGGACGCGGCCGAGCGCGATGCCGCGCGCTTCTCTGCACTCAACGACTTCATGCGCGGCATGCTGACATCACCGACCGCGGATGCGGATGGCCACGAGGTGCGGGTGGTCGAGGTGCTCGATCGCGCCGTCGAGGGTCTGTCGGAATTCGACGACCAGCCGGCGCTGCGAGCCGAGCTGGGCCAGACCCTCGGGCGCGCGTATCACCGTCTGGGGTTGTGGCGGGAAAGCCGCGCCGTGATGGAGAGCGAGATGCAGCAGGCGCGTCAGACCCTCGGCCCCGTGCACGCGGCGACTCTCACCCTGATCCACGAATACGCCTCCCTGCTGATCGATCAGGCGGAGTACTCCGTGGCGGAGCCCTTGCTCCGCGACACACTCGAGGCGCTGGAGGAGATCCACACTCGGGACGCGCCGGCAGTCCTGCCGACGCGTCTCCTGTTGGCCAAAGTCATCGGCTTCCACGGAGAACAGCGCACGGACGAGGCCATCGAGATTCTCGAGGGACTCCTCGAGACGAGTCGTCGCGTCTTTGGGCCCGATGCGCCACAGGTTTTGGAGGTCCTTCGAGCGATGGGCTTCATGTACTTCGTCGCCGACCGCTATGCAGAGGCCGAGATCCCTCTGCGAGAGGAGATCGACGGTTGGCAGCGACAGGGGGCGAAACGAATCGAAGCGCGCCATGCCGAAAACATGCTGGCCGTCGTGCTCCGGACGGCGGGCCGTCCCACTGAAGCCGAGGCGATCTACCGTTCGATACTGGAGCGCCTGGACCAGATTCTGACCGAAGACCCGACGGCTCGAGACCACGAGTTGTACAGGCCGCTCACGTTGAGCAACCTGGGCGGTGCGCTACTGGATCAGGAGCGCTTCGATGAGGCCGCGACGACCTACCAGCGTACGTTGGACCTGCACATGGAGCACTACGCCACGAGCCACCCCGACGTCCTCCACACCAGGGTCAACCTGGGCCTGTGCTTGTTGCTGGCGGGCCGCACGAAAGAGGCCGTCCCGGTTCTGGAAGAGACGGCGGCTCAGGCCCCCGATGTGTACGGCGAGGACCACGCGTACACGCTCGGAGCCCGGTTAGATCTGGCTGCGGCTTTCGTCCTGAATGGGCGTTTGAAGGAGGCCGGTGAGCTGATCACCCGCATCGAAGGGACCGCGCGCGTGCTCCAGCAAGGACGCTGGAAGTGGGCCGTGCCGACCCATGATGCTGTGCGCGGAGCGTGGCTCGTGCGTGAGGGCCGACGCGCCGAGGGGCAACGCCTGTTGGATCGAGCGGTCGAAACACTGTCGGAACGCTACGGCGGCGCCGACCCATACACCCGCGTGGCCACGAAGCTGCGCTCCGAGGCGCAGCGTCAGGCCTCGGAGTGAGCCCGGTCGCACGTGCGGCGCCGTCTGAGCCTGCGCGTCTGGCGAGCAGGAAAACAG
>Ga0214472_10006230_pt1 | contig 12505 bp, 10 predicted proteins | sample RVTome_6_FD_207662 | JGI IMG/M metagenome (GOLD analysis project Ga0214472, IMG submission 207662) | Soil microbial communities from uranium-contaminated site in the Upper Colorado River Basin, Wyoming, United States - RVT140D175 | ecosystem: Environmental > Terrestrial > Soil > Contaminated >... | reverse complement strand
ATCGCCGTCCACCTGCTGAACACCATGCTGCTCGTCGGAGCGATGGTCTCCGTGATCTGGTGGGCGACGCGCCCGGGCGACCTCGGCACGCAGCGGCGCGACACGCGGCCCGTGCGCGCCCTGACGGTCGTCCTCGCCGGGCTCGTCCTCGTCGCGGCGTCAGGAGCCATCGTGGCGCTCGGCGACACGTTGTTCCCGCACGACAGCCTCGTCGAGGGCATCCGCGCGGACTTCGACGCGACCGCGCACTTCCTGATTCGACTGCGGCTGTGGCACCCCGTGCTCGCCGCCGCCGTGGCCGGCGCACTGATCTCCCTGGTCCTCTGGCACCCGATGTTCACCGGCTCAGACAGGGCCGGCGCCCGCAAGCTGATCCTCACGCTCGTCGCGGCGCAAGTCGCCGTCGGGCTGGTCACGCTGCTGCTGCTGGCGCCGATGCCGCTGCAGATCACGCACCTGCTGATGTCGAACCTGCTCTGGATCGCGGTGGTCTGGGCGTGGTGGGACGGCACCAGCCTCCGCCGCGATTTCCAGCACTGAGCCGGGCCGGACCGCACCGCGCTCGTCGCGGATGTCCGCGCGAAGGCGTGTCGTGCCGCCGTCGGCCCGGTCGATCCGCACCGTCCCGAAATTGAAGAAGTTGCCCTCGGCGTACAGCAGCTCCGGCCCGAGCGTCCGATCGAACGTCGGCACGCCGATTCTGACCGCACTGAGCGGGCCGCTGATGAGCTCGTGGAACACGAGCTGGTCGCCGTCGCCGTCATAGTCGCCCGCATAGCGGAGCTGGGCCGCGAAATGCACGTCCGTCGTGACGAACACGAGATTCCGGACGTCGGCGGCGTCGATCGCGCGGATCAGATCGACGAGCTCGATCTCGAAACCCGTGCGTGCCGCCGCCGCCGACCGGGACTGGTTGGCGAACGCGTCGCGGCCCACGGTTTCGGCGCCGGTCGGGGCCGACAGCGGCACGTCGGAGCTGACGATCTTCCACGTGGCAGACGAGCCGGCCAGCCCGGCCTTGAGCCACTCGAGCTGCTCGCGGCCCAGCAGCGTCTTGGCGTTCGCCGGCGAGTCTTCCAGGCGGTTGTCGCTGCGGTACGAGCGCGCGTCGAGCAGAAAGAGCTCGACGTCGCGCCCCCGCCGATAGGACCGGTAGATGCGGTCCGGCTCCGTGGGGTGCCGCGCGATCGGGTGGAAGTCGAAGAAGGTCTTGAGCCCGGCGGCGACGATGTTCGGGTAGCCCGGCCGCTCCGGCGTCTCGGGGTAGGCCTCCCACGGCGCGCCAAAGTCGTTGATGACTTCGTGGTCGTCCCACTGCGCGTACATCGGGACGTCGCGCGTGAACGCCTGGAACAACGGGTCGGCTCGGTTGTAGAGCCAGTGCGCGGCGTAGACGCTCTCGACGCGGGCGCGATCCCGCCAGTCCACCGTCGCGTGGCTGACGGCCGGAAAGTCTCCGGGGATGTTCGTCCAGCCGGCGACCGGCCCCTGCGCCGGGCAGTCGTTGTCGCCGTAGATCATGTCGCCATTGGCCACGAAGAAGTCGGGCTGAAGCACCAGCATGGGCTCGAAGATCGCGTACCCCGCGCCCGGCTGGCGGCAGTAACCCTGCCCGCCGAGGTCGCCGGCCCAGATGAACAACACGTCGTTGCGCGCATCAGGCGCGGGCGCCGTGCGGAACGTGCCGGCCTGTGTTGTCGAGCGACCAGCCGACGTTTCGAACCAGATCTCGTAGCGGTAGGCCGTGTCCGGGCGCAGGCCGGTCACGCGCACCTGGGCGGTGAAGTGCGCCGCGGCCGGTGCGGCCGCGGACCACTCACCTGCCGCGCCGGAGCCGTCAGCCGGCCACACCCGCGCGTGCATGGTCGCCGCGTGATCGGCTCGCGACCAGACGATGGCGGAATCGGCGGTCACGTCGCCGGTCGCGACGCCGTGGGTGATGACGGGCGGGCCCTGCCCCACCAGAAATGCCGCGGCGACGCAGATGAGCACGAGGAGCCGGCCGAGATCACCCACCTTCGGGGTCCGGCGAGCGATTGAAGCGCAGAATCAGGATGCCGAACGTCGCCACCACGGGGCCCTCCCAGAACACCCACAGGGTCGGCAGGCCCTCCGCCCAGTCGACGACGAAGAGCGACAGGCCGAGCAGCACGACGGCGGATCCCAGATAGCTGAGCACCGGGCGGTACCTCACGGGATCGAACGAGATCGTCCAGAACAGCCCGCCGGTCAGGGCGTAGAGGGCGGAGGTCGAGCGCGCGAGGTACCCGACGATCGGCTCGTCCGGCAGCACACCCAGGCCGAGGGCGGCGTGGATGTCGCGCATCCACGACTCGGGCGCGGCGACAAAGATCGTCGCGGCGAGCGACGTCGTTCCGAAGAGCCGAAGCAGCAACTGCAGCCGTGAGGCCGGCGTCATCGGCTCTGCCCGCGCTCCCTCGCGAATCCGCCGATGATGTAGCCGAGACCGCCTTCGGCGGCGTAGGCCATCGCGCGCAGCGAGAGCGGACCGCCGCAGCCGGCGTAACGCTCTCGAATCGCGTTGCGCCCGCGGACCGGCGGCCTTCCGGTGGACAGCAGGAAGCCGTCGTCCGCGAAAAGCGCCGCGAGGGCCGAGGCGTCACGGGCCTGCCATGCGCTTTCGTAGTCGGTGAGCACCCGCGCCAGCGGCGCGGGGAGCTCGACCGACGGCAGTTGCGCGGGTGCCGGTTCCTGCGTGGACGCGGCTGGAGCCGCGAGAAGTCCGCACAGGAGCGCAACCGATCCGAAGCGGAACGACGACGTCTTCATGCGAGCCTCCTCCCTGACGCTCGGCGTGACGCTCGGTTATCGGGGCACGAACTCGATGGTCGTGTCGCGCCGGCGCGCGGCCCGGAAGCCGCGCACCCACTTCAGCGAGGCCGGCGTGTCGTACTTCGCCGCGCAGGCGCGCTCGACCGCGTCGCGGAGACGCTCGCCAAGCACGCGTCGGGCGCGCACCCGGATCTGCCGATCGCCCACTTGAATCACGCCCAGCGGATCGACGAGGAAGGTCCGGTACCAGCCGTCCGGCTTCTGGTTCCACGACCGCGCAAACACGCGCCCGCCGGCGACGACGGGCCAGACGCCCGTGAAGCGATGGTCGGAACGCGCGCCGGCCCGGACGCCCAGGATCTTGCTCGCGTCGACAGCCGCAACCACCGGACGGGAAAGCCGCCGCATCGCCACACCTTACACGACTCGCGGTGCGGTGTCCCCGGTCACGAGCGCCCGGCTAGGCCGCCGTGGCCCGCCGAATCCGCTCGATCTGGCGCACGTGCAGGATGTCGTGGCCCGCGTAGAGCTTAATCATGTGGCTGAGGCTCTCCCGGCCGCGCTCGGCGTGCAGGCCGACGCGCTTCAGGTCCTCCGGGGTCGCCCGCTCCAGCAGTCTGAGGTTCATGTGCCGGAGGGTGCTGTAGTCCCGCACGGCCTCAGACGGATCCGATTCGTCGTAGCCGAGCCGGGTGGCCCACAGATCCTGATCGTATCCGGCGATCCGCGGCCGGTTGTGCGCCAGCACCATGCGCAGGCGATAGCCCCACACCAGCTCCGAGTCGGCCAGATGCTGCAGCACCTGCCGGATCGACCACTTGCCTTCCGCCTCCGCTTTCGCCACCTGCTCCTGCGACATTATCTCGAGCACCCGCTTCAGGACTTCGGGCGTCTTCTCAAGCACGTCCCGTGGATCGCGCGCGCCCAGTAGATCGAGCACCGCGGCGACGTACTCGGCCGCCTGCTTCTTCGAACGGGACTTCGGGTTGGTGAAAACGGACATCGGGGCAGTGTGACACAGGGAAACGGTTCGCGGTTCGCGGGTCGCGGGTCGCCCTGACTTCACTCCGGCATCGAGAGCAGCCGGCGCACGCTCTTGATCACCTCCGGCCACATCTCCGACAACGGGTCGATGAACAGGAAGTGACCGGCCTCGGGAAACGCCGCCACCTGTACGACGTCGCCGGCGCGCCGGGCGGCTGTTTCGTACGGCGCGGAGTGGGTCGCGAACATCCGGCCCGTGAAGAACGCCTGGGGGACGCCAAGCGGCAGCCGTTCGATGGGAGACGCATCGCGGTACCGCTCCGGCCGCGTCTCCGGGGGTCCGCCGATCAGATTCGTCACGACGGGGTCGCCGCACACCGGCCGCTCCAGCGGCAGGGTGGCTTTCAGGTCGGCCGGGCCGTCGAGGCTGACGACGCCGACCAGTCGCAGCGGATCGGACGAGTACAAGTCGCTCGTCGCCGGCAGCTTGTGACGCGCCGCGAGCCACATGGCCAGGTGCGCGCCGGCGGAGTGGCCGATGGAGATCACGCGTCCGAGGTCGAGTCGGTGGTCACCCGCGAGCGTCCGGATGAAGTCGGCGGCGCGCGCGACGTCCCGAAACGTGCCCGGCCATCCGCCGCCCTCATGACCCAGCCGCCGGTACTCGATGTTCCAGGTGGCGATGCCGGCGCCAGTCAACGCGGCGGCAACCGGGCGCATGTTGTCGAGGGCCACGGCCCGCTCGTCGATGTTGCCCAGCTTCGCGACCCAGCATCCGCCATGCACCACAATCGCCACCGGGTGCGGGCCCGTGGTCGAAGGTACGCGCAACTCTCCGAACTGCAGCGGATCGCTTCCATAGGCGATGCGGCGCGCCCCCGGAGGCACGGGCGCATTCGCGAGCTCGAGCGGGCCTCGCTGCCCGGCCGCCGCGCCGAACGCGAGCGTGGCCGCGACCAACAGGGCCGGCACTTTCATCACGCCTCCAGGACGAATACGCCGCGCATTTCACACATCCAGCTCTTCGGCCTCCTCCGCCCGCTCCATGATGAACCGGAACCGGGCGGACGGGTCCTTGCCCATCAGCTCGTTGATGATGCGATCGGTGGCGATCTGATCCGCGATCTCCACCCGCAACAGGCGCCGCGTCCGGGGGTTGAGCGTGGTCTCCCACAGCACTTTCGGCATCATCTCGCCGAGGCCCTTGAACCGCGTGATGTCGACCTTGCCCTTGCCGCCCGCGCGCTTGAGGATGCTGTCCTTGTGCGGCTCGTCGAGGGCCCAGTGCGTCTCCTTGCCGATGTCGATCCTGTAGAGCGGCGGCTGCGCCAGGTACACCTTGCCGGCCGAGATGAGCCCGGGCAGGTGCCGGTAGATGAACGTCAGGAGCAGCGTCGCGATGTGATGGCCGTCCGAGTCGGCGTCGGCCAGGATGATGACGCGCCCGTAGCGGAAGCGCGAGAGGTCGAATCCCCTGCCGATCCCGCAGCCGAGCGCGGTCACCAGGTCCGACAGCTCCTTGTTCTCGAGCACCTTCGCAACCGAGACGCTCTCGGCGTTCATGACCTTGCCCCGGAGCGGGAGGATCGCCTGCCGCGCGCGATCCCGTCCCTGCTTCGCCGACCCGCCCGCCGAGTCGCCTTCGACGATGAAGATCTCGCTCTCCTCGCGGCCGGGCGACGTGCAGTCGCTGAGCTTGCCCGGCAGCGTCAGCCGCGACGTCGTCGCGCTCTTGCGCGTGACCTCGGCCTGCGCCGCGCGGCTGGCCTCGCGCGCCCGCGCCGCCAGGATGATCCGCGCGACGATGGCCTCGGCGACCGTCCGGTTGTGGTTCAGCCAGTGCTCGAGACCGGGCCGAACCATCGAGTCGACGATGGCCGTGACCTCGGGGTTGTTGAGTCGTTCCTTCGTCTGGCCCTGGAATTGCGGTTCCTTGATGAAAATGCTCAGTACGCCGACCGCGCCCTCGCGGATGTCTTCGGCGGTCAGCGTGACGCCTTTGGGCGAGAGGCTGTGCGTGTCGATGTAATTGCGAATCGCCTTGCCAATGCCGGCGCGCATGCCGTTCTCATGCGTGCCGCCGGACCCGGTCGGGATGCCGTTCACGTACGACCGCACGTGCTCGTCGGTCGATTCCGTCCACCGCACGACGAGATCGAGCTTCAGACCGGTTTCTTCGTGCTCGCGGGTGAGCGCGAATGCCGGCTCGTGCACCGACCGGGCCTTGCGTTCCTCGAGGATCTTCCGAAGGTAGTCGGCGATGCCCTCGTCGTGCTGAAACACGTCGCGCCTGGACTCGCCGGGCTGGGCCGCTTCGTTCTCGAAGACGACCTTGAGGCCCTTGTTGAGGTAGCTCGCAACCTCGAGGCGCTCGCGGATGATGGCGGGGTCGAAGTGGGTCTTCGGAAAGATCGTGGGATCGGGCCGGAAGAACACGGTCGTGCCCGAGCCGCGGGCGGGACCGATCTTTTTGACGTTCCCGACCGGGTTTCCCTGCTTGTAGCGCTGCTCCCAGGTCGCGCCGTCGCGCCGGACCGTCGCGACCAGCTCGCGCGACAGGGCGTTGACCACCGACGCGCCGACGCCGTGCAATCCGCCGGCGGTCTTGTAGTTCTGCCCGTCGAACTTGCCACCCGCGTGGAGCGTCGTGAAGATGACCTCGAGCGCGCTCTTCTTCGTCTTCGGGTGCTTGTCAACTGGTATCCCACGCCCGTCGTCCTGCACCGTGATGGACGAGGCGTCCTTGTGGAGCGCGACGGCAATGTTGGCCGCATGGCCGTTCATCGCCTCATCGACGGCGTTGTCCACGATCTCCCAGACCAGATGATGGAGACCCGTCGATCCCACGCCGCCGATATACATACCCGGCCGACGTCGGACGGGCTCGAGGCCCTCGAGAACCGTGATGTCCTTGGCGGTGTAGGTGGACACGTTGAATAAAGATAGTACAGGTTCGCGGTTCCCCTGGGAGTCCATCCTGAACAGGGTGCCGGTGGGAACGTTGGTGTCGGTTTATCGACTGCGTACAGGGGCGAGAGTTCCGATCGTGCAGGTATCCGTCTTCGGCTGAAACACGAGATCGCCGTTGGCGTTCTGTCCCGCAATGACACGACCGTTGACCTGCACGGGTCCTGAACCGGCCAGCGTGCCATCGAGTTTGAGCTCCAGCACGATCGATCCGCCACCGTTCTGAATCGTCACGAGCCCGCGATCCGCCTTGATCGCAACGGTGTAATCTCCCGCCGCGATGGCGTCGCGGCACGTGACGACGGCAGACTCGGGATGGAACTCGATCTCGAAGTCCCGCTGGTCGGCGTACCGGCCGTTCATACGGAAGCCCGGAGGCGGCATTTTCGTGACCGCTGGGTCGGATTTGCCGGCGAGGAGATCGATGGCCAGACTCATTCCGGCCGCGCCAGCCGTGCTGCCGGATCCGAACGGTGACGCTGGTCCAGTGGCCTCGAGCCCTCCGAGCGGGCATGTGCGGGTTCTGGTCTCGTACACGGTAACCATCTCGCCGGTCGCAGTCCGCGCGGTTCCGACGGGCACCTGTCCCGTCACGCTGATGCTTGCCACCGGCCTCGGCGAGAGGCGTGACGCGATCAACGTTCCGTCAGCGCGCAACGACGCATTGATCTGCTGTTCCTGCCATTCCTCCGGGTTCGCAGGAGCGTTTTGCGGAACGAGCCTGGCCAGAAGCTCGTTGCTGGCGAACGGCGTCCCCGCCAGCGTTGAGGGTGCCAGAAGCTTCACCCGGACCTGTCCGCCGCTTCGCTCGATTGCATAGCCTCCGGCCGAGCCGACTTCCTGGCACGCCACCATCACGACATCGGGATAAAACGTCATGGTGAACCCGCCCGCGCCGGAGTACACGCCGCTCAGCGAGAGGCCTGGGTCGACGCGGGGAGCTGCGAGAAACATACTCGCCAGAGGTGAATCTCGCGCGGCACTCTCGGTGAAGCACTGGCTCTCGGGCCGTCCGGACGCGATGCACCGGGCCAGCGCGCGCTGCCAGGGCCTGGGCTGCTGCTGCGCGATCGATGCCTGCAGGTCCTGTTCCGCCTGCCTGCGCTTCGCATCCGCCTCCGCCTGCGCCTGGCCCGACTGGACGTACTCGCGTTGGCGCCGCGCGGCTTCACTCTGCTCGATCCATCGCGCATCCGAGATGCCTTTGAGGCGGAGGTATTCCGCCCGAAGCGGCGGCGCAAGAAACCCTTCGATCAGCTCAAACCGGAAGTTATCGTCCACTTCATAGAAGGTGTGCATCTGGTAGAACTTCGCACCTTCGGGCGTGCCTTTGAGGTTTGCAAAAGGCTGCGCCGCCTGCTGGTAGCCAAGGCCGTAGATTCCGATGAGCCGCTTCTCCTCGGCGGTGAGCTGGCCACGCCAGAGACGTGGCCCGGCGAGGGTCTCGATGATCTGCCGCAACTGCCAGAAGGCGCCCACTTGGCGCGCGGCCGTGTCCATCGGGCTGGTGCCCTTGATCTCGGCGACCACACGCTCCACCGACGGCATGCTCCCGGGCGAGATTCGCGACTGAGTCTCTGTCGGCGTGACAAAGACCGCGGCGGCGAGAAGGGCGAGCAGCAGGGATCGGGCTTTCATCAACGCCTCCCTTTCGTGACGCTCGGGGCGGTCAGAAACGCCCCACCCCGATCATCTCACCTCCGGCCGGCAGGAACCGGCCGCGCCTCGGCGAGCATCGTGTCCACGTTCGTGTCGCCGGGCGGCGTGATTCGCACGCGCTTGATTTCCGCCGTCGAGGCGTCCATCCCGTCCTGCACGAGGAACGTCAGCACACCATCGGCGCCCATCTGCCAGCCGGGAATGGGATCCTGCGCGGTAGGGCCGATCGGGAAGGTCTGTGCGCCTCCCTGGAAGCGAGCGGCCGGCCGGCCGTCGACGTAGATCACCAGTTCCTGGCCGAGCGGGTAACCCGCGCCAGCCCTGGTCGCAAAAACGAAGTGCCGGCCGTCAGGCGTAAATGTGGGCAGGAACACCTGGGCCGAGGGCAGCAGGATGTACCTGTCGTTCACGACGACTGCGGCTTTCGTCGTGTCCGCGCCGATCGTGGTGAGGTACGCCATCTGCTTGCTGTCGGGGCTGAATACGAAGACTGGGCCGGTCGCTCCAATCGAGAACATCCGGGCGCGATTGGTGAGCTCCGCACCATCCACCGCGAGGATCCCCCCGGGCTGGCCGTACGCATACCGCGACCCGTCCGGGCTGAAGGCCAGCGCGCCGACGCACGCCGGAGTCTTGTAGGGTGTGCCCTTGCCGTCGACCACGGCGAGGCAGCCTTGGCCCTGGGCCTGGGCGATGTAGCCGATTCGTTTTCCGCCGGCGCCGAAGGCGACCGGCAACGCAGCGGGGTCCTGACCGCTCACGCTCATGTAGCCGTCGGACTCTTCGTCGTCGATCACCACAAAGTACTTCAGCCCCATTTCGGCGAGGTAAACGACCTTCGAGGAATCCGGTGTAAACCCGGCATTCAGGATGTTGTTGTATTCCTGTCCCTTCTTGCCGTCGATCACCAGGGAATGCTGGCGGCCCGCACCCTCACACCGGGCGGCGTAGCGCCTGCCGTCAGGACTGAAATCCACCTGCACGTACTTCAGGCACTCGCTTCCGGCGACCTTCTGTCCGTCCACGTGCAGGAACATGTGCCACGAGGACGTCCCCGCTCGGCCTGCGCTGACCACGGCAACCACGCGGTCTCCGACAGGCGGTATGTGAACGGCGACGCCCTGCGCCCGGAGCCACGGCTTCCCGTCCAGGAACATCACTTGGGCGGCCTCCTGACCTGCGGTGTGCTGCGTCTTGACGAAGAGGTGCCTGCCATCCGCGGTGAATGTCGGCTCGTAACCCATCGCCTCCACCATCTGGTAGCCGGGACCCGGATACCCGGCAGGTTTGCCGTCCACCAGCAGCACGGGCGGTGAGCCGGGGTTCGGGGCAGGGTTGATGACCTGCAGGTACCGCCCGCCGTCGGGGCTGAATGTCGGCTTGCAGTCGCCGCCGCCGCCGTAACTCCTCGGGCCTGGTTGACCGTCGACGAACAGCCGGCAGTAGTTCTCGGGGTTCCCGGTGCCGGAGTGCTTCACCGCGAAATACACGTGCCTGCTGTTCGACGTGAATTCAGGAAGCAGACCGACCTGGTTGTCGGCCCTTGGAAACCGAGTCATCTCCTTGCCGTCCACCATGAGCACGTATTCCTCACCCTGACGCGCCATGTAGAGGAACCGCGTGCCATCCGGACTGAACTTCGCGTCGTTGTTGACGATCTCGTCGAAGCGAGGGCCATCGACGCCGTCAAGCGTGACCACCCACCGGCTCCCGCGCTGGACGACCGTCGCGAGGTGCACGCCGCGCGGGCTGAAGTGCGCATATCTCAACGATCCGACGTTCGAGACAACCTCGGCCTCCACCTTGGCAGACGAGGCCGGAACGACCGCCGGCGGACCCGCTCCCTGCCGCCCGCCGGGCCGGGCTGTCTGATTCGGCTGCTCGGTTGTTTTCCGCCGATCCTCCGCAGCCTTCCCCTTGGCTTCGAGGGCCTTCCGGGCCTCTTCGACCGCCTGCCGAATGCGCTCCCGGACGCTCTGCGCCTCGAGAGCTGATGAACTGACGCCGATGATCGCGCACACGACCAGGCCGAGCGCCCCGAGTTTCACCGAAGATCTGCAGTCCATGTTCGAGCTCCTTTGCTTTCGTCCAGCGCCCTTGTGTCTAGCGGAACTCCACGGCCGCCCGCGCGCGCGGCTTGAACGCGTGCGCCGCCAGAAGCAGCGCCGCACCACCGATGGCCCATGCGCCGAGCTCGAACGAGATCGCCTCTAGGAACGCCGCCTGCGCCCGCGCGGCCATGTCGCGCGCGAGGGCCTCGAGCGCTCCGCCGGCGGCTTCGGCCGGAGGGCCGAACGCGCGGCTGATGTCCCATCGCAGCGTGATCACGGTGAGCCCGAGGAAGACGAGCGGCGCCGCGTTCAACAGGTGCGCGCGTGCATGTCGAAAGAAGGGGACCGCCACCGGCGACGCAATCGCCAGCAGGCCGGCGACCGCCCACAAGCCCCGGCTGCCAGACAACAGGGTCAGTGGACTCCGCCAGTCGAGCGCGAGCGCCTGCCACAGCGTGTATGACTGCGGCGCGCCAAACGACGCGATGCTGATCGCTGGCAGGAAGAACCAGCCGACCCAGAGCACGGCCGTCGCGGCCAGGGCCGTCCTGCCCATGCGAATGGCCAGAGCACCGACACCCAGCCAGGCGATCTGCGCGGCCGCCCTGCCATGGCGCTGGGCGATCCCGCTGAGCCGATCGAGCCGCTCCCGCGCGAGCTGCTGGGGGCCGACGGCGGCGATGCCGCCGATCGCGCCCCCAGGGTCGAACTGGACGTCGACCGTCATGTTTGCGGCCGGCGCAACGGGGGACCGCCAGCAGCCTTCGAGCGTGAAGGAGGCCTGCTGTCCCTCGACGAACAACAGCCCCGGCGTCGAATCCGGCACCTTGATGATCGTTCCCCTGGCAGTGGAGGCGGCGGTGGTCGTCATGGCGTGGCTCCTGAGGGTTCCTGACCGGCGCCAGCACCGGCTGTGGGAGAATGTCAGCCGGCGCCGCGGACACAACCCTACTGTCTCCGGATTTGCGTGTCCTGACGGAACGCTCAAGAACTCCTAAAGACCGTGGACGTCACCCCCACAGCGCAGGCGCAGCGCCGCACTGGCCACGTCTGGCGATTCGGCGACTGCGAGCTCGACGAGCTCCGGAGCGAGTTGCGGGTGCGGGGTGCTGCGGTGGATGTCGAGGCCAAGCCGCTCGAAGTCCTGCGCCAGCTCCTCCTTCACGCGCGCGAAGTGGTCACCAAGGGGGAGCTGCTCGACGCCGCCTGGCCGGGCGTGATGGTGGTGGACGGCTCCCTCGCCACAGCCGTTTCCAAGCTCCGCAAGGCGCTCGGTGACGAGAGCATGATCATCACCGTCCCCCGGGTTGGCTACCGCCTGGATGTGCCAGTACAGATCGCGTCAGTGCCGCAGTCTGCCTCCGTCGATCTGCCCCTTGAAGAGGGGGACCCTGTGCCGGGGCGCGATCGGTGGCGTCTCACCCGTCGTCTCGACCGCTCGCCGTCGAGCGCGGTGTGGCTCGCGACGCATCCAAAGACGCGCGAAGTGCGGGTGTTCAAGTTCGCGCCGGACGCCACGCGGCTGAAGGCGCTCAAGCGCGAAGTAACCGTCGCGCGCCTCCTGCGCGAGACGCTCGGCGATCACCATGAGTTCGTCTCGGTTCTGGAGTGGAACTTCGATCAACCACCGTATTTCGTGGAGTTCGAGTACTTCGGGCCCAATTTGGCCGAGTGGGCCACGATCGAAGGCGGACTGGTCACCATCACGCTCGAGCGACGCTTGCAGATGTTCCTGGACGCCGCGCGTGCCGTGGCAGCGGCGCACGACGTGGGAATCCTGCACAAGGACCTTAAGCCTGGGAACATTCTCGTCGCCTCAGGACCCGATGGGCGCCCGCGGATTGCCGTTGCTGACTTCGGAAGCGCCTCACTGCTCGCGCCGGCCCGGCTCGGCGCACTGGGAATCACGAATCTGGGATTCACCGAGAGCAGCGAGGATCCGCATGGCGGCCTGGCCGGCACGGCCGTCTACGTCGCGCCGGAGGTGCTCGCCGGACAATCCCCGTCGACCGCTTCCGACGTCTACGCCCTCGGCGTGCTGCTGTACCAGC
>Ga0214472_10006229_pt1 | contig 12506 bp, 12 predicted proteins | sample RVTome_6_FD_207662 | JGI IMG/M metagenome (GOLD analysis project Ga0214472, IMG submission 207662) | Soil microbial communities from uranium-contaminated site in the Upper Colorado River Basin, Wyoming, United States - RVT140D175 | ecosystem: Environmental > Terrestrial > Soil > Contaminated >... | reverse complement strand
GGTATACGAAGACGATCATGTCCTGGCTTTCCGGGACATCAACCCTCAGACACCAGTCCATGTTCTGGTGATACCAAAAGGCGCCTACGTTTCCTTCGACGATTTTTCGGAACGGGCGCCGGACGAGGAAATGACCGCATTTGTGCGGGCGACGGGCAGGATCGCCCGTGACCTGGGATTGGTCGAACCTGGATACCGGATGCTCTCCAATCACGGCGTCGATGCGCATCAGGAAGTTCCCCATTTCCATTTGCATCTTTGCGGCGGCAGGGATCTTGGCCGCATGATCAAGGCCCTGGATAAATAGGTCGGAAGACTCCGGCTGAAGACCTGATGGTTCCGGTCTGGCGCCGCTGCGGTCCATCCAGCTATCGACTGCCCGGGCTTTGTGCTACGCTGTTGCTTCCGGGGTGAATTGGGGAGAATTCGATGGACAGGTTGCGCGAAATTGCGGAAGAGGCGACCAAGGGGATTGATGAAATTCTGGTGACGCGTCTGACGCCGGATCAGGTCAAACAGGTCGCAAAAATCATTGAGCGTACGGTTATAAAGGCCCTGTTGGAAGGCCAGCACCGTGCGGTCGACGCAGCCCTGCATGCGCCCGAGGCGGATCAGGACGTTGCGCATAAGATCGCAACGGCCATACGTCTCAAGAACGATGCCCTGATCGTGAATCTCTCCAGCCTGCGGTAACCGTTTCGACTCCAGGCTTGCCGGTGGACACCGGAGTTCCGGCGATTTCATGAAGGCCGGGCGTGTAAACCTGCCCGATCTGCGCTTGTCGGTACCGCTCCAGGCATCTGTGGCGCTTCTGACCTGTTTTATCCTGTCCGGGCATTCCAGGTGACAGGCGCATTGTTGTCGGAAATAAGAAAAACAACGCTTATTCAATATGTTGCCTTGTAAAATCTGCATGGCTCCCTTGCAATATCATACATTTAAGCTGGCTGGCACAGTCTTCATATTCCGCATCTTGCAGTGATAATGATTTGCAGATGGAGATTTTTGATGAAATGCCTGGTTCAGCTTGCCCTGCGCCAAATTAGTTTCGTTGCGGCGTTTTTCAGGACGATCGGCCCGGCGTCCCGGATTGCGAGTGACCTTCGGCAAGGGCGGAATCCGCGGGATGTGGACATGCGGATACTGGGTATTGCCGATGTTTGCCTGGCCTTCCGCGCGGCTCAGAACCTGACGGCCCTGAAGGCTGATGATCAGAAACCGGACGCTTTGCAGGTTCCTGCGCTGACTGACGATAACCGGGCAGCGAAAACCGGATCCGAAAACCTTCGCACCGGCAGCGGCGGTGAACTTCAACCGCTAGAACAGGCAAGTTAGAGATTCCGGATAGCATCAGCCTCGCCGCAGTTTAAACTCCCCGGCCCGGCGGCAAGCGCCGGTAAGACAGTGCTTCGGCGATATGGGGGCGGCTGACGCTGCTGCTGCCCTCCAGATCCGCCAGTGTGCGTGCCACCCGCAGGACCCGGTGGTAACCCCGCCCCGTCAGTCGCAGGCGGTCCGCGGCCTGTAACAGCAGGGCCCGGCCTTCCGCATCGGGCGCCGCGATTTCTTCCAGCAGTTTGCCATCGGCTTCCGCATTGCAGCCGGGGCGTTTGTCATCGGTCAATCCGGCAAAGCGTTGCCGTTGAACGCGCCGGGCCCCGGCGACGCGTGCCGCCACCACCGCCGATCCTTCGGCGGGCGGCGGCAGGCTCAGGTCCTGAGCTTTGACCGCCGGGACGTCCAGGTGAATATCCATGCGATCGTATAGCGGTCCGGAGATTTTGGCCTGATAGTCGGCGGCGCAGCGCGGTACCCGGCCACAGGCCCCTGCAGGATCGCCGAAATAGCCGCAACGGCAGGGGTTCATGGCAGCGACAAGCTGTACGCGCGCCGGATAGGTAACGTGGGCATTGGCGCGGGCGATCGCGACCCGGCCGGTTTCCATCGGCTGACGCAGCGCCTCAAGCGCGGCCCGGCTGAACTCGGGCAGTTCATCGAGGAACAGTACACCGCGGTGCGCCAGCGATATCTCGCCGGGCTTTGCCTTCAGGCCGCCACCAACCAGAGCCGGCAGGGAAGCGGAGTGGTGCGGATCGCGAAAGGGCCGGCGGCGCAGAAGCCGGCCTCCCGCCAAAGTTCCCGCAACCGAGTGGATAAGGCTGGCCTCGAGTGCTTCAGAAGGCTCCAGCGGCGGCAGTATTCCCGGCATCCGCTGAGCCAGCATCGATTTCCCTGCACCCGGAGGGCCGATCATCAGGAGATTGTGTCCACCGGCCGCAGCGATCTCCAGGGCGCGCTTGGCACTGTCCTGTCCCTTGATATCCCTAAGGTCCAGCGGCGCGTCCTCGCTGTCGGCCAGGGCGGGCTGCGGGGGGCTCAGGACCTGACTGCCCTTGAAATGGTTGACCAGCCCCAGCAGGGTCGCTGGTGCCAGGATCTCTATCCCCTGTGCCCAGGCGGCCTCTCCGCCCTGATCCTGCGGACAGATCAGTCCCAGGGCCCGTCCCGAAGCATTCAGAGCGGCTGCCAGAACGCCGGCGACCGGCATGATACGGCCGTCCAGCGCCAGTTCGCCGAGCACGGAATACCCCAGAACGTCCTCTGTCTGCAGGATATTCATGGCAACGAGAAGACCAAGCGCAATCGGCAGATCGAAGTGGCTGCCTTCCTTGCTGAGATCTGCCGGTGCCAGATTGACCACGATGCGTTTGGGCGGCAGGGAAAGCCCCATTGCGGTCAGGGCAGCCCGGACCCGGTCGCGGCTTTCCGCGACAGCCTTGTCGGGGAGTCCGACGACCGCAAAGGCCGGCAGACCCGATGCCATCTGGACCTGAACATCGACTTGCACGACCTCTACCCCGGCAAATGCGACGGTATTCACTCTCGCGACCATAGACTGCCTGTTCACACGTGAGGGTAGTTTCTTCGGGTATCGCAAACCAATGGCGGATTGTCAAACACCGGTAGATGGGGGCGGTGCGGAACATCGAAGGCGCCTGCGTGGAGCCGCCTCTCCAATCTGCTGCTGCCGGGACCGCCTTCCGCTATGGGAAGGGATCGCCCCAAAAGAACCCGCAGTTCAGGATGGCGAATATCAAAGGTCGGAACGGCACGTACACCACAACTTCAGGTTGGCATTCAGGAGAATAATGGTCAAATATAATTCTATTTTTGGGCGAATTTTCCAGCGTGTGATAGAGAATGACTGAATCTTAGGACTTGTGAAAAACCAACTGGTTGGTTATTCAGGAAAAATGGAATCACGTAAAGACAGAAACCGGCAAAGGATCCTCGAAGCTGCGGCCGAGGCCTTCTGGCGGCAGAGTTTTCATTCTGTGAATGTCAATCAAATCTGCGTCCGGGCGCAGGTGAACAAGGCGACACTCTATCAGCACTTCAGTGCCAAGGAAGTGCTGGCGGTGGCGGTGATCGACTACCAGTTCGACCGGCAGAAGGCGGAAGTTTACGAAGCTGCCATGGCGGCTTCTCCAGGTCCGATCGATCGACTTGGGGGGATTTACCAGCGTGTCTATCAACAGCATCTGAACCGCTATGACCGGGGCGAGCCTTGCTCTGGCTGCCCATTTGTCAACCTCGCAACCGAGATGGCAAGCGAATCTCCTGCGATCCGTGACGCGGTGAAATCCGTGTTCGAGCGTTTCAAGGCCTATTATCTGCTGATCGCCCGCGATGCCAAGGTGGTGGGGTATGCGACACGGGACCTCGACGGGGATGCCACATCGTCGGCATTGGTCACGATCATGAACGGGGCCATGGTTTCAGCAAAAACCGAGAACCGGCCCGATGCGATTCTGGAAAGCCTTAATGCAGCAAAACTGATTCTCAGAGGATAATTCGCCTCCTGTGAATCCTTGATCTGCCGCAACAACGAAAGTTTGGGAGGATCCTAAAAACCGACCGGGCGGTTATTTTTTGGAAAGCACTTCAAAGAAGAAAAAAACCAGATCACCTACAATATTCCCGGGTCTTCCCTGTTGAAGCAATCGATGGCGGCCAACCTGATTCCAGTCGCCGGGAACGGGGTTGGATCCATTAAGGTACGGCTCGTAGTCCAACGTCACAAATCCGTCGTCACCGGTAAGATCGACGAGTTTGTGGTGCTGTCGGGCCTGACGTCGTTTTCGAACCATTGGCCCGAGCCGGCCGCTGTGAATACGGCTCCGGCAGCGATGGCCGGCAAAGAATTGAGCGCCTGTCATGTAGCGCAGTAATTTCAACGACATAGGTTAAGCGTCCTTTTGGCTCGCCGTTGATGTTGTGGCGTCGTAGCATATCCGTATGACCGCAGCCGTATATCCTCTGTTTTCCAGGGCCAAAGGCCTTGCGTTGCCTGTTCTGGCGGCCGTTGCGGTTTTGGTCTTTGCGGATTGGCAGTCTCTGGCGGCGAAGGGCTGGGACGCCGCGCTGCCGGCCGGGATCTGGACAAAAGTTCACCAGATGAGCCTGGAAGACCCGGTTGTTTTTCATCTGCAAAGCCATGGCGGCAGTGCCTTCGATATCCGGCGTGGCCGGATCCTGCTGTTCGGCAGCGACAGTCATGGCCTCGACTGGAGCAATGCGCCGCTTATCTTCGATATCGCATCGCTGCACTGGCGACGGGTTTATCCCGACGATCCGCCGTCGAGCTATCGGGTCAATGCGCAGGGTCTCCCGGTGGCCGGCCTGCGCGGGACCCATCCCTGGGCCATGCACAGCTTTGGTGCCGTGGACTATGACGCCCGGCGCGACGCCGTTGTGGTCAGCAGTCACCCGGAACATATGGAGCCGGGCCGTTTCAGCGATGCTCTGGCCGGCATCTGGCCACAGGTCAGGTGGCACCCGACCTGGATTTTCGATCTTCAGAGCGAGCAATGGTCTCCCCTGCCCGCTTCCCCTTCACCCGCTTCCCCCTCAAATGATCCGGACACCCTGTTTTTTGCCTATTCGACCGCTTATGACAGCGATCGGGGGCGCATGATCGGTGCCGGTTATCACGGCGTTTTCGAACTCACGGGTGACCCGCTGCACTGGCAGAAAAAGGCGGATGGTGAGGCCATCGGCTACCACAGCAATACGGTTTATGACCCGCGGCACAAGGCGCTGGTTATCTTTGGGCGCAACGGCCTTGGCAATGATGTGCTGATCTACCGCCCCGGCAGTCAGGTCGTGACGGCCATGCCAACGCCGGGTGTGCGGCCGCCCAGAGACGAACATGCCCCGATGGCTTATCACCCGGGGCTTGGAGAGACGATTGTGCTGATTGATCGTTTCGAGCCCGGAATGTCGCGAAAAAACCGGTCAGATGCACGGGCGGAGACCTGGGCTTACACACTGGGAGACGACCGCTGGCGACGGGTCGGGAGCGCCACCCTGCCCTATGGGCTGGGCATGAACTACCATCTGCACTATGACCCGGCCCGGGAACTGCTGCTGCTTGTTACGGCTGCGCCGCCGGTGACTCCAGGCGGCGCAGCGGGTCTGCCTGAGGTTTGGGCCCTCAGGCTTTAGCAGGCGTCGCCGGAGCTTCAGTCTCCAGGGCGGTTACTTGCTGTGAACCTCGGCGTATCGCTGTTCGATGGCATCCCAGATTTGAGCTTCCAGGCAGACACCGTCATAGCGGTTGATTTCCTGCAGGCCGGTCGGTGATGTGACGTTGATTTCGGTGATCACGTCGCCGATCACGTCGATGCCGACGAAAATCATGCCTCGCGCCTTCAGGCTCGGTCCGATGGCTTCGCAGATTTCGATATCCCGCGGGGTGAGGATAGACTTATCGGGACGTCCGCCCACATGCATGTTGGATCGGGACTCTCCTTCCGCCGGGACCCGGTTGAGCGCGCCGGCAGGCCGCCCGTCAATCAGGATGATCCGTTTGTCGCCTTCGCGCACGGCCGGCAGATATTTCTGGATGATGATGGGTTCGCGGTAAAGCCCGGTGAAGAGTTCCAGCAGCGCGGTGAGATTTTCATCCCCCGGTTTGATGTGAAAGACACCCGCACCGCCGTTGCCGAACAGCGGCTTGACGATGATGTCCTTGAATTCGTCGCGAAACGCCTTGATTTCCGCGCGATCGGTGGTGATCAGGGTCGGCGGCATCAACTCCGGGAAATGGGTCACGAACAGCTTTTCCGGAGCGTTCCGCACATGCATGGGATCGTTGACCACCAGAGTTTGGGGGTGAACGTGCTCCAGCAGGTGGGTGGCGGTGATATAGGACATATCGAAAGGCGGGTCCTGTCTCATCAGCACAACGTCGAGGATAGCCAGGTCGATGAGCTCGGGCGCTCCGAGCTCGGCGTGCGCCCCTCTTTCGCGGGCCAGGCGCAAGGGCCGGCAGCGGGCATAGACCCGGCCATCGCGCAGGGAAAGGTCCTGCGGCTGATAATGATAGAGGCTGTGACCGCGACGCTGGGCTTCAAGACCCAGAACAAAGCTGCTGTCACCGTCGATATCGATACTCTCGACGGGGTCCATCTGTATTGCGACCGCTAGGCTCATTTTCCGCTCCGCTTTCACTCTGGGTTCGATGACGGGCGGTCTCCTGCCCGGGGAACTGACTCTGTTAAGGCCCGGGCTGGGTAAGTTCCGGACCGGGCCGGTTCAGTCGCGGGGTAATACCTGTTCCGAGCACCTGTCATGCGGAATACCCCGCTGCAGGGTCCGGCTCAAGCCCGACTTTCACCCTACAGCTAATTGAGGTGGTTCTGGATCTGTTGCAACAGGGTGGCGGCTTCATGCCGCGCATTGGGTGCGTTGTTCAGGGACAGACACTGTTCAAGCGACAGAATTGCGGCGCGCAGATTGCCCTGATCCGCATGGAGAATACCGGCTTCACGCCAGAGATCGGCATCGGCCGGCGCGAACATCAGCATGGTCTCGACTATCTCCAATGCCTCTTTCGGATGGTGATCGCGCAACAGACGCACCTTGATGTTGTCCTGCAGGCGCTTGAGTACCATCCGGTTCGGTACCGGGCGTGTGTATTCCGGTCGCAGCTCGGCGTCGGCGCCGCAGATCGCCTTCAGCATGGCGCGCAATTCCGCCGTGTTGCGCTGAACGCCGCCATGAAAGGGATCGATGATCGCACGTTCGTCGCCGGCGTCCATTCGAAGCAGAAAGTGGCCGGGAAAGTTCAGACCCTCGATCTGCCACCCCTGTGAGCGGGCGCAATGCATGTAAAGAATACCGAGGGCAACCGGCAGGCCTCTTTGCCGGTCGATCACACGCATCAGGTTGGCGTTCTGCAGGTCGTCGTAGTTGAGACTGTCCCCCTGATATTCGTGGCGGCCGTAGATCACCGCATTCAGGGTATCGATCCGGACCGGCAGATTGTCATCCTGCCCGCGGTCTTCGAAGATCCTGGCGGTATCGTCGGCCAGCACGTTCAGATGATGCCGGAAACGGTCAAGCGATACGCGTGGCCTGTCCAGCGCCGCCAGCAGAAGCGCGGTCTGGGCCAGGTCGATCTCCTCATCCAGCTGCCCGCCGACGTGGCGCAGGCCTGCTTCCAGATCTTTTCGGCTGCTTGCCGGGGACCAGCTCATCGTTTGTTACGACCGCCGCGCCGGATCGTCTTTCAGGCGGACATAGCTGATCACATTGCGAACATAGGAGATATCCTTGGCATGTCCGATAACGCGTGTCAGCTCGGCCTGATTCTGTGCGATCCCCATCAGATAAACCGTGAGGTTGACCGATTCCACTGAATAGTTGATCGAGGTTATTTCTTTGTCGATCAAGATCTTACCCTTTAACTGGGTCTCAATCCAAAAGTCGCGCGCCGTATCGCTGAGCGAGGATTGGTCGGTAACCTCGATTTCATTGATGACTTCGCGGACACCTTTGCCCAGCCAGGCAAGACGGACCGCCGCCAGTTCGGTTTCGGGCTTCTCCACAGCGCCGGTCAGCAGCACGCGGCCTTCCTGAACCTGGAGATTGACGTTGGTGAAAAGCGCTTCACTCTCTTTCAGAAACAGATGGTTGATGTCCAGTCTGGTCTCCGTGTCCTGAAGAGCGCCCTGGAAACCCCGTTCCTGCGAGGCCGCCGTGGCGGTTGCCGCGCCAACGCCGACGGCCACACCGACGGGCGTGCAGCCGGCGAGGATGCTGGCGCCAAGGATGCCGATCCCGAGGATCACGCCATCCCGGATTTTGTTCTTGGTAATTTGGATCATATTTTCCATCGCCGATGTTGATTTTCCGACAATCGGATTCATCGCGTTCTAGCTTAGTCTCTCGAGTCCCGCCAGGCATCACCTATATGCCGGGGCCAGCTGTTCGGTGTGATCAGGATAGCGTCGAACCTGCAGTCACAGGTCGAAAGTTCCGAATTCCGTTGCAGAAAGATGGCCGCCGCCTGACGAATGCGCTGTCTCTGGCGCCTGCCGATGGCGGCCTGTGCGCTGTCCAGGTCCGCCCGGGCCTTCACTTCGACAAAGATAACAAGACGGCCCTTGCGGGCGATCAGATCGATTTCGCCGGCGGGCGTGCGATAGCCCCGGGTCAGAATTCTGTAACCCTTCAGGCGGAGCCAGACAGAAGCCGCGCGTTCGGCCCACCGGCCCCGGCGGTAGGCTTGCAGGCGGGTGTTGTTCGATCTCACCCTTGGTCCGAAGTATCGGCCGCAAGCGTCAGGGCGCGGGCATAGACCTGCCGCTTTGGCAGTCCGGTTTCGCGGGTCACGCTGGCGACCGCGTCGCGCAGGCTCTGGCTGCTCAGGGCCTCTTCCAGGGCGCGATCGAGATCGATCGCCTGACTTTCGGCTTCGGCGTCTCCGGTGCCGATCACAACCACGACCTCACCTTTTGGCGGTCCCGCCTCGCCATAGTGCGTCGACAGCGCGCTCAGGCTGCCGCGCCGCACCTCCTCGAACTTCTTGGTCAGTTCGCGCGCCACCGCCGCGGGACGATCACCCAGCACCGCGTGGGCATCGGCCAGCATGGCGCCCAGACGTCTGGCGGATTCGTAAAAGATCAGGCTCGTGCGGATCGGGGCGAGTTCGGCCAGGATCGTCCGCCGAGCCGCCGATCTCGGTGGCAGAAAGCCCTGAAACAGAAAACGGTCGCTGGGCAGCCCGGAGAGAACCAGCGCGCTCAGCGCCGCCGAAGCCCCCGGAAGGGTGGTGACCTCCAGGCCGGCGTCGATCACGGCCGTCACCAGCTTGTAGCCGGGATCGGATATCAGCGGCGTGCCCGCGTCCGACACCAGCGCCACAGCCTCGCCACAATTTATCCGTTCGATGATCTTTGGACGGATCCGTTCCGCATTGTGCTCGTGATAGCTCATCAGCGGGGTGGCGATGCCATAGGTCTGTGTCAGGCGGCGGGTAATGCGGGAATCTTCGCAGGCGATGACGTTGGCAGCCATGAGGACGTTATGGGCGCGGAAGGTCAGATCGCCCAGATTGCCGATCGGGGTCGCCACGAGGTAGAGACCCGGCTTGAGTTTCGCCAAAGGCTGTTTGCCTGAGGGATATGTGTCCGCGGGATATTTGTCTGAGGGGGACGTGACAGCCTGCTGGTTCTGCGGGTTTTCGGTTGCCGGACCGGTCTGATCTTCGATGTCGGTTTTCTGTTCCTGCTGCAACGCATTCCGGGGTGTACTTCGCGCGGCAGCGCCGCTAGGCTCGTTTTGCCTCGAGAAAGATGGATTTGAGCGTGAAGTTTTTGACATTCTTACCGCGTCGTTGCGCCGGCCTGGTGATCGAGCGTTCATCGTTCGGCCTGGGCCTGGCTTTTGTGCTGGCGTCGTTTTTGCTGTCTGCCTGTCAGTCTTCAAACGTAACGAATAGTTCCCAGGATACGCAAGCAACGCCGCAAGCCGCACCGACCACTCCTGCCGAGAGAGAGGCTGTCGCCGACTGGACGGAGTCGTTATCGCAATACGGCAACGGCCCGGTCAGAGGCGAAGCAATCGATCAACAGGACAATTCCGTGACCGTTGCGATGCTGCTGCCCTTGAGCGGTGAGCACGGGCAGACCGGACAGGCTCTGTTGAACGCGGCACAGGTCGCGCTGTTCGATCTGGCGGGGGATAATTTCAAGCTTGTCGTGCAGGATACGGCCGGATCGCCGGAGGGGGCTGAAGCGGCGGCACGGACAGCTCTGGCTGCCGGGGCCGAGCTGATTCTTGGTCCGCTTTTTTCCACCTCGGTCGAAGCGGTAACGCCCGTTGCCCAGGCCGCCGGCGTAAAAGTCATTGCCTTTTCCAGCAATCGCGCCGTGGCCGGTGACGGCGTCTACGTCATGGGACTCGCGCCGCAGCTGCAGGTCGAACGGATTGTTGCCTACGCGGCTTCGCAGGGATTGCGGCAGTTCGGTATCCTGGCGCCCGAAACGCCTTATGGCCAGACGGTGGCCCAGGCCATGCGGACCGCGACCGATCGCAATGCCATCGCACTGAACCGCGTGGTTTTCTACGATCCCGCTTCGCCCGATCTGTCGCCCGAAGTTCGCTCCCTGGCCAACTATGACGGGCGTCAATCGTCCCTGCAGTCCCGAAAGCAGGCCTTGCGGGCCGCCGGCGATGCCGCATCGCTGCGTGCTCTGGCCCGGCTTCGCGGTGTGGAAACCATCGGCACTCTCGAGTTTGACGCCATTCTTCTGGCGGGAACCGCACAGCAGGCACTGTCGCTGGCGCCGTTGCTGGCCTATTACGATGTCGATCCCAACGTCGTCCGTTTTCTCGGCACCGCCTTGTGGGACGGCGCTGATCTGGGCACGGAACCCTCACTGACGGGGAGCTGGTTTGCTGCGCCCGTGCCTGAACACTGGAACGCTTTCCGGAAGCGGTACGTCGAGACCTTCGGCTCGGTTCCCCCGCGGGTTGCCAGTCTGGCTTACGATGCCACGGCCCTGGCTGCGGTTCTGGCTGTCCAGGCCTCCAACCGGGGGCTGGAGCCGGCGTATGACGATATCACCTTTACGCAGGCAAGCGGTTTTGCGGGAGTCGATGGCATCTTTCGCTTTTTCCCCAATGGGCAAAACGAGCGAGGCCTGGCTGTATTGTCTGTCGAGCGGGACGCCGTAAAGGTGATCGATCCGGCTCCGGCGAGCTTTGAAAACCTGATTAACTGAGCACCGCGACACAGGCATTGCATCACAGCCTGCTGATTCTCAATCGTTAAACTCGCCGCTAAACCAGCAGATGAGCCAGCACGGCGTCGAGGCGGGTCCGGCCCCGATGGGTTGCCAGGAGACCGTCAGCGTTCAGTTCAATGAAGCCGCCGTCGGTAAGCGCCTGCAGCCGTCGCGGGTCCAGCAGCTCTTCCGGTGGCCGCCCGGTTTCACGCAGAAAGGCTTCGCGGGTGATCCCTTCGCGTAGCCGCAGGCCCATCATCACCAGTTCTTCGAGCCGTTGGGCGTCGTCGACGTCGTTCTCGCCCCGGCTCGCGTGTCCGTCCTTTTCCACAGCCTCCAGCCAGGATTCGGGCGCGCGGTGCTGGCGCGTTGCGACCTTGCGGCCACGCTCGTTGCCGCTATGGCAGGAAGACGGATCGGCGGCTTCGAGTGTCAGGCGACCGTGAGCACCGGGACCGATCCCGACATAGTCGCCATAGCGCCAGTAGGTCAGATTGTGGCGGCTTTCCTGACCGGAGCGCGCGTGGTTGGAAACCTCGTAGGCCGGCAGGCCCGCGTCTTCCATGATCCGCTGGGTGCAGTCGTACAGCGCTCCGGCCTGATCGTCCTCGGGGACCTTGAGTTCTCCCCGGCGCCAGGCCCCGTGAAAGACGGTGTTTTCCTCGATCGTCAGTTGATAGAGCGACAGGTGGCCGACGCCTTCTTCCAGCGCCTGCGATAGTTCAGCCTGCCAGGCATCGAGGCTCTGTTCGGGGTGCGCGTAGATCAGATCGAACGAAAATCGTGGGAAATGCTTTCGCGCCAGAGCCACCGCTTCCAGGGCCTCGGCGGCGGAATGCCGACGCCCGAGAAAGCGTAGGGAGTCGTCGTTCAGGGACTGGACCCCGAGGGAAAGCCGCTGAACGCCCGCGGCTGCGAAGGCAGCGAATTTGCCGGCTTCGGCCGATGTCGGGTTCGCTTCCAGGGTGATTTCGACATCCGCCGCAAGCGACCAGTTTTGCCCGACCCGCTCGATGATGGCGGCGACGGTCTCCGGGTCCATCAGCGAGGGCGTGCCGCCACCGAAGAAAACACTGGTCACCGTCCGGCCTGGTGTCAGCGCCGCATAGTGATCGAGCTCAGCCAGCAGCGCCCGGCGCCAGCGGCCATGATCGACCAGCTCCCTGACGTGGCTGTTGAAATCGCAGTAGGGGCATTTTGACAGGCAAAAGGGCCAATGCACGTAGATCCCGAATCCAGGATCCGGCACAGCGCCGGTATTTTGTGGTCTTTCAGCGGTCAGGTGTGCCACTGCTGAGTCTTTCCATGGGCCGTCAGGGTTGTTCGGTTCTTTTTCGATCAGGGACAGACTGAACCGGTCTCCGGGCTCAGACCTTGTCGAAAATCTCGGCGACCAGCTTGCGGAAAGCATCGGCGCGGTGGCTGATC
>Ga0214472_10006227_pt1 | contig 12510 bp, 13 predicted proteins | sample RVTome_6_FD_207662 | JGI IMG/M metagenome (GOLD analysis project Ga0214472, IMG submission 207662) | Soil microbial communities from uranium-contaminated site in the Upper Colorado River Basin, Wyoming, United States - RVT140D175 | ecosystem: Environmental > Terrestrial > Soil > Contaminated >... | reverse complement strand
CTAGCGCGTTCTGGCGCAGTGCCTGATCACCGGCGTACTGCCGGACGGTTTTACCCTGTGGCACTGTAAACGCTCGGTTGGTCGGGCGGCCGTGGGCCACGATCAAGAGATGCGTGGCCACGACGTCGGTGCATTTCATGAGGGCGATATCGGCGGAGGTCACCGTAATCGTGGGCATGGCTTTTCCTAGTGCAACAGAGGCCTAGCGCGAGTCTGGCCGCGCTACTCATGGGTTTCAGGTGGATCGATCAGCGTCTCGGATAACGTCGCGCCACTGAGGGTCGCGCCAGTCAGGTCGGCGCCTCGGAGGTCGGTCCGGGTGAGATTCGCGCCGGTGAAATCGGCGCCTCGAAGATTTGCCCGAGTGAGGTTTGCCTCGGTGAAATCGGCGCCTCGGAGATGGGCTTGGGTAAAGTCCGCCCCGCTAAGGTTGGCTCTGCGGAAGTCTGTGCCCCCGAGAAGCGCCCCACTGAAGTTCACCTCGCGGAGGTCCGCGTAGATGAGAATCGTCCTGACGAGGTTGGCGCCACTGAGGTTTGCCTGGCGAAGATTGGCTCGTGTACAGTCCGCGCCGTGGAGGTCAGCGCCGTGGAGGTCCACGCCAGAGAGATCCGCTCGGTGGAGGTTGAGCTGTTTGAATGGCGGCGTGCTCCGCCACGCTTCAATTGCCACTGCCCCTTGTCGCGTCAGCGCCACATGCTCCGGATTTGCCATCGTTGCCCCCCGTCGTCAGCCCCGCTCCCCAGCCTCACCTGTGTCGTATTCGCCACGAGCATATCACACCCTATCGTGCTATGGTATCATGAACCGCGAACGAAGATGGGTTGGCCACTGCACCTTTTGCGCCACTTGAGGTGCACCATGTGAGGAGATCCCTGATGCACATTTGCTCTTTCCTGCCCAGCGCTACGGAGATGGTCTATGCGTTGGGCTTACACGATCAGCTCTACGGCGTGACGTTCGAATGTGACTACCCCCAGGAGGCGAGGCGCAAGCCGATCGTCGTACGCAGCGTGTTTGATGAACACACCGCCTTAAGTAGTGGTGAAATCGACGCCATTATCAAGCAGCGGCTTAAAGAGGGGCTGGGCATCTACGATCTCGATTTGGAGGTCTTGCAGGCGGCCGAGCCGGATTTACTGCTCACTCAGGCGATCTGTGAGGTTTGAGCCATCTCCTCTCGGCAGGTTGCCGAGGCCAGTCGGATGCTTGCCAAACCGCCCCAGGTGGTGTCGTTGGACCCCGCCTGCCTCGGCGATGTCTTAGATGATGTCCGTCGGGTGGCGAGCGCCACCGGCACCGAAGCCATTGCCGCCCCCTTGGTGGCGGGATGGCAAGATCGTATCGACGCCGTCACCCAGCGTGCCGCCAGGGCGCCTCATCGACCCAGGGTGTTGCATCTGGAATGGTCCGACCCGCCGATGTGCGGTGGTCATTGGGTGCCAGAAATGGTTGAAATCGCTGGGGGAATCAACTGTTTTGGCGATCGCGCTAGCGGCTCATTTCCCCTCGAGTGGGCGGCTGTGGTGGCGAGTCAGCCCGATGTCATCGTGCTCATGCCCTGCGGCTTCGACGTCGAGCGCGCCCTCCAGGATGTGCCGGGGCTGACTGCGAAAGCAGGCTGGGAGACCCTACCGGCGGTGCAGAACACCCAGGTCTACGCCATCGATGCCGGAGCCTATACCAGCCGCTCCGGGCCGCGCTTGGTGATGGGGTTGGAGATACTGGCCGAGATCATGCACCCGGAACTCTTTTCCGGCATGATCCCCCAAGGGGGGGCGCTGCGGCTCTCTGAGGAGATGCTCAAGGCGCACACTTGATGCCGCCTTTAGAATCCCATAAAGTGCAGTGCAAAGCCAGTCGGAACGCGAGTCTGACGCCTCGCATAGATTATCCACAACCCCAAAAGGAGTATACCGTGAAAATTTGCTCTCTACTCCCTAGCGGCACTGAGATCGTGTACGCCTTGGGCCTCGGTGATCACCTCATTGGGGTTAGCGATCTCTGTGACTACCCCTCTGAAGCCGGATATAAACCGGTGATCAGCCGCAGCCGTATCGACACGACTGTGCTCAGTAGCGCCGAGGTGGAGGCGGTGATGCGCTCGTTGCTGGAGCGGGGCGAAAGTCCCTTTCATATTGACGCCGAGGCGCTGCGCCAGGCTCCACCGGAGCTGGTGCTGACCCAGGACACCTGCGCCATTTGCGATGCCGCCGCCGCCGATGTCCAACGCGCGCTCGACGGTATCCGGCCGGCCCCTGAATTGCTGATTCTCAGTCCCCGTACAGTGGCAGAGATTTTTGCGAGCATCATCGCCGTCGGCAGAGCCGCTGGCGTGCCGGACCGCGCTCGCACCCTCGTCGCCGAACTTGAGGCGCGGGTTCGCGCCGTGACCTCGATCGCCTCTCGGGCCCAGCATCGACCCCGGTTGATGTCGCTTGAAGGGGTGAACCCGATGGTGGCCGGCGGCCACTGGATTCCGGAGCTTAAACGCCTGGCCGGCGGGCGAGATGATTTATTCAGCCCGGGTTGTGCGGCGCAGCGACTTGAGTGGGCGACCGTACGCGACTACGATCCGGAAATCTTGTTGATCACCCCCTGCTCGTCCGGTCTAGAGCGCTCCTTGCGTGAACTCGACTATCTGGCCGAGCAAGACGGCTGGTGGGAACTCCAAGCGGTGCGGGCTCGCGAAGTCTATGTGATCGATCACGTCTACTTTAGCCGTCCCGGTCCGCGCGTCGTCGATGGCCTGGAACTGTTAGCCCAGATCGTCCACCCGACGTGTTTTAGCGGCATGATACCGGACGGCTCGGTGCGCAAGTTGGAGCTTGCCGCCGGACAGACTTGCTCGCCGGCAGCACTTGCCGATGCCTTTGCGCCGTATCCGGGGGTGTGGGTATGAACCGATCTAAGGCGGTGGTCATTGCCGGGGCGGCCAGTGGCGTGGGCAAAACCACCGTCGCCGCCGCCGTGATGGGGGCGTTGACCGAGCGGGGGTACAGGGTGCAACCGTTCAAGGTGGGTCCCGACTACATCGACCCTTCGTACCACGGTGCGGTGTGCGGTGTTCCCTGTCGTAACCTCGACAGTTGGCTCCTCACTCCCGAGGCGATTCGAGAGCTGTTTCACCGCGCCATGGTGGGCAAAGACATCGCGGTGATCGAGGGCGTCATGGGGCTTTACGACGGCGCTAACGGAGACGACGAGGCGGGGAGTACGGCCCAATTGGCCAAATGGCTCGGCCTGCCGGTGGTCCTGGTGCTCGACGCCTCCAAATCGTCGCGCAGCGTGGGGGCTATGGCCCTGGGCTTCAAAGCGTTTGACCCCGAGGTGAACCTGGCCGGCGTCATTCTCAATGGCATTGCCGGCGATCTTCACCTCGAACTCGCCCGGCCAGCGCTGGACCTGGCCGGCGTGCGCCATCTCGGCTACTTGCCCAGTCGTCGTGAATTTACCCTGCCGGAGCGGCACCTGGGACTCATCCCCACCGCCGAAGGGCAGCTCGCGGCGGCGTATTACCAACAGCTGGCCCAACACGCGGCGGAGACCGTGGACTTGGACCGCTTGCTGGCGATTGCGGCAGAGGCGGCAGTGCCGGATGTCGACATCGGCACGCTATTTCCGGAGGTGCCGGTGAAGCCCGTCACGTCAATTGCCGTGGCCATGGATAAAGCGTTTAACTTCTATTACCCGGACTCCCTCGATCTCCTGACGGCGTGGGGGGCGGAACTGGTGCCTTTTAGCCTTTTAGAGGATACCGCGTTGCCGGCCAACGCCGACGGCATCTATATGGGGGGCGGCTTTCCCGAAATGTTTGCCGAGCCGCTTTGCGATAACGCCGGCATGCGCGCCTCGATGCGTGCGGCGGCCGAGCGTGGCCTGCCGATTTACGCCGAGTGCGGAGGACTGATGTACTTGGGCCGTGGCATTGAAGACGCTGAGGGGCGCTATTATAAAATGGCGGGCGTCTTGCCCGGCCGCTCTACCATGCAGGGCGCCCGCCTGACCCTGGGCTACCGCACCATTCGGGCGAGACAGAGCAATTGTCTGTTGGCGGCGGGAGACACCGTCCGAGGTCATGAGTTTCATTTCTCGTCGATGCCGGAGCGCCTGGGGCAGGGCGACGCCAATGCCATCCCCGCTGCCTACGACGTGCTCGACCAGCCGGGCCGGCGCGAAGGTTTTGTGACGCCTAACGTGCTGGCCTCGTACATCCACATCCATATGGGTAGCAAAGCAAGTCTGGCGCCACGCTTCGTGGCCGCATGTACAAGGCCGTATGCCTAAGGATGAATGCATGAACACACCACAGCGCCTCGTCTCACTGTCGCCAAATGTCTCGATGCTGTTGTTCGCGCTGGGCGCGGACGAGGCCGTCGTGGGGCGCACCCAGCATTGCCTGCCCGCTATCGAGCAATATCTAACGGTGTGGGGCATGGCGGCACAGGGCGTGACGCAGCGCTTGCAGCATTGGCGTGAGCTGCCGGTGGTGGGCGTCTGGCCACTGGCGGACCCCGAACCGATCAAAGCCCTGCAACCGGACGCGATTCTCACCTCGGGATCGGGGCCTTTTGGCGTGCATGACGCGCGGACGTTCGGGGTGGCGGAAGAAGCAGTCTATCATTTTGATACCCGGACGTTTGACGACTTGGAGCAGCATAGTCGGCAACTGGGTGAGCTACTTGGCAAACCGGAGGCCGCCGCCGCGTTGTCCGCACAGATTACGGCCAAGCGCGATGACATCCTGGCGCGGCGGGTCGGGCTCGCGGTGGCGCCGACTGCACTATTCGAGTATTGTGTGTGTACGCAGTACGATAACGACCCGGAGCAGCGCGTGGCCAATCCGGCGCAGACCATCTTGGTGGGCGGGCACTTAGCGCCTGAGTTGATCCGGTGGAGCGGCGGTGAGCCGCTGTTCAGACACCCTGGGGAGACCGCCAAGTGGGTGACGATCGACGACATTCGCGAGGCTCAGCCCGACCTGGTGTTGCAGTACGATTGCCACGGGTGCCCGGCGGCGGGGAAACATCCGGTGCGCACCCGCCAGGGCTGGTCATCTCTGGCCGCGGTCGGTCGCGGTGCCGTGTATACGCTGCAGGAAAACATTAGTAATCCCAATCTTTGTTTTCCGTCCGGCTTAGAGGAACTGGTGACGATATTGAATGCGTATGCCGTCCAAAACCCTCATTAAGGAACACACAATGGATCTACCGGAACGCATGTCTTTCGGCATCTTCATGGGGCCCTTTCACCGTGTTGGGGAAAATCCTACCCTGGCCCTGGATCGCGACCTGGAGCTGGTCCAGTGGCTCGACGCCCTCGGCTTTGACGAGGCATGGATTGGCGAGCACCACAGTGCCGGTTGGGAAATTATCTCTTCCCCGGAAATTTTCATTGCCGCGGCGGCCGAGCGCACGCGCCACATCAAGCTAGGTACAGGGGTCATCAGCCTCCCCTACCACCATCCCTTTATGGTGGCCAACTGGATGACCCAGCTGGATCACATGACCCACGGTCGGGTCATGATGGGGGTGGGACCTGGCGCTCTGCCGAGCGATGCCTACATGATGGGGATTGAGCACACCACGCAGCGGCCGCGCATGGACGAAGCCCTCGGGGTCATCCTGCGGCTTTTCACCGAGACCGAGCCGATCACCTACAAGAGCGACTGGTTCGAGCTACGCGATGCGATGCTGCAGCTGCGGCCCTATCAGAAGCCGCACATGCATGTGTCTGTGGCCTCCGTGCAGTCGCCGGCCGGCGTGGCCCTGGCGGGTAAATACGGCACTTCCGTGCTCACCATCACGGTGCCCAGGGATCCGTCGCCGGGCAATGAATCCGATCTGCAAAAACTTTGGTCGGTCGCCGAGGCGTCGGCCGAGGCGCATGGGCAAGAAGTGCGGCGGGAAGACTGGCGTCTGGTGCTGCCCGTGCATTTGGCGGAAACCCGCAAAGAGGCGCGGCAGCAGGCCCGCATGGGGGCAGGGCGCTACCTGCGGGAGTATTCCGAGGGGACCAACGGGCGCAAACCGATTTATGATGGCCCACTGGACAAAGTGATCGATTTTATGGCCGATGCCGGTTATTGGATCGTCGGCACCCCGGATGACTGCGTGGCGGGGATTCAGCGTCTGTCTGAGCAAAGCGGCGGCTTCGGCGGGTTTATGGTGCAGACCATCGACTGGGCGCCACGGGACAAAATGCTGCAGAGCTACGAGCTCCTGGCGCGCTATGTCATGCCGCAGTTCCAGGGCACCGCGATTAGCACGGCGGCTTCGAATCGCTGGGCAGCCGCGCACAAAGACGAATTGATGGCCGGGCGGGCCCGAGCGATTGACCGGGCCCGTGAGGATTATGCGGCGAGTGTGAGGTAGCATTGCCGCGGGACAGCAATTTGCCACCAGCTCGATAAAAGTCGTACGGGCCGTTCTGAGGGGGGCGGGCAGGCGCCATTCTGTCTGGCTCCCCGACCAATGGCTACGTGCAACTAGGCTCGATTTAGGCCTTGAGTGCTCCTGATAAACACACGCCCGTATGAGACAGCGCAGCTATGAAATCGGACATACGCCATATTGAAGAAGCAGCTCTCAATGCCTGGCCGGCGCTGCACACCCTGGTCTACGATGGCTGGCTGCTGCGTTTTGCCAATGGCTACACCAAGCGTGCCAACTCAGTGGTGCCGCTCTATTCGGGGACGCGGCCGTTGGCAGAGAAGATCCTCTACTGTGAGAAGGTGTATCAGCAGGAGAAGCAACCGGTCATTTTCCGCCTGCCTTCTTTTGTCGAGGGGGTAGGCGACCTCGATGCGGCGCTCGCTGCACGAGGCTATCGGCACCTCGATGAAACGATTGTGCAGATGAGCGATCTGGGCCACGCGTCCTATACCCAGCCCGATCGCGCCTATACCCTGCTCTCTCCCCATCTCTGGTTGCCCCTGTATCACGAGATGGCGCAGGGGCGTACCGATCGCGAAACCCATGCACGCCTCTTACAGGCGATCACGAATCCCACGTGCTATATCGCCGTGATGGAAGCGCAGCCTGTCGCTTGCGGGTTGGGGGTCTACGACCGTGGTTATGTAGGGTTATTTGATATCGTGACCGATCCGGCGCACCGACGGCAAGGCTATGGCATGAACGTGGTAAGCAGCCTTCTAGCCTGGGGACAACAGGCATATGAGGCGGGTTATGCCTACTTGCAGGTGATGGCAAACAACGCCCCGGCGATCCACCTGTACCGCAAGTTCGGATTTGAGGAAGGCTATCGCTACTGGTATCGCATGAAAGCCTAGGGTGCAGGCGGCAGACCTCATTGCCCTATGGCAAAATGGCCGCGCACCGGTGGGCGCGACCGGTGAGCGCGTGAGGCCTCAACGGTGGTCGTGCCATGAACCGGGCGGTCGAGTTTCGACACCGTGGCAGCGCGCCACTATTGACATCGTTTTTCTGGCCTGTACCATATCATAAAATAGACCGAGCCTGGCAGAATACGATCTGCTGCTTATTGAGGGAGAAAACAGAGATGGGCGCCAATACCCAAGACAAAGCGCTTGTAGTGATTCAGCTGAGTGGGGGCAATGACTACCTGAATACGGTCGTGCCCTATACCAATGACCTCTACTACGATCTGCGGCCGACCGTCCATATTGCAGCCGATGAGGTGCTGCGCCTCAACGATACCCACGGTTTCCGCCCGGGCATGGAGGCGATGAAACAGTTGTGGGATGAGGGCCAAGTAGCGGTGATCAACGGCATTGGCTACCCGAAACCGGATCGGTCGCACTTTCGCTCGATGGATATCTGGCACACTGCAGAACCGGAAAAGATCGGTACAGAGGGCTGGTTGGGCCGGGTCATCCGAGAGCTGGATCCGAGCGGTGAAAACGTGCTGACCGGGGTGCATTTTGGTCGGGGACTGCCTCGGGCCCTGGGATGCCGCGGGGTGCCAGTGGCGTCGGTGGGCGACCTCGACACCTACGGTCTGTATCCTGATATGCAAGATGAATGGGCGAGAAAAGCCGCGCTGGGAACATTTGCCAAAATGTATGGCGGGGCGGCGGGCGGCGATGTGGTGCGCGAGTACCTCGGGCAGACCGGCTCCGACGCGCTCAAGGGCGCAGATATCCTCAGAACCGCACCGGGCAAATACACCTCCACTGTCGAATACCCGGACACCGGCTTGGCGAAGAACCTGAAAAGCATCGCGCAAGTGATGTGCGCCGATCTCGGCACGCGTATCTACTATACCTCCCTGGGGGGTTGGGATACCCATTCCGGCGAATTGCTGACGCATGCCAAACTGTGGCATGAAGTCTCGAGTGGGGTCGGGGCATTGATGGCGGATCTCAAAGCACACGGCCGTGAGGACGAGGCGGTGATCCTCATTTTTTCCGAGTTCGGCCGGCGTGTGCGCGACAACGGCTCCGGCTGCGACCACGGCTCCGGTGGCGGGGCCTTTGTGGTGGGTAGTGCCGTGCAAGGCGGTATGTACGGTGAGTATCCCTCGCTCAGACTCGAAGACCAGCTCGAAGGCGATCTCCATTTCAACAACGACTTTCGCTGCACGTACACCACGCTTTTGGAGCAGTGGATGGGACTAGAGGCCGCGTCGATCGTGAATGGCCAATTCGAGCAGTTTGCCTGCTTTTAATGGTAAGTCAAGGTGCTTGCCGCATCTAGAGGACATCGTTATATGAGCACACACGACCTGACCTTGATGGCGCATTTGCTGCGCCGCGCCGGTTTTGGCGCCACCCCGGACGAGCTTGAGATCTATGCCGCCCGGGGCTACGAAACCACTGTAGAAGCTCTGTTGAACCCGGGCGAGGCCCAAGCCATGCCGGATGATATTATCCGCCGCTACCACGTGGACCAGTCAGAGCTGCGCCAGCTCGATGGCGCCGGAGCCTATTGGCTCTACCGCATGGTCACCACCCAGTGCCCCCTGCAAGAAAAGATGGCGCTCTTCTGGCATGGGCTGTTTGCCACTGGCTACGCCAAACTCAATCAGGCTCGCGCTTTGTTGAATCAGATCGACATGTTCCGCCGCAGTGGGCTGGGGCGGTTTGACAGCCTTTTGCTGGAGTTGTCTAAAGACCCGGCTATGCTGTTGTGGCTGGACAATCAAGACAACCACAAAGGGGCGATCAACGAGAATTACGGGCGCGAGCTACTCGAACTGTTTTCCATGGGGATTGGCCATTATAGCGAAGACGACGTCAAGGAAGCGGCCCGTGCGTTTACCGGTTGGACGCTGAAAAATGCCGAGTACATGGCGGTGCGGGCTAGCAAGGATTCGATCTGGCCATACGGTCGCATCAACTGGCATTTCGAGTTCCGCGAGGATGACCACGACGACAGTGACAAGACGTTCCTGGGCGAGACCGGCCCCTTTAACGGTGAGCAGATTATCGATATTATCGCCCGCCAGGAAGCGACTGCCCGGTTCATCAGTCAGCGGTTGTTTCAGTTCTTTGCCGCCGATGAGATCGACGTCGACGGCGAACCGGTGGTCGAGGCCATGATGCAGTCGTATTTCGACTCTGGGTACGCCATTCGCGCCATGCTGCGCACGCTGTTCAACGCCGACTACTTCAAGTCGGCGCAGACGCGCTATGCCCGCGTCAAGGGCCCGGTGGAACTTCTGGTCGGCGGCATTCGCCTGGCCGGCAGTTATCGCCGCCCGACCCTGGGGGCCAATCAGCTCGCCTTTCAGGCCTTCTATATGGGCCAGGGCCTCCTCGCCCCCCCCACGGTTGAGGGCTGGCACGAGGGCATGGAGTGGATTGACAGCGGCGCTTTGGTGGAGCGTATCAACTTTGTCGCCAAAGAGTTGGGGGATGTGTCCAAGCCGGGAATACGAGACCTCATTTTCCGCCTGGATGCGGCCAACGACGGTCCACTCACTCCCGAGCAATTGGTCGACCAGTGCTTAGCGTTGGTGGGTCAGTTAGAGGTCGACGCGGATACCCGCGATGCCCTGATCGAGTTCGCCGCCCAGGACGGCGATCTCGACCTAAGGGGCCATCAGCCCGGCGATGCGGCGGAAACGCGCGTGGGCAATGTGCTGCGCATGATCGCCTCGACCCGAGAGTATCAATTGGCTTAACCGTTGAATCACTACCATCCTACCCCTTCTCCGGTGACCGGGCGAGGGGGGATACCCGGCTCTCTTGGCACGGAGAATGATTCGTGAGCCCTCAAGTTTCGAGTACCGTAGCGTTAAACTACGTTAAGACCATTGGCATCGTGAACAATGGTTACAATGGCCGTGGCTATGCCAACCCGTACGACGTGGCGGTCAGCCGCGACGGGCGCATTTTCGTCCTCAACCGCTGTGACCCGGCACGGGCCTCCGCCATTCGTATTGGCGTGTGCACCCTGGATGAGGATTATCTCGCTGAGTTCGGCAATGGTTATGGCGATGGCGACGGCCAGTTCAGGCTGCCGGTCGCCATGGCGTTTGACAGCCAGGACCGGCTGTACGTGACCGACGAGTACAACCAGCGGGTGACCGTCTTCGACACCGATGGCCATTTTCTAAGCAAATGGGGCGTGTTCGGTCACGATGCGGGTCAGTTTGACGGCCCGGCGGGGATTGCCATCAACGCCGACGATCAGGTGTATGTCGCCGACCAGCACCATCATCGCATTCAGAAATACAGCCGCGACGGTGAGTTCATCCTGCAATGGGGCGAGGAGGGAAAGGGCGATGGCCAGCTCAACATGCCCTGGGGCGTCGCAGTAGATACGCAGGGCGACGTCTACGTGGCCGACTGGCGCAATGACCGCGTGCAGAAATTCAGTGCGGACGGGGAACACATCGCCACTTTCGGCGGGCCAGGGCAGGGGGATGGACAATTCAACCGCCCCGCCGGTGTGGCCGTCGACGCCGAGGGTCTAATCTATGTGGCGGATTGGGGCAATGAGCGCGTGCAAGTCTTAGGGCCGGACGGCGGTTTCCTTCAGAGCCTGCGCGGACAAGCCACCCTTTCCAAATGGGCGGAGGAATTTTTTGCCGCCAACCCGGATGAGTGGGAAGTCCGTCAGCAGTCCGATTTAGTCCCTGATTTGCCGCCGCATCTCAACACCCCCTACCACATCTCTTCCCAGACCGAAGCCTATTTTTGGGGGCCGGTAGCCGTTTCACTGGATGCGGACCACCGACTCTACGTGCCGGAAACCAACCGACACCGGTTTCAGGTTTACCAAAAGGCCTAAGCCGCCCCTCTCCCCTTGTGGGGGAGAGGGTGACGTAACGTGCTTACTAGGCCAAAGAAATAAACAGATACATCATGAGAAAGTTGTTGAGTCATCTTCAAGAATCGTTGCTGAGCCTCGTCAATAAATTTGGTTATCGACTCACTGTGATCGACCGCATCTCTTTCTTTGAACCGTTGCTGTACTCACTTCTCAAAGCAAACGGCGATTTGTCCTTTGTTCAGATCGGTGCAAATGATGGGAAGCAATTCGATGCACTCTATAGGTTCGTCACGCTCAATCACAAAAAAGTAAGTGGGATTGTCGTTGAACCTGTAAAGGACTACTTTGAAGAATTAACGTTCAACTACCGGAATTTCCCAAATATTATTCCAGTGAATGTCGCCATCCATCGTTCTGAAAAGTACATGACCATGTATCGGGTCGACCCCGCCAAGCAGCGCCATTTGCCTGACTGGACAAAAGGTATCGCCTCCTTCAACCTACATCACCATGAACTTTCAAAGACACCCGCAGAGGTGATGATCCAGGAGGAAGTAGCCTGTATTTCTCTCGATGAATTATTAGACCAATATCAGATAGAGACACTGGACCTCTTGCAAATCGATACGGAAGGATACGACGCTGAGATCATTCGCCACATAGACTTTAAACGAATTAAACCCGCTGTCATTCGATTTGAGCATCGGGTGCCCTCGCGAATCATGAGTGAGGACACGTTTTCGAAAACAGTTGAGATGTTACACGAGCAGGGGTACGAACTGGCGATAGAACCCCACGACGCGACCGCTTATCAGCGAGATATCCTCTTTGCATGCTGAGGCTATAGACCAGACCTTCACCATTGAGGCAGGGTTGACTGGTGAGATGCATCAGCCTACTATTGTCCTCAGTCTTTTGCGGCTAGGCAAGACGCTTCTTCAAAAATACCTTTTGATAGCTTTGAGGATAGTCATCGATTACACCGAAGACCTCGTATCCCAACCGCTGATAGAAGTCTGGGGCTTGAAAACTATAGGTGTCGAGAACGGCGGTGCGGCACTGCTGGCTGCGAGCTTCTTGTTCTAGCTTTTGGAGCAGCCGGGTGCCGTAGCCGTTGCCACGGAGGCTGGCATGCACCCAGAGATAATGAATCTCCAGGCACTGGCCCCAGATGGTGCCCACGATCCCGCCACGTAAGTCGGGTGTGTCCCACTTTTACACATGCTGTAACTCATTAATTTTAGGACCTTTCTCGATAAATTCGGCAATGTCTAAGGAGAGGTATTGGATCGCCTGATAGATCTGAATG
>Ga0214472_10006226_pt1 | contig 12510 bp, 13 predicted proteins | sample RVTome_6_FD_207662 | JGI IMG/M metagenome (GOLD analysis project Ga0214472, IMG submission 207662) | Soil microbial communities from uranium-contaminated site in the Upper Colorado River Basin, Wyoming, United States - RVT140D175 | ecosystem: Environmental > Terrestrial > Soil > Contaminated >... | reverse complement strand
GGGTTGCCGCTGGTGCCGCGGCATAAACGCAATCCATTACAGGCAACTACATATGGTACCGGCGAACTGATTATAGATGCCATAAACAAGGGAGCCACCACCATCATTATCGGTCTGGGAGGTTCTGCAACTGTAGACGGGGGTGCCGGTATGGCCCAGGCACTGGGGGTTCGCTTTTTAGCCAGTGGTGGGAAATTAATTAAAGCACATCTTGGCGGTGGCATGCTGGATCAAATCCGTGAAATAGATCTGCGCGCTGTTGATCGCAGGATCAGAAAGGCAAAATTTATTATTGCCAGTGATGTAACCAATCCGCTTTGTGGGAAGACCGGTGCAGCACATATATTTGGGCCACAGAAAGGCGCAACCCCGGTAATGGTAAAAACACTGGACCGCAATCTTAAACATTATGCCGACCTGATCAAACGGCAATTGAGAAAGGATGTCCTAAAGCAGAAGGGTGCCGGCGCTGCCGGCGGACTGGGGGCAGGTTTGCTGGCATTTACCAATGCGCGAATGAAACGCGGTGTAGACCTCGTGGTCGAGATTACCGGTTTGAAAAAATACCTCAAGGGTGCAGACCTGGTCATTACCGGCGAAGGTCGCGTAGATTTCCAGACCGCATTTGGCAAAACTCCCGCCGGTGTAGCCAAGGCCGCCCGCACTTACAAGGTGCCCTGTATCGCCATTGGCGGCAGTCTTGCTGATGATGCACGTGGTGTTTTCGATCATGGCATAACGGGACTGGAAAGTGCAGCAGCTCGCGATATGGATCTGGCCACAGCACTGGCAAACTCACGCAAACATCTGGAATTTGCCGGTGAGAGGGTGATACGTTTATTACTGATAGGCAAGGGTCTGGCAAAAAAGCGCTGAAGTGTGTAATACGCAGTAAAAATTTCTCACCGTAAAGTCTGGCTGAATGGAATTTTCAAAATTTACCAAACGTTTTAGCTCACACGCAGGGATCGTCCAGTTGATGGAAGATCTCGGTGCAGCACTGTCCGGTGATCAGAATGTGTTGATGCTGGGTGGCGGTAATCCCGGTCATATTCCGCAGGTACAGAAAATTTTCCATGAAAGACTGGAAAGAATACTGGCCGACCCGGAAGAATTTGCCCATGTGATCGGCGATTATGATACGCCACAGGGTGAACAAAAATTTATCGCATCACTGGCCAGGCTGTTACGTACGGAATCAGGATGGGACATCGGGCCGGAAAATATTGTACTCACTGCCGGCAGCCAGGCCGGATTTTTCTATTTATTCAATATGTTTGCCGGTGAATTCAGCGAGGGTGCCAACAAGCAGATCATGTTGCCCTTGATTCCTGAATATATTGGTTATGCCGATGTCGGACTGGTGGACAATCTTTTTGTGTCCTGCCGTCCCGAGATCGGGATCATCGGCGACCATATGTTTAAATATCATGTAAATTTTAGTGAATTAAATGTTGGTGGTAACATCGGGGCCTTGTGCGTATCGCGGCCTACCAATCCTACCGGAAATGTGCTCACAGATGACGAGATACAGCATCTGCTCAAAATTGCCAGGAACAGGAATATCCCTCTTATTATTGACAATGCTTACGGTCTTCCATTTCCCGATATTATCTTTACCAGTGCCAGTACTGTCTGGACAGAAAATACAATTCATTGTTTGAGTTTATCCAAGCTGGGATTACCGGGCACAAGGACCGGGATCATTATTGCATCTGAAGAAATTGTCAAAGTAATTACCAATATGAACGCGGTACTGAATCTTGCACTGGGAAGTTTTGGTCCGGCGCTGGTCCTGGATCTGGTCAGGAGCGGTGAGATTACACGAGTCAGCCAGTCAATTATCAAGCCATACTATCAGAACAAGGCGGACCATGCTGTTCGTCTGGTACACCAGGAATTCAAGGGTCTGGAATACTATATCCATAAACCGGAAGGCGCGATTTTCCTCTGGTTGTGGTTCCCGGGACTCCCAATAAGTTCAGAAGAGCTTTATCAGCGCCTGAAAATGAGAGGGGTGCTGGTAATCTCAGGACATCACTTTTTCCCAGGCTTTGAAGAAGACTGGGAACATAAACATGAATGTATCCGTGTTACCTATTCCATGGACACACGGGTCGTGGAAGAAGGGATCAAGATCATCGCAGAGGAAATCAGAAAGCTTTCCTGAGTTCAGGAAATATGTTCCATTAATTTTGTACCGAATGAAATAATTTTTTCAGATATTGGTTTTTTACGTTCATAAGCAATCTCAAAAATATCTGCAGTATTCACAGATGAACTCAGGTAATCATCGCTGGTCCGTAATTCATCTACCAGATTGAGTTCCAGCGCACGTTTACCGTGCCAGTGCTCGCCTGTAGCAATTTTTTCCACATCTACCTGGCTTCTGTTTTCATGAATGAAATCCTTGAATAACTGGTGTATATCTGCCAGTTCCTCCTGCATCTTTTCACGGTCTTCGTCAGTATTCTTGCCAAAGAGTGTCAGGGTGCGTTTATATTTGCCTGCTGTTATTTCTTCAAAATCAATATTATGTTTTTTCAGAAGACGATTGAAATTGGGAATTTGTGCAAGGACACCCACTGAACCGATAATGGCAAACGGTGCGGCAATAATTTTATGTGCGACACAGGCCATCATATAACCTCCACTCGCTGCAACCTTGTCTACAGCAATTGTCAGGTGTATACCCTTATCGCGTATACGCTTCAGTTGTGATGCAGCCAGACCATAACCGTGTACTGTGCCCCCGGCACTCTCCAGCTTGACCAGGACTTCATCATCGGCAGTTGTAACAGTAAGAATCGCAGTGATCTCTTCACGCAATGAAGTTACTTCCGTGGCCCGGATATCACCCTTGAATTCAATTACGAATATACGTTTTCGTTTTTGATCAGGGTCAGTTGCCTTGTCTTTTTTCTTGAGCAGGGCCTTATGTTCCTTTACGGCCTTTTTAAATTCTTTTTTGGGCAGTATATGTGAATTCAGCATGAGGCCCATAGTTTCAAATTTACTGTTCAGGTTTGTTATATTCAAATGACCTTCCATGCCGGATCTGGAACGGAATACCAGGATAAACACTCCCCCCGCAATGATTGCCAGGACGAGGATGACCGTTATGAATTTGGCGAAAAATATTCCGTACTCGATTAAATGTTCCATTGATTTATTGTACTCATCTAAATTAAATAGGTAATTTTATACACTGTTTTACTATGAACCATATAATAACACTGATTTATGGCTTGAAGGACTGGTATTATGTTCCAGGATAATTGTGGACAGATTTATCTTGGGTCAGGAATTGAATCGATAACTTTACCTTCATGATTGAAAATGAGCAGTGAATTACCATATCTTCCCTCAAAGGGAACGAAAGCCAGTTCCCCTTCCTTATATTTGTTGTTTTTCAGGTATTCCGTTTTAATCTGCAGGAATTTTTCAGGCGGATTTTTTGTATTTTCCAGGGAGGCCATAAACAATTCATCTATACGTTGTTTTATGGGTTCCATAAGAAAAAACAACTTTGCTGAAATTATTCCTTCAGTAAAATCATAGGCAACAGCGCCTGCATGTTCTTCTGCTGTGACAGGTTCCCGGGCATAAACTACAGGCGGTTTGCCGTTATCCAGGGACTGTATTTCGACTGGAGATTTCTCCTGTAGTGTCAGTTCTTCTTCAAGCACCGGGTAAATCACCCCTTCAGATAATGACAAGGCAACCGGTCGCTGGGAATGTACGGCAAATGCGCCCCAGGTAAATGCGCTGATCTGTATTATCCCGATCATACTCAAATCAAACAGGATCGCTTTCAGTGATTTCTTCGGATTGAATAATAAAAGTGTCAAACATGGCCCAAGGACGATATCGACAAACAACATGATCCTGATCCCCTGCCAGCCGCCATTTACTGTGAAATGAGGTTTGGGATACCAGTGCAACAATATGAAATAAAGAATGATTAAAAATGCAATGGTGCTGAGAGAAAGATGAACCGAAAATGCCTTTAGCCGGGTCCGGATATGTTTATTTGTCATAATTAATACTAATAAAAAATACCCTGAATATTTGACGTAAATTATGCAAATAAAACGGTACCTGTCAACAGGTTACCGGCTGGACATTCCAGGCGTAATATAGCTGTAATTATGAAACCAGAAACAGAAATATGTAGTTTTTCTATAATACGGCAGTGATTGGGCAGACAGGACTTTTACTTATTATCCGATGTAATATTTTCCAGTTCCTTGCGACGGTATTCGATCACCTGGGTAAACGCCATGGCGACGCGGGGGACATTCTCGAAATAATGTGTCAGATCCTCATATTTTGCCTTGAGCAATAAGGTGGGTTGAATTGCGCGGACTGATGCATTTCTTCGACCGCCTGAAAAATAACCCATTTCACCGATGGGTTCACCTTCGCCGACCTGGGCTATGGGAATTTCATTGCCTGCATTATCTACCCGGTAAACTTCCACCAGGCCAGAACCTATCACATACATAGACGGGTCTTCTTCTCCCTGAAAGATAAATTGGTCACCCGGTGCAACATTTATTTCCGTAAAATATTTACTCAGTGCAGAAAGCTCGGTTTTGGTTAACAAGGCGAATACCGGGCAACCCGCCAGACGGGCAATACGCTGGTTTCGCAGGCTGTTATCAAGTTCGTCTTTGGTAATAATGCCTTGCTCGAGCAGAATTTCACCAATAGGTTTAAGCTGGCCACTGCTGGCATAGGCTGTGATTTGTTTTTCTACGGCATTACTGATGGCGCCTTTGGATACCACCAGAAAGTCACCCAGTTTCCTGGGGTCAGGTTTTTTGGGTATTACATCAGTCACAGTACATTACCTGAAAGATTGGATTATTAATCCGGATATTAGAATAATAGACAGTTGCAGGCAATGAAATATGTCCGGGTTATTGTTTTGTTACATATTGGTCCCTGTAGGACTGGGCCAGATCCTGCGCTACTTTGAGTTGTTCCGGGCTCAAGTTGGCAATGACCAAATCGAGCGTGGTCTTGGCGTCAGTGATACCTTGTTCCAGCGCTATGGTTAACCAGGCATGGGCCTTGGTGTAATCCTGTTTTATACCCAGGCCCGCAGCATACATTTCACCTAACCTGAATTGTGCACTGGCGTATCCTTTTTTGGCAGAACGGCCAAACCAGTTGATGGCTTTGCGAACATCCTTTTCTGTTCCCAGGCCATTCAGATACAACAGGCCGATTTTATACTCCGCATCCGGCCGCCCGTATTTTGCTGACCTCTGAAACCATTTAAAGGCTTCAGTATAATCCTGTGTCACACCATGTCCTGCAGAATACATTGAGCCCAGGGCATACATGGCGCGGTGGTCGCCATTTTTTGCCAGTGGCAGGAATTCCTTTGCTGCAGTTTCATAATCGCCCTGTTTATAGGCTTCGCCGCCCGCCCGGAAATCTGCAAATAAATTCGGGGAAAGGCAGAGCAGGGATATGAGGATAATAATTTTATAGGGCATAGTTTGTTACATAGGTCTCCGAACTGATTATAAGCATAGCCTAAAACTGGCGCCTGTGCTAAAACCTGGCAGATTTTAAGAACGGATATTTTTCCTCACATAACTATAAGTTACGGTAGACTTGCCTTTGGCCGGAACGTTCATTTCAAACTCGATTTCTTTCGAATTGATGTGTCTGAAATCATGGGAGCTCTTTTTAATGGCCCATTCCCCCTGCATGGGTTCAATAATTTTCAGGGTGGCAGGTGTGTCCTTGAAATTTTCTATCTCAATCCGAATCTCCTCATTGCTGTCATAGAGAACAATATGGTCATTCCGGTTACGCCTGATATTACTGCGCTCTTCGGTAACTTTGTGTTGTGTCACAGACAGATCCCGGCTGTCACCAATGTGCAGAATCATTTTTTGACCGACAGGCGTGAAATCGGCCATATCTTCACCCAGGAATATGGTGCTTGTGCTGGCATCATTCTGGTAGATACGGGCCTTACCACCCCACAGGGCATGTTGTCCAAGCTGGTTATTTTTCATATTTTCAAGTTCATAAGAAACAAGGATTCCCGGAGTATGGTTTTCCTTTTCAGGTTCCCAGGGATGTATTCCGGCATTGAATGTAAATATCTTCCTGATGTTGAGATTGCCGGTTTCGAAAAATAACATGCGTCGGGTTTCCCCATCCAGAACGCTTTTTTCAAAATCCTTTCCGTAATCAAGCTGAAACAGGGCAGAATTAAAGGATTCGCCGGAGAAATTTCTGAGCACGAGGTAGGAAGAGAGGTCCAGTTTATTTTCCTGATGGTTGGTTTTTGCTTCGTAGGTAATCACACGATCGATATTCGACAACAGATAACTGATCCTGATCTTTTCCTGCTGGTTGTCAGGACTGAATATCTCCCAGACCAAAGCCTGTTCATTGGGTGGATAGCTGACATTAATCAGTCGGGTACTGTCTGGGTGTTGCAGTATGGTGAGTCGAAGTGAATCCGGGTCTATAAGCACACCTTTCCAGGAAAAATCGATCTGGTTGATGCCTTTGTGCAGTGCCAAGGTTCGCTCTTCCTGTATCAGGGTAATGTCCGGATGATCGAGACGGATAATTGTATTATCCCGGTCAGGTAATGCTACCAGTTTGGTACGTGCTGTTGCCGTATTGGTAAATGATAAAAACGATATTAATAATGTAATGATAAAATATTTTTTCATTTCAATACTCCTTAGTGATTAACATTCTGTCGTTCACCTTCAAAATAAGTGATGTCATAGGCCAGGGTAATACTGCTGTTAGCAGCGACTACAAGGGTGTATTTCACTGTATCAATGTCCACCTTTTCAAACTTGCCATTGTTACCGTCCTGGTTATTTATTTTCCAGTATGGCGTATTGAAATTTCGAAATATCTCGATCTTGATCGGAATGTCACGATTATTTTCCAGCTTGATTTCCCACTGCTGAATACTATCAAAACCCGAGATGTCGCCATGACGGTTGAATTGATAATTTTCTGTTTTTTCAGACATCAACAAAGGGTTGATTTTCACATCACGGGCAGCACCAAAATCCAGTTCGACCTCCTGGTCAATCGGGATATATTTACTGGGCACATGACCGATATAAGCGAGTTGCTGGTACTTGCTGACCTGTTTGAAAACCTTGATATCGCCATCAGGCAGGGGCTCCTTGCCAAGTTGATGTACGTTATCATTTTTGAAAATAATCAATCGTTGTGTGGATTTACCGTAGCGTTCTTCTTCATAGCGGTACAGATTCTGTACCGGTATTTTATCCACGCTGAACGAGGGCAGGCGCTTGCCCCAGCCATCGGGAATATTCTCTGTGCCTTCTATTGTGTACAGAAAATATTCTGATAAGCCTTCCTTGATGATGGCTTTGACCTCCATGCTGGCTGCAGCCATGGCCATATCCTCGGCAACACCCAGTGCACGGTAGGCATCCAGCCGCACATCGGATTCACTTTTTGTCAGTGGTTTATATTGTGGTGTTCCCGGACGGTTGTAAGGTGTATCTCTGCCGGCTAGGGCCATGATCTCATCCAGTAAATGTATAGTCCCTACGATCACGCGGGTTGATGCATTCTCGTAATCTTCACCGCTGTGATTCTGGATAGTGACATAGGCGTCGAGTTGCATGTGCTGTTCGTCTTTTGATAATGTGCCCATGTAAAAGGCCCGCCAGTTCAGTCCGGATGTAAAGAAAGTGATCTCGACAGCAACCGGTCCGTCAATATCCGACTCGATACTCCAAATCGCGCTGCCGGTGATATTGGCCGGGAAGTTGACTTCCAGCAGACGTACCTTGCTTTCATTGCCTGGAGCATAGAGTTGTACAGAGGTTGGATCGATCAGCGTATTCTCCCAACCGAATTCCAGGCGGTTAAGGCCTTTCTTCAATATAAGCGTACGTTGTTCACGTACCAGGGTCAGGTCGGCCGAGTTGTAAATAGTCAGCTGTGTCTTGTCCCGTGCCGGTAATGTCACCAAATCGATCTTGGCATCAGCAGCAGTGGAGCAAACCAGCAAACCGGTGAGCAGTAAATATAAGGGTTTCCGCAGCATATTCTTGTTCCTGTAAAAGAATGTGATGCTGCTGTAAACGGAATGAATTTGGAAAAGGGTTAAACCAGGAAAATATTTACAGGAATTGTGGATTCCGTGAACCCCCTTAACTAGTATTATTATATATGATTATGTCGAATATCTGGCAGCAATAAACATGGAGTTCAAAATGAATCTAATCGAGGAACAAAAGGTAACATGCCCTTATTGTGGTGAGTATATTACGGTATTAATTGATTGTTCACTTGCAGAGCAGTCTTATATCGAGGATTGTCAGGTATGTTGCCAGCCGATAGTGCTGGATGTGACGATCAACGATGAAAATGAAATCAGCGTGATACCCAGATGTGAGAATATTTGATTGGAGACTACGAAATAAAAATTTTAATCTGTCTCTTATATGAATAGACTATGATTATCTATTAACAAAAATTGTATGGGGTTGTTATGAATGCAGAAACGGCAACTGTGAATAAACCCAGGGCCATGCCTATCGACCGGGGAGCAGGGTGGTTGCTTGAGGGCTTTGGTTATTTTTCCAGGAGCGCACTCGCCTGGATCGGCGTTATGATCCTGTTATTTATCATTAGCCTGGTCATGGCATTGATCCCGTTCATCGGTACGCTGGCCGTTAATCTGCTGATGCCGGTATTCACGGCGGGATTGATCCTGGGTTGTCATGCACAGGCGCAAGGCGGTGAATTTACCGTTAACCATTTGTTCGCGGGATTCTCCAATAATACCGCGCAGCTCATCGTGCTGGGCCTGATTTACATGCTGGGTGTCATTGCGATAACGATAGTTGCGTTGATACTTATCTTTTTCATGTTGGGCGGGCTGGCCTTTCTTGACCAACTGCAATCAGGCAATCCGGATTTGATATTGCAAAACTTCAATCGGGTGCTGCTGGTGATACTGGTTGCCTTGGTCCTCTATCTGCCATTGTTGATGGCCTACTGGTTTGCGCCGGCCCTGGTAGTGTTGAATGACGTTTCACCGCTGGATGCATTAATAATCAGTTTCAAAGCTTGTCTGACCAATATCCTGCCATTTACCTTGTATGGCATTGTGGGACTGGTTCTCACCGTGATTGCCATCATCCCGTTGGGGTTGGGGTTATTGATCCTGGGGCCTATGATCGTGGCCAGTATTTATATTGCCTGGAGCGAAATCTTTGACGCCAACAGGGCTTAGATGTCTCCCTATGGTCGGGATAACATAAAGTTATGTTCATGTTCAGCACTAAAACCCGCATGCCGTCACCGGCAGAGGCCATTCCCGGCCGCAATGAGGCCATGCCTGTTACGAACCGGCACTATGTAAATGGGCAGCCGACCAAACCGCCCTTCCCGGATAATATGGCCACGGCCATGTTTGGTATGGGCTGTTTCTGGGGAGTGGAACGTAAATTCTGGCAGGTTGAGGGTGTGTACACTACAGCTGTGGGTTATGCCGGAGGTTATACGGCCAACCCGACTTATCAGGAAGTCTGTACCGGCAAGACCGGACACAATGAAGTGGTATATGTAATTTATGATCCGGCGCTAATCAGTTACGAACAGTTATTAAAAATGTTCTGGGAAGGGCACGATCCGACGCAGGGTATGCGCCAGGGCAATGATACCGGCACACAATACCGGTCCGCTATTTATACCTGTACCCGGGAACAACAGGTGGCCGCCGAAGCATCCAGTGCCCGCTACCAGGAGGCATTGACTAAGTCCGGCATGGGAATAATAACTACTGAAATCATGGCAGCGCCTGAATTTTATTATGCCGAAGATTATCATCAGCAATACCTGGCAAAGAACCCCGGCGGATATTGCGGGCTGGGTGGCACAGGAATCAGTTGCCCGATGTAAGGTATGAATTCCGGATCATGCTGCGCCTGTATCCGGATATTCGGAATGCATTACACAGTAAGTAATAATAATATTGCGTAACCAGGAATGTCCTGATATCAGTCGTAAAAATAATAATGTTTCTTCAGGCCGTGGCTTTTTGAGCGGGTTTTAAGTTTTGGCGGGCTGGTCTCATCATTGGGCACAGCGTGAGAAATGTCCGCAACCGGCAAAAGCGATGGACCAGACTGCTTGAAATTCATTTCAATAACAGCGCCACCCTGGGAACGGAAACAATTTTTATTATGTGTGCTCATGCTGATGGCTCAGCCAAATGAAGGAAATCGGGCAGCGAACCGGGAAATCCATTCCTGGGCTACCCGTTCGGGGCTGACAAATGGCCCGTCATGGTGGCGTTTGTGTGTGAGATAGGCTTCGATATGGCAAATTTGTTCAACCATGCGAATACGGCCGGCGTCGGATTTGGACGTAAACCATACCCCGATTTCAAATTTCTCCCCTTTGTTCCTCACCAGGATTACCCGCCCGGTAAACTTCTGTATTTCACCACGGATCTGTATAGTAATTTCCAGCCTGGTATCAGGTTTGATGTACTGGTCTGATTCAAAACACAGCCCGATATTTCCCCGTCCAATCATTCCGTCCTGACCGGTTTTCTGTTTTTGCCGGAGGGCGTGCCACTGGAGAGGGAAACCCGGCGGGTGGTGAATAAATCCATGCAGGTTACTGTCTGTCCGGGCGGCATAATATTTGGCATGTGGTTGCATGGCAGGTTTGAAGGCCTTAGCCGATGACCGGTCTCTGTTCTGGTCGCTGTGGATAGCCATACTCATTTCCCCTAATCTATTTATTGGACTTTGATAAGGTAATAGGTATAGAACCAAATCAGCGGAAAATCAAGTAAAATTCTATATAAATCTATGTGTTAGGGTGTCTAGTTAATTAATAAAGTTAAAAACATTAGCTAACTTGTAAAAGATAACTAATTGATAATATTGTATTTATTTATACAATATACCCTGTATCCCAGCCGTGAGAGCGGGACACCATCGGAGGCTGAAAATTGAAATATATTTTAAGTGTCATGCTGTTGCTGATAGCGGCGACGGTTTATTTTGTGACCCGACCGCAACCAGAATATGAAGTCGGGAATGTGCGTACCGATGCCGATGTTGTTGAGGAAATCCAGGAAGCGGTGGTCGATCCCGAAGCCGTTCTGGCTGCCGAACGCCGGGCCATCATGGAAGCCGAGTTTGAAAAACTGAAGCTGTCCAGGAGAAATCTTGAATCACGACTTAACCGCTTGAAGGCCATCATGTGGGGGAAAAAAATTTCCAGGGAAGAGACTGACACAATCAACGAACAGATGAAAAACGGATATGCCCTGTTGAAGTTCCAGAAGTTATTGGGGGCTTATACAGACGCTGAACAGATCAACGCTGAACTCACGCAAATTGAATTTATCAATAATTTTTTGAAAGAAGTGGAAGACAGGTTACGTAAAGAATGGCACCAGCAGTAGGTATTGAAAGCTATTGATAGTCTGAAAAGACTTTAAGGTGTTCAGCGATACAACGCGGCAGCATTTTAAGGTTATATCCGCCTTCCAGCAGAGAGATCAGGCGGCCTCCCGCATATTTGTCAGCCTTTTCCATCAGGGTACGCGTCATCCAGCCATAGAATTCCGTGCTGAGGTTGATATTGCCCAGTGGATCGTTCACATGGGCATCAAACCCGGCAGAGATAATGATAAACTCGGGGCGGAATTGATCGATCTTTGGCAGTATTTTTTCCATGAAGGCTGCTTCATATTCCAGATCGCCTGAGCCAGCGGCCATTGGACAATTCAATGTTGCACCTTCGCCCCGGCCGGAGCCGGTTTCAAACCATGCACCGGTACCCGGATAGTACGGATATTGATGTGTACTGATGTAAAGCACGGAAGGGTTATCATCAAAAGTATGTTGTGTCCCATTGCCATGATGCACGTCCCAGTCCAGTATCAGTACCTTATCAAGGCCATGTTGCTGCTGCAGATAACGCGCCAGAATCGCCACGTTATTAAACAGGCAAAAGCCCAATGCCATGGAGTTTTCGGCATGATGGCCAGGGGGACGAATCAGGGCAAAACCGTTAACGAGTTTCGCGGAGATGACTTGGTCGGCAAGTTCCATGGCGCTACCGGCAGCTTGCAGTGCGACATTGAAAGAATTCTTGCTGACACTGACATCCATGGAATCCAGAAAAGGCATGCCCGCATCGCAGGTAGTTTTGGCCCGTTGAATATAGTTGCTGTCATGAACTGTTTCTATCCATCGCAGATCTGCCGTACGGGTTCCCACCGGTTGCAGTTTCCTGAAGAAAGGTTGGTCCTTCAGGTAATGCATGGTGGCAGTCAGGCGATCACTGCATTCAGGATGCCCCGTGCCGGTATTGTGTTGCAGGTACACAGGGTCGTAATGGAATCCGGTTTTCATATAATAACGATCATAGCAATAAATACGGTTCTTACCTTAACCTGAATATTCCTTTATCATTCAAACAATAATCTCAATCCTAAATTCA
>Ga0214472_10006225_pt1 | contig 12511 bp, 13 predicted proteins | sample RVTome_6_FD_207662 | JGI IMG/M metagenome (GOLD analysis project Ga0214472, IMG submission 207662) | Soil microbial communities from uranium-contaminated site in the Upper Colorado River Basin, Wyoming, United States - RVT140D175 | ecosystem: Environmental > Terrestrial > Soil > Contaminated >... | reverse complement strand
ACGTTTATTTTTATTATCTACTACTCACGGTTCAGAGATGTCAGGACTTGGTGCTTTTGTAGCAACAATGAAATTCATGCAAGAAAATAAGGTTGTTGAACATCTCTGGGATTATGGGCGAAAATTTATTGATATGATGGAACGTCAGATAACTACACATGGTTTAAGTGAGAGTTTTAAAGTATGGGGAACACCTTGTTCTCCTTATTACATTACACTTGATGAATTCGGCAATAATTCTTTAGGACTAAGGACGTTATTTATGCAAGAAATGATAAAGCAGTGTGTTAATGCCGTGGGTTGCTTTATCGTATAGACATGGTGAAGAAGAACTTACCATGACTGAATATGCTATTGAAAAAGCATTTAATATTTATAAACAAGCATTAAGTAACGGCGTGGATAATTATCTTGAGGGTGAAATTATTAAGCCAGTATTTAGAAAGCATAATTGATGCTAAGTAATAAAGTTATCGTTGTAACAGGAGGTGCTGGCTTACTTGGACGTGACTTTTGTGTCGCTATTGCAGAAAAAGGCGCCAGGGTGATTGTCACGGATATGAATATAGAGGCTGCAAGAAAAGTATCAGATGAAATAAATAAAGACGGTGGCAAAGCTGAAGCTTATATTTTAAATATCACTGATACTGAATCAATAGATAATCTTATTAATCTACTTCATTCTAAATATGGACGAATTGATGCAGTAATTAATAATGCGTATCCACGTAATAAGAATTATGGAAAAAAGTTGGAAGATGTGACATATGAGGATTTTAGTGAGAATTTAAGTATACATGCTGGTGGTTATTTTCTAGTGGCCAAAAAATTTGCTATATATTTTAGGAACTATGATAGAGGTAACATAATTAATATAGCTTCAATATATGGATCTATAGCACCTAGGTTTGATATTTATGCTGAAACAGCTATGACAATGCCAGTGGAATATGCAGCTATTAAATCATCGATCATACATCTCACACGTTATTTTGCGCAGTACTTTAAGTCTGAAGGTATTCGATGTAATGCACTTTCTCCAGGGGGTGTTTTGGATGAACAGCCAAAAGCTTTTTTGGAAAATTATAAAAGTTATTGTGGTAAAAAAGGGATGCTTACCGCGCAAGATTTAATTGGTGCATTGATTTTTCTTTTATCCGATAATTCACTTTATATAACGGGACAAAATTTAATTGTAGATGATGGGTTTAGTTTGTAATTTAAATTACTAAATTACTAAATTACTAAATGAATAAATATGAAAAAAAATAAGATTGCTCTTATAACGGGCGTGACAGGTCAAGATGGCTCTTACTTAGCAGAATTTTTGCTAGATAAAGGATATATTGTACATGGAATAAAGCGACGTGCATCTTATTTTAATACTGCGAGGATAGATCACCTTTACAGAGATCCTCACGATGAAGGAGTCCGGTTTTTTCTTCATCATGGGGAGTTGTCAGATTCAAGTTGTTTAATACGAATCATAGAACAGGTTCAGCCTGATGAAATATATAACCTAGCAGCACAAAGTCATGTTGCAGTTTCATTTGAAGAGCCTGAATACACGGCTAATTCCGATGCATTGGGAGCCTTACGGATTTTAGAGGCAATTCGTATTTTAGGACTGGAAAAGAAAACAAAATTTTACCAGGCTTCGACTTCAGAACTTTATGGTTTAGTTCAGGAGACACCACAGACAGAAACAACACCTTTTTACCCTCGCTCTCCCTATGCAGTTGCTAAACTTTATGCGTATTGGATTACCGTTAACTATCGTGAAGCTTATGGGATTTATGCATGCAACGGGATTCTGTTTAATCACGAGTCTCCTGTACGAGGTGAAAATTTTGTTACAAGAAAAATTACAAGGGCTTTAGCAAGAATAAAACTCGGATTACAAGATTGTCTTTATCTCGGTAATCTTGATGCAAAACGTGACTGGGGTCATGCCAAAGATTATGTTGAAATGATGTGGTTAATGCTTCAAAAGAAACAAGCAGAGGATTATGTGATCGCAACTGGTGAGCAACATAGTGTGCGAGAATTTATTGATGCCGCAGCAAAAGAATTGCAATTAGTTATTCGGTGGGAAGGAAAAGGACTTGATGAGAAAGGTTTTGAAGAGAATGGAAAATGTATTATTAAAATTGATCCACGGTATTTTCGTCCTACAGAAGTGGACAGCTTGCTTGGCGATGCAACTAAGGCTAAAAATGAACTCGGGTGGGTTCCAAAGATCAGTTTTAATGAATTAGTACGGGAAATGGTGAGTGAAGATCTTAAAGATGCGAAATGTAATGAACTAATGAAGCAAAGTGGATATAGCCCAAAAAACTTTAATTAATGTATTAAAGCTTTCTTACCTATAAGCCGTATATTCAAAGCGGCAATATAAGATAAAATTAACTCATTATGAACAATATTAAGAAAATTACAGCATGTCGAATGTGTGGCAATAAGACGCTTGTCCGAGTTGTTGATTTAGGCGAACAATATTTAACAGGCGTTTTCCCTGATTATATTATGAAGGATGAATTGACTTGCGGATCCTTATGCCTTGTAAAATGTCATGGAGGAGATGATGTTTGTGGATTATTACAACTAGAGCATAGCTATGATCTCGATGAAATGTATGGATATAATTATGGTTATCGGTCAGGACTTAACACTCATATGGTTAAACATCTTGGTAGTAAAGTTGATGTAATTTTAAAGCAATCTGATCTGAAGAATGGTGATCTTGTCATTGATATAGGAAGCAATGATGGTACAACTCTTGGTTTTTATCCGGAAGATCTTTTACTTGTTGGTATCGATCCAAGCGGAGCAAAATTTAGTCATCATTACAAACCGAATATTAAGTTGATTGCTGATTTCTTTTCTAAGGAGTTATTGAATGATCAATATCCTGACAAAAAAGCTAATGTTGTTACATCCTTTTCAATGCTATATGACCTGGAAAGGCCTCTTGATTTTGTCAATGATATAGCCAGTATTCTTGATCCTGATTCTGGGCTGTGGTTTTTTGAACAAAGCTATATGCCTTTAATGTTAGAGAAAGTTGCTTTTGATACTATATGCCATGAACATATTGAGTATTATGGTTTAAAGCAAATTATGTGGTTAGTAGAACAAGCTGGAATGAAAATCATTGATATAGAACTTAATGATATTAATGGGGGTAGTTTTTCAGTTATAGCATCATTAAAGAGTGCGTTGCATAAACAAAATGATGAAGCTATTCAGCGATTACTTAATAATGAATCTGACCTTAACCTTGATGAACTTGAGCCGTATCAACAATTTAGTAAAAATATTGACAAGGCATGTTCAGAACTAAAGGAGTTTATTAAAAACGCCCGGTCAGATAACAAGCGAGTTTGTGGTTTAGGTGCCTCAACTAAAGGTAACGTCTTATTACAATATTGTGGGTTAACTTCAGATGATGTGGAAGCAATTGGTGAAGTAAATACAGACAAATATGGGGCATTGACTCCTGGCAGTTGGATAAATATAAAAGCAGAATCTGAAGTTTTGGCAAGTAAACCAGATTATTTGATTGTTTTACCTTGGCATTTTAAAGAGTTTTTTCTTAATAATGATTTATTTAAAGGGCATACATTGGTTTTTCCACTTCCCTCTTTAGAAATAGTAAAAGTTTAATATATACTCTCTAATTCAAATATTTAAGTAGTCGAAATACTTGGAACGTAAAGCAATAATTGTCGGTAGTAATGGTCAAGATGGGAAACTGCTAGCTAATTATTTGAATAGTATGGGATATGAACTAGTTCTAATTGATAAAGGAGATATCGATATTATCAATCCTGAAGAAGTTGCAAGGTTGATTCTGGATGCATCGCCGAGTGAAGTATATTTCTTGGCTGCGTATCATCAGTCATCTGAAGATAAGCGTGTTAAAGACCATTTGCTCATAAAGAATAGTTTAGAAATACATTCATTATCATTGACTTATTTTCTAGAGTCAATAGCAGATTACGCTCCAAATACTCGGTTTTTTTATGCTTCTTCATCGCATATTTTTTCAGATTACGGTGGCGTAATACAAAATGAAGATACACTAGTCAGGCCAGAAAATATCTATGCAATTAGTAAATATTCGGGGATGTTGATATGTCGTTTCTATCGAGAACAACGAAATATTTTTGCTAGCTGTGGAATATTATATAATCATGAATCTAATTTTCGACCAAGAAGTTTTCTTTCAAGAAAAGTTGCTATTGCTGCTGCAGAAATTTCCAGACAAGTCTCAGACAGTATTACATTAGGTGACCTGGATGTGGCTGTAGATTGGGGTTATGCGCCAGACTATGTTGATGCTATGCATAGGATCTTACAGCTAGAAAAACCATTTGATTATATTGTGGCTTCTGGAAAAGCACATACTGTAAGGCAACTAGTTGATATAGCTTTTTCACATGTGGGTCTTGATTACACAAATCATATCAAGATTAAAAGTGACTTGTTGAATAAAGAAGTTGTAACGAGGGTGGGAGACGCTAGACGATTAAAAGAAGATACTGGTTGGCAGCCCACGATCAGTTTTGAAGAAATGATCAAGCAAATGGTAGACGCAGAATTGAATCAGCTTTAAAGCGATCATTTATAGCTTTTAATACTAAAAAATAAAATGTTATGACTAAAGATAGTCGGCAACGAGTGATGGCAATTATTGTTGCAAGTCCATTAACGCAAAATATATATGAACGTATTGGAGCCGAAGTCATTGCTGCTACATTTAATGTGGTCGTGATAGATTGTTTAAAGTGGATAAGGAATTACAGTAGTGAGCCTGAATACGTTTGTGTGAATGCAAAAAATATCTATGCTATAAATAATAAAGAAGATTTTGATAATGTCTTAACTTCTTTAAAACCTTCGTTTGTTCTGGATTTCATTGGTAGGTGTGAGTATACAAGACAAATTCAAGATATTTGTAAAGGGATAAATGCACTTTATATTACGCATTTGCTTGCTCCGTTTCCAAATCCCATAACAAAAAACAAAATATTACAATCCTTGATAAAAGATACTAGAGTAACTATTTCTAAAGTTTTTTATTATATAGTAAGAAAGTTTAGTCATGATAGGCTCTTGCCACCAGATGTGGCGCTTTTGGCGGGGATTGAGAGTTATAATGATTGGGTAGGCAGTGCAAAAAAAATCATATATACGGCCACTCCTGCTTATTATGATTTAAAAAAAGTTCAATTTTTAGATAAAACAGAAATCGATGTCCCTGAAGATGAATACATACTATTCATTGATGATTGTCTTGCGTTAAGTTTCGATTTTCTGTTAGGTGATTACAAGCCAATCATTAGTAAGGAAAAATATTTTCCAATGCTGAATTCCTTCTTTTCTAAAGTTGAAGGGATTTATAAAAAGCCTGTTGTTATTGCAGCTCATCCGAATGGAAAAGAATACATAAATTATAATAACTATTTTGAGGGCAGGAAACTATATTTTGATGCTACTGCAAAATTATCATTAAATTGTAGTTTTGTTTTAACACATTACTCAAGTGCGATTGCTTATCCAGTATTACTCCGGAAACCTATAATGTTAATGAACTTCGGTGAATTAGAAGTGCAGTCACAAGGTCGTTCACTTAATTTTATGCACGAGTTATTAAGCTGTGAGAAAGTTAATATAGACGATGATCTGGATTTGAATAAATTGAAAAAAATAGAAAATAGTATTGTTAATAAAATTGAATATGAAACTTATGAAAAAAAATATATTACAAATATTGATTCAAAATATAACAATTCATTTGGTGAGTTGACAGAGTATTTGTTTAAATTAAATTAAAGAAATATGACTTTTTTATAAAAGAAATTGACATATTTATAAAGTTACGGGAAAGATTATCTATGATAACCAGAATAATTAATTTTATGTATGCACTCAGAGATAGGCAGCGAATACTTATCTGTTTAACAAAAGGTGCTGCAACGATGCAGTCACGAAATATTGACTATAAGGTACCCGATACATGGGAATTTTCAGGGTTTAGCCAAAATGGCGAAGATGGGATTTTGGATGTATTGAGGAGTCAGCTAAAGAATAGTAACAGGTACTTTATAGAGATCGGTGCTGCTGATGGTATAGACAATAATTCAGCATGGTTAAGTATAGCCGAGAAATATCAAGGCATAATGATTGAAGGTAGCGCAGCGTTAATAGCACGAGCAAGACGCATGGTAGCCAATGCCAGTCTTGGTCTGCAAATCGTTAATATGTTTGTTGACATTGGTTCAGCAAAAGTCATTAAAGATCTGGCGTTGTTTCATGATCCTGATGTGTTTTCACTTGATATAGATGGTATTGATTACTTTGTCACGCAAGACTTGTTAAAAGAAGGCTTAAGACCCAAAATATTTGTTGTTGAATATAATTCAGTTTTCGGTCCAGATTTGGCTCGCACAATTAATTATAAAGAAAATTTTATTTATACAAACGCTCATTCATCTGAATTATATTATGGCGTATCTATAATGGGTTGGAGAAAATTTTTCGAAGAGCGTGGTTATAAGTTTGTGACTGTTGATAGAAATGGAGTAAATGCATTTTTTGTAGATCCCGTACATTTTGATGAATCATTTTTGTCTAATATCAAATCTCGAGAATTTGCTGAAAATCAGTTGCAGCTCTTAAAATTTAAAAAAAAACATGAAGCGCAATTTGAATTGATAAAGCACATGGATTTTTATGAAATTTGATTGACTATTTTTTTGAAATTTATGATGAAATTCGATACCAATACAAAATAATCTTTTATAACTTACTTTATGTCACAACCATTACTTTCTATTTGTATAAATACTCGTAACCGGGCTGTATTACTATCTGAAACACTTGATTCCATAATAACTCAGATCGTTGAGGGTGTTGAGATTGTTGTTGTTGATGGCGCATCAGATGATGCAACACCTGATATCATGCACGAGTATTCATCGCGGTATCCTTATATAAAATATGTACGCTCTGATAAAGATATCGGAATTGATGACGGTTATGATTTATCTGTTGAGCATGCTAGCGGTGTTTATTGTTGGTTAATGCCGGATGATGATTTTATTCAATCAGGAGCCTTGGAGAAAATTATTAGTAATATTAATGAGGATATAGAACTCGTTATAGTAAATCTTGCATGTTTTACTAAAGATATGAAATTTGATTTGAATCAACGATTATTTAAATATGATAATGATAGAGTCTATGTAATAGATCAATTTGAAGAAATATTAAAAGAATTTGGTTTTGGTCTGTCATATATAGGGTGTATTGTTATTAAGCGTAGTCTTTGGTTTGAGCACGATAGAACTCCATACTATGGTACTTATTTTATTCATGTTGGTGTGATTTGTGGAAGTTCTGAAATTAAAAAAGTTCTGTTTCTTAATGAACCACTAATTAAATATAGAAGTGCAAACAGCAGTTGGACTGCCATGAGTTTTGAAATATGGTATTTCAAATGGCCAGACTTGATTTGGTCTTTTAAGAATATATCAATAGAAACCAAGGATATTGTTGCTAAAAGAGCTCCCTGGCAACGCGCATTGACATTATTAAAATCCAGGGCAATGGGTGAATACAGCTTACCAATCTTTATGAAGTTTTTAGCAAAAGAAAATTTATCTATTCAAAAGATTAGAAATATTCTTATCGCTTTAATTCCAAAAGCACCACTTAATTTAACAATGATTTTATTATGTCTGATTTTTAGACGTGAAGGCCTATATACAATTTATAATCTTATGACGAGTTCTTCTGTTCCGAAAATATCTCAATCTTTGGTTAATATTTTTGGCGTTGATTTTTTAGAAAACAAGAGATAGATAGCCTTATCATAATCACAAAATTAAACATAATAATATCTCGATGTTATATTGTAGAAAGTAGAGGAATTCTAGATGAAAAAAATTATAAGCAATATCTTTAAAAAATTTGGTTTGCAAATCTCGCGAGCAAACGGAATACCTGTTACGTACAAGTTCATAAATAATCTTCGCTATTTTGAGAATTAAAGATGTCGAAGGCGATATCGTCGAATGTGGAATTGGCTTTGGTCATACATTATTAATGAATGTCTATTTAACACATGTTGAAAATAAAAAACGATATATTTACGGGTTTGATTCTTTTAAAGACTTTCCTGAACCAACAGAAGAAGATGAAAGTATCAGAAACCCGAAAAAAGGCGAATGGAAAGTAATTACTGAAGCTGATTTGGATGACATTATTTTTAGGCGATGCCAATTGCCTGTGGAAGCAAGAAGCAGACTGAAAATTACAAAAGGTTATTTCGACGAATCTTTGCCGAAGACTAAAATTGAAAAGATTGCTTTATTGCATCTCGACGTCGATTTATATGATTCATATAAAACGTGCCTTAATAACTTATACTCTAAGGTAGTAAAGAATGGAGTAATTTTATTCGATGAATATAAACAAGGAGATACTCAAGAAGTATTTCCAGGTGCAGCAAAAGCCATTGATGAATTTTTTGAAGATAAAAATGAAGAGATTCTATACGATGCTAATTTTGATAAATATTATTTGATTAAATCATAATTAGTATGTGTTGCTAATAGTGAATTAATTGAGTTCATTTTAGAATGTTTAAATACTACTGTTTATTGAGAGTTTAGAATGAGATCTGTAATTCTTTGTGGTGGTCTAGGCACACGTCTAGCTGAGGAAACCCAGGTAAGACCTAAGCCTATGGTTGAAATTGGGGGGCGACCAATTTTATGGCATATTATGAAAATTTATGAACGTCATAACATAAAAGATTTTACTCTAGCACTGGGATATAAAGGAGAAGTTATTAAGGATTATTTTTTAAATTATCATGCACGTTTGAGTGACCTTACAATCCATCTTAAAACAGGAACTGTAGATTATTCTAATCCGACAGCCGAAGACTGGCATGTTTCCATGATTGATACTGGCGCTCAGACAATGACAGGCGGTCGGTTGCTAAGATTAAAAGAATATTTACAAAAAGAGGACGAGCCTTTTATGTTGACATATGGTGATGGAGTAAGTGATGTTGACTTAACAGCATTACTTAAATTTCATAAGTCACATGGAAAACAAGCTACTGTCACAGCAGTACGACCTTCTGCGCGTTTTGGAGGTATGCATATTGGAGATGGAAAGGTCATTGACTTCAAAGAAAAACCCCAATCTGGTGAAGGCTGGATAAATGGTGGTTTTTTTATATTTGAACCAGGTGTATTTGATTATTTAGTAGATGATTCTACAGTGCTTGAACAATCACCTTTGGAAGAGTTAGTGAGAGATAATCAATTAATGGCCTATCAGCATCAGGGATATTGGCAATGCATGGATACAATACGAGATCGAGATGCACTACAAGCTATCTGGGGTAGTGGCAAAGCTCCCTGGATATAAGTGATGTAAACAATGTTTTCAGATATTTTTAAAGGCAAAAAAGTACTTATCACAGGGCATACCGGTTTCAAAGGTTCCTGGTTAACTACATGGTTATTAAAATTAGGTGCGAATGTAACGGGAATATCAAAAAATATTCCTACGCAGCCATCTATGTTTGAAGAGTTAAAACTTGCAGACAAGATAAAACACATTATTGCTGATATTCGTGATTTAAAAACTATGCAAGAAATAATAGAACGTGAACAATCAGAATATGTCTTTCATCTTGCAGCGCAGGCCATTGTTTCGACATCATATGAAGACCCTGTTGAAACCATGACTTCGAATGTTATTGGAACAATGAATATTCTAGAGACGTTACGTTCGCTGGATAATGGTTGTATTGCCGTATTTATAACCAGTGATAAATCTTACGATAATGTAGAATGGTTGTGGGGTTATCGTGAGACAGATCACTTGGGTGGAAAGGATATTTATAGCGGTTCTAAAGCTGCTGCGGAAATGGTTATCAATTCTTATGTGAATTCATTTTTTAATAATAATCATCCTGTTAAGCTTGCAGTAGGTCGAGCGGGTAATGTTATTGGAGGAGGTGATTGGGCAAAAGACCGAATAGTGGTCGATTGTATGAAAGCATGGAGCAATAATGTTCCTGTTGAGATTCGTAGTCCTGAAGCCACACGGCCATGGCAGCATGTCCTGGAACCGTTAAGTGGTTATTTGGTGCTTGCACAAAAATTGACAGTTCAATCACAGTTACATGGAGAAGCTTTTAATTTCGGACCGAAAGCAGAACAAAATCACACGGTAATTAGTTTACTTGAAGAACTTGGTCAGCATTGGGGATTTGAGAATACAAACGAAGCTTATAATATTATCGATAACATTCCTTTTTATGAAGCAGGTCTTCTTAAACTTAATTGCGACAAAGCATTGTCACTTCTTAACTGGGAGTCAAATCTTGTTTATGATGAGACCGTACATTTTGTTGGAGATTGGTATTATTCATTTTATCGTAATGAAACAGATATGTATGCTTTTACACTGAAGCAGATAGAGGATTACGAGAATATAGCAATAAAAAGAAAGAGAATCTGGTCATAAATATCTACATATGAAATCTAATTCATCTTTGGAATCTATAGAAGGCGTTATATTAAAAAAGTTAAATCAGATAGGCGATAATCGTGGAACCATTTTACATATGCTTCGTAACGATGATGCGCTTTTTTCTCATTTTGGCGAAGTTTATTTCTCGGAGATATATCCAGGTGCAATAAAAGCCTGGAAGTATCATCATAAACAAACTCAAAATATAGCTGTACCAATAGGCAGTGTAAAATTTGTAATTTATGATGATCGTCCCTCATCTGGAACATATAAAAAAATACAGGTTCTAGACCTGGGGAGACCGGATAATTATTTGCGACTTACTATTCCCCCCTGTCTTTGGTATGGTTTTACTTGTGTAAGTAATGTGCCTGCTTTATTAGTAAACTGTGCTGATATTCCTCATTCTCCAGAAGAGAGTGTTATAAAGGAAATAAGTAACAGCTCTATACCGTATAAATGGTAGACTAATGTAAGTGAATAACGACGAATCTAAAACCCCTCATATACTTATTGTTGGCGGTAGTGGTTTTATTGGCCAACATATTGTTCGACGTGCCTTGGATCTTGGTTGGCAAGTTACAAGTATTGGCTTGACCTTACCAGAAAATCAATCAGATGAATCTACAAATCTAAACTATGTCGAAGCAGACATCACTGATAGAAATTCTCTTCAAGAAGTGTTGTCAGGGGTATCTTTTGAGTTTGTAGTAAATTGCGGTGGATATATTGACCATTTACTTTTTAAACATGGTGGTAGAAAAAGTATTGATGCACATTTTCTTGGCGTTTTGAATTTAATTGAAATACTTAATAGAGATTTATTAAAAGCATTTATTAATATTGGTAGTAGTGACGAATATGGAAATCTGCCTGCACCACAGAAAGAATCATTACGTGAAGCATCTATCTCTCCTTATTCACAGGCTAAAGTAGCTACAACTCATTTTTTGCAAATGTTATGGAGAACAGAAAAGTTTCCCGCAACAATCTTACGTCTTTATTTAACTTATGGGCCAGGACAGGATCCGAAGCGATTCTTGCCCCAGATAATACAAGGTTGTAATGAGGGATTAAAATTCCCAACTTCTAAAGGAGAGCAAATTCGTGATTTTTGTTTCATTCGGGATGTGGTCGATGCAATCTTTATAACTTTTTATAGTACACAAGCTCGAGGTGAAGTTATTAATATTGCGTCAGGTATTCCAATTTCAATTCGAACAGTAATAGACAAAACGGTACATATAATCGGAAAAGGCGAAGCAGGCTATGGTGAAATTCCATATAGGATTGGTGAAAATATGACTTTATATGCTGACGTCTCTAAAGCAAAGTCAATTTTGGGCTGGTCGCCTAAAGTATCCTTTGACGAAGGGTTGCAAAATACAATTCGCTGGTACAGAGATGTTTAATATATGAGTTCACCTTCTGTCAGTATCATAATGAACTGTTTTAATGGTGAAAAATATCTGCCCCAGGCTTTAGATAGTATTCTTGCTCAAACATTTGAAGACTGGGAACTCATTTTTTGGGACAACCAGTCAAATGATCGAAGTGCGGAAATATTTAAGAATATTAATGATCCTCGTTTAAAATATTTTTATGCGCCAAATCACACTTTGCTTTATGAGGCACGCAATTATGCAATTGAAAAATCAAGTGGCGAATTTATTGCTTTTCTTGACGTAGATGATTGGTGGGAAAAAGATAAGTTGAAAAAACAAGTTTCGTTATTTTCTGATCCTGATGTTGGTGTTGTATGTGGTAATTATTGGGTAATAAACGAAACAAATAATAAAAAGAGAAAAGCATTAATCCGTTCTGTTTTTGCAAGATATGATATAAACGATTTACTTAAAAAATATTATGTTGGTTTGCTTACATTAATTATTAGACGTTCAACGCTTAATGACTTGGATTATATCTGTAATCCAGAATATCATATTAT
>Ga0214472_10006224_pt1 | contig 12513 bp, 10 predicted proteins | sample RVTome_6_FD_207662 | JGI IMG/M metagenome (GOLD analysis project Ga0214472, IMG submission 207662) | Soil microbial communities from uranium-contaminated site in the Upper Colorado River Basin, Wyoming, United States - RVT140D175 | ecosystem: Environmental > Terrestrial > Soil > Contaminated >... | reverse complement strand
CATCCACACCGGCGGTGATCAGCCTTTCGAGAACCCTCGATTCGCAAGATGCCGGCCCGACAGTCATCACGATCTTGGTTTGAGTCATCGGGGCCGAGTATGAGCCACAACGCGCGAGCTCGGCAAGCATTTGCCCCTATTGACTCCGCTCCGGGGGAAGGCTATCTTGGCGCGAAGTCACCAGGAATGCGCGGTTTACGGTTTCTCCTCCCGCTCCGCGCCGGAGCCGCCATCGATGGACACATCGCAAACGCTGCCAGAGTATGTTCCCGTTCTCCTGCTGGCGGGTCTCGCCCTCGGCTTCGCCGTCTTGACGATGGTCGTTTCGTACATCCTCGGCCGACCGCGGCCGAACCCTCAGAAATCCTCTTCGTACGAATGCGGCATACCCGCCATCCAGACTGCGGGCTACCGCTTCCCGGTCAAATTCTACCTGGTCTGCATGCTCTTCATCCTGTTCGATGTCGATGCCGCCTTCCTGTACCCGTGGGCGCTCGTTTTCCGCGATCTCGGAGCGACAGGGCTAGCCACGATGGGGTTCTTCATTGCGGTTCTGGCCGTTGGAGACATCTACGCCTGGAAGATCGGCGCGCTGGATTGGTGAGCGGGACGCGGGTCACGACCGGTAAGGCTGATAGCCTGATAGGCTGAGCGGCTTGGAACACTCATCCCCAATGGAGTTCACTGCAGAGAACAGCGCGCGGTTCCAGGAGATTCTCGCGCGTTATCCCGTGAAACGCTCGGCGCTACTCCCCGCGCTGCAGATCCTTCAGGAGCAGGAAGGCGGGCTGAGCGGCGCAGCCATGGAATACCTCGCCGGGCTACTGGGACTCACACCGGCTCAGGTCTACGACACGGCGAGCTACTATTCGATGCTGTACTTCTCACCCATCGGGAAGACCCACATCGAGGTCTGCACGAACCTCTCGTGCGCCCTGAGTGGGAGCGAGAAGCTGCTCACCGAGACCTGCCAGAAACTCGGTATCCGAGAGGGCGAGACCACCGCCGATGGACGTTTCAGCGTGCACCGTGTCGAATGCCTCGCGGCGTGTGGCGGGGCGCCGGCCGTCCAGGTCAACGGGGAGTGGCTCGAGCACGCGACAAACGCGGACATGGACCGCGTCCTCGCTGGCGAGGCCGTCACGCGCTGCTTCGACTGGCCGCGGACACCGGGCGAAGTCATCCTCCTCGCGAACTGCTGGAAGGAAGACTCAGCCGCGCTCGAGACGTATCGGGAGGGCGGCGGGTACCGTCGGCTCGAGGACTATTTGCGGATGGAGCCGGACGCGATCATCGAGGAACTCAGGAAATCGAGCCTGCGCGGCCGCGGAGGTGCGGGCTTTCCCACCGGGCTCAAGTGGAGCTTCCTGCCGAAGGACGATGCGAGACCGCGCTACTTGTGCGTCAACGCGGACGAGAGTGAGCCCGGCACGTACAAGGACCGGCTGCTCATCGAGCGCGATCCGCACCGATTGATCGAAGCCACGGTGATCTCCTCGCACGCGATCCGTGCCGAGACCGCATTCATCTACATTCGCGGGGAATTTCACGAGGGCGCCCGGACGCTGGAGAAGGCTGTCGCCGAAGCCAGGGCTGCAGGATTCGTGGGCAAGAGCATTCTGGGCACCGGCGTGAACGTCGACATCGTGGTGCACCGCGGCGCGGGAGCATACGAGTGTGGCGAAGAAACCGCGCTGATCGAGAGCCTGGAAGGCAAACGCGGCCAGCCTCGCCTCAAGCCCCCTTTCCCCGCCGTCGTCGGACTGTACGGTTGCCCCACCATCGTCAACAACGTCGAGACGATCACGAACGTGCCGCTCGTTCTCGAGCGTGGGGCTGACTGGTACGCGACGTACGGCATCGAGAAGAACGGCGGACCGAAGCTGTACTGCATCAGCGGCGATGTCGAGAAGCCGGGCGTGTACGAGCTCCCGATGGGGCGCATCACATTGCGCGAGCTGATCGAAGACTACGCGGGCGGCGTGCGTGGCGGGCGAAAGCTCAAGGCGGTGATCCCAGGGGGGTCGTCTACTCCGGCACTCACTGCTGACGAGATCGACGTTCCGATGTCCTTCGAGGGACTCGCCGGCGCTGGATCCATGCTTGGCTCCGCCGGCACGATCGTCCTCGACGAGACGCGCGACATGGTCGACGCAACGCGGATCCTGACCCATTTCTACAAGCACGAATCGTGTGGCAAGTGCTCTCCGTGTCGCGAGGGCACGGGTTGGATGCTGCGACTCGTGGAGAAGATCGCCGCTGGACGTGGCGAACCGCGCGACATGGACACCCTACGGTCGGTATGCGACTCGATCGCGGGCAAGACGCTGTGCCCGTTTGGCGATGCCGCGATCGCTCCTGCGCTGTCGACCATGGCGAAGTTTCGCGAGGAGTACGAGTACGCCATCGAGCACGGACATTCCTGGCGCGAGGACGGGGACACCTTCGAAGAAGCCTGTGCACGAATCGGCGCAGCTATCGGAGCAGCCGAGGGCGCGCTTTGAGCGCAGGTCCTTCTCCCCACGGGAGCAGTGACTCACCGTGACGCCACTCGTCGAGGACCTCGTCATCACGAGCGTCAAGATAGGCGTCCTGTTCGGTCTGCTGCTCGGCCTGTTCTCGTTCATGACCTGGGCGGAACGTCGGCTGCTGGCCTTGATGCAGTTCCGGCTTGGACCCAACCGGACAGGGCCTTTCGGTCTGCTCCAGCCCGTGGCAGACGGCATCAAGCTCTTCTTCAAGGAAGAGTTCATTCCTGAAAGGGCGCACACATTCCTGTTCCTCGCCGCGCCGGTGATCGCGATCGTCACGGCCTTCACGGCCGTCGCCGTCGTGCCGTATGGACCGACGCTCGAACTGTTCGGCCGCAAGGTTCCACTGCAAATCGCGAGCCTGGATGTGGGTCTGCTGTTCGTCTTCGCGATGACGTCCCTCGGAGTGTATGGCGTCGTGCTCGCCGGATACGCCGCGCAGAATCACTACTCCCTACTCGGGGGGATGCGCCTTTCCGCTCAGATGTTCTCGTACGAGTTGAGCCTCGGTATGTCCTGGGTAGGCGTGATCATGCTCGCTCAATCGCTCCAAATCGCCGACATCGTCGACGCTCAGGCGAACGGCTTCTGGCACTGGAACGTGGTGCTGCAGCCCCTGGGCGCGCTCACGTATTTCATCGCGGCGACCGCTGAAGTCAGTCGCACGCCATTCGACTTCGCAGAGGCGGAGCAAGAGCTCGTCGCCGGCTTCCACACCGAGTACTCGTCGATGCGTTTCGCGCTGCTGCAGATGGCGGAGTACGTGAACATCATCACCGTCGGCGTACTCGCCGTGAACCTCTTTCTCGGCGGTTGGCACTTTCCACTACCTGGCGTGGCCGCCTCACCGCTGTGGTTCGTCCTTAAGGTCGGCTGCGTGCTGTTCGTCATCATCTGGCTGCGCGGCACGCTGCCCCGCTTTCGGTACGATCAGCTGATGGCGCTCGGCTGGAAGGTACTGCTCCCTCTCGTGACCCTGAACATCATCGTCACGGCCGCCCTCGTCGCATTGGGAGTACTTTAGCGTGGAAGCGATTCTCTTCTACGGACTCGCTGCCCTGGCCGTTGTTGCGGCGATTGCTGTGGTGGCGCAACCGAACCCCGTCACGAGCGCCCTCGCGTTGATCGTGACGTTGTGCTGCCTGTCCGGCATCTTCGGACTGCTCGGATCACCGTTCATCGCCGCGCTCCAGATCGTGGTGTACGCCGGCGCGATCATGGTGCTCTTTCTGTTCGTACTCATGCTGTTGAACGTAGAGCCGGAACGGTCACCCAGTGGCCCGCGACTGGCCCTCGTGGCGGGGGCTCTCGCGGCGACACTGGCCGCACAGGTGGGCTGGGTTTTGCTCCAGACGGACCGCGGAACCGGCGTGGCAGGTTTTCACGTCCGAACGCGGCAGATGGCGATGATTCTGTTCAGTCCAGAGGGTCGCTTCCTGTACGCCTTCGAGATGGTCGGAGTACTCATACTCGCCGCTCTCGTGGGGGCGATCGTGCTATCGAGAGAGGACCTGCCATGAGCGATAGCGTCCCGATCGATCACGCGCTGCTCCTGAGTGCGGCATTGTTCGCGCTCGGCACGCTCGGGGTGTTCCTTCGTCGTCATCTGATCACGATCGTCATGTCGATCGAGCTGATGCTGAACGCGGCAAATCTCGCCTTCATCGCGTTCAGCCGCAGCCACGGGACGATCGACGGGCAAATCCTCGTGTTCTTCGTGATGACGGTCGCGGCCGCCGAGGCCGCCGTGGGCCTTGCCATCATCATCGCACTGGACCGGATCAAACGGAGCATCGACGTGGACGCTTTCGACTGGATGAAGTGGTAGGTCCCTAGCGTGCTCGAAGACACGATCCTGAACACGATCCCATTCCTCGCCCTATTTCTGCCTCTCGGCGGCTTCGTCGTGCTGTCGCTCTTCGGCAGCGCGATTCAGCGTGAGGGCGATGCCCGGGGAGCGGGGATCCTCGCGTGCGGAACGGTGTTCGTGGCGTTCGTGCTGTGCGGCTGGAGTACGGCGCGATTGGAGGGGCTGCTCGCCGACCCGGACGGCCTGCGCTTCGCCGCGCCCCACATGCTCGGGGACAAGAACGTGTTCCAGCTCGACTGGATCGAGGTCGGCGCGTTGAGCATCCCCTTCGGCCTGTTGATCGACAGGCTGTCCATCGTCATGGCGCTGACGATCACGGGTGTCGGCTTTCTCATCCACGTCTATTCCCTCGGCTACATGGCCGGTGACGACGCATCCGTACGCTACTTCTCCTACCTGAACCTCTTCACGTTCTTCATGTTGCTACTGGTAATGGGGAGCAGCCTGCCGTTGTTGTTCATCGGATGGGAAGGAGTCGGACTCTGTTCGTACCTGTTGATCGGCTTCTGGTACCGCAGAAAGAGTGCGTCTGACGCAGGCAAGAAGGCATTTGTCGTCAACCGCATTGGAGATGCTGCCTTGATCGTGGGCATGATCATCGCGTTCCACAGTTTTGGGACGCTCGATCTATTCGAGCTCAATAGCAACGTCGGCGCGAAGCCGGTCGAAGCGTTCGGGACCTTCGGCATCATCACGATCGTCGCGCTGCTCCTCTTCGTCGGAGCGTGCGGCAAGAGCGCGCAGTTGCCACTCCACGTCTGGCTCCCCGACGCGATGGAGGGGCCGACCCCAGTGAGCGCGTTGATCCACGCAGCAACGATGGTGACCGCTGGGGTGTATCTGGTCGCGCGCCTCGCCCCGCTCTACAGTCACTCTGAGACTGCGCTCGCGGTGATGGCGACACTCGGCACGCTGACCGCGTTCGTCGCCGCCACGATCGCGCTCGTTCAGACCGACATCAAGAAGGTCCTCGCGTACTCGACCGTGAGCCAGCTCGGCTACATGTTCCTCGCGTGCGGCGTCGGCGCGTATGGCGTGGCGATCTTCCACCTCTTCACTCACGCGTTCTTCAAGGCGCTGCTCTTTCTCGGGTCCGGCTCTGTCATCCACGCCTTGTCCGGCGAGCAGGACATGCGCCGCATGGGTGGGCTGAGGCGGCAGATCCCGTGGACGTTCTGGACCTTTCTGATCGGCACGCTCGCACTGGCTGGCATTCCTCCGCTCGCCGGTTTCTTCAGCAAAGACGCGATCCTGGCGGGGGCGCTCGCTGGACACCACAGCCTATTCTTCGTTGTGGGTTGGCTCACGGCGGTGCTTACGGCTTTCTATATGGGACGACTTCTCATCTTGACTTTCTTCGGGGACTACCGTGGCGAGGCTCACCCACACGAGTCGCCGCCGAGCATGATCATCCCGCTGCTCGTGCTCGCGGCCGGCTCGATCCTGACCGGCTGGGTCGCGATTCCGGAACTCCTCGCAGCGGCGCTGCGAGCCGGCTCCGAGGCCCATGCCCACCCGGCGTGGCTGCCCTACGTCGCGACGGGCGGCGCACTCCTAGGCCTGATCATCTCTTTTTATATGTACACGCTGTACACGGAAGTGCCGCGGAAGCTCGGAACGCTCCTGGGCCCGGTGCGGAGCGTACTCGAGAACAAGTGGGGCTTCGATCTCGCTTTCGACTGGATCACACAGCGTCTCGTGCTCGCCGGGAGTCGGCGCGTCCTTTGGCGGGGAATCGACGACGGCACAATCGATGCGCTGGTCGATGCCGCGGGGGCAGTGACGACGAGGCTCGCGCGTGCCTCCCGGGTAGCCCAGACGGGCCGGGTTCGCAGCTACGCCCTCGTGATTCTCGGAGGCGCAGTGGCCCTGCTCGGCTACTTGCTGTGGGGCCGGTGAGAGGGACGGGAAGAACGTGAACTGGGTCTCTGACGAGTCGCTACTCAGCCTGCTGATCGCGCTGCCCCTCGTGGGCGCGATCGTGATAGCGCTCGCCCCGCGGCGCGCTGTACAGGCGCAAAAGCTGCTCGGACTCGGTGTCGCGGCGGCGAGCTTCGTGCTGTCGCTACTCCTCGTCGCCCGCTTCCAGAACGTGCCGGGCATGCAGTTTCGGCTGGACGTTGCGTGGATCCCCTCTTTCGGTATCGGCTACCGGGTCGGTATCGACGGGCTCAGCCTGTGGCTCGTGATTCTGACGACCTTGCTCACACCGCTCGCGCTACTCGGCTCATGGCGTAGCATCACGCAGCACGTCAAAGAGTTCAACGTTCTGATGCTGCTGCTTGAAACGGGCATGGTCGGCGTCTTTTGCGCAGTGGACCTCTTTCTCTTCTACGTGTTCTGGGAAGCGATGCTGATCCCGATGTATCTGCTGATCGGAATCTGGGGTCACGGCCGGCGCATCTATGCCGCGGTCAAGTTCTTCCTTTACACGATGGCCGGCAGTGTCTTTATGCTCGTCGCGTTCCTCGTGCTGTACGCGAACAATCCCGCCGGCAGTTTCGACCTGCTCGAACTCGTCGAGCGACCTGTCGACCCGGCACTCCAGAATTGGCTCTTCGGGGCATTCGCCCTGGCGTTCGCGATCAAGGTACCGATGTTCCCGTTTCACACCTGGCTGCCCGATGCCCACGTCGAGGCGCCCACCGCGGGGTCCGTCCTTCTGGCCGGTGTGCTCCTCAAGATGGGCAGCTATGGGTTCCTGCGGCTTGCGATTCCGCTCTTTCCGAGTGCGTCCGAGAACTACGCTCCCTGGATCGGCGCGCTCGCGGTAGTCGGAATCCTGTACGGGGGTCTGGTCTGTCTCGTCCAGACCGACCTGAAGAAGCTCGTCGCGTACTCCTCCGTGGCACACATGGGATTCGTGATGCTGGGCATCGCGGCGCTCACCCCCCTCTCCACGGTCGGGTCCGTCTACCAGATGCTGAACCACGGCATTTCGACCGCCGCGCTCTTTTTCATGGTCGGGATGCTCTACGAGCGCCGACACACCCGGGCAATCGAAGACTTCGGTGGCCTCCGGAACGTGATGCCACGCTTTACAGCAGTGTTTCTGTTGATCTCGTTTTCGTCCATCGCCGTCCCCGGGTTCAATGGCTTCGTCGGTGAGTTCCTGATTCTGCTCGGAAGCTGGCCGAAGGCTCCCGCACTGACCGTGCTCGCGAGCCTCGGCGTCATCATCGCGGCCGCGTATATGCTGTGGATGATTCAGCGTGTGTTCTACGGCGAGGTCACGCGCGCCGAGAACGAGACCCTCGACGACGTGTCGCCGCGGGAGTGGGGCGTGTTGTTCCCGCTCGCAGCGCTGGCGCTGTTCATGGGCCTCGCGAGCGGCCTGTTCACGAGAAAGATCGAGCCGACCGTGAATGCGCTGATACTCCGTGTCGAAAGAGAGCGACGGGCGAGCCAACCCAGTACTCAGCCCGTGATTCCGCCCAGCGCCACACCGACAGATCCAGCGGCTATCGGATCGACAGAGTCTGTGCCAGAAGCTGTGACCGAGGAGTTGGAGTGAACGACTCTCTGGACCTGCGGCCTGTCCTGCCCGCGCTGGTCGTGACGCTGACGGGCCTCGGCGTGCTGATGCTACAGGCGTTCGCGCCAAACTCGGCCGGGAAGCGCGGCGCGGCGGTTGGCATCGTGGGACTCGTCGGCGCACTCGGCACCACTCTCTACTGGGCTGGCAAGCCCGGCGCGGGGGCCATGAGCCTCGCAGGGATCGTCGTTCTGGACGACTACGCGGTGTTCTTCCACGTACTGATCCTCGCGAGCGGCGCAATTGCGTTTCTGCTCTCCCCTCAATACCTCCGTTCGATCGGACGAGATCGAGGCGAGTACTACGCCCTCGCGCTGTTCGCGATCGTGGGCATGCTCGGCCTCGTCTCGGGACTCGAGTTGATCTCGCTATTCGTCGCTCTGGAAGCGATGTCCGTATCGCTCTACGCCCTCGCCGGCTTCCGGCGCGAAGATTCCCTCAGCCTCGAAGCGGCGGCGAAGTACTTCGTAACGGGTGCGTTCGCGTCCGCGTTCCTGCTCTACGGAATCGCGTTCATCTACGGCGCAACCGGCAACACGGCTTTGCGAGACATCGCGTCGGGGTTGACCGCGCCGGACCCGAACACGGCGTTACTCGCGCTGGCTGGTGTTGGGCTCTTGCTCGTCGGCGTTGGATTCAAGGCCGCAGTCGTACCGTTTCACATGTGGGCACCGGACGTGTACCAGGGTTCGCCCACCACGGTTTCAGGTTTTATGGCCGCGGTCGTGAAAGTGGCGGCCTTCGCGCTGCTACTACGCGTATTCGCGACCGGATTGCCCGGCCTGGCGGACCACTGGCAACCGGCCCTCGCGCTGCTCGCCGTCGTGACGATCGTGCTCGGTAACCTGGGCGCACTGGCACAAAGCCACCTCAAGCGCATGCTCGCGTATTCGTCAGTCGCGCACGCCGGCTACCTGTTGATTGCCATCGTGGCACCCACCGAAGCAGCCGCCACCGCAATTCTGTTCTACCTCGTCGGATACGCTGCGATGAGCCTGGCGGGTTTCGGGGCCCTCGCGGCACTCGCTCACCAGGGGCGCGAGCCGACCACCCTCGAAGATCTCGCCGGGCTGGGTCAGCGCCGTCCGCTCTTCGCCGCGGGATTGACGGTGACGTTGGTTTCGCTGACGGGCCTGCCGGTCTCAGCGGGCTTCGTGGGAAAGTTCTTCTTGTTTCGAGCCGCGGTGGACAGCGGCCACGCAGCTCTGGCGCTGCTCGGCGTGTTGATGAGCGTCGTCTCCGCGTACTACTACCTGCGCGTCGTCGTCGCCATGTACATGCGCCCCCCAGAGGGGGACGATACCTGGGGGGCTGTTGGCTTGGCCTCGGGTGTCGCCCTGGCGCTGTGCGCCGCCGTCATACTCGGCCTCGGCATCTACCCGGACCCGGTGCTCGAGTTCGCACGCACCGCCGCGCTTGCACTCCGCTAGCCCGAACTATTCCTTAGGCGCTCCACCAGCGGGCCATCCGTGCCCCGGCGAGAGGGTAGGCAGGCGAAACTGCGGCGCCTCGACCCACCCGAAAAGGTGAATCCAGTGGACGTCGCTGCCATCATCCCGACCTACAACGAGGCCCAGAATCTCCCATCGCTAGTCAGCGCTCTACTCGATCTGGACCTGTTGGCACACGTGGTCATCGTCGACGACAACTCCCCCGACGGAACCGGTGAGATCGCCGACGCGCTCTCGCGCCAGCGGCCCCAGGTACGGGTGATTCACCGCAGCGCGAAACTGGGCCTGGGGACGGCCTACCTGGCCGGCTTCGAGACCGCTATCGATCTGGGGTCCGACGCGGTCCTGACAATGGACGCCGACTTCTCACACCACCCGCGCTTCGTACCGGCCGTGCTCGCCAGCGCCGCCGAGTACGACCTCGTCATCGGCTCCCGGTACGTGCCCGAGGGCGGGACGTCCAACTGGAGTCTGGCGCGCCGCGGCTTGAGTCACACCGCCAACCTCGTCGCCCGGCATGTGCTGGGTCTGCCGGTACGGGACTGCACGGCAGGTTTCCGCTGTTACCGGCGCGAGATCCTGCAGCGTGTTGAGCTCGCGTCGATTCGATCCAGTGGCTACTCGTTCTTGGTTGAGATGCTCTTCAAGTGTCATCGAGCGGGGTTTCGGATCGCCGAGGTGCCGATTCTCTTCGAAGACCGCTTCCAGGGCGCATCGAAGATCTCCCGAGACGAGATCCTCAAGGCAATCCTGACCGTGCTCCGGCTCGCCCGGGAACCACGCCCTGACCAGAGCCGGCCGGTCTAGTGCTCGTTCTTCTCGTCCTCGTCTGACGACCCCCCGCGTGACGTGCCGGCGCTGCTCCAGAAAGGCTTCTTCGTCGCTGGCTGCCGGAGCTGTGCGGCTCGCTCCCCGTTGACGACATAAAAGTAGATCGAATAGCCGAAGCGCGCATCGGGCTCATCGACCGTCAGCCAGTCCAGGCAGCCTGCCGGGATCCGTTTCGGGCGATGGACCTCGACAGCATGCAATGCATAAAATCCCTGCTTGGGTTCACAAGGTGGAGCCTCGAACGTGATCCCCCAGTGACTGGGGTTCACCGTGTAGCGGGTGTAGAAGAAGCGCCCAGGCCGATTCTCGCGCTGCCAGAGCGCCACACGCCTCTGATCCTGGCCCCAATCGTCGCCGTTGATCAAGTATCGCGGGCCTCCTTTGGGTCCCCCGGCCCAGAAGTTGAAGAACATGAGATGGTGTGGGTGCACGCTGAGCATCTCCAGCATGCCGACCAGCAAAACAGCGCTGGCCACGGCCACCCCCTTGCGTCCGAACGCAGCACGCAGATCGGGCAGTGCCCGCGCCCCCACCAACATCAGGAAAGGAAATGCCGGCAGGATGTAACGCAGTCCGTTCTGAGTGTTGCCCAGGCTCATCACTGCGATGACGAGCATCGGATAGACCAGGATTGCTGCATCGATGGCGAGAACCGACCGGTTGGGCGGCCTCTTCAGCCAGGCGGCCAGACGCAGGATCGCGAGCGCTTGGGCGGCCAGCGTCGTTTTGAGCGCCAGCGCCGCCAGGTAGAACCACCACCAGCCCGTGCCGCTCGTCTCGCCGAAGAGGTAGCTGTAGTGTCCACCCCGTCCATGCTGAGTCTGGACCACGAGGCTCGCGAGCCACGGCGCGAAAGGGACAGGACCGAGGGTCGGCCCCACTGGCGTGTCGGCCAAGCCGCAGGGATCGCCGATATCCAACGTCCCCAGCCGAAAGCCGTATACGCCGGCCAACGTGCTGAGGAACACCAGGCTCACGACGGTCGCTGCGACGAGGATCCCTTTCGCCGCGGCACGGCGTCCACCCGCATGTCGCACCGTCGACCACCAGGCCACACAGACTGCCACTGGGAGGAAGCCCAAGCCAGGAGCCTTCGCCGCTGCCGCCAACGCCAGCGTGAATCCCAGTGTCGAGAGCCTGGCGATCGAGGGGCGCTCGGCCACACGGAAGGTTGCCCAGCCTGCCACGCAGAGCAGACTCGTCAGCCAGGCATCGAGAGCGGCCAGCGAACCCTGGGCGAGGACCGCAGGGGAGAAGCACCACAGCGCATGCGCCAGCAGCGCTACCTGGGGCCCGAAGCGCCGAGCGGCCAGCCACAGGAAAAGCCCTCCGACGACGGTCACCAGGATCGTTGCGCCGCGAGCGGCCAGGAGGTTTCGTCGCGCTACGTCGGGCGGCCGCGACCAGAGTGGATGGCGGCCACTGGGAGCACCGGGATCGAACATTTCCGGCTCCAGAAGTCGTAGCGGAAGCGCGAAACCCCACTTTGCAAGGGCGGGGGCGTCGCAGGTCTCGACAGATCCTGGATCCCACCAGAGTTGCACCGCACCCGCCAGGTAGTGCGGCTCGTCCATGGTGTCCAACTTGTCCAGAGCCGTCGTGACGAGGAGAACAGTCTGGGCGAGCGCCAACACTGCAGCTGCCACCGTCCACCACCCCCGGCGAGACTGCTCGGGCGGTGTGGTCATGGCGCGGGAGTCTAGCATGTCCGAAATCGGACACTTGGGCTGTTCACAGGGGGCGGCGCGTTTCGGAAGAAGCTATTGCCAGAGCGGACAGGCGCGCCTCACGATCCCAGCGCGACGTCATAGACGATGTAGCGCTCGAAAGCGCCGACACGGCTGAAGTGCGCAAAGCGCCGTCGTCGGCCATCGTAGAACGAAAGCTGTGGCACGTCACTTCCCAAAGGGCCGCAGCCATACTGAGGATCGCAGATATAGAGAAAACGCTGCTCCCCTTCCCGTCGCAATGCCTTGGCGAGTGTCCTGAGATGCTTGCCGCGGTGAGCCAGGAAATAGGTCTTCGGCCCGGTGCGGCCGACCAGCAGTTGGCTCACGTATTGGTGCGACACGGCGACGAAGCGTGTGTCATCGGAGCGCACGAAGTCGAGGGTGTGTACTCGGCGACTGTACGCCCGTCCCAAGCTGCGGACCTCTCGCAAACAGTTGATCTGTGCGCTCCAGGCGAAGAGCGCGGCGAGGATCGGTGCGACCGACCACAGCCAGCGACGTCGGAGTGCGAGGGCCTGCAGGATCAGCGCGAGGACGAGACTGAGTAGAGGCATCACGATCAGCA
>Ga0214472_10006223_pt1 | contig 12513 bp, 11 predicted proteins | sample RVTome_6_FD_207662 | JGI IMG/M metagenome (GOLD analysis project Ga0214472, IMG submission 207662) | Soil microbial communities from uranium-contaminated site in the Upper Colorado River Basin, Wyoming, United States - RVT140D175 | ecosystem: Environmental > Terrestrial > Soil > Contaminated >... | reverse complement strand
ACCAGAGGCACCGCGTAGAAGAAGTAGCGCTCCTGCACCCGGTTGGCTCCACTCGCGGCATAGACGGCCGCTTCGAGCAGGACCGCGACCGAGAAGAACGAAGCGAGCGCCGCGAACGAGAGCTCCTCGGGAGAGCGCGGGCGCCAGAACGCGAGGGCGAGCCCGAGCAACGCTCCCGGTACGAGCACCCAGCCGGACACGTACGCCAGCAGCATCAGGTCGGAGCCGAACCAGCGCGTTACAGACAGCACACCCACGTCTAAGTCGAGGACGCCCTCGTAGTAACCCAGCGCTCTTCCGGGGCCGGCGGCGAGGAGGGCGATGACCGGGATCAGGAAGAGGCCGAGGGGAAGCAGCTGCTCGCGCACAGCCGCGCGCAGGCGCCGCTCCCGCAGGCCGACGACGACGAGAGCGCCGACGAAGCAGACGGGAAGGACGACGAACTGAACCCGCGCGAACGTCGCGAGGCCGGCGAAGACGATGAAGGCGAGCTGGCGCTTCCGCGTCGGCCGGGCGAGGGCCGAGGTCCCAGCCGCGATCGCAGCGACGGCGAGAGGGTACGCGACTGGCTCGGCGATCAGCCAGGAGGCGTAGAAGAGATCCGGGACGGCGACGGCGACAGCGGCGAGACCGAGCGCAAGGCCGGTCCCGAGCCCTAGGCGCCGGGCAAGGACGAAGACGGGCACGGCAGCCAGCGACATGAGCAGCGCGCCGGTCGCCTGGACGAGCCGGTAGGAGACCTCGACATCGTCGAAGAGCCAGGCCGGGGCGGTGACGATCGGCTGGAGGAGCGCCGGGAAGCTCGCGGCGACTCCGCGCACGAGCGGTCGTCCGGACTCGGCGATGGAGCGCCCCAGCTCTGCGTAGATGTACTCGTCCGGGAAGTAGACCGGAGTCGCCCGCAACCAGCCGGCGGCAATGCGAAGGAGAAAGCTCGCGGCGACGATGCCTGCGAGCGCCGCTCCAGCGCTTGCCTCGAGACGCGCGAAGGCGAGCGCGGGCGCGCGGGCGACGCGGGCGGTGCGGGCGGCATCCTCCACGCCCCAACTATCGGCGCGGAGCCGGATGCCTTAACTCTGAGGCTCGACGCGATCCTGCTCGTCGGCGCGCGTGAACGCGACGAAGAGCCGGCAGTTCGGGCACTTGAAGCCCTGGTAGCGGTCGGCCGACCCGCTCAGGAGCGGGGCCTCGAACGTCTTCTCGCAGTGGGGGCAGACGACCTCGTAGGACGCCTCGGAATCGTTGGCTTGAGGCATCGCCCAAGGATAGCGGCGCGCTCCTCCTCTACCGTTTCGCTGTGACCGTCCAGAGACGCACCGCGCTCGTCTCGGTGTTTGCGGCACTGGCCCTGATCGGGCTCAAGCTCGCTGCGGGCCTGGAAGCGGACAGCCTCGGCCTCCTCTCGGAGGCTGCGCACTCGGGTACGGACCTCGTGGCCGCGCTGCTGACCTTCTTCGCCGTGGGCGTCTCGGGGCGCCCTCCCGACCCGGGTCATCCCTACGGGCACGGCAAGGCTGAGCACCTCGCCGCCCTCGCCGAGGCCTCAATCCTCGTCGCTCTCTCCCTCTTCATCGCCGTGCAGGCCGTCCTCCGGCTCGCGGAGGGCGACGGGGAGGTCGAGGCCACGGCCTTCGCGTTCGCGGCCGTCGGCATCGTGATGGTGATCGACGCAAGCAGGGCGCTTGTCTCCCTGAGGGCCGCTCGGCGATTTCAGAGCCCTGCCTTCGCGACGAACGCGCTCCACTTCGCGAGCGATTTCGCAGGCACGACCGCCGTGCTCGCGGGGCTCCTCGTCGCCCGCGGCGGCTACCCCGAAGCAGACGCCGTGGCCGCGCTCTTCGTCAGCGTCCTCGTCCTCACGGCTGCGGGGCGCCTCATGCGCCAGAACGTCGACGTTCTCATGGACCGCACGCCCACGCACGCGCACGAGGCCGCCCGGGAGGCCATCCAGAAGCTTGGGCCGGAGGTCGAGCTGCGGCGACTGCGGATGCGCACCGCGGCGGGGCGCCATTTCGCCGACGTCGTGATCGGCGTGCCGCCCGCGGCCGGGATTGAGCAGGGGCACGCGGCAGCCAGCGCCGTCGAGGCCGCGGTCGAGCGGGCTCTCCCTGGAAGCGACGTCGTCGTCCATGTCGAGCCGGAAGAGGCCAGCGCGATCCGCGAGCGCGCGCATGCAGCCGCCTTGCGCATTCAACGCGTGCGCGAGATCCACAACGTCGTCGTGCTCGAGGTGGCCGAGCGCATCGAGGTCTCCCTGCACCTCAAGCTTCCGGGCACGCTCTCGCTCACCGAAGCTCACGACGTCGCGAACGAGGTCGAGGCCGAGATTCTCGCCTCGGTGCCCGAGGTCGACGCGGTCCGGACACACCTCGAGCCGCTGGAGGAGGCGGCGGTCGCTTGGCCGCTCCGCGCAGGCTCAGCCGAAGAGGACATGCGCCGGATCGTCCGAGAGCTGACCGGAGCGGAGCCCAGGGAGCTCCGCCTCGTGGAGAAGGGCGACGGCGTCATGGCCTTTCTCGTCCTCGGCCTCTACCCGGACCGCTCGCTGGCGGAGGTCCATGCCCTCGCGAGCAAGGTGGAAGAGCGGCTCCGGCGCGAGTTCCCGGAGATCGCGGACGTCGTCGTGCATACGGAGCCCTAGCTTCGGTTTCGGGCCCGCCCGCCGGAGTACGCCCTCGTGCGCGGAGTCTCGATCAGGACCCGACTTCGCGTTTGTAGGAAGCGGGCCGGGCAAGCCCGGCCCCTACATCGCCGGCGCTTCCGTGATGTAGGGGCGGGATTTATCCCGCCCCTACGACCGGCTCGTAGCTCCGCCGCCCAGACGCGCGATGGGGGAGAGAGGATTCGAACCTCTGAAGGCTGAGCCAACGGGTTTACAGCCCGTCCCCTTTGGCCACTCGGGAACTCCCCCGCCGGGCAGGCCATTGTAGCGAGCGAAACCGCATCCCTCGAACGGTTTTAAGCGCCTTCTGAAGCCCGCCGATAGCGCGGAAGGCGCATGGATCTCGACGGCACCCTGGCAAAGCTGATCGAGCTCGGCGGAAGCGACGTCCATCTGAAGGTGAGCTCACCACCGATGGGACGGGTGGACGGCGAGCTCGTGGCCCTTGACGAACGCCTCCTCACGGAAGGCGATCTCGAGGCCGTGCTCACGCGCATCACCGAGCGGATTCCCGCCAAGAGGGAGCATTTCTTCGCGGCCGGCGACCTCGACACGGCCTACCTGGCCGAAGGCCTTGGCCGTTTCCGCGTGAACGCGTACCGCCAGCGCGGCTCGATCGCCTTCGCCTTCCGTTTCATTCCGCGCGAGATTCCGAGCTTCGAGCAGCTCGGGCTTCCGCCCGGCGTCCAGCGCCTGTCCGAGGTGCACCGTGGCCTCGTGCTCGTCACCGGGGCGACCGGGTCGGGGAAGTCGACGACGCTCGCCTCGATGGTCAACTCGATCAACCGTTCGCGCAAGCACCACATCATCACGCTCGAGGACCCAATCGAGTTCGTGCACGACGACTGGGGCTGCATCGTCAGCCAGCGCGAGATTAGCCTCGACACGGAGTCGTATAGGGAGGGACTCCGGCGCGTCCTGCGCCAGGACCCTGACGTGATCCTCATCGGAGAGCTCCGCGACGAGGAGTCGGCGCACTCCGCGCTCCAGGCGGCCGAGTCCGGGCACCTCGTCTTCTCGACCCTGCACACGCTTGATGCCGCCGAGACGGTCGCCCGTCTCGTCGAGTTCTTCCCGGCGCAGAAGCAGCTGATGATCAGGCAGGTGCTCGCGGGTGTCCTCGCCGGCGTCATCAGCCAGCGGCTCCTGCCCAAGGTCGGGGGCGGGCGCGTGGCCGCCGTCGAGGTGCTGGTGAACACCGCGCGCATCGCCGACCTCATCCGCGAGCCGGAGAAGACCGAGGGCATCACCGAGGCGCTCGAGGAGGGTTCGTTCCACCAGATGCAGAGCTTTTCCCAGCACCTCGTCCAGCTCGTGCTGGAAGAGCTCGTCGAGCTCGAGACGGCGGCTGCCGCGGCGACGAACCGGCACGACTTCGAGCTCGCGGTCCAGCAGGCTCTGAAGAGCAAGGACGCGAAGAAGCGCCAAGAGGAGCTGGCGGGAGACGAGGACAACGGCTCGAAGGAGTCGTCCGGCCCCGAGAGTGGCGAGGGGCTCGGACTGCGCGTCGCCTCGCCGGGCAAATGAGCCGCTCTCCGCTCGTGCTCGTGGCCGCGCTCGGCCTTGCGATCGCCTGTGCGGGAGCTGCGCGCGCCCAGACCTTCGTCGTGGTTCCCACGGCCCCGGTCCAGGTCCCGAGCTACGAGGAGCCGAACGCTCCAGGCTCGATCCGGGTCCCCAGCCCGCTCTCCACGGCCCCGGCGAACCCCGTGGTCCTCTCCTACTCCCAGCTCGTCGAGCTCTGGCGCAGCGCGGGATCTGCATACGGAGTGCCCTGGCAGGTCCTCGGCGCCATCAACAAGATCGAGTCGAACTTCGGTCGCAACATGGGTCCGAGCTCGGCCGGGGCGGTCGGCTGGATGCAATTCATCCCCTCGAGCTGGATGCGCTGGGGGATGGATGCTGACGGCGACGGCCTCGCCGATCCCTGGGACCCGCAGGATGCCGTGTACGCCGCCGCTCGCTATCTCGCAGCCGCCGGCGCGCATGAAGACCTCGAGCGCTCGATCTTCGCCTACAACCACGCCGACTGGTACGTCAAGGACGTCCTCGAGCTCGCGCGCCTCTTCGGCGGCGACTCGACGCTCGCGAGCTTCGGCAGGGTGGGGCCAGGCGTCGCCTTTGGCCTCGACGACCTCGAGCAGCGCCTCGACGAGGCGCGCCGGGCGGTTACGCGTGCGCAGGGGGCGCTGCCGGCACTGGATCGGCGCCTGGAGGAACTCGAGTGGGACATGCTCGCGCTCGAACAGAAAGCCGGCGATCCAGACCTTTCCGATAAGCGCTTTGGAGAGCTGGAAGGGCGCATCGCCCTGCTCGAGGCTGAGCGCGAGTTGCTGTACGCGAAGCTCGAACTGCGGCGCCAAGAGCTTGCCGATGCGGTAGCCGGCCTCGAAGCGCTTGAGGCCGAGGCGAGCTCGGCCGCGAGCTCGGCCGGGGCATACGGCTCGCCGGAGAGCCTCGATGGCTACGTCTTCCCGGTGGGCGGCGGGCCGAAGGCCGTCTCCGTCGGCCACGACCACCATGACTATCCGGCCGCGGACATTGCGGCTCCCGAGGGCTCACCGCTCTACGCCTTGGCGGCCGGCACGGTCGTGGAGACGTATCCCAGGCCCGAAGGACGTTGCGGGATCGGCCTCGAGCTGCGCCTGGACCGCGGCCCCACGTACGTCTACTGCCACCTTTCCTACCTGGACCCGTCGGTTACGCCAGGCGTCGCTCTGTCGGCCGGCGCCCACGTCGGCCTCGTCGGCTCGACGGGGAACTCGACCGGCCCGCACCTGCACCTGGGGCTCGTCCCCTCGGTCGCGTATCCGCAGGACGACGCCTGGTTCCAGAGCTTCGCCGGACGCGCCTTCAGCTGGCAGGACGCCCCAACGCCTCGGAGCGCCCGCGCCGCGGGGCCGGTCTTTACGGTGATCGAAGCTCCCGCCGAGGCGTCGTCCTCGTCCGTCCAGGTGATCGCCTTCACCCCATAAGGGACTTGACTTCCCCCAGAAAAACGCCGATGGGGGACAGGATGGCGGCCCGTCTCACCGTGCTCTTGCCTCGCCTTTTGGCGCTTGTCGTCATCTGGTTGCTGGGCTGGTCCACCTACACGCTCGCGGCGGGGACGCCCGCGCCCAAGTCAGAAGCCGCCGCGGCCGCGAAGCCGGCCGAGCCTCCCAAGTTTCTCACCGTTCCCGACACGCGTGACAAGGCCTACGTCTTTGCGAAGGGCATCCTCCAGGACGCGGGCTTTGCCTGGCGGATCGACGGCAGTGTCAAGGGTTTCGCCGCCAACGAGGTCGTTGGACAGAACCCGGCTCCCGGCACCCGCGTGTTCGACAACGGCGAGCCCGAAGTCGCGCTCGTGCTTCAGCGGAATCTGAAGTACGGCGAGCGCGGGCTGCCCGAAAACGAGTCGCCTTACGGCGGCGAGAGGATCGTGCTCGCGAGCGAGTACTGGAAAGAGCAGGGCAAGAAGAAGGAGCCGAAGGCGGCCGAGCAGCCCACAGCCACCGCTCCCGCGGCCCCTCCGGCTGAGTCTGAGCCGGCCAAGTCTCGAAAGCCGGACTTCGTCGTCCCCGGCGCTCAGCCCGAGCCGGCCGACGAGATGAAGTTGCCCGCACGGGCGCGGCGGCTCGAGGCCTATCTGAAGGGGAAGCAGCCGACGGACGAGGTCGTCAATCACTGGCTCTACCAGCATTCGTGGATCGTCACCGGCGCTCTCTTCGGCTGGCAGGACGGAGCCGAGGCGCTCCGGATCCTCATCCGCGTGGACGAGAGCCTGCAGCGGCGCTGGGACATCGGCGCCCGTAGCGAGGCGAAAGCTCGGCGCGCGCTCGCGGAGGTCAAGCGACACCTCAAGTGACGACACGAGTTCGCCTCAGCGGCCAGGGCGGCTACTCGCTCATCGAGCTCGTCGCCGTGATGGCCATCTTCCTCATGATCGTCGGAGGCCTGACGACGCTGTTCACATCGGGCGCGCGGGCCGAGATGGACATGAACCGGCGGTTCGAGGCGCAGCAGCACGCGCGCCTCGCGATGGACAAGCTTCGCCGCGAGCTCCACTGCTCGAGCGGGATCACGGCGACGGACGGCACTCCCCTGCCGATCAGCCCGGTCACGGCGATCCAGGTGACGCTGCCCTCGCACTGCCCCACGGCGGGCGGCGTCACGACGAACATCGTCTACGACACGGTCCAGGTAACCGACGTCCGCTTCCAGGTCCGCCGCGCCGACGTCGTGATCGCCGACTACATCACGAACGACGATGTCTTCACGTACACGGTGCAGTCGGCAACGAGCCGAGCGCTCCTCCACGTCGACCTCCCCGTCAACCTGAACCCGAACGAGGGATGGACGACCTGGCGCCTCGTTGACGACATCGTTCTACGGAACACCCTTCGACAGTAGGGGACAAAACTTGCGTTTGCGGCGTCTTCTTCGGAAGCAGGACGGGATTACCCTGGTAATGGCCGTGGGCATCCTCGGCGTGCTCACCCTTACCGGCGGCACGCTCGTCTACTACTCGAGCACGAACCTCCGCTCGGCCGAGTTCTCGACCGAAAACGCGAGCGCGTACGACCTGGCCGAAGCCGGGATCAACGAGATGATGGCCGTCCTCTCCAAGCCCCAGAACAACTCGCTGAACAAGTACCTGCTGGGCTACGAGGACGGTGGCACGGTCGAGAAGACGGTGCACGACTACAGCAGCGGCACCGTCACCTGGTGGGGCATCCTCGACGAGCCGACAGCGACATGGACGCTCAATTCCGTCGGCACGATCAAGAACCCGACCGGAGCCGCCGCTGAAATCACGCGCACTCTGACGGCGAAGGTCCCCGTGACGCCGGTCGTCAGCCAGCCGCTCAACAACCCCGCGTGGAACTACGTCTACTCGACGCAGGTCTCGGGCGGCGAGTGCGACATGACCCTCGACAACACTGTGCACATCCGCACCCGGATCTACGTGGCCGGCAACCTCTGTCTCGACAACAGCTCGGCGATCGACGGCGGTTCGAACGTCACGATGGTCGTCCAGGGCAAGGTCACGCAGAAGAAGAGCGCGAACAGGATTGGCGAGCCGTCGGGGACTGGCTATGGGCCACTCCAGGAGGCTCATGTCAAGGACGGCTGCAAATGGGGGACGAACACTTTGCACAACCCCTGCCAGCAGGGTGCCGGAAGCTCGGGCTTCGACGGTCTCTGGGCCACCACGATCTCGAACAGTCCGCAGACGCTCGTCCGGCCGGTTGCCGACTGGGACGGCTGGTACCTGAACGGGAGCCCCGGGCCTTACTACCCGTGCATCACTCAGAGCGGCACACCGCCGGCCTTCGACAACGACCAGGGCCCTGCCTCGAGCCCGGATGTCTCGAAACGGAACACGAGCTTGGTGGGGTCGTTCAACATCGTCGGCCCGACCTCGTACTCCTGCTCGACCGGCTCGGGCTTCCTCACCTGGGACGCCACAAACAGGCTCCTGACCGTGTCCGGCACGATTTTCATCGACGGCCACATCCGCTTCGAGCCCTCGAGCGGGACGACTCCGGTTCAGTACAACGGCCAGGCTTCGATCTACGCCTCCGGCTCCATCCTGGTCAAGAACGCCAAGATCTGCGGCGGCATCTCCGGAAGCGATTGCGACTTCGCGACCTGGAACCCGAACACGGAGATGCTGACCCTCGTCTCGAACGGAAGCGGGGGCCAGACCGACGTCGACACCGGCGTCTCGGTCGAGGTGAAGAGCGCCAGCATGCAGGGCGCGCTCTACGCGACGAACAAGATCCGGCTCGACACGTCCTCGCGCGTCGACGGCCCGATGGTCGGCTCGGAGGTCGTGCTCGGACAGTCGATCCAGACCGACGACTTCGAGACGATTACGAGCGTGCCCGTTGGGATGCCGGGCAACCCCGCCGTCTACGCGCAGCCGAACCCGCCGCAGCTCTACAGCGGGTAACGCTCCCGGCCGATAGGAAGAGGGATGAACGCAGCCCTCGCAGCCGTCGTCTTCGCGCCTGCGCTCGCGCTCGGGAGCTTCCTGAACGTCGTCGCCGCGCGGCTCCCGGAGCGGCGCTCGCTCGTCCGCCCACGGTCGGCCTGCGGCTCCTGCGGCCACGAGATTCGCTGGTACGACAACATCCCGCTGGTCTCCTACGCGGCCCTGCGCGGCCGCTGCCGCGACTGCGGCGCCTCGATTAGCCTCCGCTATCCGGCGGTGGAGCTGGCCACCGGGGCCCTCGTCGCCGCCTGCTTCCTCCGCTTCGGCGCCAGCGGCCGAGCCGTCGTCGCGGCCCTTTTCTGCGCCGTGCTCGTCGTCCTCTCGGCGATCGACGTCGAGCGCAAAATCCTGCCGGATCTGATCGTCCTTCCCTCGACGGCGATCATCCTGGCGGCCCAGATCGCCCTCTTCCCCGATCGCGCGCTCGAATGGGTGCTCGCAGCCCTCTTCGCCTCGCTCTTCCTCTTCGCCGCCCTCCTGGCCTATCCCCAAGGGATGGGGATGGGGGACGTCAAGCTCGCGCTACTGCTCGGCGCCGGACTCGGCACGGCCGTGGCCGTGGGGATGATGCTCGGGATGCTGGCCGCCATGGTCGTGGCATTCGTGCTGTTCGCCCGGCACGGAATGCGGGCACGCAAGATGGCGATCCCGTTCGGCCCTTTCCTTGCCTTCGGCTCGATCGTCGCGCTCTTCGGCGGCGAGCCCCTGCTGGACGCCTATCTAGGCCTTTTCTAAGGCGCCGGTCCCGGTAAGGGACTAGCCGTTCTCTGTCGATAACCCTTTGGGTGGAATTCGACGACCTCCCCAACCTGCGGCGCGCCGGCGCGGACCAAGACCAGGGGTCAGAACCGACCCCCGAGCCCCCGCCAGGTGCCGGCATCGCGCCCAACGTCGTCGCCGAGCTCGTCGCCGACCTGCTCGAGACGACCGGCCTCGTTGCGCCCGACCGGCTCGCCTCGGCCCGCTCTCGTGCGGGCGCCGCGGGCTCGCTGGCCGACGCTCTCCGTGACGAGAGCCTGGGCGTTCCACCCCCCGTCGGGGCGGTCGCCGGGCTGCGGCTCGACCATTCTCACCTTCCCGCAATCGACCTCGCCGCCGAAGGGGTGCAGAAGGCCGCGGCCGAGTCGATTCCGAGCCATGTGCTCGAACGCGCCCGGGCGATCCCGTACAAGCTGGAGGACGGTCGGCTCTACGTCGCCGTGGCCGACCCGACGAACGTCCATGCGCTCGACGAGCTGCGCATCGCAACTCGGCACACGCTCGAGATCGGGATTGCCCCGGACGAGGACATCGAGGTCGAGCTCCGCAAGATCCAGCGGGCGAGCGAGGCCTGGGAACGGGCAGCACTCGTCGAGGACGAGCTCGAGGAAGAGGATGCCGCAAGCGACGACCTCGAAGCCGACGACGGCGTCTCGGACGCCCCGCTCGTCCGCCTAGTCAACTCGATCATCCTCCAGGCGGCCGAGGACGGCGCTTCCGACCTGCACTTCGACCCGCAGGAGGATGCCCTCGTCGTCCGCCTGCGTATCGACGGCGTGCTCCATGAGGTGCAGCGCATCCCCAAGCGCCTCGCGGCCGGAGTGACGACCCGCCTGAAGGTGTTGGCCAAGCTCGACATCGCCGAGCGGCGCAAGCCGCAGGACGGGCGCATCTCATTGAACGCGAAGTCGGCGGGCCGCTTGCTTGACATCCGCGTCGCGGTCCTCCCCACGGTCGAGGGCGAGGGCGTCGTCATGCGGCTCCTCGACAAGTCGAAGAAGGTTCCGACGCTCTCCGACCTCGGCATGTCGGACGCGATGCGGCTGCAAATGGAGGAGCTCATCCGCAAGCCCACGGGAGCGGTGCTCGTCACCGGGCCGACTGGCTCCGGCAAGTCGACGACGCTCTACGCCTCCTTGAGCGAGATCAACCGGCCCGAGGTGAACATCATCACGGTCGAGGACCCGGTCGAGTACCGGATCGCCGGCGTCAACCAGGTGCAGATGAACCCCAAGGCGGGACTCACCTTCGCCGTGTCGCTGCGCTCGATCCTTCGCTCCGACCCGGACGTGATCATGGTGGGCGAGATCCGCGATGTCGAGACGGCGAAGATCTCGGTCGAGGCCGCCCTCACGGGCCACTTCGTCCTCTCCTCGCTGCACACGAATGACGCCCCAAGCGCCCTCACGCGCCTGAACGAGATGGGTGTCGAGCCCTTCCTGACCGGTTCGGCAGTTACTGCCGTGCTCGCCCAGCGCCTTGTCCGCAAGCTCTGCACGCACTGCTGCGAGATGTACATGGCCAGCCCGGAGGAGATGCGCGAGGCGCACTTCTCCGCCGAGCAGGCGGCTGCCGCCGACGGCGTCGCTCTCTATCGCAAGCGCGGCTGCCCGCGCTGTAACCAGACCGGCTACAAGGGCCGGATCGGCATCTACCAGCTGATGGTCATGACCGAGGACCTGTCTCGTCTGGCCTCGCAGCACGGCAGCCGGGAGGAGCTCGAGCGGTCGGCGATGGAGGCCGGCATGGGGAGCCTCTGGGACGACGGCCTGGCCAAGGTGACCTCGGGCCTCACGTCCCTGGAAGAGCTCGCGCGCGTCCTCGTGTAAGAGCACGTAGGGGCCGGGCTTGCCCGGCCCGCGGCCTAATCCAGCTCGCAGCCGAGGACGGAGAGGGCTTTCGTGGCCTCCCCGATGAAGACGTCGGCGAGCTCGCGCGAGGCGAAACGGTAGGGCCCGGGACGCAGGGGATCGACGCGCATGCCCGTCACGGGGTAGACGTCGCACTCGACGATCCAGGCGTCGCCTTCCGCGAAGGACCGCATCGTGACGACCTCGCGGCCTTCCTTGCGCGCGGTGTGGACTTCCGATTCCTCCGCGCCGAGCGCAGGCTCAGACGCGGCGCTCACCGGGCGATGAGGGCCGCTTGCTCGACCGTGTCGCGATCCGCGTAGCCGTCGAGACGGACGGCCACCCGCGGCCCGCGCGCGAAGACGAGGATGGCGGGCGCGTCGCGCACGTCGTACCTCGTCGCCAACGCGGCCGTCTTCTTGTCTCTGGACACGTTGAGAGCGAGGAAACCGGCCCCGCCGGCCTGGGCGCCCGCTCTTGCCTCTCGGGTCTGGAGAGCGTCGTAAGAGGCCGCGGGGGTGTAGAAGAGGACGACGACGGCCTTGTGCTTGGCCAGGGCGCGCTCGAGCGGGGTCTTCGGCTCGGGCTTCGGCTTCGCCGGCTTTGTGGGTTGGGCCGCCTCGGTCGTGGTCGGCGTGCGGTTGGCGAGGTTCGCCGCGACCGCGTCGGGATCGGCTCCGGCCGGCGGCTTGCCGAAGGCGAACGCGCCGACGCCGAGCCCGAGCAAACCGAGCACGGCGATAGGGAGGACGACCTGAAGCCGCAACTGGGACGCCATGCGTTTCATATCGGCAATCCACGCTTGTGGCTTAACGAGAAAGGGCGCGGTTTCCCGCGCCCTTTCGCTGAACAGCTGAGCCTGTTTCTAGCAGAGCCCGCTCGTGATGTCCGCGGTCGGGCCACCCTTCTTGTACTGGGCCTGACCGACGGTGGAGTCGACGCAGTAGGAGGTCGGGGTTTTGCGCACGACGCGGATGTTCTTGATGCCTGCGTCGTAGGACGACCGCAGCCTCGTGGCGGTCATGCCGGAGTAGCCGGTCGCCGTGTGGTCGGCGTAGTAGGCCTCGACACCGGGGATCGACGCGCGGACGTTCGCCTGCGCGGCGGAGTTCTCCGCGCGGCCTCGGAAGGTGAGGTAGGACGGGATCGCGATCGCGAGCAGGATCCCGATGATGATCACGACGACGAGAAGCTCGATCAGAGTGAAGCCCCTTTCGCTCCCGCTCGCCGCAATTCGCCGCCTGAGTCTTTCAATCATG